>Ga0172380_10000285_pt1 | contig 104105 bp, 76 predicted proteins | sample Leawe162metaG_FD_119747 | JGI IMG/M metagenome (GOLD analysis project Ga0172380, IMG submission 119747) | Leachate microbial communities from a municipal landfill in Southern Ontario, Canada - Leachate well 162 metaG | ecosystem: Engineered > Solid waste > Landfill > Unclassified | place...
CAAGATAGGCTTCAGCCTCCGCTGTGAGCCCCTGTGCTGCACTGCACTCGCTGAGACCGACATAAGCAGCGACACATGATTCATCGCGATCGACTACTACAGCAAAATCAGCTTTTGCTTTCGTATAATCGTGCAAGCCCTGAAATGCAAGCGCGCGAATTAAGAGGGCGTCTTTGCCGCGTGTGACGGTGCCTGGATATTCCTGATTGCGCGCTACCAGATCGCTGCATACATTGATTGCGTCCTGAAATCGGCCGCACTTTTGACAAGAGTTGGCAAAGACAAGAAGCAAGCTCTGATCGTTGGTTCTGGAGATAACCGCCAATTCCAATTCCTTGGCGGCTTCGGAGTAGTTTCCCTGCTCCGCATGCGCCGTACCCCGATATGTGGCTGCCTCAACCGGATTAGCCTTCTCCCATTCAGGAGTGCGACGACTTGCCTGGGCACGCAATTGCTGATCACGTTCTGACAGAGATTCATACTTGCTTATGGGCAAGCCATAAAAAGAGGGCTCGCTGTAGCCGAACGGTTCCATCATTCGCCAGTACTGAGGAGACTTTTGATCGGGCGCTGCTAGAACTGCACGAATGAACTCTTCTGGCGGCCTGTAAGAGTGCACTTCGATGTAGTGAACAATCATCTCTGGTGCAACATAGAGGCAACCGTTGGCACCAGGTATCCAAAGATTCTTGAGCCCTCTCGCCTTGCACTCAGTTGATGCGTCCAATTTCAACTCGCAGTCATGATACCCTCTCAGCATCATGGGCTGGAATGGATTGGCGCAGTGTTCCTGCAACTTGGCTATCAGCTCTGGCGATACGTTGCCTGTCTCGAAAGGAAAAAGGGGATTTAACCAGCCAACCGCGCGCACATGCGGACCTTCTTCAACCATGCAACTCGTGGAGAGATCGAGATAATGGGTCATCTTTTGACTCTCGGTTTGTGGTTAATCGAAAAACGGTATCATGCCCTTTTCAAAAATAAGTTAGTCTTCCTAATAGTTAGCTATACTAAGAATAGTGGTAATTAGTTGTAAGTAGTTCTAACTAGAGCAGATTTAGGCTGGAGGGCTCGTGAAAGCAGCAGAGACAAGACCGGCCAGCGATAAAGTAGATCCGGCAAGCCGAGATAAGACCGAGAGAAATAGCCTGGTTGCTGCCAAGGTTATGGAAACTGTCCCTTACATCATGTACTACATCCGCAGCCATGTTCTGCGCCAGGCTGAAACCCCGGCATCGCTGCCGCAGCTGCGAGTTATGGCTTTTATTAAAAATTGTCCGGGCTCTGGTTTGAGTCGCTTGGCCGAATCTTTGGGTGTCGCCAACGCCACCGCCTCTACCATGGTCGATCGCCTAGTTAGAGCGGGCATGGTTGCCCGTACCAACGACCCCAGCAGTCGTCGCAATGTCATCCTCAGTCTGACTGTTGCAGGCGAAGAGCATCTGCTGGGCAGTCGCTCCGTAGCAATTGAAGAGTTGTCTCGGGTGATTGCTCAGCTGCCCCCTGATAAATTGGCTGGCATAGAAGAATCTCTTGCCTTGCTCAAGGCTGCTTTCACTGAAGCGAACGCTAAGATATAGGCTTAAGGGACGAGATGAAAGAAGAACTGGATACCAGCATTAAGCGAGACAAGCCTTACCCCCAGGTGGGAGGTGAGTTTGAGCCGTCGACTGCTGCGGTCGTAACTAATTCAAATAAGTCAATCAATTCAGCTAATTCAGCTAACTCGAAGAAGTCGAACAAAGTGGTGTTGGTTGGTCTAATTGTTTTACTGTTAGTTGGCAGTGCGGCAACCGTTTATTCATTGCGCCACGGTAAAGATAGCAAAGAAGGTTCTGCTGGCCCCGCTGGTGCATTGGGTCAAGCTGGTAAAGATAGTAAAGATAAGAAGGGCGGCAAAGACAAGATAGTGCCAGTCTTGGTGGCAGTCTCTGGCGAGCAGGCCTTACCTATTGAACTGCGCAGTATTGGTAATGTCGCACCATTCTCGGTGGTCAATATCACGCCACAAGTTGGTGGGCAATTGCTGAAAGTTCACTTTAATCAAGGTGAGTTCGTCAAGAAAGGTCAGTTGCTCTTTCAAATTGACCCCCGCTCTTATCAGGCTTCGCTAGCTCAAGCTGAAGGCAATGTTGCTCGCGACAAGGCTCAGGTAGAAGCTGCTCAAGCAAATCTATCTCGTGACGAAACTATGATAGGTCAGGCCTCTGCTAACTTGCGCAAAGACAAGGCTCAAGCCAAGTATACAGATGTGCAAGTGGCCCGCTACGCAGAATTGGTGCGCGAGGGTGCTGTCTCTAAAGAGCAAAGCGATCAAATTATTACTAGTGCTGCTCAGGCTCAAGCTACTATTGATGCCGACATGAAGATGGTAGAGAACGCTCAAGCAGTTACTCGCGGAGACAGGGCTGCAATCGAGACAGCTAGAGGAAACCTTGGCGCTGATCAGGGCTTAGCCGATCAGGCTCGGCTGCAGCTGAGCTGGACTAAAATATATTCTCCCCTTGATGGTCGCACGGGTAGTCTTAACGTCTATGAAGGCAATGTGGTATCACCCAATTCGTCTACTCCGCTTGTTACCATTGCTCAATTGAACCCTATTTATGTTAACGTCACGGTGCCGGAACAGTACCTCAATGACTTGCGTCGTTCTCAGGCTAACGGCACCTTGAAGATAAAGGCATTGGTTGAAGGTCGCAAAGCCGAAGCAGTTAAGGGCCATATTTCTTTCATGGAAAATACAGTCAACACTAATACTGGCACAATTTTATTGCGTGCTAGCTTCGATAACGCTGGGCATAAGCTCTTTCCTGGCCAGTTTGTCGATGTTGTAATTTCGATGCCTCCGGCTGGTAAATCGGTAGTGGTGCCAGCACGAGCTGTACAGACTACTCAGCAAGGCAATTCGGTTTATGTGCTCAAGCCTGACAATACAGTTGACTTAATTAAGGTCAAGCTCGGTCAGAGTGCTGGTGAATTCATTGCTGTTTTGGATGGCCTCAGTGTCGGTCAAACTGTTGTCACAGATGGTCAGCTGCAGCTCAGCCCTGGCTCTAAGGTTAAGGTGCAACGCGACACCCAGGCAGTTGATGTTATAGGCAAATGAACCTGTGAACCTTTCGCGCCTCTTCATTATGCGTCCGGTGATGACGACACTCTTGATGGTGGCACTGGTAATTTTTGGTCTGATCGCCTATGTCACTTTGCCTGTCAACGATTTGCCTGCGGTTGATTTTCCGACCATAACAGTCAGCGCTGGCTTGCCCGGCGCCAATGGCGAAACTATGGCTTCAGCTGTTGCTACTCCGTTAGAAAAGCAATTTAGTGGCATTGCCGGCCTAGAGTCGATGAACTCGACTTCTGCCACTGGTATCACTTCTATTACTTTGCAGTTCGATTTAAACCGCAGTATCGATGGCGCAGCTCAAGACGTGCAAGCGGCAATTGTGGCCGCCCGCCCCTGGCTGCCGGCCAGTATGCCTAGTCCACCAACTTTTCGCAAAGTCAATCCTTCTGATTCGCCCATTCTGTTTGTTGCTCTTAGTTCAAAAACTTTGCCGCTTTATACCGTAGACGAATACGCTGAAAATGTCATTTCGCCTCGTCTTTCTATGACTTCTGGCGTGGCTCAAGTGCAAGTGATGGGCTCGCAAATCTACGCACCTCACATACAAGTAGATCCGCGTAAGTTGGCTGCTTATGGCATTGGCATTGACGAGGTAGCAGCGGCCATTCGTCAGGCTAATGTCAATTTGCCCACGGGTACACTGCATGGTCCTGATACTGCCTACAATATCAGGGTAAATGGGCAGCTCTTTAATGCTGAGGCCTTTAAGCCTCTAATTATTGCTTACCGCAAAGGCGCACCGGTTCGCATTCGAGATGTGGGCACTGTGATTGACAGTGTGCAGACCGATAAAGTGGCAAGCTGGTACAACGGCCATCGGGGCATAATTTTGACGGTGCAGCGCCAGCCGGGCACTAATACGATTGAGATTGTTGACAGTATAAAGAAGATGATGCCGACCTTTCGGGCCATTTTGCCTGGGGCTGTTGATTTAGAAATTCTCTATGACCGCAGTGTTTCGATTCGACGTTCGGTGGGTGATGTCAAAGCCACTTTGGTAATCACTGTTTTCTTGGTCGTATTAGTAATTATTCTTGCTCTAGGTAGTTTGCCTACAACTCTGATAGCCAGTGTCACCCTGCCAATTGTATTGATGGGTACTTTTGCTGCTATTAAGCTCTTTGGCTTCACGTTGAACAATATTTCGCTTATGGCCCTCACTCTTTCTGTTGGTTTCATCATTGATGATGCCATTGTGGTATTAGAAAATATCGTGCGCCACATTGAAGCTGGTGAGCCGCCGCTATTGGCTGCGGTGAACGGGTCGCGCGAGATTGGCTTTACTGTTGTCTCTATGACAGTCTCTTTGATCGCTGTTTTCATTCCGATATTGTTTCTTGGTGGCATCATCGGTCGCCTCTTCTTTGAATTTGCTGTCACTATTTCGGTAGCGATTTTAATTTCTGGCTTTGTTGCCCTTAGTCTTACTCCGATGCTTTGTGCTCGCTTTTTGCGCGCTAGTAGTGCTGGCAGTCATCGAGGTTGGTTGCACCGTCTCTCAGATAGCCTGTTTGGTCAGTTGCAAGCAGCTTACGACTATACTTTGAAGCCAGCATTGCGCCATAAGCGTATAGTTGTGCTTAGCTTTTTTCTAATGCTTGCGGCCACGGGCTATTTGCTGAAGGAAGTGCCTAAGGGCTTTATGCCCGCTGACGACACCGGCCAAATTTTTGGTATGACTCAAGCAATTGAAGGCATCTCGTTTTCCGAGATGGTGCGCCACCAGCAAATGCTTGCTGATATTGTCCTTAAAAATGAAAGTATTCGTGGAGCCATGTCTAGTGTTGGCGCCAGTGGCCCCAACCAAGCTGTTAATCAAGGCCGTATTTTTATGGTCTTGAAAGACCGTGCTGATAGACCGGGTCATGCAACTCTAGATCAAGTGATTCAAGATCTGCGTAAGAAAACTGCTAATGTGCCTGGCATCAATTTATTTATGCAAAACCTTGGTGGCATTCGCATCGGTGGTCAGCTAACCAAGGCGCAGTATCAAGTGACGCTCTCTGGTTCTGAGCTGCAAGAGTTGTATAAAGCTTCTCGCGATTTTGAAGCGAAACTTAAGGCTATGCCTAACTTGCAAGATGTGAACAGCGATTTGCAAGTAAAGAACTTGCAGCTGAATGTTGAGATCGACAGAGATAAGTGTGCGCGTCTTGGTATCAATGTGCAGCAAGTGCAAGATGCTCTCAATAATGCCTATTCGGCCAGGCAAGTTTCGGTGATTTATACCCCTACCAATCAGTATTGGGTGATACTCGAAGTCGAGCCCCAATATACTGAAGACCCCTCGATGTTGCACTGGTTTTTTGTTCGTGCTGGCAATGGCCAGCTCGTGCCTCTTGATACGTTGGCTGCTGTAGACCGTGGCGCTGGGCCGCTTTTGGTCAATCACCTTGGTCAATTTCCTTCGGTCACTGTATCATTCAATCTTAAGCCAGGAGTCGCTTTGAGTGAAGCGGTTGCTCCAGTAAAAGAATTGGTTGCTAGCGGACTGCCTGAAGATATTACTGGTAGCTTCCAAGGAACGGCCCAGGCTTTTGAGAGTTCTACTCAAAACTTAGGCGCTTTGCTTCTCATTTCTATTATTGTCATTTACATAGTTCTCGGCATACTCTACGAGAGCTTCATTCATCCTATTACTATTCTTTCTGGCCTGCCCTCAGCTGGTTTGGGCGCGTTATTGACTCTGATAATTTTCAATATGAATCTAGATGTATATGGATTTTTAGGTTTGATACTTTTAGTTGGTATCGTCAAGAAGAATGCCATCATGATGATAGACTTCGCCGTGGATGTGCAGCGCGAGCAAAATCTCAAAACTGATGTAGCTATCTACCAAGCCTGTCTGGTGCGTTTTCGCCCTATCATGATGACGACCATGGCGGCTATTTTGGGCAGCTTACCAATCGCCATAGGCTTCGGCGAAAGTGGCGGGTCGCGCCAATCACTTGGTATGACAATTGTTGGTGGCTTACTAGTATCGCAGCTGGTGACTTTGTATATTACGCCGGTATTTTATATCTATCTCGATCGCTTCCAGCATTTTGTAAAACAGAAAAGTTTGAGGATGCCAAATGAATCTTAGTGCCATCTTTATTAAGCGGCCAGTGATGACCACTCTGGTGATGATAGCCATTCTATTCTTCGGTTTAATGGGCTACCAGGCTTTGCCTATTAGCGACTTGCCCAACGTCGATTTTCCGACCTTGCAGGTGACCGGTACTCTGCCTGGTGCCAGTGCAGAGACCATGGCCTCTGCTGTCTCGATGCCTCTAGAGAAACAGTTTGCTACTATCGCTGGCCTGACCCAGATGACTTCGACGAGCACTCTCAGCCAGTCGCTCATTACTTTGCAGTTTGATCCGGCACGTGATATGGACGGCGCCTCTCTTGATGTACAAGCGGCCATTACAGCTGCTTCTAAGCAGCTGCCGCCGCAAATGACTATGCCTCCCACATTTTCGAAAGTGAACCCGGCCAGCCAACCAGTGATTTATTTAGCTGTTAGCTCTGATAGTTTGCCCCTGCATCAAGTCGATTATTTTGCCGAAACACTTATTGCTCAACGCATCTCGCGGGTAAGTGGAGTGGCCCAAGTGCAGGTCAATGGCTCCCAGGCCTATGCTGTTCGGGTGCAGGTCAATCCACAAAGACTAGCCACCTATGGCCTTGGCATCAATGATGTTATGAACGCGGTGGTGTCAGCTAACCAAAATCAGCCCACAGGAACACTCTGGGGTAAGCACCAAGCTTTCACGATTCAGTCTAACGGGCAGCTGCTCAATGCCGATGCCTACAAGCCTGTGATTGTCGCTTATCAAAACAATGCGCCAATCAGATTAGAAAATCTGGGCCGTGTCATTGATAGCGTGCAGAACGATAAGTCGGGCGGTATCTACAACGGCAAGCCCGCCATCATTTTGGCGGTGCTGAAGCAACCTGGTGCCAATACTATTCAGGTAGTAGATAGTATCAAGAAGCTCTTGCCGACGTTTACGTCATTGACCCCAGATAATATTCATTTAGATGTGCTCTACGACCAATCTCAGACCATTCGAGAATCGGTCAAGGACGTGCAAATCACGTTGCTATTGACCGTTGCCTTAGTGGTACTGGTTATATTTGTTTTTCTCGGCAATCTCTCAGCCACTGTCATTCCCAGCTTAGCCTTGCCAATTTCGGTGGTCGGCACTTTTGCTGCTATGAAGCTATTGGGCTTTAGTCTAGATAATCTATCGCTGATGGCCTTGTCGCTTTCTGTGGGCTTTGTTGTTGATGACGCCATTGTCATGCTAGAGAACATTGTTCGCCACCTAGAAATGGGCGAGACGCCTATGGAAGCTGCACTGAATGGCTCAAGAGAAATTGGTTTTACGATTTTATCTATGACATTGTCATTGGTGGCAGTATTTATTCCGGTTTTGCTCTTGCCTGGAATTGTTGGTCGCCTATTCAATGAATTTGCTGTGACAATTTCAGTGGCTATTCTAATTTCGGGCTTCATTTCTATTAGCCTTACACCTATGCTCTGTAGCCGTTTTCTCAAAGCCGAGAAGAAAGAAGAGCAGAGCATATTTGTTAGGGCTGCAGAGAGCGTTTTTAAGCGTGCCCTTGGGTTTTATGATTGGTCGCTTTCAATTGCACTGAACAATAAGGCTTCGGTGCTGGTTGTCTTTGCCATGATGTTCATTGCCACCGGTTATCTCTTTACTATTATTCCCAAGGGCTTTATGCCTACTGAAGATACTGGCCAAATTGTCTGTATGACCGAAGCCGACCAAGGCACCTCTTATGATGCCATGGTCAAATTGCACAAAACTTTGGCTGATATTATTGCCAGCGACCCGAATGTTCACAGCTATATGTCAAGCTTGGGTGTGGGTAATGGCAGCCCGAACATTGCTCTCAATCAAGGTCGCATCTTGATTGTGCTCAAGCCCAAAGATGTGCGTAAGATATCAGTTCATGATGTTATTGCTGAATTATCGGCAAAGCTTGCCGCCGTTCCTGGTGTCACTTCTTATTTGCAGAACCCACCGACAATTACTATTGGCGGACAAGTAACCAAGTCGCTTTATCAATTTACTTTGTCTAGTCCTAACCGAGATGAACTTTATGCCGCTGGTCATACACTGCTAGATAAAGTCAAAGAACTGCCTGGCGTTGTTGATGTTGCTAGTGATATGCAAGTCGACAACCCCGAAGTACATATTGAAGTCAATCGCGACAAGTGTTCGCAGCTTGGGCTCACCATGCGCGAAGTAGAAGACGCTCTCTCTAGTGCTTACGCTACGCGCCAGATTTCTACCATGTACACTGCCGCCAATCAGTACTGGGTGATTATTGAAGTGGAGCCTCATTTCTACCGTGATCCTTCTGTGCTCAAGCAGCTCTTCTTGCACACGCCTTCTGGCCGTTTGGTGCCCCTCGATACCATTGCTGAGATTAAGACTGGAATAGGCCCGCTGCTAGTCAATCACCTTGGCCAGTTTTCATCAGTGACTATTTCGTTCAATTTGCTGCCAGGAAAATCGCTGGGTGAAGCTGTGGGCGAGATCAATCACTTAGCTAAGACATATGTGCCTAAGTCTGTAACTACAGCTTTTCAAGGAACGGCAGAGGCCTTTGAAGACTCCTTCCAGAATTTGTGGATGCTGCTGGCAATTGCCATACTTGTTATTTATATTGTGCTCGGTATTCTCTACGAGAGTTTCGTTCATCCCATCACCATTCTTTCTGGCTTGCCCTCAGCCGGTCTTGGCGCTTTGCTTGTGCTGCTAGTGACAAAACATGACTTGGATATTTATGGATTTCTTGGCTTAATCATGTTGATTGGTATCGTCAAGAAAAATGCCATCATGATGATTGACTTTGCCTTAGATGCTGAACGTGAACAAGGCAAGCCACCGGAACAAGCTATTTATGAAGCCTGCTTGACGCGCTTCAGGCCAATCATGATGACCACCATGGCTGCCCTGATGGGGGCAGTGCCAATCGCTATCGGTCTGGGGGCTGGATCAGAATCGAGGCAACCCCTGGGCTTAACTGTTGTCGGCGGTTTGCTGGTATCGCAAGTGGTGACGCTTTATATTACTCCAGTGTTTTATATTTACCTCGACCGTCTGCAGACTCGTTTGATGCGCAAGCAAGAGCAGCCTCTTGTTGAAGTTATGGAGCCGAGAGTTTAGGTTGTAATGACCTGCCGCTGGGCCATAAATACAGCCGTATACCGAGTCCTCTCTTGACGACCCCGGCTCCCTGGTATACAATCTGGTATACGGTTCGCCCCCGGGAGATGAGGTTCCAATGCTTGCTGCACTCGATTTAAGAAAAGGTAGTCAAAAGACCGTCAAGGCTTTTGAAAATGACATTGCTTTGATCAATGAACAAGCAAAACTTTTGGGTTGCACGGCCGCTGAAGTTATTCACAGCATGTGCGAAGAGCTGCGCAAGCAAACTTATTTGCAAGAAGTTGGAGAAGCTTTTGATTTGCTGGTTAATGATCCGAAGCAGTTTGCCGAATTTCAGGCGGAAAATAAAGCTTGGGATTGCACGCTTGCCGACGGACTAGAAAATGCCTCTTAAGGGTGAAGTTTGGCTAGTGAATCTTGACCCTGCGGAAGGGCATGAACAAGCAAAAATTCGCCCTTGTGTTGTGCTCAGCAACGATCAGATGAACACCAAGATAGGTTTAAGTATAGTTGTGCCATTCAGTGGAAGTGGATGGTTTACTAAGTCTGGCAAGCTCTCGCCAATTATGGTTGAGGTCCTTCCTCCAGAGGGCGGATTGACCAAGGCTAGTTATAGTATGGCGCACCAGGTTAGAACTGTTTCTCACTCAAGGTTTATGAAACAAATTGGCACTCTCGGCGTGCCCGTCTTAAGCCAGATTGTGCGTTCTGTGCAAGAAATAATTGATCATTGATGGCTTAGTTGCTCTACTTATCGACTGACAGCAAGTTCTTCTAGCTCGCCCTGATCCATTCCATAAATGGCTCGCGTTCTAGCAACTTCTTCGGTGGGGCTGTTGCCGAACATTCTTTTAAATTCACGGCTGAATTGCGAAAGGCTGTTATAGCCAACTTTTTCGGAAGCCTCTGAAGCATTTAGATGATCTTGCATCATCAGAATTTTTGCTTTGTGCAATCGCAGCGATTTGACATATTGCAGGGGCGAAGTGGCCGTCAACTCTTTGAAGTGTTGATGAAACATGGTGGCACTCATATTGAGCGAGCGCGCTAAGTCATCGACGCTTATTTCGCTAGCGTACTTCTCGTGAATGTATTCGAGCACGCTGTTCATGTCGCTTAAGTGCCCATGGCGCGTGGCTAGGGCATAAAGGGCGCTACCATGCGGCCCTCTGAGAACCCGGTAGTAGATCTCTCGCAATATTTGGCCGCTCAGTACTTTGAGATCGCATAAGGCCTCTGGCGAACCTTCGCTAGCTGGTGCGAGAATCGCCATCAAGCGCTCGACCGGCTCAAGTATTTCGGCGGTCAGAGGGGTGGCGTAGGATGCCTCTGCTACCTTTACTACGTTGTCGCGCCGCGGTTTTATATCCATTTGCAGAACAAGTTCACGCAGAACTGGCAGCTCTATATTGATAGTGATTGCTAAAAGTGGGTTGTCTTCGCTGGCAAAAGTTTCGCACTCAAAGGGCATAGAAATAGCGGTTACGAAATAGTTGTCGGCGTCATAGGTGCAGATGCGATCGCCGATGTAACCTCGTTTGCTGCCCTGTAGCACAATGACAATGCTTGGTTGGTAGAGTACAGGTGTTCTCGGTAAATGCTTCTCTACGCGCCCTACATGCACGTTAGGCAGGCAGGTTTTGCGAATGCTTGGGGTTGTAGCGATTCGCATCGTTTGCTTGATAATTGATTTTATTTGTTCGCTAGCCATATATCAATTGTACACTAGGTTCTCTGGGCTTTTGAACGGGCCGCCGGAGGATTAGGCAAACATCGCGTACTTTTCGGCGTATTCAAAACGGCCGGGCGGAGTTTTAATAAAAGGAACAGAAACGACTTTGTGCCGTCGGCCCATGTATTAAATTACATAGGCTGAGCCTGGCGTAACCGGTATGAACCGGACGTAAATAGGAGATGGAGAGAAATGACGAACGCCATAGCGACTAAATTAGTGAATGCCTTTGCTGCCAGTGACCCTAAGGGCGCTTTGCAAGCAGTGAAGATTCCCCGCCGAGAACTATTGGCAGATGATGTGCAGTTAGAGATTCTCTACTGCGGTGTCTGTCACTCCGATTTACATATGGCCCGCAATGAGTGGAGCATTACCCAATATCCGGTTGTGCCTGGTCACGAAATGGTGGGCAAAGTTGCAGCAGTGGGATCTGCTGTGAAGAAATTCAAGGTCGGCGATTTGGCAGCCGTTGGTACAACAGTAGACTCATGTGGCCAATGCCCAGATTGCAATGAAGATTTAGAAGTTTATTGCGAAGGTAATGTTGGCACTTACAACGCCGAGGACAAACATATTGGCGGCACCACATTTGGTGGATACTCGCATAGTATTGTCGTGCGTGAAAGATGTGTTCTGCGGATGCCTAATGGCCTTGACCTCGCTGCTGCTGCGCCGCTGCTCTGCGCTGGCATCACAACCTATTCACCGCTTAAGCACTGGAACGTTGGTCCAGGCAAAAAGGTTGGCATCGTTGGTTTAGGTGGTCTCGGGCACTTGGCTGTGAAGTTTGCCAAGGCACTCGGTGCTCATGTGGTGCTTTTCACAACTTCGCCTTCAAAAGTGGAAGATGCGAAGAAACTTGGGGCAGATGAAGTTGTCCTTTCGAAGAATGTTGATGAAATGGCACAACATGCCACTTCTTTTGATTTCATTCTTGACTGTGTTTCAGCCGACCACGATCTCAATTCCTACTTTGCTTTGCTAAAACGAGATGGTACTCTCACTCTCGTTGGCGCGCCAGAGAAGCCATTGTCAGTGCAAGCATTTGCATTGCTACCCAAGAGACGGAACTTTGCTGGTTCGGCTACTGGTGGTATCAAAGAGACTCAAGAAATGCTCGATTTTTGCGCTAAGCATAATATCGTTGCTGAAGTTGAAATGATTGAAATGTCGCAAGTGAACGAAGCCTTTGAGCGCTTGCTCAAGCAAGACGTTAAGTATCGTTTTGTCATTGACATGAAGAAGTCTAAGGAAATCTGCGCGAACTAAGTATGTGTTGATTTGACAGCAGCTGATCTGCGCGAAATCCATTACTCTCCGAGTCCGCTGCTAAACTGGCATTGGCGCAAGCTTTGATTGAGCATGGCTAGCTCTTCAATAGCTGCTGGCTCGGCCTCTCGCGACGCTAACAGGCAGTAGCTAAATATGGCAAAACGGATGTGGTAAGGTGGCACAATATTCGCGATTTCCCAGTACCACATCACCAAATCCTCGTTATCGTCCTCGTCAGTGGCACTTTCGCGATAGCTGATTAATGCCGAATTTCTGTCTGGAAGCTCTTCTACGGTAGTGCCATATTGCGCTGCTTTCTCCTGCAGCGATTCTACAGCCGCATTAGTGCCAAACTGTGATTTAGAGCTAAATGTCAAAATATTAAGCCGTAGTATTCCGGAGTCTTCTGCGTCGTCGTAGAAAGTACCACCTCCGGCTTCTTCGTATTCTTCCACCCAGCTATCGGGAATTCGAAATTGCACTATGCCACCACGATAGTTTATTAGTTTCATAATCTCCACTAGTGCTTAACAGGCGGAGGCATAAAGAACGGTGCTGGCAATTCAGCACCAGGCTTCTTCTTAGTTTCCTTTTTCTTGATGCTGTCGATTGCCGCTGGCAGGATCGCTGGTGGCAAAAACGTAGGAATGGGGTTGCTAGTCGTTTTGGGCTTGTCGCTACTAGGTAGCGGCGGAACAAATAAAGGCGGTGTCAGCTTTTCTTTTGCTGCATTGAATGGTGGTGGAATAAATAGTGGTGGCACAAGCTTGTCTGCCTTTGGTGGCAGTGGTGGTGCAAATGATGGTGGTGGCGAGAATACTACCACTGCATCAGGTGTATTGGCTTCAGGGTTCGGAGCAAAAGTGACACCGGGGTGATTGCCATAGAGCAGAGCTATAGTCGCTCGGTCACGCTTTGTCGGCTGACCTGTTTGTTTTGGGAAAGCGCGGAAATACATGACATCGTAAATGCAATTTGAGTGATCGAGGCCAAGAGCATGGCCAATTTCATGCATGGTAACTGAAGCCATCTCGCCATTCTTTACAAAAGCACCAGTGGTAAAGGGGTCAGTGGTGCGCAAATTGACCACAGCTTCGTTTAGTTCGTTTTCGCTTTGGGTCAGGTTTGTCACGCCGGCTGATACCCTTGTCTCTGAGGAGGAATCGAGAGCATCAGCGGTCCAGCGCACTTTTATGTCAGCATCCGAATTATTTTTGACAATGATATATCTGATTTTTTTACCTGATGCTTCACACCAGGTGTCTAAGGCTTTAACAACATAATTGCGATAAGCCGAGCGATAGCCTGAAACACCTTTTGCTGGGCTGATGAATATCTTGAGGGGGAGCTTTTTACTAGACCAGGTCCAGAGGTGGTCTTTCTCTTTCAAAATTTCTAAATAGTCCGGGCGGCTATTGTTAGCACTTTTGAGTTTTTTGCGATCGTCTTGCCATTCTGAAATCAGCTGCTCCGCTTGGGTGCGTCTATTTGCATCGCTTTCCAGGTCAAGGTAGCGGCGCAACCATGAAATTGCTTCATCAAAATTGGCTTGATCCTGATAGCTTATGGCCAGATTGTATGTAACGTTGCTATCTTTGGCATCATATTGAAGAGCTTTTTTTCCTTCTGCAATTGATTTATCTAGTTGACCAGATTGGCGATAGGCGAAGCACAAATTAGCGTGCACACAAGACGAATTGGCCGAGGGGTCAGCGGTGCTCGCCAGCTCTAGGTACTTAATTGCTTCTTTTACCTGGCCAGCGCGAAGCTTTGCTGTGCCTTGCTTGGCGCAGTCGTATGATTTTACGCGAACCAGCAGTTCTTGGGCTTGGGCCCGGCCCGCTGGGTCGGCTACTTTTAAATAGTTATTGAGGGCCATAACGCATAAGTCAAACCTCTCAGCTTGATAATAAATCAAGGCAAGAAGATACAGGGCGTTGCTTCGCTGTGGGTTAAAATTGTTGGCTGCTTTGGTTTCGGCTATGGCCAGATCGTAATTTTTCATTTTCTGGTGGCACTCAGCCATGTCTAAATGAATGCGCTCTGAGTAAGAGGTTGGGTCAAACGAGGCAGCTTGTTTTAACAGTGCCAGTGCACTGCTGTAGCTGCCTTGTCTTGACAGCTCTTCGCCTTGGGCGGAGAGCGTGTAGGCTTGATTCTCTATGGCGTAGCTTTTGACCAGGCCTTGGCCATGGGCTGGGGCCGGCGCTGAGTCTATCCCCGTGGTGAGCAGGAGGCATAAAGCAGCCCCAATCAGTTTGGTTTGACGGTTTCGAGTCATCAATGTTGTTTCGTCATCTGTGTGTCCCTGACATCTGTTTTTATATTGCTTTGGCTTGCTTTTCGTGGCCCCAATGATTTTATACCTTGCTAAGGATGGTATTAGTCTCAGCTCAGGGCTAAACTAAATAGGAATCGCAAATGCTTGGGGGGAGAATGACGGATAAGCCAGTGGTGCAGGCAGTAAAACAGAAAGGCAATGAGCTGGTGAAGGCTATGCTCGATTTGCTAATTCTTGCCCTGCTTATGGGTGGCTCTGGGTTCGGCGGCTATTTCTTGGGCATTCATGAGCGGCTGGCCCCGGTGCAGAATGTCCCTCCTGGTACTGCTAATGCCGTTCCGCTAGCAGCAGCGTCTTCCGCTCCACCAGCTGCAGTGAAGAAAGATGCCAAAGCTGGAGAGATTCCAGTGGAGAGTGGCGACAAAGCTAAAGCGGCAAATGCCAAAGTTAAATATTGGATTTCATCTTCTGGCGTTGACTATACGGGTTATTCAATTACAGTCAAAATCAACGATACACCAGTCGATAATTTTTTTGGACCGGGCAAAAATGTTGATATTACCCGCTTTGTCAAAGAAGGCGATAACGAAGTTACTTTCGAATCTAAAGCACTTGGTGCGCAGTACAACAAGCACCCTGGCGATGCCGCTTCTATTTTGACTGTGCAACTTGTCTCTGGGCCTCATGTGCAAGAGAACTATGAGCCTTCGGCAGTAGTTTTAAGTTATGCCCGGAATGCCTCAGAGAGCGACGATGTTAATGACACCAAACACTTCACAGCTAAATAAGCATGAAAGCTAAGGGCAAATTTATTTCATTCTTGCTAGTGGTTGACACGTTCTTTGTGGCATACGCCTATGGCTTCCACAGTCGCCAGGTTTTGGTTGTCGATCCGAAGCTACCGCCGGTGGTGCAAAAGGAAGAGAAGGGCAAGGTTGAGAAGAAAGACTCTGCGGGCAAAGCTATACAGGCTGTGACAGCTGGGGCTGCAAAGCCGCTGAGCAAGCATGAGTCGAAGAAGCACGAGTTAAAGAAGCACGAGTCTAAGAAAATTTCTGCGAACAACGATAAGTCGGCAAAAGAACAACTGGCAAAAAATGAAAAACCGCTAGCAGCGGAAAAACAGACAAAAGCTGTATCAGCTAAAAATAAAACTAGTGCCGCAAAATCTACGAAGCAAGCGACAAAGCAAGCTGAGAAAAAATCGCCTTAATTTTGGAGGTTATGTTCTTCTAGTTGTAGTTCTTGCTCTAGCAGTCGAATCACTCCGCTGTCGCCATCAACCTCGACCCAGGTGCCATCCGCCCAAAGATTAGTAGCATTGTTCACACCTGATACGCAAGGAAGGCCGTACTCACGCGCTACAAGAGCACCATGTTGTAGCATCCCGCCAATCTCTAAAATTACGGCTGCTGCATTGACGAACAATGGTGTCCAGCCCGGATCTGTCGCCCGGGCAACTAAAATTTCGCCGCGTAGAAGCGGCTTCTCGTCAGGCCAATGCAAGACCTTAATGCGCCCCCGAACAACACCGGCTGATATGGGCGTGCCTGCCACTTCGCCTTCTTTCGGAGGGCATGGTTTCGGGCGTAAAATTGCTCCGCGAGAGTCAAATAGAGACGGTAAACTAGCTACCGCTGCCAGACGATCCGCGAAAGCACGATTGCTGCGAGCAGCCCTAAGAAGATCGTATGTCGAATCGCTGGCGGCAAGCTTTAAATCACTCATAGTCAAATCGAAAATTCTTGCTTGTGTATCTAGCCGGTTTGATGTCACCAGTGAATCAGCCTCTTCTAATAGGCGTAGACGAAGCTGCGCAATAGTATAAATAAGCAAGTACTTGTGCATCTCGCGGTATCCGCTTAGTGTCTCGTACACACCATAGAGCGACTGAAAGCGCTTTAATTGGAGCCAACCGCCATCTTTTTCTAGACGTTTGCAGATAGCTTCATAAGCAATTTGCCGTTCTCTTTGCGCCTGATCAAATCGTGCCTGGGGGTTATCGTTTGACCTTGCAGTTTGTCGAAGAGTTTCTATTTGATCTAGCAGCATTTGTGGCATCTCACTGAAGCGAGGTGCCGCAATGTCAAGTTCGATGGCACCACGGTGGCCAAAGCGACTGAGAAACGAATTCCATCCTTCTTTGAAAGAAGTACTGTCGCTATCAATGATAGCCAATTGATAGAGTGCCAGCCCCATCTCTGTTGTAATGTTGTTTGGTAGTGCCCTTTCGAGCTTATTTAGCTCGCTCGTAGGGCAATTTCCTACAATCGACTTGAAATGTTCTAGTGCAATACGTGAAGCTAAAAATAGAGGAATAGTAGTTTTGAGAATAAACTGAAAAGTCATTTTCAACAATGCTTCTGACAGCTCATAAATAGGCATGGTTGACTGGGCTGCTTCTCTTACTTCGGGCAAGAATAGAGCGATTTGCTGCTGCGCGCTTTTATGAGCTTGTAGCGGAAATAGCCGAGCATTTACAATACGCAGGGCAACTTGGGGAAGTTGTATAAGTAAATGAAAGGTCGGATGGGGAAACTTGTGGCCGCTTACATATTCGGCCATGCTAGCTTCAGCCAGCGCGCGACTGGCATTAGGGTCCATGTTATTGAGCATGGTGCTCACCTTGTCTTTGCCAAATATCTTCATAACGCTTGAAAGATTCAAGTAAAGACGACCATTTTGAATAATAACGATAGACTGAATTGGCTCGCCTAGCAGATTGACGCCGAAGAGTTGTTTTGAAGCCTGTGTGAAAAGACTGGCAAGAATATCAGTACCCATGGAAGAAATCGGCTTGAGCAAGCCTTGTACGACTATGCTCACATCAAGATACAATTTTTTTTGTGCACCACACGCTGTCATCATATTGGCAGGAACTGGTACATAGGCAGTTATCGGTCTTGCTTGCAACAAATAGAGTTGATTTTCTGCAAAGGCCCATTCAGTATCAATTGGTTGGCCATATATTGCTTCCACTTGTTTGACTAGAGCAGTAAGGGCCAAAATTTGAGGATCATTCAAGCAAGCAGCGTTTCGGTTTGTGGCCGCACCTTCTGTGGTGCCTCCTGCCAAGTTGAGCCAATGGGAAATTTCTTTGTTGCCGACCGTGCGAACAACAACTTCATTTTTAACTTTGTCCACTATAAATGTATCGGGCGTAGCAAGGCCGCTCACAACTGTCTCACCCAGGCCAAAGTTTGCGTTGATTACAACCTGGTCAAAATCGTTGGTAAGGGGGTTTAGCGAGAAGGCAACGCCGGCCACCTCACTAGCAATTTGCTGCTGCACAACAATTGCCAGTTTGGGACTGTCAATGGCAAAACCATGTTCTTTCTTGTAAGCGACTACACGGTAGTCGAGGCAGGAGGTAAAGGCGCGCACAACCGCTTGCTCCAGCGCATCTTTCTTCACCCCTAAGATCGTCTCGTATCCACCGGCAAAAGAAGCACCATCTAAGTCTTCTTCTGGGGATGAAGAACGCACGGCAAACAAAGCCTCTGCTTCGAACGCTTGCAGTGGTTGCTCTATTGCTTCAATTTGCTCTTGATTAAATTTGAATTCTGCGGCTACATCCTTGAGGACCATACATGTGGCAGGCAAATCGGCACCGGTCTTCTGAAATTCCACCCATGCAGCTGAGTTCTTTAGCTCATCTAGCCAGGGGCGAAAAAACGCTACTGCAAGAATGAAACCAGGCGGCACTGGTAGGCCTGATTGACTGCCCCGTATTAGTGAAAAACCTTTTCCGCCCACAGAAGCAAGGGTGGCGATTTCTTTCTCTTCAGTTTTGACAGCAGAAAATGTGTCATGCGGAAACACAAAAATATTTTGAGTTTCAAGCATGAACCTTCTCCTCTGAAACACCTGAGCAGTTTATTCTAGGGCACAGGCTTCTAAAGCTGTGGCATCACCCGCAAGTGCTAGAGCTGGTTCTGGCTTCGGCCCGCTTTGGGTAATCAGCCATACTGCTGCCAAGATTACTCCGGCGCCCATAAATGTTTGTATCGAGATTGTTTCTCCAGCCAGCCACCAGCCTAGAAACATTGCCACGACTGGGTTGACATAGGCGTAGGTAGAGACATGAGTTGGATTGACCTGTTTTAGCAGCCAGATATAAACAGAAAAGGCTATCATTGAGCCAAAGACCATAAGATAGAGCCAAGAAAGGGCCGATACAAGCGATATGTGCAAGTGTTGAATTTTACTGAATTCACCGGCGCAGGCTGAGCAAACAAAAAGTATTAAGCTGGCAAAGAGCATTTCCATTCCTGCTGTTAGCTGCTGTGAACTAGGCAGGTGAGCTGATCTTGAATAAATCGCGCCCACCGCTGAGCTCAAACAGCCAATTAAGACAAAGCTTACGCCTAATAAGTCGATGCTATCGGCTCCGGCAAATTTTTGGGGCTCGATCAAGAATACTAAGCCGCTTACGCCGGTAATCAACCCTAGTATCACTCGCTTGGTCGGCTTGATACCCTTTGGTTTTAACCACTGGAGCACTACTATGAAAATTGGCACAGTGGCGGCTAAGAGCGATACCATCCCTGATGGCACAGTTTTTTCGGCCAATACTACGCCCGTGTTTCCCACTACTAAGAGCAAAATACTGAGGGCTAGTGTTGGCAGTAGGTGTGAGCGGTTGGGCCGCGGCGCTCCGCGAAATAACATCCAGCCGCACATGATTAGCCCGGCTGTGAAAAAACGAGATGCTCCCATGAAGAACGGCGGAAAACTTTCAAGGGCAAACTTAATGGCAATGTAAGTAGAGCCCCAAATCAAATAGATTGTGAGAAAAGCCAGGATAATGCGAAATTTGCTGGGCTTTACTGATTCCAACGTACTACCTTGCATTTTGTCAGGCTTAATTCTACTGTGAAAAAAGCAGAGAAAACCTAGGTTTTCTCTGCTCTAAATTTTGGTGCAAACTATAAATTAAGGCCTTTACTCTTTAGCTAGAAGCTGAGAGAAGAGAACTTAGTTTATTCGATGTTTGTGAAGCATCTTCTTTTTCGACAAGCTCGGCTGAGCCCGGCTCAAGGTCGTGGCCTGAGAGCCAACCATTGGCTGAGACAATCGCTGTTCTCAAACCATCTGGTTTGGCATCATCTAGTGCTACTTCTTTGTAGAGCGCCAGCAATTGCATGGTAGTCATTAAGCAGACATTTTTCTTGGCTGCGTACTCTGCCAGTTCCATTTCTTCAACTGACGACCCACCACCAGTTGGCGGTTGGTCGCTGATTTTGCTGACAATCAAGATGCCTTTGGGCTCTGTCCCTTTTTCGCACCAGTAACGGGTTTGCGAAATTGAAAGTTGACCTAGGTGTGAACGTTCAGCTTGGGTGGTTGTCCAAATGACGCGAGCGATACAGACATGTTTATCATCGACTTCTAGTCTTAGCTCATGTTTGTCGTCGGCGGCAATAGTTACTTTCCAGCCAATTAAGCTCAGCACTTTGCCGCAAGCTTCAACCAATTCGTCACCGGTTGTTGTCAGTAGAGTATTGCGTACCCCTTTGGTCAGAGCTACCCGGGTTTCGACATCGCGAATTTTTTGTTGCGCGAGTTTCACCTGTTCATTCAGTTCATCGAGCTCTGTGTTGAGCTTTGCGATTTCATCTGAGAAATATCGTTTTGTCCAATCCGGCACGTCAGTAGCCCCCGCTCGTAGTGTCATTGCGTCATCTAAATTGATAGAACCAAGATCTAGGCCTGAAGACTCGCCATATTGCTTGGCGGCCGCCGATCCATTTGAGCCTGATTCCTCACTGATTTCAGCGTTAGGTGGCGATAAGGTAGAACTTTCGGCCACGGTGACTTCAGGCTCAGCTTGCGCCAATTCGGCTTCGGTTTCCTTTTTCGCATCCTTTTCGCTTTCTGCAACTGCTGCGGTCACTTCAGCAGTTGATTGCTCAACTTCTTTAACTTCTTGAACTGTCGAGTCAGCTGCTGGAGTTGCTTCTTCTTGGCTGGAGAGTAGGTCTCCGAGAGCTACTTTTGAGCTTTCTTGCTCTGCTTCAGCTTCAGCGACAGACTCCTCGCTAGCTGCAGACTCGTCGCTAGCTGTAGATAGAGTATCGTCACTGGGGCTAGTGCCTAGCGATGAAGCTAGCCCCGTGGGCTGCAGCGCTTCAAGGGTAACTGTATCGCTTGGTTTGTTCAAGATTTTAGCAGGCAGTTCGTTGTCATTACTGTCATCGCTAGAATCTTTAGTAGCTTCTGGAGTAGCTTCTGGAGTAGCTTCTGGAGTAGCTTCTGGAGCAGCTTCTGGGCTAATTTCGGCTTCGTCCTCGGGCTTGGCCTCAGTGTCAATAATATTGCCAGCAGTGCTGTAGGTGGGTTCTGAATATTTATAACCACCAAGTACATCTACTTCTACTTCGGTATTTCCAGTTGCAGAGCCTGCTTCAGTGGTGCTTTCTGTTGCACTCTCGGAAACAGTCTCACTTGCACTCTCAAGGTCTTCAAGCAGTTCTTTGTCTTGGGCTGCAAGCTTGGCTTTTACGGCATCTTCATTGCTTTGTACTACCTCTGTTGCCAGGGGCTGCAAGAGCGAAGCCAGAGAAGCCTTAGGGGCATCTACTTTGGGTTCAAGTTGAATTGAGTTGGCTGCCTCTTCCATCTTATCTAAGGTCTTGGCGTCAGGAATAGCCATTTCTTGTGTGGCCGACTTGGAGGAGCCATCGTCTAGAGCCTTGATGTTAGCGCTGGTATCGGTCATAGGAGAGGCATCAGCGACTTGAACTGGGTGCCCCTTGACAGTAATGCCAACGCCGTCTGAGCGTTCGCCACTGATCGCGGCAACGGTTGGTGGGTTAAGCGGTTCCGAGCCGGGCACTTGTGCTGCTTCAACTACAAACCAGAAGAGTGAAACACCTACTTTTAATACATCACCATCTTTGATGTTTTCAGGGCTGGTGATTTGGTTGCCATTTAAGAATGTGCCGTGACGGCTCTTAGCATCTTGAACTGTAAATTCGTCATTTTCATAGCTAATGATGAAATGAAATCGAGAAATCGATTGATCGCCACTAATTACGATGTCGTTTAGGTCGTCGCGGCCGACTCGACACCTAGGCGTAGCGACTGGAATCTTCCGGTTGGAGACCAGGTCGACTAGAAATGCAGTTGGAGTGTTGTTACCTTCTTCGTTGCCCATTTTGCTGCTTTCTTCTGGAGTTGATTAGATACCTAGTGATGATTTATTCTGCACAGTTTCGCATACGTGAATCGTAGTCACATGCTACGGCAAATGCATTAAGATCAACCACATTAAATCTGTGGTCTCTATGAATGTTCCACACACAAGAGAATATTAACGCCCAACTCGCATCTGCTTATACACTTGCGACAATTTAGTTTGATTATCAGCCTCACTCTTAATATTATTTCCACCCATCACAACTGACGATATGGGTAAATTAGTTAAAGCTATCAACCGGAGCATCACTTGAAATGACCGATTTTGTTGACTCGCAAGCCGCATATGTGGGCACTGAGTTCGTTCAGTATCTAAAGACGTTGCCTTGGTGTCGCCAAGAGAGCGGTCATCTAGTGGCAGTTCATAAACTCACTTCAGAAATTATTGAAGTCGTGCGCGAGAGCGAAGTGAAACTTTACCCAGGCGGCCTGGTAGTCAAGCTGCCCCGCTCTGTTTTGATGGGTTTGCAAAAGCAAAGTGACGATGGTCAACCTCTGCCGGCGGTCTTGGTTTGGAAGACCGAAGGTGTGGAAATTTGGTTCCGTCGGCAAAAAAGTGCTGATTTCCCTTACGACACGTGGACAGATCCTTCTGCTCTGACTATTGAAAGAGAAAAGGCTCTGGTCTTAGCCGAAAAACTTGGTAGTGAAGGGGCGGCCGCTTTTGCCGAGGTTTCTGAAAAGTCGAAGGAATGTCCAGCCATGATCCCGGCTTATTGACCTCCTGCGTATTGACCCCCTGCGGATTAAACGCGGCATATTGATTTCGGCTTAGAACGGCTGCATATTTGAAAAACTGCGGGTTAGCGCCAGAAATAGTGCCAGCCATAGTCGACATTGATGCTTTTGCCAGGCTGAATTGTTTCGTTGAAAGTAAATTTGCCTATGCCATTCATATAAGACCACCAGCCAGGCCAACTGAAGTAGCCCCACCACGGTGGTAGGTCACTACTTTTCATTTCATCTATGGTGTTGGTCATTGTCATGATGCCGCCTTTAGAGACGTTATCAAGGCGGCCGAGCACCTTTCGTGTTATTTCAACGGTGACCGGTTTGTTCATATAGTTTGTCAGGGTGATTGTGCCAGCAAGATTGACTCGGGCGTATTTGTAGTCTTGCCACGTGACTGCATCAGGGGTTCTGCTGGTTTCTCTTTCTTCTTTCTTGGCCTTGATGTCTACTGCGTTCGTCAGAGTAAGATCGGCATTGCTACCCGGTGAAGCATAGGTCATCATGCCTTGTGCTAAGACCTCGCCGTCGTTGGTCAAGTTGCTTTGTTTGCTGCTTGATTTACTGCCGGGATTGCTACTAGTATCTGCCACCACTATTAGTGCTGGTGCCGTGGTAAACGGTTGTTTGCTGCTATTGAACAAGCGTATTTTATGAATAACCTTGTTGCTATCGGCTAGCTTCTGTTCATCACGTTGGCCTGAGTTGTTGATGTGGTTGTTTTGACTTTGCACTTCTGGTGGTGGCGCAATGGCAAGGTCGAATGTATAGAGATCTTTATATTCAACCGTGTATTCTTGCACCGGAACTACCATGCGCTCGCCTTTCTTTAAGGTTAAATGCTTAAGATTGAAAACAAAGAGATCTTCATTTTTGCTCGATTCACTGCTGGTCTGGGCCGCTCCAGTTTTTTCTTCATCTTTATCTCGGGCATAGCCAACCGACTGCGACATGATGGAATTGCTAAAACTGTTGCGTAGCCTTGAATCTTGGGCGGAATAAGATGCTATGTGGGCCAAGGTTTCAGAAAGTGAGATTGGATCTACATCGCCTTTGAAGGCAAAAGAAGGAACACCAACAACTAAATTGCAATTGACGTCTTTCAGGTCAGTAAGATCGTTGACGAGGGTGGCTTGGAGCTTTACTTTAGCGTGGCCTTGTCCGTCAATCGTCACTTTGTAATTTGGTATCCACCTTATGCCTTTCTCTAAATACATCATGCCAACTTTGGCTTTTGTATTTCTGCGATTTTGCCAACCTAAGGCCATGGTCAGAGTATTGCGGATATATTCATCTTTGAGCTGAGCATCTGGTTCTGATTTGAACGAGAGAGTTTGGATGCGATCTATTGCGACATAACTAATTCCAGTGTCGGTTCTTAGCTTAACCAAATTGCTCTTTTGCGGCAAAATTAAGGCTGAATCAAGTCGTTCTTGGCCTGCTCTGGCTAGCTCTTCGGCTGAGCGAGTGGGTATGCCGATTATTTTGGCATCGTAAGAGACCAGCTTGGCGTTTTCACCAACACCGATTAGTTCATCAATGTGCACCAACGCTCCGACATTGGCGGCGATCAATTCAGGTAGTGTTAAGGCTGTTTGACTGCTTGTGATTTTTCTTCTACCAGCCGTGACCGAGTCTAGCTTTGCCTGGGGCTCCATACTGTACGGAAAAAATGTGCCGAGCACTGGTTTTGGTAAGTCTTCAAGCACTACGTCGCCGCTAGCTGTCAGTGGCATTAGGCCTTCGTGTATGAGCAGGGCGTGACCATCTTTGAAGACGGTCACTTCTTTTACCGGCATATGGGCTAAGCTGTGCACTGCCTCGTCGCTGCTAAGTGCGCCTGTTTGGCTGGAGCTTTGGCTTTGGCTTTGGCTTTGTTCTATTTTCGCCGTTTTCACATCACTAGCCCGGGCAGTGAGAGTGAGTCCCGGGCTGGTCAATGTTGCCGTTACTGTGGTCAAATAGAGGGTCAAGAGGCGAGGAAGCGAACGTTTTTTTGCCGGTGTGTGCATTTTGGGCCTCATTGGCTGCCTGATTAGGTGCTTCCTCGATTAAATCATCGGCTTCTTGGTTGCACCTCAGGAATAACCCTGAACTTGCCGTCAATTGTCGTAGAATTTTGCCTAGTGCAATTCAAAAGAGTGACTTATTCGAATGGCTATGAAGATTGATGCTGCTGCCCAAAAGAAGTTTGTAGAGCTATCAGCTAAGGCGCTGACTGGGGATTTGGCTGCGAAGACCCAACAGGGCTTGATGTTGGTTAAGGGCGAAGGGGTTGAGGGCAATCTAGAATTGGCTCGTCAATACTATTTAGAGGCGGCTGAGGCTGGCTATAGTGTAGCTCAATATAATTTAGGCTCTCTATACTTGAATGGTTTAGGGGTAGAACGTGATTACGCCCAAGCGTTGCATTGGTTTCAGCTGGCGGCCAATCAGGGAGATTGCGACGGTCAGTTCAATGTCGGCTATATGTACGATCGCGGCTGGGGAACACAGCAGAGTGATGGTGATGCTTTCAAGTGGTATGAAGCTGCAGCTAAAAACGGTTCAGGTAGAGGTCAATTTGATTTGGCGGCCTGCTATCAACACGGAAAATTTGTTGCAGTCGATCTTGAGCAAGCTATTTATTGGTATCGCCAGGCATTTGCTTCAGGGGTAGCGAGAGCTGCTCAGTCTTTGCAAGAGCTAGAGACTGGCGCTCAATGAATAAATTGATGCAGCTGCTTGAGAGGCTAGGTAAATTTAAGACCATTGCAGTGAACTCTGAGATCATTGTGGTGAGCTTGTTACTTTGCTTGCTATTGCAAAATTCTTTTGTTATGCCAGCTCATGCCGCTCTTGACGAGGTAGAGGAGTTAAATCGGCAAATTCTTCTTAAAGAGATAGAGCTGGAGCGCTTTAGTATCAATTTCCGCAAATACAATAATATTCAGGGCCGTTGGCGCGGGTGGCGTTATTTTGCCTTTCAAGAGGCTAATGCTGGCATGACTGCGGCTGGTTTGACAAAGCAGCTGGTCGATCGCCAGCGCGTGATTGAAAATGCCAATATATTTCAAGTGAGTAATAGCGGAAAAGTCAGTTATGTTTCTAATGGCGTTGATCGTGTCACTCAAGAGAAAGGCTTGGTCTTGCAGATGCTGGGTCAGACAATTGGTGCAATTGGCTCTGGTATCGAACTTGGTATCAACATTCATCACGGTCGGGCGGCGCATAAAAAGGGTTATGGTGCTAAAGAGAGTATTAGTTTTGTGCTGGCACTACGTGATGATATTCGAGCGCTATTTGCTAAGCGGGCTAGCGCGATTGAAGCAGCCCATTTAGAGGGCCGCGACCTCGCTATCGCTCAAGCTGAAGAGAACGTTCTTCGCGATATCACAGATATGGGGTTGCAAGAGTATTCTGACTATCACCTTGCGGCAAAGAAATTTAGAGCATTTCAAGACTCTCTTTATGTTTTTGATATTGCAAAAAATACTACTGGCGCTGTGGGCAATCTTGTTAATATCGTCCAGACTCATGAGCGCAGGCCTCATTTGTCTGGTGGAGCGGGAGTGCTTACTCTCACGTCTGGGGCTTTGATCATGTTCACTCCCCTGCTTGCTCAGGGCGTTGGTAAAGTTGTTGCCGCTTCACATAAGCGGGCCTTGCGCCCTGTTGTGGCTGGTATTTCGCCTCATACGGTAGATGAGTTGGAAGTTCATCGACGGCAGCTGAATACATTGCTCAGTGGAGTGTCTGGTGCCGCTGGCTCAAGTACTTGTTCGAGCAAGGGGGTGGCTCTATTGTCTGCCTATGATCTTGAGGCCTCGCAAAGGCGCAAGCAGTTTGCCCTCGCTACTCGCGAGATTCGTGCTGGTACCCGTTCTGCCACGGAAAACACGCGAACTGGTTTGTTCGTTGGTAGTACAAAAGTCGCTCTTGGTGTCACTAACATGGTTGCAGGGTGGCACTTGACTCATCACCCGCATAAAATTAATTCGCTTGTACAGGGAGGAACCATAGCATATGCCAGTGGTGCATATTTTGCGGTGGGTGAAAACTTGCGTTTGCGAATTGTTGATGAAGTTAATCGTAAGAGGCTCGGAGCTCGTTTTGAACTTCCAGCCCAGGTGCTCTCTGAGAAGATAAAGGCATTAGATCAGCTTGAAACTCAGCTTAAGGCTTGTTCGGCCGCCGGGCTCAAAGCAGACTAGACTGCGGCTGCGATCTTCCCTGTGTCTTATATCGGCGAGAAAACCGGATGAAGTGATAGGAGAAAGTTAAATGGCGACAGATTACAAAATGGTCTACAAAGTAGAAGAGTTACCTCTGGCTGTTCAAATTGAACTGAAGCCTTATCCGATGGCTGATGCTGATGGATCATACCAGGTTGGCTGTGTTACTTCTGGCCCTGAGCCTAAGCCCCTCTCGCGCTTAATTTTTGGGGCAATTGCAAATGATGACCATCAAAAGAATGACCAACAAGAAATTGATCAACAAAAAAATGACCAACAACAAGATGGCAAAAAAATCGAATGTTTTGTCCATTTTGAAAGCGGTGGCTTTGCTCATACTTACTCAGCCCGGCATTTTACAATGACTTCACTAACGGCCAACAAAGCCACTTTGGTTGAGGCCACTTATGTGCCCGAACGCTGTGCCACTATGCCTGAACTCAAAGCTTTGCTAGCTTCTTTGCCCTGAGCAAGTGAGTAAGTGAGTAAGTAAGTAAGTAAGTAAGTAAGTAAGTAAGTAAGTGCAAGAGAGCTGACATAGATAAAGACACCAGTGCCGCCAAAGAAACAAAGATCTCTAAAATTGAAAATACTTGAGTCCTCAAGTATTTTCAAAATAGTTGTATATACAACTATTTTGTTTTTCCTTAACCCTAAGGCTTCAGCTTAATTTTTCGTCTTTATTTTGGGTTTCTATTTTGAGTCTTTTTTCTTGAGTTTGAGTCGTGGTAGCCGCCGCTAGTTTCAATTTCGCTGGCGCCGGAGCCGGAGCTAAGTGCTCTTTGCCCATGGCCAAAAGCATGCCGTGAATGATGCTCCAAGGGTGGGGTGGGCAGCCGGGAATGTAGACATTTACTGGCAGAATATTTTCGACGCCATTGGCTTCGGCGTAGCCGCCTTTATGCACACCGCCAGATATGGCGCAAGTGCCTAATGCCACTACGACTCTTGGGCTCGACATGGCGCCATAACAACTTACCAGGGCTTCTTTCATACCTTTTGATACCGGGCCGGTAATGATCAAGGCATCGGCAAAGCGTGGTGAGGCGACAATATGTACGCCAAATCTCTCAATGTCGAAAATCGGATTGCCGGCTGCACCAAGTTCCATGTCGCAGGCTGAGCAACCAGTTGATACAACCCGGGCTGCTACTGAACGGCCAAACCAATGGGCATCCTTTAGTGAATCGGCGACTGGGAATTTTGCCCCTTGTCTGCCTTGTCTAAGTTGGGCCATTATTTCTTTATTGGCAGCCTCTACTTGCGCATCAGCCCCTGTCTTAGTATCAGCACCTGCCTTAGTTCTATCTTCTGTCTTCGTGCTATCTTCTGTCTTCGTGCTATCTTCTGTCTTCGTGCTAGAGGTAGTGAGTATTAGTTCTTCTCTAGTACGCACGGCTACGCGAGTGGTTGGGTTGTTCTTAATTGTGCCAGTGGGACAAACGTCAACGCAGTAGCCACAGCCAATGCATGCGCCAAGATCGAGGCGAACATGATTGTTGTCTTCAATTTTGAAGACTGATATGGCGTCAGTTGGGCAAACGTCAACGCAGGCACTACAGCCGCTTTGGCAAGGGGCATCAGTGAGCATTGGCAGACCGCGTACACCTTCGGCCAAGTCTGGGCAGATGTTTTTGGCAGTGGCGACGCCCTGTTGTAATAGATAGGTAATTAGTCTAAGCATTAGAGATCGTTGCCACTGTAGGAGAGGGCCATACTTTTGTTGCAGAGGGGGAAGTCGGCAATGAGATTGTCGCGAATAGCAATGGAGATTGCTGTCCAGTTGTCGAAGCTTGGATCCTTAATGGCATAGCGACTAATTTTTCCATCTTCGTCGGTGAATATTAAATGAATTAGTTCGCCTCTTGTGGCTTCCACGATGCCGAGGCCGGTGGCGTTGGCTGGTAGCTTCTCTGGAACTGCCACCTTCTCTTCGCCGTGGGGGCAGGTATCTACAAGCTTGGCGATGGTCTCAATCGATGACCAGATTTCACCAATACGAACAGCGGTGCGAGCAAGTATGTCTCCACCGCTCACGATTGTTGCTGGGGGTGCTAGTTCAGGATATTTACCTTGCTTAAATTGTTGTCTGGTATCGCAGTCGATACCGCATGCTTTGCCAATAATCCCGACCACGCCAAATTCGTGGGCCAGAGAGTTAGACAACTTGCCAATGTCTTTCATTCTTTCTGTTGCCATTTGATTGTCTGAAAGTATTTGTATCACCGGGGTTAGATCTTTTCTTAGGGCGATTACTTCGGCTTTGATTTCAGAAAGTTTGCGTTCGCTCACTGGTCTGACACCACCTGGGAAAATAAAGCCACGTAGAAAGCGTGAGCCGCTCAGAAGATCAGCTAAGCCTAGGGCCTTACCGCGCAGTCGACCCATGGCACTCGATATGCCAAGTAGACCAATGTCGGTACCAATGCCGCCGACATCAATAATGTGCACGGCCAGTCTTTCGATTTCTAAAGCGATGGTACGTAAATACTGCGCTCGCTCGGTTATTTCTAGGTCAAGAATAGACTCGATTGCAATAGCATGAGCAAAGGCATTGGCTAAGGCGGTGTCGCTTGCCGCTGCTTCAGCGACAAAGTGTGCTTTTTGCCAAGGCACTTCGGTCAGCCGTTTTTCTACGCCACGATGCACCCAACCTAGGCGAATCTCAAGGTTGACTATGGTCTCACCAAAACAGCTAAATCTAAAGTGGCCTGGCTCGATTACACCAGCATGGATTGGCCCCACCGGCAATTCATAGACTCCTTCACCTTTAACTTCTAAGTATTCGTAGCGACGGGCAAGGTGATTTTTGAAATCGGCTGGCAGGTCGATTTTTCGCAGAGGGAAGAAGTCTTGAGCGTATTGTTCGTGAAGAAGCAAATGTTTGAAGCGGGGATGACCCTCTGGCACAATACCGAAGAAATCAAATAGAGCCCGTTCGAACCAGTGAAATTGAGCGTGGCGAGTAGAAAAAGAAGGGAACTTGTTGTTTTCTATAGGTGTCAACATCAGCTCGGCCGTGCCGTCTTTTGGTGACAGAATGAGCGTAGCCAGTTCGCCGCCAGTAATTGAAGTAAGCAGACCTACTCGTTTTTCTGATGTTTTTGAAAGTGCTTGATTGAGCCTCTCTTGAAGCTCATGAAATGGAATTTGGCTGCGCTCTAGTTTCATTTGATCATGCTCCATGGGCCCGACCAGGCTTCGGTGTTGACCACTAGTCCAAGAACGAGGGTACCGAAGACTAATACTGCTGGAATAACTGCGGCTCTAACAGGCTGGAACTTTCTGAAACCTTGCTTGGCTGGACCTAAAATAACTTTGCCCATATGGGCGCAGATAGCGACAAAACTGATGGCAATGGCCACAGTCATAATTAAAGCCAGTACCCACCTCTCATCGGCCATACTGAGGCTAAGCATCGACATTTCGGCGACGAAAGCGCCAAATGGTGGTGCTCCGGTGACGGCGAAAGCGGCAAGGGTAAGCAGTAACGCCCAGATTGGGCAATCTTCAATGACACCGTGCATCTTATTGAGTTTTTTTGTGCCACTAGCTTGAATTATGTTGCCAGTCAGTAAGAACAGAGCCACCTTGGCTAGGCTATGATTCAGTGCTTGTAAGAAGAAGAGCGGACCCGAACCAAGGCCAATGGCAAAGACCATGAGGCCAACGTTTTCGATGCTTGAATAGGCCCAGAGTCGCTTGAAGTTATGTTGACGCAAGAGTAGTAGGCTAGCGGCCACCACCGTTACTGTGCCTAAGATGGCGACTAATTGGTGAACGTGTGAATGAGGCTGGGCGGCGTTGATAATGCTAGAAACTTTCCAGATTCCAAATAGAGCACAGTTTAAGAGCGAGCCTGAGAGCATAGCAGAGGCCGGTGCTGGGGATTCTGCGTGTGCGTCTGGTAGCCAGGTGTGAAGGGGGAAGATACCCGCTTTGGTGCCATAACCAATTAAGCAGAAAATGAAGCCTAGGCGCAAAAGGGGAAAGTTCAGCGTTTGTGCATGGCTGATGAGCTCTGAAATGTTTAGCGTGGGCACAGCTAGTGTGCCTCTTTGACTGGCGGCAAATATAAAGACTGTCCCTAATAGAGCAAAGGCGATACCGACTGAGCAAACAATTAAGTATTTCCAGGTCGCTTCTAAGGCAAATTTGTTTCTCTCGAAATAGACCAGCGGTGCGGAAGACAGCGTAGTGGCTTCAATGGCGATCCATAAATAGCCTAAATTGTCGCAGAGAAAGACTGAAGTCATTGCCAGTAAAAACAGATTGACTGAGGCATAGAATAGGCGCAACTGTTGGTCGCCATAGCCGTCCCCGTGGGCTTCTGCCGCGGCAAAAAAATAATCGGCATGGGTGATGCAGCAAGAGACGACAAATGTCGCAAGTAAGATGAAGTAGGTGCCCATTTTGTCCACAGCAAGACCACTGGTGAACTCCATGCGCTCGGTTCCAAGCAAGCAGGGGTGAAGTACTAGGGCGACAATACCGAGTTGCCACCAAATCAAAATAGGCACAAGTTTTCGTGTCAGCTTGACGTCTCTAATATAGAGGCTGAGTATGGCCAGGGTGGCTGGTAGAGCTATTAGGTAGAGCAGGTCGGTCATTTAGTTGGTTAGTCCTTTAGCTCCGTTAACTGACTGACGTCGATGTGCTCGAAGCTTTTCTTGATATTGAATAGCAGCAGCCCGGCGACCATCACGGCCACAAGCACCTCAAGTAAGAGACCCATTTCAATCATCAGCGGCATGCCGTGGGTTTGCGTCACGGCAAAGAGATAGATGCCATTTTCAATTACTAAAAAACCGACTATTTGGCTGATCGCTGCGCGCCTTGTCAGCATCAAGAGAACGCCGGTGAACAAAATTGACATAGCGGCAGTGGAGCCTAATCTTGATTCTGGTTCGCCAATTAAGCCTGGTATCTGCTGGCTAATCATAAATGAAAGGCCGAGCATTAGGGCTCCTATGTGCATAGAAAGTGGAGCGGCGATGAAAGCGCCGCCGTCGGTGCCGACATTGATTTTCTTAATTACATTGTTCAAAAACCAAGGAATACTCCAAGATTTGATGATAAAGACTCCGGCTGCCACTAAGTAGAGATGGTCCTCATGGGTGATGTTGGCAATCCAGGCAGTAACAGCAGCAATGGCCATGGTGTGCAGCGAGTAGAAAGATAGATTGGTGCGCAGGTGAGTAGTGCCAAGAATAAGTATGGCAAATATTGCTGATACCATTGCTAGTGCTTCAAATGTGTCGAGAATCATTTTGCTTTTGTTCCTCGTACTAATTGAGATTTTTGCTCAGGGCAATGAAGACGCAGAAGATGCTCATTGCTACTGAGTAGGCAATGAACTCCGGTAACTTCGTCCAACGCAGTTTAACGGCAACACTCTCAATAACCGCGATACTAGCAGCTAAAATCATGATGCTCAAAACAGACGATAGGGCAAGCACTAGTTGGCTGGCATGCCAGAAGAAGGGAATAGCGTGGAGTAGACACTGGCTTGATATTCCAAGCAAAATCAATATTTTCAAGAAGTGAGCATATTCAACTAGGGCCAAATTGGCTGCTGAATTTTCTAAGATCATGGCCTCGTGCACCATGGTTAGCTCTAGGTGGGTAGTCGGATCGTCGGCTGGCATTCGAGAAAGCTCAACCAAGCTGGCTAAGAATAGTCCGCAGCCAGCAATGAACCAGAGGCCGGGCTGGTTTATTAGGGCAACATTGTCAAAGGAGAAAGCTATTCCTAAATCGCTGGTTTGGCTGACCGAGCCTATGGCTGCTAGACACAGAATAACTGCTGGCTCGACCAAGAGAGCTAGGGTTACTTCGCGGCTGGCTCCAAAACCACCGAAGGCTGAACCTGCATCAAGGGCTGAAAGGACGGTAAAGAAACGGGTGAGAGCCAGTAGATAGATGACCAAGAATAGGTCAGCACCTAAGTTGAAGGGGCGCAGAGATGTCCAGGGGGCAAGAAATGCCAGTATGATTAATAGTGAGACATTGATGGCTGCTGTGCTACGGAAGATCCAACTAGTGTGTTTACTGATTGTCTCACCCTTGCTTAGCAGCTTTAGGAGATCAAAATAGGGCTGCAGAAGCGGCGCGCCAATGCGATTTTGAAAGCGCGCCTTGGTTTTGCGAATGATCCCAACCAAAAGTGGTGGCAATAGCAAAAACGTAGCTACAAAGGCTATGGTTTCTAAAATGGCTTCGGTATTTATAGCAATCATATGTTTGTGCCTAAGAATACGAGCAGTAGCATGGTCAAAAAGACGTAGAGCAAGTGAATGTGAATGCTGCCTGTTTGCAGTCGTACCAGTGAGGAAGAGAGCCAGTCAAACAGACCCATAACCGGTCGATACAATTTGGTTTCCAGAATGGGCGTCATGAAAGTTTCAACCCGCACAGATTCGGGGAAGTGCCGCCGATCTTTTCCTGAAATTTCGGTGGTGACTTTCAGTTGCAGAATTTGTGAGAATATTCGACCAATAGGATGGGAGAAGCTTGAGCCTGTTTCTTCTGCCCGAGTCGATAGTGGGCCAAAGCCACAGTCCCAGGTGATATAGCTCCTCACTTCACCAGACCGTCTACCCAATACAAAGAGGTAGATGCTGGAAACAAGAATGCCGCCGACTAATGCTAATTGGCCTTGGGGAATGGGGAAAAGAGTTGAGCCAATGACAAATTGGTCATGGGTAAGATGGCGAATGGCTGGAGCTAGGCCATCTAGAGCAATGGGCACAGATGTGCCAATCATGACACATGCTATAGCCAACATAAGTTGGGCTATTATCAAACCATCTGGTCCATTGGTAGTTGATTCTTTCGCTTTGGCCGCCGCGTTTGAGCGCGGTCTGCCGAGAAAGGCAATGCCTACGGCTTTAGTAAAACAGGCGAGCGAAAGGGCGCCAACAAAGGCGAGAATGCCCACCATAGCCAGTGACATTGCTCTTTCTAAAATTGGGGCATTGGCAAATGAAAGTTGGAAGAACGTTTGATAGACCAACCATTTGCTGGCAAAGCAATTCATTGGTGGCATGGCGCAAATTGATAGCGAACCAATGAAGAAGCAGAGCATCGTCCAGGGCATATTCTTTGCCAGTCCGCCCAGAGCTGATAGTTCTCTTGTGTGCACCGCGCGCTCTACTGATGCCGCCCCAAGAAATAACAGGGCCTTGACCAAGCCATGATTGAGTGTGTGAAAGAGTGCGGCGGCAGAAGCAAGAGTGGCAATGGTAGTTAAGCCATGACAGTGAGCAAGGACGGCCACGCCAATGGCGGTGAGAATTATTCCCATGTTTTCTACCGTGCTATAAGCTAGCAGTTTCTTTAGATCGCGCTCCATCAGAGCAAAGAGAACGCCCCATAGCGATGAGATTGTGCCCAGCGCAATAGCGGCGTAGGCGATGGCGATATGACTGCATTCCCCTGCTAACAGCAGACGCATGAGCAAGTATATTGATATATTTCCGACTAGTCCCGCAAAAATAGCAGAGGTAGGCCCTGGTGGCTCCGGATAGGCCAAGGGCAGCCACACATGCATGGGCCAGACGCCAGCTTTGGTGCAGACTGCTATAAGTAGAAAGAATGCGGCTACTAAACTCTGCTCTGTGCCGAAGTGCCAAGCGCTCAATGACCAACTACCTGTATTCTGGTGCATCCAGAGAAAGGCTGCGGTGATAAAGGCTGTGGAAATTCTTGTGGCCGTTAGATAGGCGAATGCTGCTCGCTGGGCCCTGTGGCGAATATGATCAGCGGCTACCAAGCCAGCTGAGGACAGTGACATTATTTCCCAAAATACTAAAAATGCTATGCCGTTAGAGGCGAGTAAGACTTGTTGTAAACCGATTAAGAAGATAAATGTCAGCTTCCAGTAATACCCTTTTTTGCCTTGGCTCAGTGCATCAACATGACAGGGGCTGGCCATTGCTGCCGCTGAGGCAAGCAGACCAAGCAGGCCGAGGAAAGGAACGCTGAGCGAATCGACTAAAGAGTCTGCTGGTGCCAAACCAAAAGAAATAAATTGTAGTTGGTTGTATTCAATAGATTGATTCCAAGATATTGCCGCGCCGCCGAGGGTCAGTAGCGCTCCGGCCAGCATTAAAAATGCTAAGAAATTGCTTCTGACTCGTTCGCCGCCCACAGCTGTTATGGCAAGCCCTGCAAGCCATACAGCGCTAGCACTCGTGAACAGGTTGGCGGCCGATAATGTCGTGGGGTCGTTAATCATTAGTTTCTGCGGGTTACCTCTCATACGCTAACAGCAGAATGTGATCGAAGTGTGATGGTCGCACAAAAATGAATGTACAAATGTAACTGCTTTTTGGAGCTAGCAAATTGATCACATCTTCATCACTTTTGCCTGTTAACGTTCTAACAAAGGCCGTGAGCTTAATGCTGTGGCCCTGTGCAAAAGATACTGGAGACCATGATGTCTGAACAGAGCATTACAATTTTGCCAGCCGATCGTCTTGCTGGGCTCAAGCAAAATTGGAAAACTGATATTGTCTCGGGCTTCATTCTCTTCCTTATAGCTTTGCCGCTTTCGCTTGGTATTGCCATGGCTTCAGGTATGCCGCCTATGTCGGGCATCATAGGGGCAATGGTCGGTGGCTTGTTGGTCTCGCAAATTAGTGGTTCTTACGTCACAATTAACGGACCTGCTGCTGGTTTGATTGTTGTAATTTTGATTTCAGTAGACCGTTTGGGTGGTGGTAGCCAGGGCTACCACGCTACTTTGGCTGCTATTGTTATTTCTGGTGTGCTGCTCTTTATAATGGGTCTTTTGAAGGCTGGTGAAATAGGCAAGTTTTTCCCTTCTTCAGTCGTGCACGGAATGTTGGCCTCAATTGGCATTGTTATCATGCTCAAGCAGTTTCCTGTGATGTTGGGTGTTGTCCCGCCTTCAAAGGAACCCATCGAACTCTTCCTCGAACTGCCTTTCACTATTGCCCATGCTAATCCAGAAATTGCTGCAATTGGCATCATGAGTATGCTTATTTTAATTGGTTTGACCTTTGTTAAAGGCGGTATCTTGCGCAAGATTCCGGCACCTATAATTGTTGTGCTGGCCGCCTGTGGTCTGGGATTCGTCTTCCACATTACCACTAAGCATTCTTATGCCTTTGCTGGACAAAGTTTTGATATTAATCCCTTGAAGTGTCTAGTGCAGGTGCCGACTAATATGGCCACAGCCTTTACTGCTCCTGATTTTAAAGCCATTACGATGAACGGATTTTGGCTTTCAGTACTCTCGATTACTCTTGTTCAAGGTATCGAGACAGTTCTCAGTTGTTCTGCCGTAGACAAACTAGACCCCTATAAAAGACATGCAAATCTCAGCAAAGACCTTTCTGCTATCGGTCTTGGTAGTGCCATTTCTGGCATGATTGGTGGCTTGCCAGTGATTGCTGAAATTGTTCGCAGTACTGCCAATATTGCTAATGGTGCTAAGACCCGGTGGTCTAATTTCTTCCATGGCTTTTTCATCCTTACGTTTGTTCTGTTAGCAGCTACGATGATCAATTCCATTCCCCTGTCATCATTGGCTGCTTTGCTTGTCTTTACCGGCTATCGCCTCGCTGCACCAAAAGTTTTCAGAGACACTCATGCCATTGGTTGGGAGCAAAGTCTGCTCTTTGTCACCACGATTGTGGTCACTCTGGCCACTGATTTGCTCATTGGCGTAGCTGCGGGTGTGGCTGTCAAATTCTTGCTGCATATATTGCGCGGAGTGCACATCAACCAGCTGTTCAAAGCCCATGCTGAGCTTATTGAGCAAGGTGCAGATACTGTAGTTTTGAAAATCAATGAGGCGGCAATTTTTTCAAATTATCTTTCTTTGAGAAAGTATCTGGCTAAAATTCCCCCTAACAAAAAAGTTGTGCTTGATCTTGGCAGTGCTACATTTATTGATCACACTGTCATGGAACACTTGCACGATTTTGCCCGAGACCAAGCAAACAGCGGTGGCTCTGTTGAATACAGAGGCCTTGAGCTACATCAGAGTGTCACTAAGCACCCGACTGCTTCGCGTAAACATCTTGCCGCGCATTGAGAGAGCAACTGGGACGCCAATCGGTGTATCATTGCAGTTATGGCAAAAATTCTAATAGTTGAAGATGAAGCCGATTTGGCCGAGCTTGTAAAGAACTGGCTTGTCAAAGACCATCACTTAGTCGAGATTGCCGACGATGGTTTAGAGGCCCTCATTCGCATGGAAACCAACAACTACGATGTTGTTATTCTCGACATCATGTTGCCTTCGGTTAATGGCATGGAAATTTGCAAGCGCTATCGTAAATCAGGCGGTTCTGCTGGCATCATCATGGTCACTGCTAAAGGCCATGTGGATGACAAAGAAACCGGTCTTGATTCAGGTGCCGATGACTACATGACTAAACCTTTTCAACTAAAAGAGTTAGCAGCCCGTGTGCGTGCAGTTCTGCGCCGCAACCACGGTCAGGCTCAAGATATTATGCGTTTTCGCGACCTTGAAATCGATGTCAACGAATTTAGGGTGCTCAAAGGCGGCCATGAAGTGCACCTTCTTCCTAAAGAGTTTCGTCTGTTTGAGTTCTTTTTGCGTCACCCGCATCAGGTATTTTCAGCCGAGGATATTTTGTCTAGTGTCTGGGAATCTGATACTGAAGCGCTTCTTGATACAGTGCGCGGGCATATCACGAGAGTAAGAAAGAAACTTGATACTGCTGGCACGCCCTCTATCATCGCCACTGTATATGGTGTCGGCTATAAACTCGGTGAAGCATAAGTGAAACATGACTTGCGTCGCCAGCTGACAATAGAGTTTGTTTTACTCTTTGTCTTGCTCTATTTTCTCGGTGGGGCAGTGGCGATTTTTATGTTCGCCGCTCAGCTCGATAGATCTATCGACAATCAACTACAGGGCCTTGCCGCTGAAGTATTGCCTGCAGTCGATATGACTGCAGGCGGCCCTTCGCTCAAGCGCTGGGGCCTGCGGGCGCAATCGCGGCGTGAAGAGGTACCGTTCAGTATTCAGGTTTTTGATACGAATAGGCATTTGCTAGAAGAGTTTGGGCCTATTGGTCATCGCCAGCTTAGTTCTGGCTTTGTCCGCGTAGATGGTCAAAATACCTCTTCTTTAGACGATGTCAATTTGCGTTCATTCTTCATTGAAATTCCAGACGGCACTAAGCTTAGTGGCTACTTGCAAGTACAGGTTTCAGCACGGCAGCGTGATGACGCTCTCAAACAAATTGTATTGACCATGATCTCGCTCTCACCGTTCTTGGCCTTGGCAGTAGCTGTTTGCGGCTCTTGGTTTGCTGGTAATGCTGTTAAACCGGTTGAAGAGACCATGGAGCTTTTACGCCAGTTTGTGGCTGATGCCGCTCACGAGATTAATACACCAATTAGTGTGATCGAAGCTTCTGTGCAGACTTTAGAAGCAACCTTTGAAGATAGTCAACTAGGTTCAAATGTACTAGCAATTATCAACCGCGCTAGTGGGCGCATGAAGTCTTTAGGCCAGAGCTTGGTTGTCCTCTCGCGCATGGAATCACCAGATTATCCCGCACCAATTGACCATATTCGCCTTGATAGTATTGCCTCACCTGTACTCGCTGAATGTGAGCAGTTGGCTCGGGCTAGACGTATTAAGCTCTGTTGTGAGCTTTTACCCGACGTTACTTTGCTGGGAAACAGTGAGTCATTAGAGCGGCTTCTACTCAACTTAGTGGCCAACGCCATTCGCTATACTGATGAAGATGGTGTCGTTAATGTTAAATATAAAATTGACGGAGATTGGCTAAGAATATCGATTGAAGACAACGGCATTGGTATACCAGACGAAAGCATGCCCCATATTTTTCAGCGCTTTTACCGTGTTGATAAATCGCGCTCTCGCGACATTGGCGGCTTTGGTTTGGGTCTGGCTATCGTTAAAGCAATTATTGATAGGCACAAGGGCGAGATCCAGGTGGAAAGCGAAGTGGGTAAGGGCAGTCGCTTTACGGTTAGTCTAAAACGCTTGCCTTAGGCTGGTTTCGCGTCTTTTTTGATTTGTTTGCCATATCGTGGCTGGCTCGTTTGTTTGTTTTGTTTGTTTGGTTCGTTTGGTTTATAGATCTGGCGCCATATTTTGATTTGCTTTTAGTGATGGCTTTCATCGACTCGCTTTTATCTACTGGCTTTTGCACAATACTGCGACTGAGTAGCAGGCCGCATAGCGACCCAGCTCCTATCACAGTCCAAAAGATCGGAGTATGGAGCAGTAACTCTGGGGCCAGGGCGGGATTCATGGCAAAGATTGAGCTAAGGGCTGTGATGGGAAAGAATATTGCTGCCAACACATTGAGGCGATGAGCGCTTAGAGCCATCTCATAGGTCTGCTGTGATTGCAATTCACTCTTTCTTGCCACAGTGTAGTCGAGGCCGTTCTTGGCGTCTAAGTGCAAGAGCTCAAAGGTGCGCTCGATGTCTCCAGCTGAGTCGCGGGCGACGATGATGGCGCGGTCTTCGCTCATCATGTCGCGAGCTTGCTGCAGCGTTGCGTGCAGGTTGCGACTGCTGCGGTGCAGCGGGGCAATTGCCTGCAGTAAGTAGAAGTAGTCGTCGGCGCAACTGGCTTCTTGCATCTTGCTCTCTAAGTCTTCGGCTCGTTCGGCAAAGCTGGCTACGTGCTTTTTTAGAAGGTCGCTGACGCTGCCATCGGTATTGCAAGCCCAAGCGCCGTCTGGAGCCCGCCACAACAATTTGGTCTGGCGCCCTTGTTCATTTGGGTTAGGTGGATCGTGCAGCACTAAAAGTAAATGCCCTTCGGCATTCATTGCCCTTTGTCTGCCAGCATTGTCGCCAAAGCGCGCGGCCAGTTGGGGCGGTATTTTCCACGTATCAGGAACTATTGAATTCATTTTTGTTTTTTGTCCTTCTCATTTTCTTTTCTCTCTTCTATTTGTTAGTTTGATTATCAAATAGGCCTGGTTAAGAACGCTTTAAGACATTCTTGTCTTAAGCTTAAGAAGCGACACGGGGTTGATTTAGTCGATTGATTCTTGTTCTGTTTTGCTGTCAGGTTGAGGCTTTCTCGCCGACCTAGATCTCATTCTGGCTGTGGCAGAGGCAGTTACTTCTTTGATTTGGGCACGGGTTAACAGTGGCTGCAAATGGTTCCAGGCATCTTTCTTTGTCGCGATCATGCGCTCGAAAAGCCTTTTGACTTCGGCATTACTGGCCTGCTCTCTCGTCGCGCGAGTCGCGTTATCGTTGCTAGCTTCTTCCGGTTCAAGTGAGCCCAATAGTATTGCTTCGCCGACAGTAATGTTAGGATTTTTATTGTCCTTGTTCGGTATAGCACTGCTTCTGGTGCCAGCATGCTCTTCTTTGAGTGCAAGTTGCAGTTCTTCTTTGAGTGAACGGAGCTTTTGCTTGTAGGGACGGTAGAGAGTCAGCAGGCTCGTCTTTTGATGCGGGGTCAGACTTTCTAAGGTTTTGATTTCGTGCCAACCGGGAATCGCTGTGTGATTTTGTGCTAGCACGGCATGCTTGATTTGCCCAAGACTCTTCTTTGTTTTACTGCTAGGGGTTTCGTGGACTGGCTTTTGAGCTAAAGCGCCAATTGTTAGACTGGGAAGCATTGCTAAGGTGGAGAGGAGGAAGATGCTCTGACGATACAGTTTATGCATTGCTTTAACCAATTGATTCAGGGCTAGGTACTGCCAGGTCTTCACGGCCGCTATCAAAGTCCTTTTTCTTGTGCCAGCGAATATTTGTAATAGCTGGGTGTGCCGCTAGGGTGCTGTGAATTAGGCGCGGCACAGCTTCGTCTAAACCTTTGTTTCGGCCACCAAAGAGGCTGGACATGAAGCCGGCGGAACGTTCTATCCAGATAATCCAATCGCCGTGACTCTTATCGCTATGTTCGACAGTTTCGTCGTTCTCGTCTTTTTCACTCTTCTCATTTTGCTCTTCTGCTGAAGTTTTTTCTTGCTCTTCGTTTAGGCGAAAACCACAAACCAGGCAGTATGTTACTTTGTTTACTGCAAAGTTAAAATACCAGCCGAAGTCTTCTTGCCCCGGCTCTTTGTCGCATTCGACACCTTTTTTTGTCAGCTCTTCAATTAGCCATTTACAGAAGTCGTCACCATAGCAGCAGTCATTAATAAAGTGCTCTTGCGGCTCGGTGGTATTGAACTCTTTTGATTCGAAAGTAATGAGATTTCTTTGTTCGCTCATAGACTAATAGACCTTTTGTTGATATCGATGGGGCCAATTATTTGTGGATCAAATGGACCGGAGCGGTCTAGTTTGTAAGGTAAAACTCTTTGGTGATAGGTTTCAAGATCGGGCATGGCTTCTATTATTTCGGCAAACTTGGGATGGCAGGCGTAGTTGAGTCCGATACCATCACCGAGGTAGGCTACAGCACCAACTGCTTTAAATGTTTCAATGAAAAGTGGCGGTATTTCTTCTGCGAAATATGGAGGTGTGCAGAATTTTTCTACTTTAGGAAAATCTTGCAGTGAGCCAACCGGTATCAAGAAAATCTCGTCGAAGCCATCTAAGACTTGTAGGACATAACCGATATCTTGCTGGTTGAGAACGAAGCCGGAGCCGAGAACCCTCCCTAAGCGATTCTCGAAATAGCCTTCCTGGCTAGGGCTTACGCTGGAAGTGCTGTCGGCGTAGCTAATTACTACTTCCATGCCATGGAAAAACTCCGGTAGTTTTTCAAAAACTTCTTTGATTTGGAGTTTTGCGCTGCCATAGGCTACGTTGTCTATTATTTGATAAGGCACAGATTTTTATTGTTTTCCTGCTTCGTCGAAATTTAGATTAAGCGGTTCATCGTTAATATAAGATGCCCGTTTTGCTGAAGGTAAATCGCTCTCGCCAACGGCTGTAAAAGCAAAGTCATCAACCCATACTTGCCCGCCGCCAACCAGCAGGATGCCAAAGTTGATAGAAGAGCTACCTTGGGGGACATCCAGGGTAATGCTGCGTTCTGTCCAGTCAGTTGTACCCTTTATTGGCCGGTCGTGCATGTTGTCGAATGAAAGATGGTCACTACTGTTGTTTGTGGTATTGCTAGCATTACCGTCGACGCGCATCCATACACCGGCCCAGTCTTTAACATCTTTAGATTTGGTGTAACAAGTCAGTTTGATTTTCTTCCCTACGAATTTCTCGGCTGAAAATCCTTGCATTAGCGTGCCGCTGCCCTTGAAATTGGGATCTATCGATTTGATGTAACCAGATGCGGTGCTATTGTGAGTTGTGCTTTTATCTGCACCCATCTCGTATTGCGTAGGGTTTGAGCCCGCGCGAATCCAGCCTTTGGGAATGACACCGGGGACATTTTCATTTTCGCTTAGGGGTCTACCTAAAACGTCTTTAGCTACCTCTGAGTAATCATCTGCCTGACTGCTAGCTTTTCGGGAGCTGGAATGTAGAGCCAAATCTTTGAAAGTGTCTCTATGTTCGCTTACAAATTTATCAAAGGCGGCTTTAGAAAAGGAAAATTCGCTGACGGGAATCTGTTCTAGCTTGGCTAGGTTCTTCTTGACGTCTAATAAGTATTGATGCCATTCAGGCTCAATTTTAGCAATTGGTTTATCAAAGGTTGCTTCTAAAAATGTTCCGTAGCCTCGCCGATCGTTAGCCGCTACCAAGTTCACATAGCGCTTCAGTTTTTCCTTTTTGAAAATGAAGAGAGAGAGCAGCCGCTCTTCGCATTGAGTGTCGTCTTTATTTTCTTGTGAGAGTTTGATCAAGCTTGAAAGCGTAAGATTAGGTAGCGATGGGGCTGCTTGTTTAAGTCTCCAGGGGGTGTGATAGCCCCAATATAGTGCTGAAATGCTTTTGTCTTTGTAGCCAAACACTTTCTCAAAAAAGGCAATTAGCCCCGAAAATGAATCGTCATTGTGCAGTTGGTTGTGAGCGATTTGAGCAAAGATTACATGACCGACAGTGCCTAAGCCACTATCTGTATAAAAGACCAAAGCATTGCGCTTGGGCACAATAGTGCCAGTGCAAGGTTCTGGATAGTCCAGTTGTTCTTGCAGAAACTTCTGCTGTGAAGCCTTGTCGGGCATTATATAAACATTGACTGGTCCAGGCCAGTCAAGTTTTAGTAGATCGGCATTGATGCGAGTGAGAAAAGTTTCGGCAAATACTGCCACCAGCTTTACCCATTCTTCATTTCGATTGCCATCAGTTTTGTAGTCACTTTTGAAATCAGTTTTATAGAAAAAAGCAAAGTGTTTGGTGTCAATGCGGTGATGGAAGAATTTTTGTGCTGGGTCAAACATGTTGGCGTAGACCAAATCGCGGTTGGACACTACGGCACGACCAACGTCAACAAAACCCAATTGCTTGGCTTTGGCTGTAGCTGGAGCTGCCAAAGCCATATTTTTTAAAGCTTTGGCCGATTCGGCGCGCCAGTGGTAGGCTGAGCCGCCGCAGCCTCTGGGGTCAATGGCGATGGCTTTGCCGCAGTCGGCGAGACATTCATTGAATTGCCCCCGGCGAAACTTGATTTCTGCCCGATTAGCGTATGACATCAGCTTTTGCTCGGGGGTGATTGTGGCAAATTTTAAAACTTGATCAAGGTCATTAATTGCTTCGCTGTCTTGGTTGAGCATGTAGTGGCAATTGGCCCGCTGGAAGAGCTTTTCGATGGTATTGTCTTTGCTCTTCGCTATTGATTTTTCTATGTCTGCTAGTGCCGCCTGGTATTGCTTCAGCGAAAGGTTCGCATTGGAACGGAGAAAGTAAGCAGGCGCATAGTCTTGATCTAGTTCGATGATGTGGTTGAGGTCGACCAAAGCGGCAGCGTCGTTTCGCAAGGCATACTGCAGGGATGCCCGTTGAAACAATCTTCTGATGTCATTGGGATTGCTGCTGAGCTTTTCGCTCACTAGTTCAATGGCTTTGACCAGGTCGGCGGTTTTGTAGTGCGCCGCTGCTGCCGGAAGTGCTAGCAGGCCTGAAAGGAAGACGCTAAAGAGAGCGGCTTGAAGCTGATGGCGATTGCGACTGCTCATTTATCACTTCTCACTTATCACTTCTTACTTGTTACTGTACCTGTGATTCTCCCGAGAGAATATCATGCCCGACTAGTTAGTCCTGTTATTTAGGCCGCCAGCGTTAATTCGCTCCTGCTTTTCTTGAAAAGTACTGCTCAAAATAGACTAAGATACATAAATTGCAGCTGAGGATGAAGATGCGCTGGCGGTTGCTAACTAGTTGTTTAGTCTCTCTTTGCTGTTTAGTCTCTCTTTGCTTTTCAGGCGGTGCTGCCTGGGCTCTAGAAGAAAGTGAGTTCTATACGCAGGGAACGGCTCTATTTAAGAAGCAAGAGTATTTGCAAGCTTTTGAAAGCTTTGCCAAGGCTGTTCAAATGCAGCCTGATAACGCTGACGCCGCCTACTATTTAGCTGTGACGCTGCATCACTTGGGCCACCTTGATAAAGCTAAAGAACAGTACAAATTTGTCGTGGATAATTTTCCCGGCACTGCTGCAGCTCAGCAGGCTACCTCTATTTTGCGTCAGCTGTCGGTGGCAAAGCAGGCGGAGTCGGCCGCATTGCCTAGGGAAACTTGGGTTAAATATGAGCGCCGGGGCAATTCAATTGAGGTTGATGGTCTGGTCAATAACCGCCCTGTTAAGTTCGATTTTGACACAGGTGCTGAGCGTTGCTTATTGACGCCAGTGCAGCTTAAGCAATTGGGCATGCCTATGCCAACTGGCTCACCGAGCGGTTATGGTGCTGGTATCGGCCAGAGTAAACCCATTCCAGTTTGGCATCTTAATGTTGATTTGAAAGTTGGTCGCATAGAAAGGCGCAATTTCCCTGTCTTGGTTAGCAGTGTGCCCATGGATTTTCCCTTGCTTGGTCAAGATTTCTACCGCGATTTCGAATACAGTATCGATTCGGCTAGCAAGACTATTTCTTTTCGTCAGCACTGTATTGGTTCTACCGCTGTCGTGAAGAAAGCCGCTCCGGCTCTCACTGTTGATTCTGCTGGTCACTATATTTTTAATGTGCCGTTCGTTAAGGAAGGCAATTCGCTGATTGTGTCGGCATTGATTAATGGCAAGAATGTACCAATGGTATTCGATACTGGCGCTGTCTTTTGCTTGTTCTCAAAGAGTGAAGCAAGTCAAGCCGGCATCAGCATCGATACTCGTCGACCCGCGTTTTCTATTTCTGGCCTTAGTGGTCAGACGATGGCCCAGGTTGGTATCGTTAGCGGTATCAAATTGGGGCCAATAGAAAGGCATAATTTTGCCATAGGTATAAGCGATCAGGCCAATACTGCTAAGCCGCTTCTAGGCCAAGACTTTGTTGGTGACTGGAATTACACAATTGATAATCAACAGCAAGTGATTCGCTTTACGAAAGGTTTGCAGTAGTTTCTATTGACTGCCGTAATATGGATTTATTTTGCGCAACTGGCTTGCCAGTTCGTCGGCGCGTTTGTGGTCATTCCTCATGCGGTTGATCTCTATTAGCCGCTCGTAGGCCCGTCCATAATTCGGGTTGAAGCTAAGAAGGTGATGGCATAGGCGTTCGGCTTCGGTGAGGTTGTTTTGGCGGATATAAATAAATGTAATACCGCCATAACCAAGCTCAAATTCTGGTGCCAGTTCAATGCATTCCAGGTATAGCTGCTTCGCTTCTTCTAGTTGGCCATTGTTTGCTGCTGTTAGTGCTTTGAGATATAGTGTCAAAGCCCCTGGCGGCACGGTGGCCTTCGGCATTTCTGAGCGCATGAAAGCTTCTGCTCGTTTGGCAGCTTCACTGTTAGGTGCCGTGGCCAACACTTCCTTTAGTAACTGTTCAGTCCGTTCTAGATTAGCTGCGCCTCTTGCTTGGATTGCCTCTCGCACTAAGTGCATCGGATTGGATTGCGATCGCGGTAAGGCGTGACCATCTTCGGTTTTATTGCAGTAAACAAGGGCTAAGCCGCCGCTAAATGACATAGCTTGTTGATAAGTTGGTGCAATTACGACTTCACCCTGTTGATTAATGAAGCCCCAGTGTAGTCCATCTTCAGTGAATGGCGCGAGGCCTTCGCTGAAGCCTTTTGCCGCGGCGTATATGTGCGGAAGTACAAGTTCGTTTTTGAGATTGATAAAGCCATAAAATTCGCCCTTGCGCACTGGTATCAGTCCACTAGTAGAGTCGTAGTCACCGACGTACTGATAGTCAAAGGGCACTGTGACTTGTCCTGCTTGATCTATTAGTCCCCACTTTTCCCCTTGTTTAACTGCGGCATAGCCGTCATGAAAATCGCGGCCATTGGTATAGTCGCGCAGTATGGCTGGCTTGCCGTCTTGATCTATGTAATTGAAATAGCCAGCTGCATGATCTGCAGTAGAGTCTGAGAAAGAATTTTTCGCAGTACCTTTGCTTCTGGACCTGTAAGACTTTGCTAGTGCCAAACCGTTGTAAAAGGGTCGAATTTGATCGAAATCGGCAGAATATTTTAGATTGCCTTCAAGGTCATAGCAGTCGCGCTCGGCATATTGCTTGTCATTCGCCAGTATCAAATTATTAGAAACGCTTTTGGCGTCTAGCTTGCCCAGCTCCTTTACTATATTTCCGTTCAGGTCAATTATGAAAGACTGTCCTCTGCGAATGGCTATTGTGATTTCATCAATAAATGGTGCAATCGAATCAAAGGTCTCATCGCCAACTTTTGCGCCACTTTCATCAATAATTATTGTGGCCGTTGCAACGTATGGCATAGGTTCGCAATACCATTTCTCGTCGTTAATTATTTGGCTATACAAGTGCACTACTGCTCGACAGTGCTTGAAGCAAGACGCTTTTTTGAATGGGCCTTCAATAACGAGGCGTCCAGTTCTATCAATGTAGGCGAGCTCGTACTCTACCGGAAAGGGCAAGCGAAAATCTTCTGTACATTCGTAGTACCATCCAGGCATGCTGTTGGTGCCCTTTACTAAAGGCAGGCCATTACCGCTTGGAGTTGCTGTTGTCACTGTAATCTCAGATTTAGAGTCAGGGTGTTAATATAAACCTGTTTGTGTTTAGCTCTACCATCAATCAAAGCAATAGAATTTTATGAGTTTGACCGAGGATGAATTTGCACTTGTAGACAAGTTAGATTTTGATGCGAACATTGTAGCGCGGCTGAAAATGTTTGTCAGTGCACCGCTGCGAGAGTTTAAACCAGAAGATACTGTGCAGCCTGGTAAAGATTATAGGCAAGATACTCATGGCCGATTTAGTGCTAAAGCTAAGAAACAGCAAATTGAAATTTTGCAGAATATTTTGCAACGCAGCCCCAGTGCTGCTGAGTTAATCTCGGGCTGGCTAAACAAATTGGAGGGACCGCCTGATCAAGCTGAACAACAACACCTCGAGGCAGAGTCGCGAAATAAAGAGTTTTGGCTGGCAGCGGCATCGTATGCAAACTACATAGAAGCCGAAAGTGAGCGCATACAGAAAGAAGCTAGAGGCGGGCGGGTTTCTATACCGAGCTTCTGGCAAGAAAAAGGTTTAAGTGTTGAAGAGCGCCTTGAGCAGATGAAGGCATATTTTGCTGGCAAGCCAGAGCCTAAGCCTAAGAAATCAGGTGGCAGCGATACAGGTATAGTCTTCACCGTGGAGCGTTTTACTTGGAAAGTAAACAGCAGCGAATGGCGCAAAAGTTTTTCAGCTGATGGATACAGGCTGGTCGAGCTGCTTGAATATCATTTCAACCAAGACTTTGATACAAGAGAAGAGGCGCTTGATTTTGTGGCATCGCGCCCCGATTTGCCTGGTATGGGCATTAATTCACTGCCAGCCCATTCATACGCAATTGGTTCTGAGGATAACAGCACGAGGCTCTTTCAGGGTAACGAGACCATAGTCAAGATGGGCGTTGATAAATATGATGTCTGTCGAAACGCGCTCCATCGAGTTTCGGGTGGTCTTGTTGTTGGTTTTCTGGGGAAAAGCAAACCATCGAAAGCCAAGAAAGCTGATAAGTTCCAGCCTCTAATCGAAAGTGGTACTGCTGCTCCCAACAGCGGCCTGGGGACTGATGCCATTCTAGCGCAGCTTAAGAACTGGGATGAAGGCTATGGTTTGGAAATAGAAGATGCCGACCACGATAGCGTAAGTGTTGTCTTTAAAAAACTCCCTCCAGATATTCGCCTGCTCTGCTCTGAAATGCTGTTATTCTGTCCAGATCTAGATGTTTTACATGCCGATGGATACGACGCTAACGCCAGTCGCGTGCGTGAATTTGCGTACCTATTGCGCCGTACCGGTCGTGTCAAATTTTGGTGGGATTAGGCTTCCTACTTTACCCATCAACTTGAAAATCGCGTTTGCCTTCGATTAGTGTTTGCTTGAAAAACTCTACTACTCGTTTTACTTCTTGCTCGGAGCCAAGCTGGTGGCTGGCACCGGGCACGACAACGAGTTTAGTTGGCACACCAGCCTTTAGTAATTTTTCAGATAGCTCTTTGCTTTGAGCGAAGGGTACAAGGTCGTCGATGTCGCCATGCACAATCAGGAAGGGCGGATCATCTTTGCTGACATGGTTGACAGGACTGGCTGCGGCCGCTAGTTCTTGCTTTTCTGCAGCTAGTCCCCCCAATAGTCTGGCTATTGGACCGTCAGCTGTATCATAGTCAATTTTTGTCCTTGAGCCGGCCTGTTCTTTGACTGAAGCTAGGTTGGTTATACCGCACCAATCGCAAACGGCTTGAACTCGGCTGGCTTTTTCTAAATCAGATTGAAGGCTGCCGCTATCTCCACTATTTCCAATATCTTTGCTATCTCCACTTAGGGTTCCTAGCAGTGCGGCTAAATGGCCCCCGGCTGAGACTCCCCAGACACCAATGTGATCTGGGCTGAAGCCATATTCAGGAGCCTTTGAACGCAGATAGGCAATTGCTCTTTGGCAGTCTTCTAGTTGGGCTGGGTATTGGGCTTTGTCTGTAAAGCGGTAGTTAAGGCTGGCTACGGCAAAGCCGTTTTGGGCAAGTAGTAAGCCAATGTCGTCGCCTTCGCTTTTATCGCCTTGAAGCCAGGCGCCACCGTGAATGAATACTACTAGCGGAATCAATGGGTAAGGCTTGGTCGGCACATACAAATCGAGAATTTGATTGTCTGCTGCCGGTTGTGTTTTATCGCTGATGTAAGAGATGTCACGCAAGACGCGCACACTGCCTGCGCCTTTGCTGTCATTGGTCTTTGTCACAAAGGGAATGGCAATAATGCATAGCACTGAAAGGCTGATTAGAATTTTACGGGTGCGCATGGTGACTGCTTCTTTCTTCTCTTAGTCGCTATAATTTTCTAGTTCAATTAAAAGCTCGCGCATAGTTTGATGTCGATCTTGCGGATGCTTTTTCAATGTTTTCATGATTGTGCGACTCAGTCTATGCGGGACCTTCACTCCGGTGCAAACTTCGGCCAAATCTTTTGGTGCGTCGGTAACGTGCATGCTCATTGTTTCAGCAGAGTTGGTGCCCAAAATCGGCAGCTTGCCTGAAATCGTGTGGTACATCAAGACCCCAAGACAGTAAATGTCAGAGCGGGCATCTAGTTTGTTGCCTAATATCTGCTCTGGGCTCATATAAGCTGGTGTGCCTAATACCTCACCATCCATGGTCAGTTTCTTTGAGTTTCTGGACGGTTCATTGACATACTTAGCAATACCAAAATCTACCAGTTTGACGAACTCTGGATTCCAGGCTGTGTGCATCAAGACCACATTTTCTGGTTTGATATCGCGGTGCAGAATTCCCTTTGAATGAGCGTGCTCTAGGGCTGAAGCCATTTGTAAGAAGATCGCGACTGCTCGTGCTATTGGTAGCTTGCCGTGGCGCTGGAGAATGTCTTTGAGATTGGTTCCTTCGACAAAGTCCATGACCAGAAACGGTGTCTGATTTTGCGAGATGCCAAAATCATAAACCACCACAATATTTGGATGACTCATTGAGCTAGCGGCTTGCGCTTCTCTTTGAAACCGATGAAAATTGGTCTCGTCTTTCTGTACTTCGCCAAACAAAACCTTTACGGCAACGGTTTTTTCCATGACTAAGTGTCTGGCCATATAGACTACGCCTAGGGCGCCGCGGCCAACTTCGCAGACAATTTCGTATCGGTCAGCCAGTATTGCACCGACTAGAGAGCTATTCGACAAATTCTCCTCCGCGAAGGCTCCCACAGGGGTAAGATAACTCCAACAGGATGACTCCCTTAATAACGTAGGGAACCCATGAGATAGTCATAGACCAAAGACCCAAATATTAAACCCTTTAGAGGATTAGTTAAATATGAGCTTACCAAAACTGACCCAAGATGGGGATAGCGATAACCATGATATTCCTATTCTCAACCCTGGAAAAACCACGGTCTTTGGCACCCCTATCGATACTAATATTGCCAGTGCTCTAGCATATCTTCCGTTAGGACCATTGGCTCTTGTGGCTGGATATGTATTGCTCAATTCGCCTTCAGAGAGTCCATCTTTCAACCGCTATCATGCCGTTCAGGGCCTGGTCTTTACTGGAGCCATGCTTGCTGTTTTTGTCGTCAATAATGTCCTTGCTGGCTTTCTTGGCATTATTCCTATCATTGGTGCCTTTCTGGCCATTCCCTTAGGTCTATTAGGCGGTCTATTGGCGCTGGTTTACATGATCGTTGGTGTAAAGCTGGCTTACGACACCTACAGTGGCAAATCCGATAAGTTACCTTATCTCTCTAAGTATGTAGAGCTTTTCCTCGATAAAACTAAATAGGTCCGAGCCAATCTAAAGAGATTTCAGTAGATTAGAGAATAATTTTTAGGCTCTTTTTGAATTGCATATTTAACTCTGGTTTGAGGTCCGAGTTAATTTTTGTTTGGCCAGAAGAAGAAGAAGAAGAAGTAGTTGGCTTGCAGCCGAGCACAAGATAGAGCCTGTACTCACCACATTGATCACCGGCCGCTGGTGAGAGATCTTGATTGTCTTTGAACTGCTGTGTGCCAGCTACTGTTGTACTAGAATCTGTTTTTTTCTCTGGTGGTTTGCACTGTGACTGTTGTGCTACTCGAAGGATGGTTTTGTCGGTCACCCGCATATCACCGTCGTTGCTCCATTTGCCTAAAGAGAAACCCCACAGGGCTGGAGTCATTTGCTGCTTTTCTTGGGTTTTGAGTCGATATTGACCAAACACCAGTGTTCCTTCCGCTTTCTCGTCCGTGGTCAGGCTTAGAGTATTTAGGCCATCCCCATCAAAACGAACCGCTGAGAGTGGCACTCGGACAAAACGCCACTGGCGCAGCTTGCTCAAGGGCACGGAGGCCGCTCTGGCCGCTTCGTAGACGATGGCTGATTCAGAAGGCTCCTTTACTTCTTGGTCTACTGCGGTAATGAGCAGCTCTGGTTTGCTATCAAGCTTTAGGCCGTTGACTTTGATTGTGCTGTTGGCAATTTCTGGGTTGCCGTCAACCAGCACAGCGGCCCAAGTTTCGTTGTTTTGGTGTGTGTGTTTTGGGAAATTCTTGGCCAATAGCTGGGGAATTTTAAAACGTCGTTCAATGGTTTGACCGGGCCCTAGCTGGCAATACCACTCTAATGGTAAGGCGTATTGCTCTTTCAAATGCAAGAAAGCAAAACTAACCAAGAAGGCGACAGCGAGAATGGTATATGAGAAGTATCCACCCGGCAAAAGTTTGCCACCAACTCTTTTCGCTTCGGCTGCTCGACAGCAGGCTGTCAACCAAACGGCAAAGCTCAGGGCGAGGGCTAGGTTGACGCAGATAGTAGCTGCTTCTATGCTGCCCAATGGCTTAACCAGAAGGGGAGCCAATTCAATGCGATTGATGACGACAAATAGCATTGCCAGTACGCCGCTGGCGCCAAGGGCGCGTGAATGCCAGGTATGCTCGAGATGGTCTAGGCCGATAATAGTCAACACCATCACCCAGGCCATGGCTGGGAAGGCATAGCGGCTTTGTGCTTCAAAGATGACAAAGACCAAGCTGGATGCCACCATAAGTAGTGCCGAAATTTTGATCAGGTCATTGCCGCTCAACTGTCTTATGTTTGAGCGTAAAATTCTCTCCATTACTAAGAGATAGACAACGCCTAGGCCGCCACCTAATAGTAATAGTTGGTGAATTAGTATTTGAGCTGGTTTTGCCAGGCCGAGACTGTTGTAATAGAAGTCGTTCCAGCCGTTGCGAAAGAGTCGCTCTATTTTTCTGGCAAAGAGAGCGCTGAGTTCAAGTGGATTATTCCTAAAAGCATTAGCAATAGTGATTTTGGGGTTGTCGTGTTCGACCAAATTAACGTATTCGGTTTTAGGAAATGGTGCCCAACCGTCGACGTCGCGATCAAGACCAATAGCAGTATTGAAGCCTGGCATTCTTTCTGGCAATAGTGTCCGGTGGTGCATAGTAGCTTGGGTGAACATCAGCCAGGGTGTGATTACGATGAAGGCCCCGGTGGCAAAAACACCTACTAGTGTCACCGCCCTATGTTTCGGACGCAAGTTCAACAAAGTCAGGGCGAGAATGAGCATGGCCACTGGTGCCATTACTGCCTTGGTGTGGGTAAGTAACACTAATGATATGCCGGCGGCAAAAGCTTTAAGTAAGTCTTTGACTGTGAGAACTCTGGGCTCAGTCGATTTCGCTCGTGGTAGCAACGAAGAAAGTAGTAAGACAAAAATGAGCGACATGGTCGCCGCTAAAGGTTCGCTCATGAAGCGTGAAGCCCCAATCACTTGGCCCGGATAGAGGCCCCAGGTCAGTCCACCAGCGCAAGACAGAGTGCGTGAAAAGCCGAGTCGCCGACTAATGCGAAATATCAATAGTGAGTTCAGTCCGGACAGCAGGCATTGGCCTACCAGTACTGCGGTGTAAGCACTATCTTTGCCGCCTTGAAAGAAGCTGCCCACTTGGACAAGCAAAGCGGCAAAGCTGGGCATGATCATGCCGTCCAAGAGAAGCGAATAGCCCATCTCGCAGTCGTGAGGATTGACAAAGTGGCCATGGCTCATGTCGGTTAGCCAGGTCGACAAGAGATTGCCTGAGAGCACATAGTGCGCCGAGTCCCAGATTATGCTGCGAGCAAAGTCGGGTAGCTCAAACGTGTTGTATAAGGCAGCCAGTATCGGCAACAAAAAAACGACCAACTGAGTGAGAACACTCTTAATTTTCAATTTCAATCCTTGAAAGTATGGTCTGGGCCCATAGCTGTTACCTGAACTTGCCTCTAGAACTTGACCCTAGAACTTGGCAATGCTAGCTAGTTCGCCTTGCTAGGTCAAGAACGCTCAAGAGAGCATTAAGTAATTTCACTGCCCGCGAAGTTCGGGTATATTGAGCTTAGTATTAGTGATTCGAGGCTGAGTATGGAAAGAGTTACCAAATTGTTTGAGAACAACAAGGTGAAGATACTGGCCGGAGATCTCACTGCCGGCGATTGGGAATTCAAGATGGGTGTGCTTTGGGGTGGTTTCGACCAGGTCAACCTCGCCACCGATCTCAAGTCAATGCAGATTCAAACAGAAGAGTCTGCCAAGAATCTAGCCCAGACCCTCGGTTGGGCAGTTGTTGGCAATATAGTATTTGGGCCGCTGGGCTTGATTGCCGGTCTAGCCATGGGTGGTAATCGTAAACAAGTCTGTGCTATGTGTGAGCTCAAAGATGGTCGCAAGTTTTTGGCCATAATGGACTCAAAGATATATCAACAGATGATGGCCTTGACCATGACTAGAAGCACTTAGCAATTATTAAAGATAAGAAGGCCATTGGAGCGGCATTGCTCATAGGTGAATCTGATCTCACCCAGAATGCCTTTATCCGTTCAAAAATTCTTTTAGAATAGTGCCAGCGTTTGACTTGTGTTCAACATCTGGAGTTAATCCTGAATAAACCAGCCATAGAAGAAGGCGGCAAGCTTCATCTTGCCCGCATTGCCGCAGTAGGAACCGCAGTTCCGACGAAGCTCCTGACTAATGCCGATCTCGAGAAGATGGTAGATACTAGCGATCAGTGGATTGTCGAGCGTACTGGGATTAAGCAGCGGCACATAGTTGATAAGGGAGTAACTTGTTCTGACTTGGCTGCTGAAGCATCCAAGAAGGCTCTAGCGGCTGCCGGTGTTGATGCTAGTGAAGTTGACTTGATTATTGTGGGCACTGTCACTCCTGACATGCTGTTGCCGGCCACAGCTTGTCTGGTGCAAGATAAGATCGGCGCTAAAAATGCCTGGGGTTTTGACCTATCTATTGCCTGTTCAGGCTTCCTTTATGCCATGCAAGTCGGTGTGCAATTCGTTGCTACCGGTGCCCATAAAAATGTCTTAGCCATTGGTATGGATGTGATGTCATCGATCATCGACTACAGTGATCGTCAAACCTGCATCATTTTTGGTGATGGTGGTGGTGCGGCATTGATTCAGCCGTCGCCCTCAAGAGAAGCCGGATATTTTATTGATTTCTTGCACGAAGTTGATGGCTCTGGCGGTGCCTATCTCTGCATGCCGGGTGGCGGCAGTCAATTGCCGGCTTCGGCACAAACGGTTGCTGATAAAATGCACTTTGTTAAACAAGACGGGCCTGTGGTCTTCAAGTTTGCTTCGAAGCGCATGCCTGAGCTTTGTGCCCGGTTGCTTGCTCGCAACGGCCTGACTGGTGCCGACATTGATCTTTTCATTCCCCACCAGGCGAATTTGCGCATTATCAAAGCGGCCGTTGATCGCCTTGGTATGTCAATGGACAAGGTCGTAGTAAATATTGATGAGTACGGCAATACCACTGCTGGTACTTTGCCCCTCGCAATTGGCACAGCTTTAAATCAAGGTCGTTTGAAGAAAGGCGACTTGGTTTTGTTTGCGGCGATGGGTGCAGGTTTAAGTGCTGGTGCTTGCTTGATGCGCTGGGGCTATTAAGCCGGGTACTTTTTTTGCCCGAAGTTTCATTAGCCGCAGAATCTCTTCAGTTTCAAACGGCTTCTTTACCCAATCAACAAGTTCAGGGTGATGGACGCGATCAATATTAGCTTCTGCGCCACTGAGCACAATTACTGGTATTGCTATTGCTGAGAACTTCTCATGCAACCAATTGACGAAATCAAGGCCGTTGCCGTCCGGTAAATTTATATCGGCAAAGAGTAAGTCCGGGCGCTGAGCTTCGGCCAGAGTATGGGCTTCGGCGATGTTGGCCGCGCGCACACAGTTATAGCCTTTGCGTGTGATTAGCGTATTGAGAATGAGAGCAATTGAGTCGCTGTCTTCCATTAACAGAATTAAGGCCGGCTCTGCTTCTCGATTTGGTTGCGGTTTTTGTGGGGCACCAAGGGTTTCCAGTGCCGGTACCTCAAACCAAAAAGTAGCGCCGTCGCCAAATTTGCTTTCGGCTCCGATGCTGCCCCCAAGCTTCTCCACCAAAGCTTTGGAAATCGCTAGACCAAGGCCTGAACCAGTGTTGAACTCGTTTTCAACACAGCTCAATTGCTGGAAGATACCAAATAGTCCTTGCATATGTTCTTCTGCAATACCAGGCCCTTGGTCTACAACATTGATTCTGACGTTGAGCCCGCTGTTAGTGCTGCTGACACGAACAGACTTGCCTCGCGGTGTATATTTGATAGCGTTTGACATTAGGTTGGTCAATACTTGCATCAAGCGATCTCGATCTCCGACAATTTCGCGTCCTTGAGATTCTAAGTCGTATGAAACGGCCACTCCGCGCTCTTCGGCGAAAGCTCGTAGAGAATCGATGGTGGTTTCGATTAAGTCGCTAGGAATGATATTTTCTATTTTCATTTCTAGTTTGTTCGCTTCTAGGCGGCGAATATCTAGAATGTCATTAATCAGTCGAATCAAGCGATCACTGTTATCTCGGGCAATGCTGACATATTCCATTGTCTCGTCACTTATTTCGCCGGTCATGCCCCCTTCGATTAAGCCTAGGGCCGCTCTAATTGACGTCAATGGGGTGCGCAATTCGTGCGACACCGTCGAATAGAATTCACTGACTCTTCGCTCTACTTCCTTCTTTTCTGTGATATCATGGGCGATACCGTAGAGGCGGTCGCATGCTCCGGATTTATCTAAGACAGGAAACAGTCTAGACCAGATCCAGCGAATTTCCTTGTTTTTAGTCTCAATGCGAAATTCTAGGTCGAAACCTTGGCCATCTTGGTTTTGAGTATCTGCATCAAAAACGAGCCCTTGTAATGTTTTCCTCACTCGGGGTCTGTCTTCTTCAACAATCGCATTGAAAAACACTTCTTTGTTCTTGTAGAGCTGGTCGCACCCTTCTAGCCATAATTCTTCGAAAGCCGGGCTTGCGTATATAAAATCGTCAGTGCGGGCTGATATGATCCAGAAAACTTCGCGAATGTTTTCAGCTAGCTGACGAAACATCGATTCGCTATCGAGTAAACGTTGTTCATACTCATGTCTAGTTTTCTCTGCCGCTTTTAGTTCTGAAATGTCCCGGTGTGAGCCGGCCATTCTGATAGCTTTGCCTTGAGCATTCCAAATTGCTTGGCCGCGGGCGCATATCCATTTGTACTCACCACTTTTAGTGCGACAGCGCATTTCGGCTTCGTAGGGTTGTCTGGTGTCAATGTGCCTTTGTACTTTTGCCAATACTTGTTGATAGTCGTCAGGGTGGCACAGGGTGCGGAATGTATCAAAATGGTTGGCTAGTTCATTTTCTTCAAATCCTAGTTGAGCCTTGTAGCGAGGTGAATAAAATACTTCGTTAGTAACCAGGTCCCAGTCCCAAATTCCATCGTTTGAACCGGTAATAGCAACGTAGTATCGTTCTTGGCTTTTAAGATAGGCTTCGTTGGCTTCAATGCGATCAACAAAGTGACCGATTTGGTAGCCGATTGATTCTAGAGTCGTTACCAGATCGCTACTTATAGGCGTGGCGCTGGTAGAAAATAGGCTGATCACGCCCCAAATTTTGTTACCGATACAAATTGGAAAAGCTACGACTGCAGGATAAGTTGTGGTTAGTCGCGAAGCTGGTTGGTTGAAGCAAGTGTCATATTGTTCGATGTCGGTATATACCCTACCTTTTCCGTTGAACCAAATTGTAGCGGGGAAGCCTGCTGCTACTGAAAGGGGAACGTTGACTGAACGAGCAATTAAGTATTCATGTTTGTCAGCGTCGCAGACAATCTTGTTAACCAGGCGAGACATGCGATTGGCTCGTTCATCAATGCGCCAGACAATGCCAACCTCAAAAGAAAGCAAGGTGCAAAGGGTTGTGCAAATCTGTTCTAGAGCCTCAACAATTGCAGTCGCTCCAATTAGCACTTTGGTAATGTCAAACTGAGCACTTGCTTGGCTTTGTTTGAGCCAACTAGTGGTTATATCCCGTATGAAAAAATTGAACTGTTCTGCCTCTCCTCTAGTGTTCAAAGAAACATTGGCATCAATGATGACGTGCCGCAAGCTGCCGTCATGGATTTTGAAGATTGCAGCGAATTCTTTTAGTACGCTTGCTGACTTAAGTTGGGCAAATGCCTGCTTGTATTGCTCTAGGCTTGAAAAATATTGAGCGAGGGTTTGCCCGTTACTTGTATTCTCGATATGAGTTGTATTGCTTGTTTGCAGTAATTCTAAGGCGACTTGATTGACTCTTATGATGGCACCACTGCTGTCTGTTTGCAGCAAAGCGATGGGCGCATTCTCAAGAAAGTCTGGGGGCTGAGGTATATCAATCACTGATTGCTACTCTCTTATTTTCGCCGCTCGGTGAATATTGATCTAGCAGATGCTTGATTTGATGCGGAAGCTTGATTGGGTCAAAAGGTTTGGAAATGACACCAGCAATTGCCAAATGTCTATACTCATTCATCTCATGATTTTGCACTCTGGCTGTAATCAAGATAATGGGTATGTGTCGCCACTGCTCTCTTCTCTTGATTTCAGTTATGGTGGTGAGACCGTCCATTTGTGGCATGGAAACATCCATCAAAATTAGATCAGGTCTGTGATCTTCAAGAAAAGTTAGCGCGGCTAGCCCAGAGTCGGCTGTGTCTACCTGCCAATTGCAGAGAGAGGTGAGGGTTTTAGACACCAACTTTCGCAAGTCGGCGTTGTCGTCAACAAGTAGGACACTAGAGCTTTTCATAATTGGTTTGTCCAAATCTGTCTCACTGATTGTTGTCACAGTGGGGGCCTTCCAAAACAGTTAATAACTATTTGCCCAAAAGAACTTCAATTCTTGCGCTTCTAATGTTTTTTGCGGTACTCAAAATTACTGTGCGGCATATCTACGATTGTGTAGAGCGATTATTTTGGAATGAGATGGAGCATTTGGCCAAACGAAGTGAGTTAAATCTTGTGCAGTCGGCTGTAGACCTAAGTACATTGCGGCAAGTCATTGGAGCAGCGCAAATCGGCTTCGATGACCTTAGAGCGCTGCCAATAGGCAATATTCAGGGCCTTTTTGTCTTTCGCAAGTTTAAGGACATGAAGATTTCTGAGTGGCTTAGGCTCAATCAGCTGCTGGCTAATTTAGGATACTCGGCTGTGTTTGTGACCGAGCTAGAGCGCTTGCAGTTTTTCAGCAACTGTCTCGACCAAGCCCAAGAGTTTTATCAGGATTTCTCGCAAGATTTCTGGCAAAATCCACTTTTAGATTGCCACGTCGACAGCGACAATATATTTGCACCACCTTCAACCAATTCGGCGCCTGAGACTTACCATGCCTTTAGTTCTGATGCTGCCGAAGTCGCTGACGTCTCTGAGGAGTTATTGCGGTTTAAGCTGAGGCAAGCCTTAGACAGCATTGCTAGCGCGCATTCATCATCTGTTGGCATTGGTCGAGAAAAACAGAATGGGCTAGGCTATGCGTCGGTGATGCGCTTTTTGGCTGGTAGCGACTGTGTCCTATCTACTGATGCCTTTGAGGAAGCAGCACTCAAGTTAGAGCAGCTAGAGCGCATCGAGCTAGTTCCCTGGCTTGCCCAGTTGCGCGCTGCTCACAAAGTACCAACGGTCAGCGATTATCAAGCTGCCGCCGCTGAAATCGACCTTGAAGCCTGGCTAGAGGTGCGTCAAGATGCGGCCATTGAACTTGAATCGCAAGTTGAGCTAGAAAATAGCAGCTCCCAGAAACATCTAATAGCAGCGACTCGTGCGCAGCAGCTGATTGATAGCGGACAATATCTATTGCTTGTGCCAGTGGTTGATGCCGACCTGACTCCGGCCTTCTTTCACTTAGGCGGTGTTAACGACATGCCGCCTGCCCATGTGCACCTTGCTTTAATGCGGCGCTGGGCTGACCTTTATGGTGTTAAGCCGAAAATATTAGGGCTAGGGCCTGACTCCCTTTATGTTTATGTGGCAAAACCAGTTTGCAGCGGTGAGAAAGCCACTAAGTTAGCGATTGAGCATTTTCGCTATTGCCCAGATAGCGTTTTGCAGACTTTGGGTTCGGTTGGTCGTCTCGCCAGCGAAATTAGTGGCTGTGACCTCTGGCAATTCTGGTGGGAATGAAACGCTAATACTTATGACTGGGGCACAGATTATGACTGAGGCACAGATTTCTGGTAGTTCTGCCAGGTCGCATCAATTGTCTTCTTTAGTTCTTTGTCGAATGACGCAGCTCTTCTTAGCTTTTGGAAGCTGAGCTTGAGTTCTTCAGCAATTGCTCGATCGAGTTCGTCTACTAAGTGTGCTTGTTCCATCGTTTATCTACCTTTACCTTTATTACCTTACTTACCTTTTTTGGCGTTTTTGTCGTTCAATTGGTCGCCGTTCGCCAGCCATAGCCGTTTGCTCTACATTGAAGATAAGGCAGGCCCTGTGAAAAAGCCGTGAAAGATTTGCTAATGCAAAAGCCTAATAACTGAATTTACCCAGGGCCACTTTTCCGTGAAAGACCCAATAGACAATCACCGTATAGCTTAAGACGAATGGTAGACCAAGCACGGCGATAAATAACATGGTTCTAAGCGTGCCCTGCGACGAAGCCGAATTGTAGATGCTGAGGCTGAGGCTTGGGTCGATGCTAGAGACAATTAGGTTGGGGAAAATTGCTATACCAAAGAGTGCTGCCAGGGCGCCTATGGTGGCTATTGAAGAGAGAAAGGCGTAGCCTGGTTGCTTGAGGAAGATAGTGCGAGGAATGTTGCCAATCGCCAAAATGTTGATTAAGACTACCGACCAGAGCCAAGGATAATGCTTGAGGTTGCTGGTAGCAGAAGGAATCTGGGTGAGGGTAAAAATTGTGGTGAGCATATAGACCATGACAAAGACGCCATAGGTATGCCAAATGTAGTTGTGAATGCGTTCTTGCAGTTCGCCCTCAGTTTTAAGATAGAGAAAGATTGAACCGTGCATGGCGCAAGTGGCAACGGCCAAAAGACCAGTAATGACCGGGTAAAACTCAAGCACAGACATTTTTTCTTTGTGTAGTTCAAGTTGGCCGTCGATGGGCAGGCCCAAGAAGAGTTGGCCGACGATGTAGCCAAATAAGAAAGAGGCGCTAAGGCTAGAGAGAAAGAAGCAACCATCCCAGAATTGCCGCCAGAATTTGGCTGGATGCTTACTGCGAAATTCAATAGAGACGGCTCTGAAAATTAAGGCACAAAGAATGATCATCAAATTTGTATAGAAGCTAGAGAAGGCCAAGGCGTACACATCGGGGAAGGCGGCAAAGAGAGCGCCAGCGAAGGTAACTAGCCAGACTTCGTTACCGTCCCAGAGCGGGCCGATAGAGTTGATAATTAAGCGGCGCTCCTCATCGGTTTTGGCAATGGGGTGCAAGATGCCGACACCAAGATCAAAGCCGTCAAGAATGCCGTAGCCAGTGAGTAAAATACCGAGCAGAATGAACCAGATGAAATTTAAAGAGTAGTCCATTATGGTTGGTCCTCTTCTATCTGCTCTTTCTCTTTTTCAGGCTTAAGTTCTTTCTCAGGCTCAAGCTCAGGCTTAGGCACTGACTCAGGCACAGATTCTGGGCTGGTATTAGTTGGTTCTGGTCCTCGCCATGTTTCTGAAAGCGAAGCTGGCCCTCGTTGCAGAAGATTGCCTACCACAGCCATGAATTGACCGACACCTTTTTTAGATATTGGTGCCAGCTTTTCGTCTTCTTTAACGATGTCGGCGACTACTGGTGGCCCTGCTTGAATGCGGGTATTCATCACCATCACCCAAACGACAAAGAGAAAACTATAGAGTATGCCAAACATAATCATTGAGCCCAGCACTTGCTCGGCTGTCACTGAGTGCGATACGCCGTCTTTGGTTCGCAGCAGGCCATAGACCACCCAGGGTTGCCGGCCTACTTCGGCAGCTATCCAGCCCGCTTCATTGGCGGTGTAGGCGCCGAGCACACCAAAGACATAAAGCCACATGAGCCAGCGTTGCTGATAGAGAAGATTGAATTTGAGTAGCACTAGACCGAGCAGTGAAAGTACGATAAAGGCCATGCCCAGGGCAATCATCAGGTGATAAGTTTGAAATGGTATAAAGACCGGCGGCCTGTCTTCTTCGGCAAATTTGTCGAGGCCAGTGACCGGTTGATTGAAATTGCCGTGGACGAGCATGCTCAGCATGCCGGGAACTGCTAGGCCAAATTTGACTTTCTCTTCTTTGTCATCGGGCCAACCAAAAGCATAAAGTGGCGTGCCACCACTGCCGGTTTTATAGTGACCTTCGAATGCTGCTAGTTTCGTTGGTTGGTTGACAGCGACTGCGTCCGCTTGAAAGTGGCCAGAGGCGAGCATGGAGAGGCTACTTATGGCGGCATAAGCCAGTGATATTTCTATGGTTTTTTTAGCGAAAGCGGTGTGCTGTTTCTTTAGTATGTATAAGGCGCCAATGCTAAGGGCAAAGAAGGCGCCAAGAATAAAGCAACCCAACCAGACGTGCAGCATGCGGTGCACCATTGATGGGTTGAAGCACATGGCCCAGAAGTCGGTTACTTCCGCTCGCCAGAAGCCGTTGGCTGATTTTACTATGTGATAGCCAGCTGGGGTTTGTTGCCATGAATTGGCGATTGTGATCCACACTGATGAGAAAAGTGAGCCGAGTGCCACCATACAAGTAGAAAAGAAATGCATTTTCGGGCTGACTCTATCCCAGCCGAAAACTAAAACAGCTAAGAAGCCTGATTCAAGAAAGAAGGCGAAAATTGCTTCTGAAGCCAGGGCAGAGCCAAATATGTCCCCAACAAAGCGTGAATAAATTGCCCAGTTGGTACCGAATTGAAATTCCATCACTAGGCCAGTGGCTACACCCATGGCAAAGTTGATGGCGAAGAGTTTGGTCCAAAAGAGCGCCATTGATTTATAGAATGGGTCTTTAGTCTTGAGCCAGAGCCATTCAATAATTACCATCAATAAACCAAGACCAATGGTCAAAGGTGGAAAGATGTAGTGGAACATCAGAGTCAGCGCAAATTGTAGGCGCGACAAAAGGACCACGTCTAGATGCATGTTGTGCACCTCGCGGTAAGCTACAGACTGGGTTCATTTCTAGTCTAACGGTAATACTTTAGCACTTTAAACATTCTGGCTCTCTCAATGTTGCCTCTAATTACAGTTGACAGCAAGTATGGCCACAGGCGAAGATCTGCTTCTTGCAATATGGAGAATAGTAAGGTGAGCATGACATCTACAGACAATCTTGTGGTGATTAAGCCGCGCATCCGTGGTTTTATCTGCATAACCGCCCATCCTGTGGGTTGTGCTGCCCATGTGCAAGAGCAAATTGACTATGTTAAAGAGCAGGGGCCAATCAATGCTGCTCCTAAGAAGGTACTTGTCATCGGTGCTTCTACCGGCTACGGCCTGGCCTCGCGCATTAGTGCTGCCTTTGGCGGCGGCGCAGCCACTGTCGGCGTCTTTTACGAAAAGCCACCTGAGAACGGCAAGACAGCCACTGCTGGTTGGTACAACACCCGAGCTTTTGACAGCAAAGCCAAAGAAGCCGGTCTTTACACTCACAGTATTAACGGTGATGCATTTTCTGATGACATTAAGGCCAAAGTCATCGAAGTAATCAAGAGAGACCTTGGTACTGTCGACATGGTTGTTTACAGTTTGGCTTCACCTCAGCGTATGCATCCGAAGAGCCAAACACTTTTCAAATCTGTGCTTAAACCAATTGGTCAAACCTTCACTGCTAAAACTCTCGATACAGACAAAGAGTTAGTAAAAGAGATCAGTATTGAGCCAGCCAATGTGCAAGAAATTGCTGATACCAAAGAAGTAATGGGTGGTGAAGATTGGCAAATGTGGATTGACGCTCTGCGCCAAGCCAAAGTATTAGCTGATGGTGCTGTCACTGTTGCTTACTCTTATATCGGACCAGAAGTGACTTGGCCAATTTACCGTGATGGTTCAATTGGTGTCGCTAAAGCCGATGTTGAAGTTACAGCTCAGAAATTGAATGAAGAACTTGCTGCCACTGGTGGTAAGGCCTATGTGTCTATTAACAAGGCTCTGGTAACCCAAGCAAGCTCAGCCATTCCAGTGGTGCCACTCTATATTTCACTACTCTACAAAGTAATGAAAGAGAAGAAAACACATGAAGGTTGCATTGAGCAAATTTATCGTCTCTTCGCCGCCAATCTCTACAATGGTGCCAAGCCGAATCTTGATGCTGCTGGTCGAATTAGAATAGATGACAAAGAGATGGAAGCCGATGTGCAGGCAAAAGTAGATGCTCTCTGGCCTCAAGTAACCACTGAAAATCTCAAGCAAATTTCAGACTACGAAAGCTACCGCTCTGAGTTTCTCAAGCTCTTTGGCTTTGGCTTAGATGGCGTTGATTACGAGGCCGCTGTTGATCCAGCCATGGGTCAGAGCTAGTTCTCATCGCCTTGGCTTTACTTAATTCAATACGGAAGCGACAAAACAGAGATCAAAGAGGATAGATTTTTTCGAAAAAAATCTATCCTCTTCAGCAAATGCTCACATACATGTGCCACAGCTAGGTTCTAAATTGAGACTAAGCGCGATTTTTCTTAGTCGCAAGGGCTGTTTCTTTAATCGCAAGCGCTACAAGCATCCCGACAATGGCTGTGAGCATCAATAGAGCTAGTGCTATTGAGCTAATTAATAAACCAATGCGATACGACTCTGGTTCATAAGTGAAAACAACTTTGTGTTTTCCTGCCGGAAGAGTTATTGCTCGCTGTACGTAGTTGGCTCTAAGGATGGGCGTGGCTTGGCCGTCTAGCGAAGCTTTCCAGCCAGGGTAGTATTGATCTGCCACCACTAGATAGCCGCTAAAATCTGATTCGGTTGAAAGCTCAATGCGCTCATCGGTGAGTTTGTCTGCACTTATGGCGCTGACGGAAGAACCAACTCGAGCTCTGGCTGTTGCTGCTATAGCACTTGCTGCTGAATTGCTTGTAGTCGTAGTCGTTGTTCTTGTTGTTCTTGTTGCAGCATTCTCTAGTGGCTGATTTGGCGACTGCTCGCTTTCGATGAGAACCATTGTTTCGGGATCAAACATTTCGCCATCAAATATTTCGCCATCTTTCAATGCACTTGTTTTGATTGCGATAAGAGCCTCTTGTTCGCTCACTTCTCTACGCTCTGGCACAATATAAAACCGTGGCCTCGCCCGAGTATTTTCGTAGCAAAGAACGCCCTCTGCTTGATCGATAAGCTTCCAGTATTTCCAGGCATCATCGACGAAAGCACGGCCACCAAAGGCATCAGCTGGTGCTAGCAAATAGCGAACTGCGCAAATATCAAATGAGCGGTCTTGGGCTTTGATGCGCCAAGGTGGTAGTAAAAATCCCCCTTCAGCAATGCCTAATAGCTTCATATAGCGCCTAGGCATGAGCGGTTCGTAACCGGAGGCATTGCTTACTCCCCAGAGGCGACTCAAGTTGACTGGATATTCGCCCGGGTCAGCAGCTAGCCCGCGCAAAGTAAAAATGCGTTGGTTTTTTTCTTTCAGCTTTTCCTTCAATTGTTCACAACCACTGGGCGGGCTAAATTCAGCAATCTGTGGCGACTTTTTGAACCACTGCGAATTGACGGCATACGAAAGAATCACGGCGAATATACTAACTAAAAGTAAGACCTTTCGCCAAAGTTGATGGGGCCTTGATTTGTATAGCATCAAGGGCAGGGTGCCAAATAAAAATGTTGGCACAAGAGCGCTAACTAGCACGTATAAACAGAGTCCTACGTGCTTCCATTTGCCTAGTTTTTGCCAGTTCCCGAGCAGCTCTTGTTTAAATGAAGTGTCACTAGAAGTTTTATGCTTTTCTATTTTGGCTATGGCTAGGGCGCTGAGAATGCTTATAGCAAAAGCTGGTAGCAGCAAAACGCGGTAGAGTCCACGAAACGAGCCTAGTATCGGAATGGCATGAAAGAGTCTAGCCAGTGGAGTGTGAGCCCCTAGGGCAAAGAGAAACGACAGCACTATGGTGGCAATTAAATAAGGCACCACTGCTTGGGTTCTGAGGCGAACCATGGCAAAAATTGAAAGCACTATAGGGGCAAAGCCAAAAAATAGTAGTCCTGGTGGTGGCCCTTGCTCTGAAAACGGCAGTCCGTCAAGGCTTCCAAATTGGCCTCCAAGCAGATAAGGCATGATGAAACCAAGCACCTGCAGGGGTTCCAGTTCTCCAACTAAAAAGTCTTTGTAACCAAAGGTGGTCCTGACGCTTTGTTGTGATAGTTCGTATGAAGGTAAAAGCTGAACCGCGGCAATGGCTGCGCCCAATAAAATTGCAGCAGCGCATAGAGCCGTGACCATCAATGCTTGTTTGATATGTTCTTTCTTGCCAGTTTCTTCTTTGCCAGTTTCTGTTTTCCATGAGTTGCCAAAGGCGGCGTAAGCCATGGTGGCTACAAATATATAGGCAGCAGTCTGGGGATGACCGGCAAGAATTGTCAGAGCGCTAGTGCCAGCCATTAACGCTAGTTGCAGCGTTGCCCATTTAGTTCTAAGGCGCAGAACTTCGACAAAGTAGAGCAGAAGTGGCAGCCAGACAGCTGTTTGAATTATTTGAATGTGCCGCAGCTCAGAAATCTGGTAGCCACCAAAGCCATAAATAAGCCCGGCAATCATGGCTGCCAGGTTCGATTTTGTCAGGCGGAAGGCAAATAGAGCTGCAAATAGGGCGCTGAGAAAATAGGCACTTAGTACATATAAGTTCCAGCCCTGATAGGCTTGATTGCCTTGCAGCAAATGCTTAGAGATAAAGCAAAGTGGATAGAACAGACAAGTCTGTGGATCGGCCAGTACCGGAAAACCAGTGAGCAAAAGCGGTGTCCAGAAAAATCCTGGTGAGGCGAAAGCCGGATAGTTTTGCACTCGACCATCTTCTGCAGCAAAAATAAAACCGTGCAATATTTTTTCAGCGAATATTGCTGCTAAGGCTAAGCTGTATAGCAGCGAGCAATAGAGCCATTGAAAGCGCTTGCTGGGGCTTGTGTCTGCGACTTGATCGTTTGGATCATCTTGATTGTCTTGGTCACTTGGATTGTTTAAATTACTTGAATTCTTCAATTTATCCTGAGCTTTGCCTTTAGCGCTTGACCAAAATTACGGCGTTATCGTCTTTGAAAATTGTTTGCCATCCTGAATCGTGAGCAAGTCTGGCTACTATTGGCGCTCTTGAGGGAAAGAATACCCAGCTAACTTGATATTGCTCTAGTAGTTTTTGCCAAGGGCCGCGACAATTTGCCATTTGCCAGAAGTCTAGAGTGATTTTGTCGCCGTAGACATCAAAGCGTGTATCTATGAACACCTGGGCTTTTGCTCCGTCGGCCAAAACCATCACATCACCATATTGTGGATCGTTGAGAAGTCTTCCTTCTGGTCTGGCCTTGGCGATTAACTCAAGGGCATCTTTGGGCACGACGAAGCCAAATGAACTGCTGGGTAAATTGGCCTGAAATAGTGAAATCGCAGTGTTTACGCCCAGTGTAGCTAGAAGTAGGGGAATTACATAGTAGCGACTTTTGATAGTCGGCAAATTCGACTGAGACCATTTAGATAGAGCTTGTCTGTGAGTAATCAAAATTTGGTAGACAAAACCCATGGCTACCAAAGCGGCAAAAGGTACCATGCGTCGGCTTTGCAAAGCGACAAGAAAGCTAGATAGAGCGAGAACTAGCCAGGGCAAATGGTTGAATGTTTCATGTGAAAATCGCTGATGCTTTATCTTGTGTTTAATTTGAACTACTAAGTCTGTGGCAAGACCGGCTAATAGAGCCAAGCCTATGATGTCAAGGGCGAAGAAGTCGAAAGACAAAAGCTCATAGGTTGTAAGCGGAAATAATTCTTGGTTGTATTTATTCGCTTGCGAAAAAAATAAATGGGGTAGGTATTGCCAGAGACTTACTCCGTATGGCGTGAGTAAGCTGCCCACTAGACCGCCAAGAAAGCTTGCCACAAGGGGCATTCGACGAATCTGTAGTGCCGTTGCTGCCAGCACCATTAGACCAATAACAAAACCAGTGTGAAGATTAGCCCATATGGAAAACAATAGTGCTGCAGCCAAACCATAAGCAAGGAATGGCAGACTGCCTTTGCTTTCGTTTAGCTTAACCACTGAGGCAATCAGCAAAGATAGAAACAAGTATGAAAAAATTTCAGGACGGCAAGGAAAGTGAAAGCTGCCGGCGCTGATGGCTAAGCTGGCTGCCACAGCCACGAAGAATGGTGAAATGCGCAAAGTTTTGGCAGCAGCTAGGGGCACCATGACAAAGCTAACAATGATAGTTAGAGCTGTAAAGTAGAGCAGTGCAGCCGCTCCGCCAATTTTATGGATGCCAGCGAAAAGCAGGGCACTGAGCCACTGGTAGGCGATATAGGGCTGCTTTTCAGCAAGAGGCGATGTCAGGGTCCAAGAAAAAGGATCGACAGTCGGAAGGCTTGCCGTTTTATAGATCTGCTGGCCTAGGGCCACCAACCAGCAAGTATCGGGGTCGCTAAGGGCGGTCTGGCCACTCATAAAGCCAAAGTAAAGGTTAGCTAGACAAAAGCAAACAATGAAGACCCAGCCGATTATCTTGCTGGGTTCAAAGTTTGTTTGTTTCATTCTTAGCAGTCAGTGTCTACTGAGCGTATTTAACGGAGCAGCCGTATGACTGAGTTGAAGCAACTTTTGGTGTCTTGTTCTTGAGCAGAGAATCAAGCGATGCCCGGACATAGTTCTTAGCTGTTTTTACGTCTTCAGCATCGGTACTGGTTTTGTCGTCAATGGCTCCGGCGTATGCTAGTTCACCTTTCTTGTTGATGACAAACATATGTGGTGTGGTCTTGGCACCAAATAGACGGCCAACTGTGCCGTCACTATCGATTAGTATCGCTGTTGGTGCTGCGCCTGAAGCTTTCATGGTGGCGTTGTGCTCGGCATTGCTTTGGAAGCCTTGCTTGCCTTCAGCGGAGCTAACAATCGAGAACCAGATTACATCTTTAGCCGTGTATTCTTTTTGCAAAGCTTGCATGTTGTCAGAGCTATAGTGCTTCTTGACGAATGGGCAGCCATGATTGAGCCACTCAAGCACTACAAGTTTACCCCTATAAGAAGATAGGGTCTGCTTCTTGCCGTTGGTGTCAGTCAAGGTAAAATCTGGTGCGGCTGTGCCGACTTTTGATGCTGCGGTATTTTCAGAAGCAGCCCGGACGAATTTGCCATCTGCGAATTCTGAAGACATGTAGACGCCCGCAGTCAAAATTAGCAGAGCAGCTAGCTTTTGAGTAATTTTGGAAGAGACGTTCATTGCTCACCTGTCATAAGATAAGAGTCCTTTATACTAACCGATCATTCTACATTGGTGCCATTTAACAATGTGTTTAGCTTTACTGCTGTAATTAGATGTTGTCAAAGCTTTGACGCCATTGTCTGAAACAATTGCTAGGTCTTTATCTGCAATTGACAAGTGGGGCGCTTTGGGGAAATCTCGTATAATTGGATCTAAGTCTCTTGGTTCGATTGTTGATGGGGATATAGCTCAGTTGGTAGAGCGCACGGATCGCACCCGTGAGGCCAGGGGTTCGAATCCCCTTATCTCCAAATTCTAATTATCTAACTGAAGGGCTGTAGCCAAATTGTGTAGCCCAGTCGTTGACCCGAGCCGCAGGAATTTGGCGCAGAAATTCTTGAATGCTCTCTTTGCTGCCGTTGGGTCGGTTGGTAGTCAGTCTTTCAAGGCTAGGGAGTGCTTTTAGAGCACTCTCCCAATCACTGACAGGAAGCTGTTTGCTATTCCTTTCAAAGTTGCTCTCTTTGCCGCTGCTTGAAAAATCTTCGACAAATTGAGAGTGCGTGCTTTTTAGAACTAGTGTTTTTAGGTTTTTGTGTTTACTTAAGGCTCTAATGCCGTTTTCGCTAAGCCAGCTGTCGCCTTGGTGTACCAGTGTGAGGCTATTCAGCGAGGGCATTGGCGGCAGTTCTTTTATTGTTTGGTCGATATTCTCGCAGCTTTCCAGTCGGAGACTTTTTAAGTGTGACAGGGTGCCTAGCCGACTGAAAGCCTTGCTGTCAAAAACTAGCCTCTTGAGCCAGAGCGACTGAAGGTTCGCTATTTTGTCTAGGCTGGTTAGGTCTGAATCTGTGATTCGCCCTCCGTCCAGATTGAGTACGCGCAGATTCTTCCAGCGGCCTAGGCGCTTAGTCACCGCGCCAGCGTCTTCTACTGTGATTAGATGGAGAGTGTAAATATCATTTGCCTGAAACTTGTCTGCTATTGATGGACATTTATTTAGGTAATAGTTCAAGCGCAAATAGATATTTTCATTGGCTGGAATCTGAACCTCTCCCTTTGCTTCAACTCGTTCAGTTGTTTCTCCTTGAATTTCTCCGATAGCTGCTATGGCTGGAAATTTGAAGCAACGCATTTCACGACCACCAATCTTCCTTACTCCGCAGGAGAAGTTGGGGCTATTGGTCAGGGCTTTTAGTGTGGCCGGGTCTATGCTGTTGCTTACCGGGCGCCCAATTGCCAACATTGGCTTGAACTGACCAAAGTCGGCATAGTTTGATTTAATTGCCTTCTGTCTTTGAGCAGTTTCTGCTTCTTTGGTCGCGGGCTTGGCCGCTTCTTTTGCTGTTCTGTAGGCCGTAACGCCAATCAGGCTTGCTAGTGCTACAGCGATACTTAAAGTAGTGGCCAGTGTAATTTTACTGAATCGAAAGCTCTGTTTCTGAGTCGTGATTGCTTGCGAGCTAAATTGATCATTGCTGCGGTCTCTAGTCTCTTGCATCGTTACCGATTTACTGCCAATTGCTTTACCATCTAAAATTCGTTGCAAATCAATTGCCAACTGGTCGGCTGATTGATAGCGTTGGCTGGCATCTTTGTTGAGGCAGCGGGCAAGCAGCACATCCAAAGACTGATTGAAATCCTTCGTTGGTGAAATACTTGAAAGCATAGGTGGCTCTGCTTCTTGATGCATCATTAGCGTGGCCATGGCCGTGACCCCGAGGAACGGGGGCTTTCCAGTCAGGGTTTCGAAAAGAGAGCAGCCCAGCGAATATAGGTCGCTTCGTTCGTCTATTTCTTCACCACGACTCTGTTCTGGGCTCATATATAAAGGTGAGCCGAATACTTCGCCACTTTTAGTCAGTGCTTGTAAACCGTTGGCCTCTTGCGATTGTAGTCTAGCTATGCCGAAATCAACTATTTTTGCTTTAGGGCCTCTGCTGTCGCTTAAAAGCATGATATTGGCCGGCTTGATATCGCGGTGCACAATACCGCTTTTGTGAGCGCAACTGAGTCCACTACATACTTGCAGAAATATCTCTAGACTTTCTCGTTCGCTTAGCGGTCCGGAGTTGGCTATTCGTTCAGCTAGAGACATGCCGTCTAGCCAATCCATAACAAAATAAGGGCAGCCTTTATCAATGCCCATGTTGTAAATTGAAACTATGTTTGCATGATTGAGTTTGGCTAGCGAACGCCCCTCTATTTCAAAACGCCGCCAAGTCAGGTTGTTGATCTGAGCTGGCGCGAGGAGCTTGAGGGCGAATTGCTTTTCTAAAATTAAATGCTGTACGCGGTAGACAACGCCCATTCCGCCTTGACCAATTAAGTCAATCAATTGATATGAATCGCCCACAATGTCACCACTGCCGTAGTGATGTTCGAAGTTGGTACTAGTGCGAAAAATGACCGTCTGCGCTTGTTTGTCTATTTCGATGGTCATTTTTCTGTCTCTTTGGGGCAAGGCTGTTTTTTATTTGTGTGTAGGATACACCTGTGTAATTCTCTACTTGCGGCTTGAAGGAAATATTAGCTATCTATAAATTTGACTTGGATGGTAGCGGAAGGCTGATGCCCACTTGTTTTCGCGGGCAGCAGGAACGGTGAGTAAGAATTCCGCTATTTGCTCTTGGCTCCAGTTCGGTTTGTCAAAATAGATGGCTTTAACATTTGTAAGTTTGGCAAACTCGTAGCGACAATCGTAGATGGGCAACTGATGGTAGATACTATCTTTCACGATGGTTGTGCCACCACTTGCTTCTAACTGCTCTAGCTCTTGGTCTTTGTCTCTGAGAATAATTGCTGTCAGCCTCGGATGTTTGCCCAGAGCGGCAATGCTTCTTCCGGTCAGCCAGTTTTTACCTTTGCCTTCCAGGCGTAGATTCTCAAGCTTTGGCAGGGTGGGTAAATTCTGAAGAAGCTCATTAAGCTGCTTGTAATCTTCTATTTCTAACCATTGCAATTGTTTCAGCACACGCAGTTGCACAAATACATTCCAGTCAAAGGTCTGCCTCTTAATCCAAAGATGGTTGAGATTCTTGATTTGATCGAAACTTGCTAGATCGTCGTTAGTGGTTTCTCCGCCGTCTATTGTCAGTGTGTGTAAATTGCTCCACTTACTTAAGCGCGTGGTCACTGCACCTACTGAATCTAGGTTTTGCAGGCGAACGCTACTTATATCATCTGGTGCAATTTTGTCTACCAGGGTTGGACAGGTATCCAGTAGCGAATCAAAATGCAGGTCAACCTTTTCTTCTTCCGGGACCATCACTCGGCCTCTGGCATCGCGACTGTTTGTATGATTTGAGTGAATTCTTGCGATTCTCAGGTCAGAGGGAAAATTGAAACAACGCATTCTTTGGCCATTGATAGTGTGGATACCGTCTGAAATTTTGGGCCAACTGTTTAAGTATTTGATTTGGGCTGCGCTAGCTTGGAATAAATTGAGGCCAGAATTCTTTAGGAGGCTGTCCTGAGCATTGCTGGTCCCAGCAGCTTCATGCCGCTCGTCTTCTTCTTTTAGTGTCTTGATGGTTTTGTGGACTAGGCCCCTGAATAGTTTGTCTCCCCGTTTGACCCTAGCTGGGATCTGGTCCGTCAGGTCGTCAGTTATTGACAGGGGTGCCAGTGCTGTATCTTTTTGAATAGTCTGTTCTTTCGGCTTTGTCGATCTAATTGATACTACTAGTGAAACTGCTAATGCTGCCCCTCCTATTAAGGCAAGAGCAGTGATGGTAATGAGCGCTAGGGGCAATTTGCGCTGCCCGAGCTGTGCGAAAAACCCGGAAGCTGCTTGCTCGTTGTCGTTATGTCTACGGTGATCTTGGCCTGCACCTTCAATATCTACATCTTCATCTTCATCTAATTCGGCGCTTGAACTTGTTAGCCGGCGGCTACCTAAATCAAAGGAGGCGTTGCCGATTGGCTTGCCGTCAATGATGCGCTGCAGGTCAATGGCTAGTTGTTCAGCTGATTGGTAGCGCTGCGATGCCTCTTTTTTGAGGCATCGTGCCACCACCGCATCAATGGCCGGTGATAATTTGCTACTAGTTCTATTGCTACTAATTACATTACTACTAGCTGCTTTACTACTGGTCAGCAAGCTTGAGGGCGCAGGTGGCTCGGCCTCTTGGTGCATCATCAGTGTTTGAATTGCCGTGGTGCCAGCAAATGGTACGCGCCCAGTCAGTGTTTCAAAGAGAGAGCAGCCCAGTGAATAAATATCACTACGAGCATCCATTTCTTCACCCAGGGTTTGTTCAGGGCTCATGTAATAAGGACTGCCGAATATTTCGCCACTGGCTGTCAGCGCTTGACTAGCGTTGCCGCTTGGAGTTTGGAGCCGAGCCATGCCGAAGTCTACGATTTTTACCAAAATGCCACTAGCGGCCGGCACCAGCATAATATTGCCGGGCTTGATATCGCGGTGAATAATGCCATTCTTGTGAGCGCAAGAAAGTCCGGCGCAAACTTGCAAGTAAACCTCAAGGTTCTCTTTTTCGCTCAGTGGTCCAGAACTCTTGACTTGATCGCCTAGCGACATTCCTGATAGCAAATCCATGACGAAGTAAGGACAGCCCTTGTCGATTCCCATATTGTGGATAGAGACGATATTGACGTGGTTGAGTTTGGCCAGCGAGCGCCCTTCTAGTTCGAAGCGCCGCCAACTTTGGTTGTTGATTTGATTGGGGGCGAGCAATTTGAGGGCGTATTGCTTTCCGAGAATCAAATGGTTGACGCGATAGACAACACCCATTCCGCCTTGGCCAATCAAATCAATCAATTGATATGACTCGCCGATGATGTCGCCACGACGGTAGTGGTGCTCGGTTTTACCCTCGCTGCGAAAGATAACGGTCTCGGCCTGAGGGTCGATTTCAATGTCCATGTATTTGGTCTCGACTGTGCATTGCAATCAACATCTATATATAAGTAGGTTCGCTAGTGGGAGCGGGGGAGAATGGTTATAGATCTTGGAGATGCCAAGTATATATTGCTATTGAAATTCCCAGTTGTTGTCTTGGTTACACAGTTGTCATTAATTGAGGAAAAGTTGAGGGTGCCTGATAAAAATCGATTGGCTCGGGGAACAGTAATAAAAGAGCGAGAAATGTACAACATGGTGAAGTTGCAAGATGTGCTAACTGACCGGGTTTCGTCTCGTATTGTGAAGATCCTTGAAACAACAGTGCGGAGGTTGGGACAAGAGAGTGAGCCAATGGTATTCTTTTTTGGCTGCGGGCTATTAGCTCAGGTGGCTAGAGCGCACCCCTGATAAGGGTGAGGTCCCTGGTTCGAGTCCAGGATGGCCCAGTAAGTAACACTTTCTGCAACAAAGCTGTTTCAGCAATCTCGTTCTTGATAGTATGAGATTCAGAGACACCGCAGAGCGGAAAGATGCTCAAGCGAGCTGCTTGTTACGCGACTTGTTCCTCACCAAAGGAACGTGTTCCTCAACAAAGGAACGTCAAAAGTTGCATGACACTAAAAGCAGTTTGCAAAAGCCCGGGGGCTTGGCTCAGTTGGTAGAGCGTCTCCTTTGCACGGAGAAGGTCAGCGGTTCGACTCCGCTAGCCTCCAGAAATCAGCTGTTCATGCGACATGCAAATGCTCGCGATTAAAGTGAACGGCAATACCGAAAGCGAAAACTAGTTTTTAAAAACTAGGAAAAGCGAGTAAGTGTCTCGAAGAATTAGAGATGGTAACGAAAGTAACCAAATCTGATACGGAGGAAAGACAACCATCAAAGCGATGTGTTATGCTTTCCAAAACGAAGCGAAAGCGCCTAAGAAGCGCTCTAGTGGCCGATTCCGAAGGGTGAGTTTGTTCTAAACAAAACACTCTTCAAAAGTCCGATTGGTGTGATATAGTTATCCACTCAGTCGGACACCAAGTCCGACAGCCGGTCGTGAGGCTACTAATTCCGATTCCGTACCCTGAAAACTACATATTGAGGTCCGTATTCCACCAAGTAGTTGTGTGTGAGCAATCACATGCAGCAGCAGTCTAGAAGACGCACGCCAAGCAAGCTTGTTATCATAAACACAAGATCTTCTAGACGTTGGTTAAGCTACTAAGAGCGCACGGTGGATACCTTGGCGTCAGCAGCCGATGAAGGACGCAATAAACTGCGAAATTCCACGGGGAGTCGTTATAGACTAAGATCCGTGGGTCTCCGAATGGGGCAACCCCGCTGAGTAATGTCAGCGACGCACATCTGAATACATAGGGTGTGACGAGGTAAGCTCGGGAACTGAAACATCTTAGTACCGAGAGGAAAATAAAACAAAACAGTGATTCCCTAAGTAGCGGCGAGTGAACGGGGAACAGCCCAAACCAATAGGACGTAAGTCTTATTGGGGTTGCGGGACTCTATAAAGAATTGAAGAAAGTTAGTTGAAGAGCTCTGGAAAGGGCTACCAAAGACGGTGACAGTCCGGTAGACGAAAACTTTCGACATCTGGGAGTATCCCAAGTAGTACGGGACACGAGAAATCTTGTACGAATCTGCCAGGACCATCTGGTAAGGCTAAATACTGACTGACGACCGATAGTGAACAAGTACCGCGAGGGAAAGGTGAAAAGAACCCGTGAGAGGGAGTGAAATAGAACATGAAACCGTGTGCTTACAAGCAATTGGAGCCCTATTTATAGGGTGACAGTGTGCCTGTTGAAGAATGAGCCGGCGAGTTACCGTATGTAGTTGGTTAAGCAGTTAATATGCGAAGCCATAGCGAAAGCGAGTCTGATAAGGGCGTTGATAATTACATGTGGTAGACCCGAACCCGGGTGATCTAGGCATGGCCAGGATGAAGCGCAAGTAACATTGCGTAGAGGTCCGAACCAACTGATGTTGAAAAATCAGTGGATGAGCTGTGTTTAGGGGTGAAATGCCAATCGAACCCGGAGCTAGCTGGTTCTCCCCGAAAGGCGTTGAGGCACCGCGTCAGATTTATCCTACAGGGGGTAGAGCACTAGTTCGGTGCGGGCGGAGAAAATCCGTACCAAATCGAGTTAAACTCCGAATACCTGTAGCGTCATTATCTGGCAGTGAGAGTGCGAGAGATAAGTTCCGTACTCAAGAGGGAAACAGCCCAGACTACCGACTAAGGTCCCAAAGTTCATGCTAAGTGATTAAGGAGGTGGAGTTGCATTGACAACTAGGATGTTGGCTTAGAAGCAGCCACCATTTAAAGAAAGCGTAATAGCTCACTAGTCAAGCGATTCTGCGCCGAAAACGTATGGGGCTAAGCATGGCACCGAAATCGTAGGATCAACGTTAAAAATTGATCGGTAGGGGAGCGTTGTGTTGTAGGTCGAAGTAAGAGCGTAAGCACTTATGGACGAAGCACAAGTGAGACTGTCGGCTTAAGTAGCGAAAACATTGGTGAGAATCCAATGCACCGAAAGACTAAGGGTTCCCACGCAAGGTTCGTCCACGTGGGGTTAGCCGGGAGCTAAGGCGAGGCCGACAGGCGTAGCCGATGCACAACGGGTTAATATTCCCGTGCCACTTATTATCCGCTAGGAGCTAAGTCGGGACGCAGGAGGCTATACACAGGGTACAGTTTGGTTTTGTACCTCCAAAGGCGTAGCTAGTCAGGGTAGGCAAATCCGCCCTGGCGTTACAAAGTAAGGCCGAGTAAGAAATGCTCTAAGGAGCAAATTGTGTAGATGCCACGCTGCCGAGAAAAGCGGCGAAAGCCAGGATAATGTGTGCTCGTACCCTAAACCGACACAGGTAGTCAGGTAGAGAATACCAAGGTGCGCGAGATAACTCTCTCTAAGGAACTCGGCAAAATAACCTCGTAACTTCGGAAGAAGAGGTGTCATGGTAGGGTGTAGGACTTCGCGTCCGAAGCCTGAGATGATCGCAGCGACGAGGCTCAAGCGACTGTTTAACAAAAACACAGGTCTCTGCTAAACCGTAAGGTGATGTATAGGGGCTGACTCCTGCCCAGTGCCGGAAGGTTAAGTGGATCGGTTAGCGCAAGCGAAGCTGAAAAACAAAGCCCCGGTGAACGGCGGCCGTAACTATAACGGTCCTAAGGTAGCGAAATTCCTTGTCGGGTAAGTTCCGACCCGCACGAATGGAGTAACGATTTGAGCGCTGTCTCGGAGAGAGACTCGGCGAAATAGGATTGTCTGTGAAGATACGGACTAGGCGTGCCAGGACAGAAAGACCCTATTGAGCTTTACTGTAGGCTGAAATTGTCTGCGGGCTATATCTGCGCAGGATAGGTGGGAGACTTTGAAGTCGGGATTTTGGTCCCGATGGAGTCAACGTTGAGATACCACTCTGATGTAGCTAGCATACTAACCTGATTCCATTATCTGGGTCGGGGACAGTTTCAGTTGGGCAGTTTGACTGGGGCGGTCGCCTCCTAAACAGTAACGGAGGCGCCCAATGGTTCCCTCAGGCTGGTCGGAAATCAGCCATCGAGCGTAAAGGTAGAAGGGAGCTTGACTGAGAGTGAGACATCACGATCAGGGACGAAAGTCGGGCTTAGTGATCCCACGACTCCGCATGGAAGGGTCGTTGCTCATCGGACAAAAGTTACCATAGGGATAACAGGCTGATCTCCCCCAAGAGTCCACATCGACGGGGAGGTTTGGCACCTCGATGTCGGCTCATCGCATCCTGGAGCGGTAGTACGTTCCAAGGGTTGGGCTGTTCGCCCATTAAAGCGGTACGTGAGCTGGGTTCAGAACGTCGTGAGACAGTTCGGTCCATATCCGGCATGCCCGTAGGATTTTTGAGAGGAGTCGTCCCTAGTACGAGAGGACCAGGACGAACGAGCCGCCAGTATGGCTGTTATCGCGCCAGCGGTAAACGCAGCGTAGCTGTGCTCGGAGAGGATAAGTGCTGAAAGCATATAAGTACGAAGCCCACCTCAAGATGAGAAATCCCATAGCGTTAAGCTAGTAAGACCCCCGGAAGACCACCGGGTTGATAGGACGCAGGTAGAAATGCCCCGAAAGGCAAGCATGTAGCTGAGCGTTACTAATCGGTCGAGGGCTTATCCAACAAAATGACAAGACTTCTAAGGAAGTCTGGATAAAGCGTGAAGCTAATCAAAAAGCTTGTGAAATACGAATAAAACCTCAATATGTAGTTTTCAGGGTATTGGAGAGAGATCTCCGATAACCCTAAAAGGTTCTTGGTGCCAATGCGACCGGAACACACCCGTTCCCATCCCGAACACGACGGTAAAGACGGTTAGCAGCGACAATACTTGGTGGGTGACTGCCTGGAAAGATAGCCCGGTGCCAGGATTTATAAAAGACCCACGTGAATAGCGTGGGTCTTTTATTATCCAAAGGACAAGAAAGCTCGAGTTAACAGCTCGGGCTTTTTTATTGGCAATTTTTCGCTCTTGGCAATACTTCTGGATGTCGCTTTCGATGTTCATTGACTCAATATGTAGATCTAAAATAGGTGACGCAAACGGCCTATTCGGGCCATTCTTCGGCCATCCGACAATACGAATAGATTTTGCTACTTTAGGTGGTTTCTAAGAGATGAATCAAGTTTTGAACCAAGAAGAATTCGCAGCTGCTGTGGCAAAGCGCATTGACGTTCCACCTACTAATTTTACCTGACCAGCTTGAGCCGAAAAAGTATTTCCCTTATCGCTATGAAACTAAGGGATTTCCTACTGCGGCTCAGTTGCAGCGCTTGGGCATGTGCGAGATTTTCTAGAACTGGCTGATTTTGCTAATCATGTTTGTTTTTCTTGTAGCTTTCGTATTCGTAAGCAGGCAACCTAGCCAGATCGTCTTTCTTCTTTGTGTTCTTCCAGTCTTGATCTATAACTAGGCGCTTCAGTGCTTTCATGCGTGTGAATGCGGGAATAGCATCAGCTGTCACGCCTTGGCATTTGAATATGGTCAGGTTTTCGATATTTTGGTTTGACCCAATTATGTTCATATCGTCGTTGTTGATATCAAGATTGACCAGAGTCAGCTCTTTTATGTTGGAGTGGCGATTGATTTCCTTTAGAACTGGCCTGACATTGCGCACTTCCTGAAGCATCAGGCCTTCCAGTGTTGAAAGCAGACTGAGGTTGCAGATGTCTGGTCCTGTGAGTTCTTCGCCCTTGTTTGGTGGACCGACTCGCAATTCCCCACAAAGACCAAGGGTACGCAGGTTTCTAAGGGTGTCGATGTAGGGAATGTGTTCTTTCAAAATAGTGGAGCAGTCAATGCCGTCTGTTCTTTCCACCGAATTGAAGAACGACAAGTGTTCTAGCTTGGTCCAGTTTTGCAGACGCTTAATGACTTCCGGCACTTTAAAAGTGACAATTTCCAGTCCGGTAAGATTATTCGACCCTAGTCGGTCACAAATTTCGGGAAACGGCGTACAAACGCATTGCAAATATAGATAGGCCTTTGCATCAGCAGGCACATCAATTTTGCCAATGGCTTTTTGCATAGGTCCATTTCCCCAGCGCAGGTAGCCTAGGTGGCATTCCTCGGTGGGAAAGTTAAACTGCTTGATTGCTTGACCATTAGCATTTGTTTTTCTTAGGCAAAAGCTATTTTCTTGGCGCAAGTGTTTTTTGAATATACCGCTCCAGCGCGTTATTGGGTCAACGCTATCGGTATCTTCTTCGTTTAAATCGGTCGCTATCTTTGGCAGCGGTGCCGATGAGTTCATGTTCTTGCTTAAGCTGAGGACGCCGAAGATGCCTAGGACTAATACAATTGTGGCGGTAATAAAGGCGGCGATGAGCATTCCGCCTCTGCTTTGTGCGGGCGTTTCTTCATCCTCCGCTATTACTTCTTCATTCTCCGCTGTTACTTCTTCTACCTTTGTGCTTCCGATGATCTTGCCAGCTGCTACGCGACTTAGATCGTGACCCACTTGCTTCATGCTCTGGTAGCGCTCGTCGACATTTTTCTTGAGCATTTTTGCGACGGCAGATTCAAGTGAACTGGGAAATTTGCCTTCTGGATAAACACTGTTGAGTGATGGTGCCTCGTTGCTTTGATGCATTAGTATGGTCTCGAAGGCATTGGCTCCGCAAAATGGTGGAATGCCTGTTAGTGCCTCGAAAAGCGCGCACCCGAGTGAATAGATATCTGAGCGATTATCTACTGGTTTGCCTAAGCTTTGCTCAGGGCTCATATAATATGGAGTACCAAATACGGTGCCAGCAGCAGTTTTGTTTTGGCTATTGAAGGCACCACTTACGTCTCTATTTGATAGCCTGGCAATGCCAAAATCTACTAGCTTTACTTTGTCGCCACTCTTTTCGCTTAGTACCATCACATTTGATGGTTTGATATCGCGGTGAATTATTCCCTGTTGGTGGGCCGAATCGAGTGCATCGGCTAGCTGTATAAAGATAGAAAGAACTCTTGCTTGGGGTAAGCGATGATTCACTTTGATTAGTTGCGAGAGTGACTCGCCTTCAAGTAAATCCATTACATAGTACGGGCATTCCTGGGCGTCAATTCCCATGTTATGAATGCCCACCACTCCCGGATGGTGCAATCTTGCTAGAGCTTTTGCCTCTGATTGAAAGCGTGTCCAGCTCTCGGCACTTAGTTTGTCGGCAGCAAGTAGCTTGAGGGCGTACTCTTTACCCAGTATTAAGTGCTGGCAGTGAAAGACCACGCCCATACCGCCAGTGCCGAGTAGAGAAAGAAGTTTATAAGAGTTATCGACTATGTCGCCCGTTGAGTAGACTTTTGTCATTCCTCTACCCATAGGTAGAGAAGCTGTTTGCGCCTGGCCTGAGAGCCTCGTCGAGTCGAGGGCGAGCATGTGCATGGTGCTCCATGTTTCGGATAGGGCTGGTTTGTGAGCTGGCGCGAGCGGGTTGTCGTGCTCGCTATCGGGCTTGCTACTGGGCTCGCTATTTGGCTCTCTATTTGGATTGTTATTGGGAATAGCCATCAATTACCTGGCAGTAACCATAACTTGAATATGCCCAGTATCGCTAGTTTTTCAATTTCATTTGGGTGCCCCTAATTTGCCAATAAGTTCCTTGTAATGTTCTACCAAGGAACCGCGGCGCTCCTACTTTTAGTAAGCCCACCGTTCGTAACCACAACCATATCGGTTGCCGGCACTGATGAATCAGTGTCGAAGCCAGAGCTTAGGTCGCAAAGGCGACACACCCCTTGGAGGAATCTATTATGACTAACGACAGACCCGTCGAGCCGCACGGTCCAATCACCCAGCCTGGCGGCATCAACTACAACGATGTCGACATGTCTAATCGTTCGCGCAACGACAACGCCAATCGCAATAACAATGCTAATCGCAACGACAATGCCAACGCTAACTTGAACGCCAATCGCAACGATAATGCGAATTTCAATGCTAATCGCAACGATAATTCCAACACCAACCGCAATGATGTTCGCAACTCTAACGACGTGAGAAACTCTAATGATGTGCGCAACAACGTCAGCAATGACGTGAGAAACAACGTTCGCACCGGCGACTCTACATCGAGTTCAACTAACACTAATAACAACCGCACAGGCGATTCGACTTCTAACTCATCGTCCCGTGGTGGCAATTCCAATATTAGCGACAACAGCCGCACCAATTATTATGGTGGCAGTGCAAGCGCACCAAACGTTTATGCATCAGGATTTTGCAGCGAAGGCGGCAGTGCCGGAGTTTATATACTCGGAATCGGTGTCAGCGGCGGCAAATCAACCATTAATGAATCATGCTTGAAGATGCGTGATTTCCAAGAAACCATGCAGTCTGTTTGTAAAGCCAGTGACGAGCATGCCAATGTTGCTCTATCCAGCTTCCAGTTAGAACTAGCTGCTGGCCGCGAAATGGACAGCAACCCAATGGCTGCTAGTGTCGGCCGCAGAGTAAGCCGCATTTCAGACGCTAAAGCTCTGAGCTCGATGCAACTAGATAATGTCTGCACCACTCTAGCAACTGGCTCTACTGCTAACGTTGAGACTCTTAAAGCGGCTGGACTGGATCGACCATTAATCATTGTTGAGCCTGCTAACAACGCGAGAGACCAACGCATTTTAGACGAAGCACTCGTAACCAAAGTTGAGCAAATTGACAGAGCTGTCAAAGGCTTGCAAGAGCGTCCAGTGATCATCGAGAACAAAGTTGAAGTCGGTGTCGCCGTAATCGATGTCACTCCTCCTAAGCCTGTTCATCGCCCACCCAGCCATAAGCCACCTGTAGCTAAGCCTAAAGATGATGATTGCGACGATCCAAATGCGAAGAAGAAAAAGTAAGGTAGAGCCATGGAAACATATGATTCTTTTGGCACTACAGTAACTACCAACGCTCCCGAGCGAGTTGAGGTTGCCACAAGAGAGAGCCAATCTGATAGCCGCCTAGACAGCGGCCGCGGCACCAACGCTGATAGCAAAGTTGACAGCAGAACAAGTCTATCTTTGGAAGCAACATCTGCCTACACTGATATGAAAGTGCAAGAGCGGATTAATCCTCCAGCTAAAATGTACCGCAACAGTTGGGTGCATGACTTGCTCGATCAAGGTATTTATAAAGTTGAGAAAGGCGATTCGTTAGCCTTAGTTGCTAGACGTGCGCTGGGTGTGTCGGGTCATGCTGATGCCAGCTCACGTGAAATCGCAGCCGAAGTAAGGCGCATCGCCGCTCTCAATGATATTAAACTTGACTCGAAGGGCCGGCCCGTGCATGCCATACATCCAGATATGGTACTCAATATCGGTCGCAAGTCAGAAGCCTTCTCGGCTGCCGGTAAGGTTGTAGAATCAGCTCACTCGGCCAAACCTACTGATGATGCACCCCGCAGAGCGGCTGTAAACAAAGACAACTGTGCTGAAGATCGGCCAAGAGTGCAACACACTCAAGGCGTGCTCAAAGCTGGTATGTGCGATCGTATGGATGTCTCTGACAATGCATTTGTAACGGTTAGACCTGGCGCTGATGTCATTGTTCGCAACGGTGCTCGTGCCTTCGTATTTGGTGGCTCTGTTTCTGCTGAAGCCAATAGCAGAATCTTTGCGGCCGGTGGCGAAATCACAGCCCGTCCCGGTGCCAGCGTCAAGTTCATCGGTAACGATGCCAAAGTGATGCAGGTTGCTGATATTGAAGTTAAGCCAGTGGTGGACAATTCTAAGCCAGTCACTGATTATCTCTAGATAGAAAATATTTCTCTTTAGACTTTGTGGAATTGAGAAGCCGAACGTTTAACCTGTTCGGCTTCTTTTTGCCCCTAATTTGACCATAAACCTCTTGTAATCTGCATTTACGGCACCGTTGCTGCCGCCTATTTTCTTTGATGCTAGGAGACCCTTACTATGAAGCCAGATGTCCCGCGTGAACGTTCAGGTCAGGCCGACGATAACGCAGCTCAAAGACTTTCGCACGAAGCTTTTGGCGCCCTTGTTCCACGCGCTTTCACTACCCCCGTGGAGCCTCATGTTGGCAGACCCGCTGATCTGCCAAAGCCTCCGGCACCTAAGCCGCCAGAATTGCCAAAGGCTCCGGAACTGCCAAAACCAGCGGCTCCTGTTGAGCCACATCGACCAGAGCTGCCGAAACCGCCTGCTCCTAAACCACCGGACGTGCCAACGCCTCCTGCTCCTAAGCCACCGGACGTGCCAACGCCTCCTGCTCCTAAGCCACCGGACGTCCCTAGGGTAGTGCCACCGACTGAGCCACATCCACCTGTGCGGCCTCCGGAAAGGCCTCCTGTAGTACGCGAAGTGGTTCGCTACTCCCCACCGGCTGAACCTACCCGCCCATCTCGCTTGCCTGAGCGTCAGACCCCAGCTGAGCGCACCGTTAAGGAAGTGCCTGCTGCTGTAAAAACAGAGAAGACTGCCACCCCTGGTTTGCCACCAGTAGTGAAAATCAATGAAGGCGAACACAAGAAAATTGTGCCAGCGGCCGCTCGCAAACCAGATTCTGACGGCCATACTCACATCAACAAAAAGTTGGTGGAGAAGCATGGTGGCGATAAAGATAAGCCCCATGTTGTGCCCAAGCCGAATGGTGATAGAGATAAGCCGCATGTCGCGCCCAAGCCCAGAGAGCACAAGCCTGCTGAGCACAAAGCCGTTGAGCATAAACCTACTGAGCGTAGACCTGCTGAGCATAGACCTCGCCCTCACTCAGATGCCCCGCCCAAGCCTAGAGTTGCAATAGCTAAACCTGAACAAAAGGGCCATAGTTCTTTGGTTGGCGAAGGCCGGATCAAACACCTCCCCAGAGAAGTTAGCACTCCAGCGATTGCCGCATTGGTTGATGTTGAGCCAATTGCTGCAATAGAAGTGATACCAGCTGTGGTTCCAGTCGCAGCAGTTGCAGAAAAAATTCAGGCTCCTGCTGCCGAGATTACAACTACTCCACCTCAAAGCAGCGGAAGCAATGTCTGGGGTGAAGCCACTGTCTCCTACTCACCGGGTAGCAAAACCACCGTTGGAACCGCTACTGTGGGCAAATTCTTTGATCAGCAAAATTACGGATATGTCCAGGGTACAGCTGACCTAACCCATGGCATATTAGGAAACGTTTCGGCTATGTATGGCCACTCGCTTCTTTCCCCCTACGACGAATCAGGCAAAGTCAGACGCGGCAACGTCAACGTTGAAGCCGGTGTTGTCTTAAACACAGGTACCGCCCTCGAAGGCTCTAAGCTGCCTATATTCGGTGGCACCGCAGCCCGCGTTGGCGTCAATGGCTACTACCAACTAGACAAAGAAGGCAAAACCACACTTTATGGTTCGGCTGACTATGCTAGCAATCCCAAGCAAGCCGACGCTCAAATTGGTGTTGCTCACAAAATCAACGACGTCACCGTAACAGGCGGCTACCAAGTCTCTAAAGTTGAAGGCTACAAAACTGGTGAATACGCCACCACTTCACTAAGCATGAAGTTGAGTGACAATACCGATCTCTATGCAGGAGCGGCAATTGCCCTTAAGTCTGACCGGAGAGACGATAAGTACTACACCGGCATTAGATTTAGATTCTAGAGCTCCGCCGGTCGACTCTACAGCTGTGATAAAATTTGCCGCGGCATCTAGGTATTGCTAAGGTTAGTTTTGAGCAAGATTAGAGTATCAATCGTAATTGTCAACTGGAAGACGCCAAAGTTGCTTGCTGGCGCTTTGCGGTCGATTTTGGCCGACAAAGACGCTGACAAGTTCGAAATCTGGGTTGTGGATAACAATTCGGGCGACGGCTCAGTGGAGATGCTGCGGCAGGATTTTCCCACTGTCATCACTGTGGCTAATACCGACAATGTCGGCTTTGCTCGGGCTTGTAACCAAGTAATTCCAGATTGCACGGGAGATTATGTAATTCTCCTTAACCCAGACACTGTGGCTGGGCCAAATGCCATTGGCTTACTCATGGAATATATGGACGCTAATCCTAAGTGCGGCGCAATTGGGCCGAAGATGCTCAACGCCGATGGCAGCTTGCAACTTTCATGCCGCCGCTCTTTCCCTGATGTGCGGGCATCGTTTTTCCGTCTCACTTATTTGAGCAAACTCTTCCCCAAACACCCAGAGTTTGCGCGTTATAACCTAACCTGGGCAGATCCGGATCAAGAAATTGAAGTGGACGCACTATCTGGTGCCTGCATGATGCTGCGCAAATCAGTGATCGATAAGATTGGTTTGATGGACGAAGACATCTTCATGTTCGGTGAAGATATAGACTGGTGCTGGCGCGTGAAGCAAGATGGTTGGACAGTTAATTACTATCCGAAATCTGTTGTCTATCACTATCATGGTGCCTCTAGTCGTTTTCGCCGCATTGGTGCCACCATCAATTTGCACAAAGGCATGGAAGTCTTTTATCGCAAACACATGGCTAAGCAGTACTGGCCTATCTTCAATGTTATGGTCTACGCCGCCATTTGGTTCAGAGCTGGAATTTTTATAGTGCTTTCATGGCTGCAGCAATTTGTGCCTGAGAAAAAAGATGCTGGTGTCTTTGGCAAGAGTGTGGAAGAAGACACGGCTAGTGCCGCTGCCAGTAAGTCTTAGGCATTGTGGTTTAGAGTCAGGACTGTCTGCGCAGACGTTCTGTAGGAAAGGAAAATGTTCAATTTCGATCTTATCTTTAAACTCTATTACGGAAGCTCGCGTCCGAAGAAAAGTGCGCTTGCACCGATAATAGCCACGAAGCTATTTAGCTTCGCTCATCGAATGGAAGGTTTCAGCATTGCTCGGTTTGAAGCTGGGCCTAACGATGATCCACTTATCTTGCTAGATAATTTGGCGCATTGGCCTCGGGATAATTTTCCTACTGACAGAGCGGAAAATTTGCGCTTTGCAGCGATGATGGAGTCTAACAAAGCACTCGTCGCTGCTGGAGAAGGGCAGTTCAAGATTATCCATTTCCGCAATGGCAATTTCGTGGATGTAAACATTAGCCAATCAGTGCGTGAACCTTTTCAGCTGCAACCCTTGGGCGCCGACCACTATTTGCTTCATGCCTACCACAGTCCGGACTTAGGTAAGAACAATGAGAACGGCATAGTCGTCGATCGCAGTGGTAATGTCGTTGAAAAATTAGTTCTTGGCCGATCCATTGAAGCGATGAAAACTACAAAGACTGGCAATATCTGGACCTGCTACTCTGACGAGGGTGTCTTCAGCGGTGATCCAATCAGTCGGCTGGTGGTCGGCTGTTTCGACCAGCATGGAAAACATTTGTACCCTGATGAATTCAATAGCGTCTTTGAATATTGGTGCAATAGTATTAATGTTGAATCAGATGACTCTGTCTGGTTCTCGCCTACAATGACAGGGTTGGTTCAGGTTGTGAACTTCACAGTAAAAACGATCTCGGCCAAACAGAAGGCCGGAATCGGTGTCTTTGCCATATACGGTGAACACGCTCTCTGGGCTCCGTCTTCCCCTAATATTGCAGCTGTAGACTTCTTCGTAGTTTCTAATCTTCAAACAAGTAAGAATAAGTTCTATCAGGCTGTTGACGATAACGGTCAGGTCATTAAACACGAATACTATGCCGCTTGCGGCTCCAAGATGTATTTCGTGGCGAACCATGATGTTTATGTCATTGACCTAAAAGACGTTCAGATCTAGACAATCCCTTATACTCAGGAAGGCTGAATGAGCCGATTCTAGAGCAGAGGAACGTCAGTGCGTCTTTTTAGATTGCCGGGAAACTATTCAACTAGAGCGAGCGCTGCTTGTTTCTGTTTGGCGCTTTTATCCTTCATCATTGCGCTTGCCTCGGTGTCTCCGGCTGTAGCGAGCAAGCTGCAAACATTCAATCGAGTTGGGCATACAAGCCGAATTAATTGCATTGCCTTCAGCCCTGACAAAAAACTGCTTGCCGCTGGCGATGAACATGCTGTGAAAATTTGGGACGTCGCATCTTGTCAGAAGTTACATACCTTGATTGGTCCTGGCGATGCGGTGCAAGCTGTTGCGTTTAGCTCAGATGGCCGACACATCACGTCCTCGTATAGTGGCAGTTCTGTAAAAGTATGGGATGTTGTTTCGGGCCGCGAACTAACCGCCTCCACGGACGCTGCCTACGCCAATATCAGTTCCGTCCCGCAAACTGTGAAAACTGACGAAGGTTCCATCAACTGCATGGCTTTAACCGCTGACGGTACTTTGGGGGCTTCAACCGATGGCGATAGAGATTTGTTCGTCTGGGATCTGAAGTCTGGTAAACGAGTGGGCACCATGAAAGGTTCTGACTACGAGATCACTTCTGCTGCAATTAGTGGTGACGGCAAGACTATTGCTGCAGCCTGCGGCGATAAGGTGCGTTTGTGGGATGTTGAACGAGGCGGTCGTAATAGAATCTTGCTAGGGACGCCGCATTCGGCTTCGCTATTAGCTTTTAGCCCTGATGGAAGCAAAATTGCCTGCGGTGGAAGCGATAGAGAGATAACCATTTGGGATGTGCCGTCGGGGCGGCGCTTGCGGATTCTCTACGGTGGAAGCAATTTTTTCTCACTTTCGTTCAACACAGATGGCTCCAGAATAATTGCCAGTAGCTTTTCCAACGCTCAAGTTTGGGATGCGATTACAGGGCAGCTTGTTAAATCATATCCAACCGGCAGAAGGTTCGGCATGTGTTCGGCCATGAGTTCAGATAGCAAATTAGTGGCGGTTGGTTACAACGCTCAAATTAGACTGTTAGAAGCTGATACTGGAACTGAGCTGAGAAGGTTTTGGAGTCCTAGTGGTTCCACTGGCACCGCTCGTGATGTCACTTTCAGTCCCGATGGCAAGACCTCAGTCTTTGCTTCTGATGATGGCACGGCCAAGCTTTTTGATGTTGCCTCTGGTGCGGAGCTGCGAACATTCAAAGGCGATTCACAAGCGATATCATCTGTTGCCTTTACACGTGATGGTAAATGGCTTGCCATCGGTGACAAGTATCGTGGGGTTAAGCTCTGGGAAGTTAATTCCCCTGGCGAACCGATTGATTTGGCCGAAGTAAACACAGCCGTATACTCGCTGAGTTTTACTGCCGACGGTAAATACTTAGTGACAGCTGGCCACGATTCGACGATTAGTTTGTGGGACATTAATAGGAAAAAGCTTGCCGGCACTATCAATTTTCTTGGTGGAGCCGAATGGATAGCCAGTGATGAGCACGGCAATTTTGACGGTTCAGAGTACTGTGAACTATTGAGAACCTTCCGACACGGTAAAAGTTACTCTGATTTGAGTAAGCTTAGCGATCGGCACTGGCAGCCTGGTCTGTTGGGCAAACTTCTCTGTGTCAGCAAAGCCGCAAGTAACTGAGTAACTTTTCTAAAGAGTTGATCTCTAACTGCTCTTTTTCGTGACTACTCTTTGAGCAATTCCAAAAACTTCTTGATCCACTCAGGATGCCCAGGCCAGGCTGCTGAGCTGACTAAGTTGCCATCGACATGGGCGTTAGTGAAGTCTTTGTTTTGCTCGATAAATGTGCCACCGCAGGCAGTGATCTCTGGCGCGACAGTTGGATAGGCCATGCATGATCTGCCTTTTAGTACATCTGCTGCCACGAGAACCTGTGCGGCATGACACACTGCTGCCACCGGTTTGTTCGTGTCGAAGAAGTGTTTGACGCAGGCGAGCACGCGCTTGTTCAGTCTGAGATATTCGGGTGCTCTTCCGCCCGAAATGACGAGGGCGTCATAGGTGGTCGCGTCAATTTTATCGAACTCAGCTGTAACAGCAAAATTGTGGCCAGGTTTTTCAGTATAGGTCTGGTCGCCTTCAAAATCGTGGATAGCAGTTTTAACCTTGTCGCCGGCTTTCTTGCCTGGGCAGACCGTATCGACACTGTGGCCAACCATTAAGAGCATTTGATAGGGAACCATGGCCTCGTAGTCTTCTACAAAGTCGCCCACGAGTTGAAGTATTTTAGCCATGAAGCGTTCCCTTGCCCTTACTGGGGGCCCTTACTGAGTGTCCTTGCCGAACTTTTGGAGTATATCAGCGTGGATTTTAAAATTTGACCGATATCGGTCAAGTTTTGAGTTTCCTTTCAGCTTTGGGGGGGGAATTGAGGCCTGCACCAGGTCCGGGGTGCTTGCCAGCGGTGGAGATGACATTGGCATAGTTGTGCCGACCCTTTTAATCTTGTGATTTCATTTCGATTTCATGCCTTCGGCTTTACATTGCATTCGTTCACTAGCCGCCCCTGCGAGGACTAAGCCATGAGACTAGAAATCAACGAGAATCCCAACAATTCAGACAAAATGGAGCAAGGCGAAAACAGCCTTAGCCAGCAAGCCGGCGATCTTCTAGGCCGCGGAGCCAATACTTCGTCCACCAGCGCCGATCGCGCCGAGGCCAGCAAAGCACTTACTAAAGATGGCACACTTCCAGACTTTCAGCTGGATATGGGAACTGATGATACTAGCCCTACCTCTGCGAGCAAAGAGGCCTCCAGTGACAAGCCAGGCCGTGATGAGTTTGACCGTACTCCTGAAGCCAAAGGCGACTCCGATATCCCTTCTGCTAGCGGTGATAAAGAAAACGCTGGTTTCTCTGATAGCTCTACTAACCAAGAGAGCCGAGATACCCCCGAAAGCACTAGCGGCGACTCTGTTGAAGCACCTCCCCTTGGCAACAGCACTAGCCCGGGTATCGCCGATAGCGGTGCCGCCTCCGGTACCTCTGTTAACGTTAATGGCGCAGATTCGTCTGATAGCGCTGCAATGTCAGGCAACGCAGGTTCTTCTGAAGGCGGTGGCGGTTCCGATCTCAGTGGCATACGCAATAACAATTCCCCTGAAAGCGCTGGCGACTTCCGTACCCAACCTAGCAGTGATCAGCAGCAGCAGAGTTCCTCTGATAGCAGCGCTAGCCAAGCCAGCCCCGCTGCCGCTGAAGGCGGTGGCGGCTCCAGTCTCGGGCTTAGCAGTGGTGGTGATAAAGAAACTTCGCCTGTTGGCGATACTCAAACCCAGCCAACTCAGTTCCCCCCCAGCGCTGGCAGCGAAAGCGGTAGCAGTAGCAGCAGTGATATCCATAGCAATGGGCAGCCAGCAGACCCGCTAGATTTCTAGACTACTAGGGTTCTATCACTACTCAGCGTAAACGAGAATACCGAACCACGACCTATTTCGCTGTCGCAGGTGATGCTGCCGCCATGTGCTTCGACTATGAGTTGTGCAATCGCTAGTCCTATGCCTGAGCCTCCGGCTTCGACGCCGGAGGTTGTCTGGTAAAACTTTTCGAATATGCGAGACCTTGAGGTTTCATCGATGCCCATACCATGATCAACGATCGAAATTCGAAATTGCTTGTCGATTCGGGCTCCCAGCACTTCAATAGTTGATCCATCCCGGGAAAATTTAATTGCGTTTGAGATCAAATTGACGAGCACCTGGTTTATGCGAAGTTCGTCAATTTCTAGGATCTCGGCCGGGGCTTGCAAGGTAATTGTGATATCTCTGACGGTGGCACTAGATTTTATGCTGTTGACCGCTGAAACAATTAGCTGATCTATCTGTACGGCGCTCTTATTGAGTATCAGGCTTCTATGTTCGAGAGTTTCTAGAATTAATAGATCGTCGATCAAGTCAATTAGTTTGCGCAGACTCTCTTCGATTGAGTCGATTTGGTTGCTACTATTTTGGTCTATGATTTCCGAGTCGGTGCGTCGCAATAGTTGCATGCTTATCTCACAGGCCATCATGGGGCTGCGCAGGTCATGGGCCATCATTTGCATTAAACTTGACCGGTATTCTTGCGCCTCTATGAGGCGTTCATTGACCCGATGCAATACCTGATCGAGGGCTGCTAGTTCATCGTGACCCTCTACCTTGCCTAGCAATGGTTTGTGCAATGGAAGCATGCGCGCATTTTCGCTAAGTATTTTTAGTCTGCCAGTAATATTTTTGGCAAACAAAGTTATCACAAGGGCCGAAAGGAGAAGATTTACAATCATGCCAGCACAGACAGTCAGAGACACTTTAGCCCTGGCTTCCTTGATAGTCACCTTTTTGGAGGCTAGGTTTTGTTCCATCGACGTTACGTAGTCTGCGACGCACGCCATGCGCTTTTCACTCTTTGCCACAAATTGTCGCATTGATTTGACCTTTCCGACTAACTCAAAGGCGCTCGATACACTCTCGCCTTTCGGCAGCGTTGATATCAGTGCGGCTTCCTGCCCCAGGCCTTCTTGTATAGTCCTGAAGATTTTATTGAATTTTGCATCGTCCTTTGTCAGGGCAATCAAAACATTAGAATCAGCAATGCAGTCGGCTAAAGCGCTGTTTGCTTGTCTTTTATATCCTTGGCGGTGGCAGTACAGATATGACAGCATGGTGCCGACCAAAGTGCCGTAGCTGGTCATGAAATGATTGGCGCTTCTTTGGAGGCGCACCACTCGTTGTTCTTCTTGGATAAGATTCTGACTGTTTTTTAGCGCGTCGCCCAGAACCCCTAGCCAGATCAGGTTTGTAGCAAGCGGGATGAAAATAATAAGCATGCCTTTACGCAGAATTTGGCGGCTGGTTTTTGATGCATACATGCCGGTGCTTGTCATTGCTCTAATGCTTCTAGCGGAATGGAGAACCAAAATTTTGAGCCTTCTCCTGGGGCGCTATCAACACCGATGCTGCCGCCATGAGAGTCGACTATCAGTTTACAAATAGCCAGGCCTAGGCCAGTGCCACCTGCCTCTTTACCGTCTTTAGATTGATAGAATTTTTGAAAGAGGCGGCGCCTCTCTGCTTGGCTTAGGCCTAACCCGTGATCGCAGACCGTCACCTTAAGTTTGTTGTGCAATGTTGATGTCTGTACTTCGATAGAGGAATTTTCCGGAGAAAACTTTATAGCATTTGACAGGAAGTTGACCAAGACTTGCAAGATGCGGTCTCGATCAAATACGGCATAGTTGCGTGCGACTTCGTTGACCAGGGTAATTTGCTTCTTTTTCGCCAGTGCTGCAACTGCATCTATGGCTTCAGCTGTCACTACTTTGATATTTTCCGGGCTTAGTTTTAATTCCAGCATTCCTTCTTCAAGTTTGTCCATGAGCAGCAGGTCGTTGATGAGGCGAATCAGTCGCTCAAGACTATTAGAAATTCTGCCAATTCCAGAGGCACCCGCTGTTGAGAGTTTTCCTGTCAGCGATGTCGACAACAGGTCGAGTGATATACGGCACGATGAGAGGGGGCTGCGCAGGTCATGAGCCATCATATTCATAATTGTTTTGCGGTATTCAAGAGTTTCAATTAGTTCTTTAGACGCTTCGTTTAGGGTCGCATCTAAATCTGTCAACTCGTCGTCGCCGCCTACGCATGGAGTTATCGGCAAATTGAGGGGCAATTTGCGGGCATTGTCGATCAGCGCTGTCAGGCGAGATGTAATGCCTTTAAAAAACGAAGCCGCCATCAGTATTGCAAAAAGAACATTTAAGGCGAAGCTGATCTGCACTAAAAATAGCAGCCGTTGCCCGGCTTCCTCTTCTTGCCTGCTGATGGTATCCAGCAGTCTTTCCTTCTCGCTCATGAGTTGCAAGAGCTTGTCGTGGCGCAGGGTGATGTCGTCTTTGTATTTATTGAGCACCTTAAACTGCTCGAAGTTGTCGTTGACACCAAACTGTGTGTTTTGCGAAACAGTCTTAGTCAGTACGATTCCCTTGTCCACAAGGCCCGCCATCGACTGAATCATTTCATCATTTGCATCTTGATTCGGCAGGGCACGAATAGTCTCAACGTCGGCCGTCATTTGGCCAAGGTGATAATTTGCTTTTTCTAAGTCACTTGCTTTGTGAAGAGCTGCGTAGGCGATTCCTGATGATAGAACTTCTGCCAGATGAACAAGCATATTGTTGGTCTGTTGGAGAACGGTAGATTCATTCAACCGCGAATTCATCAACTTGTCGCTGCGGTCGATAGCCTGGCTGAGCAATGCAATTAAGATGGCGTTCAACACAAAAGGTGCGAGCAGCAGAGCCAACGCCTTCGGCACTACGCCCAGTCTCAATCTGTTTGCAACCATGGTTGTCATTGGACTTCGGCTACCGGCCCTTTTCGCACAGTTCAATTTGTCGCTAGTACAGATTAAACCATCAATGGTGGCTACCTGATAAGATTCAGTTTGCAATTCGCCGAGTAGACAATGCCAAAAATACTTTTAGTTGATGATGATGTCCAGCTCGGGCTAAAGCTTCAAGAGTGGTTCTTGAGCAAATCGATCGACCTTGAGATTGTTAAAACTGGAGAGGATGCTCTTCAATCGCTAGAGTACTTCAGTTTCGACATCATTTTGCTCGATTGGAATTTGCCAGGCATGTCGGGTCTGGAGGTTTGTAAGGCTTATCGAGCACGTCAGGGGCAGAGTTTCATTATTTTCTTGACCGGCCAAGGCGATATCGAAAATAAAGAGAGGGCGTTCGTTGCCGGAGGCGATGATTACATTGTAAAACCATTCGACGTGCGAGAAGTCTACGCGCGTATTGGTAGTGTGATGCGTCGATCTCTGACCATTGCAGGCAAGCAATTGACTGTGCAGGATGTAACTCTCGATCCGGAGTCGCGGCAATTGTCGGTTGGGGAGCAAAAAGTACAATTGACCCCCAAAGAGGCCGCAATGCTTGAGTACCTTATGCGTAGGCCCGATCAACCGTTCACCGCTGAGCGACTGCTTACGGCCGTCTGGCCGTCTGAGACTGAAACTTCTATTGATTCGGTGCGAAGTTGGATGCGCCTGTTGCGTCAGAAATTAACTTCCATCGGCAAAACTGACTTCATTAAAACGGTCGTTGGCACTGGTTATGTTGTGGAAAGTGAGCCATAGGTGCTGACGATTCTTTCTGAATCAATTTTTGACCTGCTGTTATTGCATTTGATTTTGAAGCGCTCCCTTGCTGAACTTTGGGAGTATTTCAGCGTGGATTTTAAAACTTGACCGATATCGGTCAAGTTTTGAGTTTCTCTTCAGCCTATTTGGGGAAATTCATAGGTAAGCTTGGCCTAGGCGCTTAATACCTAATATGTACGACGATCTCAAGCAAATGGCCGAATCGGCCCTTACCCGTGGTCTTTACGATGAAGCTGAGCGGCTTTATCAAAGGGAACTGCAGAAACACGGCAATAGCTCGGATGATCCAATCGTGGCTGACTGTTTGCGTGGTCTGGCCATGGCCCACCTTGGTCAAGGGCGATTTGTCGATGCCGAAAAAGCCGCCAACCGCGCGCTGGCCATTGATGAAGACTATTGGGGTGGCGGCTGCTTGCAGGTGGGTGAAGCCTACTTTTTGATGGGCGAGGCCAGTCGGCTGCAAGGCTTTCTCGGTAGAGCTGAGTTCTTTTACTTAGAGTCGTTGCCGCACCGCACCGCACATTTGGGTACATCGCACGTTGACGTTGCCCAAGTGCGGGCGCGCCTGGCTCTATTGGGGCTCATCCATGGGCTTTATCCTGATCTAAACGAAATGATCATCGGCTGCTACAGAGTCTACGAGGTTACTCCTTCAACTTCTGAGTTTATTGAGTTTCTCGGATTGCCTGCCATGCTGCGTTTCTTCACTGAACAGAATCGACGTGTTGAGGCCGAAGCACTTTATAAAAACTCTATGGAAGCCCTAGAAGCTACTCTTGGCCGCACTCATAGAGAATTGGGCAATCTAACTCGCAGCTGGAGCTTCTATGCCAGCTCGCCGAAGATGGCTGCACCTACACTCACTTCTTGGCAGAAGCGAGTAACCAGTAGCCTTGCTGTGGATGAAAATTTGGAGAAGCGCGCCGAACAACATATTGCTAAGCTGGAATACGAAAAGGCTGAGAATGTTTATCTCTTGCAGTTGCGCCTTGGTCGCGAGCATTATGGAGAATTCGCTCCTGAAGTGCGACATATTTTGGCTAATTACGCCAGTCTTTTGCGTCGTTGGGACAGGCTAGCTGATGCTGTTCGAATCGAGAAGATGGTGTTGAAGAATTTTTAGCAGAGCTGCTTTCAGGGATGGTGACATTGAAAATTCGCAGTCTCGCTATTTCGCCTTCTTTGATTGTTACCCTGCTGCTTTCGCCAACTGTAGCCCTGTCTGCCGAATCTAACTATCCCAATATTTCGAATAAAGCCTTCACCACTGAACCGACCAAGGATGTTCCGCAGAATCTAGACGACGTTTTCATTTTTCCTACCAAGAGTTCAATAAAGTTCGACTCAGCGCTTTGGAAGGAACATGTTGGCAGCCGTGTTCATATGCTGTTTGATTTGTACAATCAGCCTTTGAACGAGTATTCGGCCGAGAAAGTCTACGATATGTTGGGTCAGCCGAATGAAATGACTCTAGCTAGTCCCAGCACCTCTGCTGAAACTGCAACTTTTGATCTTGGATTTCTCAATGGCAGTCGGGCAATGCTCGTTGTTCATTTCGACAAAGGGATTGTGATTTGGCTTTCCTTGAAGCGATTGTCAGGTAATTTCGCGCCGCGTGCAGCAGAGATTTGGCAACGAAAGAATGTGAATTGGACTACTTTTGCTCATGACTTAAACCATGAGTTCTTCATTGTTGGAATGCGTGTTAGCCTTCTACCTGCGGAACTTGGACGCAGTAAGCAAATGGCGATCAATTCCGTCAGAAGGCAACGCATAGGTGCCGTCGAGTTTGAGGCATCGGCTGATGGCTTGACGGTGAAGCAATTTAGAGTCTTCTATCTCAGCCGCGAGGGATTAGAAGTATCAACACCGTGGGAGTCTACAGACGAGCGCAAGGCCGTAACTTATGATCCTCGCTTCCTCAGCCGCAAGAGTGAAATCAACAATTTTCGGGTTCGTCGAAGACCTTATCTCCAATTCGGCTTGCCTTTCTCTAGTGACAAATGGAAAGGCTTCGAGACCAAGTATCAGGGATTTCGTTCATCGATGATTCCTTCTCTAGTCAGGAACTATCCATTGATTGGAATGTCTCGAACTGAAATACATCAATTGCTAGGAGACACTGCAGTACCTAAGAATGACGTGTTTTCAGAGCGCAGCCAACTTGAATCTAACAATGAACTCGCTTTGCCTGACGCATTGACCCCTGCCAGAATTCACGAGTCTTACAATATGAGTGGCCCTGGTTGCGGGTTGGGCGGCAGTCAAGCCTTTGAGCTAGAGTTCAAAGATGATCATGTTGTTGGCTATAGAGTTCACTACTCCGGCGGTTTGTCTTTGAATTCTGGAAGCAGTTGCGGCGCTCTGTTTGGCTTCCCTGACCCAGATGCTAGTACCCCGGCCCATTGAGAGGGAAAAGCGATGCTCTCTGAGCATCGGTGATGTCTTGCATTTTGGGCATGCTCTTGATTTGTTGCACTCGTTTTTGATTAGCTGTAAACACTAATTTATTCAGGGCTTTCTGATCTGGTCGTTTGCCTGTACGTCTCAATAGGCTTTGTAAATAAGACTGGCAGGAGTCAACCCAAGGGTAGTTGTTTTCCCAATCAGTACTTATTGGCTCTACTAGTTTCAATGTCTTATCAAACCAAAAGTCTGCTTCTTTAGCGTTGTTATTTACTGACAGAAAACAGGCGTACGTATAGGCAGCACTTAGTGGCCCTCGTAGCGGTTCACCGCGGTCATTCTTAGCTAATGGACTATCGCAGTACAGAGCCGCTGATTTGAAATTAGCTCCAGCTTTTTGCTTGTTGCCGTGAATATATTGAGCGTTGCCGAGGTTGAGCATGGCATAGCAAATATTATTGATATCGCCTGTCAGTCTGGCTTTATCTACAAGTTTACTCAGAAGAATCTCTGATTCGGCGAAGCGTTTTTGCTTCTCATAGACCTGTTGCAGATGTTCTGTGGCCGAGCCAGGTTTCCTTTTCTCTGCCTCTAAACAGATTGACTCGGCCTTTTTTAACTCGCCGTCCCATGTATATTTTGTAGCGAGCTCGCCAAGCAGACCAGCCATCTGCTGATCCCAATCTGAATAGATCGGTTTGGCCAGCCATATCTGCTCTCGAAGTGATGTTATTTTTGCATTTTTATTTTCAGATTCTTGATTAGATTCGGTTTGCAGTTTCTTCTGTAGGTCATGAATTACTCTGCGCTGAGCAAAGAATGGGTCACGGGCTACCCCTGCTGGGACCAAGCCAACCGCTGGAGAAGCGCTGTACTCGATAATGAAAACAGATTGCTGTGCCAGCTCGTGCGGCGGGCTGGGAAGGTTAGCACTTCGTAACGACCTTTCTATTGTGGATCGTAAAGACGGTTGACCGCACCACTTATCGAGGGTGACTGTCATTTTTCTGTCTATGTACGTTAAAGTGACTCGCATCTTGCCTAATTTGATGTATGGCGATAAGCAAGCTTCAATCACTTTCCGGACTTTCTTTTCGTAAGCCTCTGGCGTAAGCGTCTGCTGTCGGGCACGCTTGGCTGCAGAGTTTTCAAAATAGACAACCGCTAAGCCGTTTGTAAAAGCTTGAGCGCCGTCAAACCTTGGTGGAATAACCACTTCGCCTTTTTTGTTGATGTAGCCAATTTCGTTTTCGTTGCCTTGTGGAAGGCTTACCCAGAGCCTGTCTTCAATAAATTCGGTGCCAGCGTTGCTGTATATTGGTGGCACAATAAATTTTCCTGATTTGTCAACAAGTCCGGTCTTTTCGTACACCGACTGCGGGATGCCAAACATTGTCGGGAGTATGATTTTTTCTTTGTTTGTGCTGGTTTTAACGACAGCCACACCCTCGTTAAATGGGAAAGCGGATGTGACGTTTTTCGGTAGTACCATAATCACTTTGCCATGTGCGTCAACGTATTGCCATCTGTTATCTTTCTGCACAGGAACTAGCGTTGCCGACGCAGATTTTGGCAGATCACTCTCAGCTGCAATGGCGCTTGCTGCACTGATTGAGTCATCGATCGCTTTGGTCGTTCCATCGCGCTTTATTGATACTGCCTTAACCGATTGGCCTTCTAATGGCCATGTGATTTGGTCGCCATCAAACCATTTGCAAAATTCAATGGGTGTGTCAGGGGAATATTGCTTTGCGAGAAAAGTGTGTTTCCCCACTTGCACAGTGAGAAGACCAAATTGATCTGCTTTAAAAGTTTTGCCGTTCGAGGTCCAGACGACTGCTCCCTTTTTGTCGATAACCTGTAGCTCCAAGCCTATTTTTACTACACAGAGACCGTCTCTAAAATCACTCAGTGAATTGTACTTGGCCGGAATTACGACTTTTCCAGAGTTGTCGATAAATCCGTATAGCTCGTTTTCAATAAAAGCAATCAAGCCTTCCGAACCTCGACCTGCATCTACTAGGCCGGAGCGATAAAGACTACCCATAGAACGAAGCACTTCGCCCTTTCTATTGAAGATTTGGTAATTTAGTTGAGTAGTAAATTTATGGTCTTTATTAAAGACTGCTCCAACGATTGCGTTTTCATAGACCATCGGTACGCCACTAAATTTTTGTGGCACGGCGAATTTTCCCGTTGTGTCGATGAGCCGGAAGTAGCCACGATTTGTACCCAGACTATCGGGCGGTTCTATGGGCTGGCCGTCTGCATCTAGTTCGGCATATGCTGGTTGTTGGTTGCTTTGTGGCCAGAGTGGGGAAAAGCACAGTGTGGCTGCAATTGCCAATGCGCAAGTGGTATTGACCACTTTGAGGTGCTTGAATTTCTGACGCAAAAATGGTGCCATTTTGTTCTAATTTCCGCTGTTGCTTTCGAGTTAATGGAGCTTGTCCTTATAAATAGAGCTTGCCCTGCTGACTACCTTCCCGCTTGAGAGTCAGTCCAAATCCCTGTAAGTTCGTAACCATCCCACTTAAAGGGGACAAGCTATCGATGCCGAATTTGTTCTATTGCACTCTAATGGCCTAAATCAAGGGCCGTAGCTGCTCTGAATAAACACCGTATTCATTCGATCGGCCTAGTGAAACTTGAAAAACAAAGTCTTGCTGCCAAATTTCTAGCGCTGGAAGAACCCTTAGCAGCGGCGGATTGGCGTAGTCTACAGAGTGGCAGCGCGCTAGAGTCAGGTGAGGAAAGTATGATTGCGGTAGAGTTGGGCTCTCGATATTCATTTGCGCGAGAAGAGTATGCAGTGCTTTCTGCAGTGACAGTAGCTCTGGTGTCGCTGAAATAGCTAGCCCAAGCCAATACTTGTCTTGATGAAGTTGGAAACCCGGCTTTATGTAGAAGTGATGGAAGCGCAGTGATAGCGCTTTTAGATTTGAATCTAATGCTAGTTTTGACTTGCGCTCCTGCTTCCCATCTAACTCTAGCTCCTTCTCTAACTCTAGCTTCTTCTCTAACTCTAGCTTCTCAACTGCCGACCAAATTGATTCCAGCTGCTGTTCATTGGCTTGAAATTGGCAGAGCGTCACGTGCGGACGAGCATTCTCGCCAAGCAAGTATTCGCTGACCTGCTCGTTAAAATTGGCTTGAGCCAATGCAGTGCAGGCGTTTGCTAGTTTTGCATCTTGAGGATACAGCGCCAGGTTGAAGTGACTAGTCTCGGCTGAGCCCATTGGTGGGCCTCCTTCTCGCAATTTATTCTGATATCCCTCACAGTTGCTGGTGCTAGCCGGTTTTTGCTCAAGCTTTGAGAGCGGTTGAAGTAACTTCGAGGGAAAGTTCAGAATATTCTTTCAGTAGACCACAATAGGCCCAGAATTAAATTCAGCTGCGGCTATTTCTTGGGTGGGTGGGAATGTGATATTCTTGATATATTATATATTCCCGCGCGGGAATGTGCCGATTCTGGGAATAGGGGCTCGGAGTGATAACTGAAACGCAAGTACTAGCGGCTATTTCCGCTGATGAAGCCTTGTTCTCTCCATTTTCGTTCCGATTGGTGGAGAAGAGGGCTTCCAACACGACTTTGCCCTGTGACGCTCTTGTTGAAGCCCTCTGGGGTACTCAAGTCATACTATTTGCTGCTTCTCTTAATAGATCAAGCAGTGACCGTGTTGTCGGTGAAGCAATGAGAGAGTCGTGTTTTGCAGCCAAGCAGTTGTCTGTTCACCCACTCGTGATTGTGCCATGGCTGTCGGATGAGCAACTTAAACTGCTTGAACGTGAAGCAGTGAGTGGCCTAGATTTGTGTGGCAACGGCGTCATCGTCATTCCTGAAAAGATACTTGTGCTCAGGAGTGGCAAGCCGAATTCTTATAGAGACACTCGGATGGTGCGTAACGTTTATGAGGGAACTAGTTCACTTGTTGCTCGTGCTTTCTTGTTGAGGCCGACATACGACTCTGTAGCGGCTGTTGTGCAAGAGATTCAGGCTCGTTCTGGCAATATAACTCAGCCAACTGTTTCTAAAGCCTTGAAGCAATTAGAGGCTGATGTTGTCATCTGGCGGGAGGTCGGTTTGCTCAAGCTGCTTCAAGGGGAGAAGCTACTTGAGAGACTAGCTACTAACTTTAAATTGCCTCGGCAGTTAGGTGTGCTTACCGGCAAGTTAGCGGGTGAACCTGAAGAAGTCGCTGGCCTACTTTCTGCTGCAGCAAAAAAATGTGGTGCCAAGATTGTTGTGACTGGAGCTTGCTCTGTTAATCAGTATTCTACGATGGCTAGAGAGTCTATGGTCGAGTTTTATAGCAGCATGGATGTTGCAAAGCTTTCCGCTGCTTTGGGCCCAGAGTTAGATGCGAGTTCTCGATTTCCTAATTTTCGAGTGATTTATACTGACGATCAGACCGTTTTTTTTGATGCAAGATTAGAGCAAGGGCGATTGTTTGCATCACCATTGCAGTGTTATCTTGAACTTGTGAAAGGTGATAAAAGAGAGGTGGAGACAGCGCTGCGGGTGCGAACTACCATTCTTGGGGCGCTCGAATTGCAGGGGGGTGAGTCGCAAGAGGCTGAGCAACATTCAGTTGGACTTACTTGACGCTATCTCGCTGGCCTACGCCCGTTAAAGACGAGAAGCTTGCTCTTCTGTGTGGCATTTTGCTCTAATGGGTATATGTTGGGAGCACTTGGAGGAGCGTTTTCTGTGTCTACAGAGCAGGGCAGCGATGACAGCGAACGGTCTCAGCTAAAAGGCTCTGGTCGTGTGGATGTGACGGTATCCAAGGGTGTGCTTGAGTCACAGAACGCTAGTGCCAAACGGTTAGGGCGGGTCGAATCCGTGCGAACGAATCGACATAGTGGCTCAGCTGGAAGTGATCAAGAGTTAAGCATTGAAATAGATTTTGGCGACGGTCGTAAGGCATCACGAACAAACTCAATGTCAGAAACTTGCTTAAGCCGGAGCACAGAGTGTTCGAGCAGATCGGAACAGAAAGCCCCAGTGGAAGCCGTTCAAAGAGTGTTGGGTGTGGGTGGTCTAAGTCATGATCCCTTATCTGTGATTGCAAAAGGTGCCACTGACAAAGTTGTTCCGAGCGATGCGACAAAAGCAAATGCAGGTAAGACAGAAGCATTGCGAGACTGGCTAGAGGAGCATGCCGACAAGGTTAGGGTTACCCCCAAAAAGCCACCCGCACCAGAGGGGCAAGAAATCGGTTTGTTGGACTTCTTCCACAAATACAGCTCACCCTTTGCCGATGCTTACTGTAGTTCTAAGGCTCTAAAACCTGGAGCGCAAGGGAAGTCCGCAACACTTGAAGCAATAGTGGATAGGATGATGGCAGTGCCGTGGGCTGATAAGCTCAAAGTAAAGCTCGATCCAGGGGCAGACAATTCTGAGTATCGAGCAGAGAAGAGTACATTAGTACTTGCGCCGCGAGCAAATGGTCACAAGATGGTGGAAGAGGCTGGGCATGAGGGCTTTCATTCTTCACACCAGTACTTGTTTCGACTGTTTGGTGGCAAATTGCTCGATAAGCAGACATACGCAAACCTGAAGGTTGACGGAGAAGTTGATGGCGTTATAGCGGAAGTGTCCATTAAAAGGGAGATGGGCAGCTCTCATGAGAGACCAATCTCATTTCAGGAGAAAGGCAAGAAAGACCCCACCAACCTAGAGGAAATCTACGCTAGGCAAGGCAGGGAAGGGTTGCACAATTTTTTATATAATGCTGTTTCATCAAATCCGGCGCAACTACCCTACGGGCAGCACCACCTAACCTTCTATGAGCGGTACAAAGAAAATTTTGAAGAGAACCGAAGGAGCGTTGAGGCTATATTGAACATTTGGGAAAAAGGTGGGCATAAGAGAGAAGATCTTTAACGCGACGATTCAGATTCTATCCGAAAGCGCGCCACGCGGCCATCCTTGAATTTGAGCGTAATCAGTGTCAAGGTTTCACCAGCAGCTCTTCCTGATATAGTTGACATTGAGTACTTTAGAGTTTGAGTTAAAGTATCATAGAGGCCCTTACCCAAAGTCGTTTCAACACTTCTTCTTGTAGAACCAATTAGCGTCGGCCCGATCTTCGCTAAATTAGCCCATCTCGCTGCATCTGTGGTTCCCGCGACTAAGCGAAGTTCATTGTGCGAGATACACTTTGAGTCAACGGTGCTTTTCAGGCCCTGCGCGTTGGCCGAACTTACGGTTCCTGCAATCAAAACAAGCAAAATTACATTCTTCATTTCATCAGCCTACAATACAGACTCACTACTCGCAAGCTGCGTTTTTTTCAATTCTGGGATGCTGCTGAGGGAAGTCTGGCTTGAAACACTGCGCTCTGTCCTTATCGAGTTGCTTGTATCGACCTAGCGATTTTAAAATGGTTTCCATGGAAACCATCTTAAAACCGAAAAAGTTGAGACACAGCTTCGACTTTTAGAAAAAGAGATGGTTTAGCTACTAAACCATCTCTAAATTGAATAAGTAAGTACAGTCCCTGGTTTCGTTAGTTCTCGTTAGCCCTCGTTGGTTAGTCTCACAAATTTTCGCTTGCCGACTTGCAAAACTTTTGTTTCGCCCTTGTTCAGCTTAATCTGTTCGTTTGCATCGATTATTGGGTTTCCATCGAGCTTTACTCCACTCGCTTCCCCGAACAGAAGCTTGGCGGCACTAGCGCTAGGGACAAGCGCACAATTGACAAGCAGTCTGAATGCGGCTTGTGGTTCTGGCACCGGATAGAGTGGCATATCTTGCGGCACTTGGCCTTCGCTGTGAACATTATTCCAATCTGTGAGAGCTTGGTTGCCTACTTCTGCGCCGTGATACTGAGTGACAATTTGGTGGGCCAGTTTCAGTTTAGCGTCTTTGGGGTTGCCGCCTTCTTTCAAGTGAGCGGCTTCAATGGCGTCAATTTCAGCGCCTGTTAAAGTTGTGGTTAGCTCAAAGTATTTGAGAATCTGATCGTCGTTGATGCGCATACATTTGCCGAACATGTCTTTTGCATTTTCTTTCAAGCCAATGTAATTGCCATAAGACTTAGACATTTTTTGAATGCCATCAGTACCTTCCAAAAGGGGAAGAAGCATGGCCATTTGCGGCTCGATACTGTAATGCGGTTGCAGTTCACGTCCTTGCAATATGTTGAAGCGCTGGTCTGTGCCGCCAAGTTCGATGTCAGACTTGATTTCAACTGAGTCGTAGGCTTGTAGGAGAGGGTAGAAAAGCTCGTGCAATGAGACTGGCTGCTGCTTTTCTAGACGATCGCCGAATGATTCTTTGGCAATCAGTTGGTTTACAGTGACCGTGCTGGCCAGTTTAATCACTTCTTTCATCGTCAAAGGTGAAAGCCAGTCTTGGTTGCGCACAATTTCAGTTTTAGAAATATCGAGAATCAAGCCAATCTGGTCGATGTAAGTTTGGGCGTTGGTGGCTACTTGTTCTTCTGTAAGCTGCGGGCGAGTAGAGTTGCGGCCTGTTGGGTCGCCAATCATGGCTGTGAAGCCGCCGATGATGAGAACAATTTGGTGGCCAAATTCTTGGAATCTTCTTAGCTTTCTCACAACCACGGCATGACCAAGGTGCAAATCGGTAGAAGTTGGGTCTACGCCTAGCTTGACGCGCAGTTTGCGGCCGGCTTTGTAGGCTTTATCCAGTTTGCGGGCAAGACCCAGAACGCCTTCAGGTAGGGCCTCGGCGCCGCGACATAGCTCAACGGCTTCGGCAATGACTTCGTCTGAAATGCCTTCTTTTTTTGCCGTTTCGGTCATGCTGGCAAGGTTTTTGGCCGGTGTGCTGATTGTTTCCATTTCTGCCCTTCTTCTATAAATGCTAAAAATCTTAGCATGCGGCCATTTCTTCTTGAGGGATGAAAACAGACGAAGTAAGATTCAAAGGCTTAAAGCTGTGAAGCTTGAGATTGGTCGTAACTGACGCCGAAGGCGTCTGAAGGGGATAGTTAGCGATGGTTAGCCAGTATTGTCCACAAGATATTGATGAAAAGTGGCAGCAGCA
>Ga0172380_10000286_pt1 | contig 104078 bp, 82 predicted proteins | sample Leawe162metaG_FD_119747 | JGI IMG/M metagenome (GOLD analysis project Ga0172380, IMG submission 119747) | Leachate microbial communities from a municipal landfill in Southern Ontario, Canada - Leachate well 162 metaG | ecosystem: Engineered > Solid waste > Landfill > Unclassified | place...
AGGACACCGCCGAGCGGTTTCTAGCCCTTGTCACCCCTCACGTTCCTGACTGCATGTCTCACAAGCTCACGTTTGGGTTTCAGGGTCCTCACTATCAGGTGCGGAAGAGGCTGACGGAGGAGGGACTCCGGGATGGGGTGGCAAAGGGCATCCCGATCTCACGCATGGGTCGTGACCTGGGTGTGAGTGGTTCCACCATTCGCCGTAAGCTCCGTGAACTGGGGATTGAGTACTCCCCTGCTAAGGGTCGTCCCACATTGGTGACCCCTTGGCTGGGGAACCCCATGCCCCTTGTCATGGAGCGGCCCTTGTTGCTTGGGGAGGAGGGCAACAAGATGTGTGGTCTGATCCAAGGGGGGATGACGGGTCAGGAGGTGGCGGATCTCTATGGGGTGCACAAGGCCACGGTGTTTCGGCGGATCCGGGAGGCGGGTCACCCATCTCTCAAAACGGGGCCCAAGTCGAGTGGTCAGGATGCGGCATCACTTCTGCGCTTGAAGTATCCTGACACCTCCTTGTGGGGGAGTCAGGACTTGGTGACAAAAGAGGCTTGGATCCAGGACGTTCAATCCCTTCTGGGAAAGGTGGTTTTCCCCTACCCGGAGCGGGTGTCCGACCAGGTGAGGGACAAGAGGATGGCCTCTTTGCGTGCGAAAGAGGCTGTTCTTGACCTCTCCGTGCTGGGGCTGTCCTTGTGCTATTCGTTCTTCCCGAACCGCTACAGGGCCCACTACCTAGGCAAGCAATCGGCATTTGAGGCATGGCAGGACCCCAAGGCTATGCGTCGGGCAATCAGGTGGCAGTTCAAGGTGGGTGACCCCGTGAGTCCACCCCGGGTGCTCAAGGCTGTTTGTGCTAACGCCCGGACGCCCTCGATTTTCCGTCCAGCTGTGGCAGCAGCCTTGTACAAGAGGTTCTGCAAGCCGGGAGATGTGGTGTGGGATCCCTGTGCGGGGTTTGGTGGTCGACTGGTTGGTGCCGTGGCAGCAGGGGTCAAATACGTTGGGACGGATGTGTCCCCTGAGACGGTAGATGGCAATCAGCGTATGGCTCATTGGCTTAGAGCGAAGGATGCTGAGATCCATCTATGTCCGGCGGAGGTGTTCAACCCACCTCCTGTTCAGATGGTGTTCACGTCACCTCCGTATTTTCACCAGGAGCAATACGTAGGTGGTGACCAGTCGTGGTCTGAGTACGGGACCTTTGAGCATTGGCGGATGTCGTTCTTGCGCCCGGTCATTCAGCGTGGTGCAGATGCGTTGGTGTCGGGTGGCTATTGGGTGTTGAACATTGCCAACGTGAAGGACAAGGGGGTCTTGTATCCCTTGGTGGAGACGGCTCGTGAGGAGTTTCGGTTGGCTGGGTTGGGGGAGGTAGAGACGTTGATGATGCCCCTGTCGAACCTGAACCGGAAGTCAGGGGGCGAGCCGATCCTGGTGTGGAGGAAACAGTAGCCGTGAGAGGTGAAAAGGAGTAGACATGGGTGAAACCATGGACTCGAGGTGGTGGTATGAAAAAGGGATGTGCTGACTTAGACCAGATTGAAAAATGGCTTGAGGAATTCGGATTCTCGGTCTATTCGAGGTCTGTGCCCCGACATTGTGGGGGTGCCCCATCTCGTTTTGTAGAATGGTCCCTTGAAGAAGTGGACGAGGACTGGGAAACAGACACTGACGCTTTGTCAGAGGACGAGAGGGAGGCCGCATGGGAGTCGGACCGATCCGACCATCAGGTGGTGGCAATAGGTCCTCGTGATGTGGATGGCTTTGAACCCATAAGTCTTGACAACCTGGCAGATATCGTCCTCCTTTTTAGTGGTTACCCCGAGCAAGCCTATCTGCGCACTCGTGATGACGTGGGTCAGTGGACTAGATGGCTGGAAGAGCAACGTCAGATGTACTGGGCAAGTAGGGCCTACCTTTTTGTTTACCTCGATGAGTCCCGACTCAGGAAGTGGCCCGGAATGGACCTTTGGTACTGCCCCAACTGCAATTTTAACTTGGGTATCCCTCGAAATCATTTGGCACAAAAGGAAGCGAGGGATGTGATTCGACAGCACCTTTGTATGTCTGGTCCAGATCCAGAAGAGGACCCAAGGGAGGAACTTACCATTTATCTGTGTGAGGAGCTGGTCAAGAGGTATCGTGTTTTTAAGTCCAAAAACCCTACTGAGCATGAGGAGTCTGATTTTCAAGATTTTCTGCTTGAAGTATGTAGGGTTGATCCCACGGACCAGGTTTTCCAAGCCTAGCTAAAGTGCGGTGGTGGTGTTTCCTGTTTTGGGAGGAATCGTTTAAGAGTGCGATCATGGTGAAGGCCCGCAGTGTGACTCTTGGCAAAGGAAAGGCAGTGAAAAAGTCTGGAGAGATTGAGAGTGGGGATATTGTCCGATATGACGGAAGGGAATGGGATGTGCAAGCGAGCTATGAGCGTGATGGCATCATGGTCTGTCGCCTTGAGGGCTTCTTCATTGAAGGGGGCACTCTCACACAAAGGGTGATTTTTACTCCCGTACCACATAAAGATGTGGTCTATGTGGGAGCCTCCCGGTTCGTGCCCAGGGGGAATCTCCCCGAGAGTTACCTTGAGGGCAGTCGTCAGTATGCCGCTGACCACGACCAGGATGACGCATTGGACGCCATGTTAGAGAACCTGCGAAACTAGACCAGAGGACAAGACGATGATTGACGATCTTGAGAAAGCGAAGCTCTTGTTGACACAACAGGCGGCACAATACGCCGGAACGGAGAAATCCCCCACGGCTATCCCGATGCCCGGTGGCGGGTCCCTGGAGTTGATGCAAACCTATGCTCTGGGCATCCCCCTGCCCTAAGTGTGGGGGTGCCCTCAGTCGTCGGGCCATGTTGTTGACAGGCCCCTATTCGGGGAGGGTGTTTTGTGCGTCGTGCAACTTCTCGGAGGGCACGATGACTTTCCTAGGGAAGCAAATCTTCACGGTGCAGCCTATGCCCCAGGGATACCACCCAGAAGAGGTTGAAATGGTCACTGATGAGAAGGCGTTAGCCATGCTGTTCCCTCCAATGTGTCCTGATTGTGATGGCCATGGATGTAAGCGGGGGTATCCCGAGGGCTCATGCACCACATGTGACGGGTCAGGCATTCCTAAGTCTGGGACGAATGAGTAACCCATGCTGCCTCCTATAATCGCTTCCGAGGACCTCACACCGGCCATGGTGCCAGACCCGGACACTGCGGACACGTCAGCGATCTGGGTTTTCTTCCATAGTTTCGACGGCTACGGGCGTTGGGGTGGTGCACTGGAGGCACACCGAGCGGTCCAGGAGGCTGCTGAAATCGTTCATGCCCAGTACGAGTCGGGAGAAGTGCCAGAAGACGGGTTCGCACGCTGGCCTGAACCTGCTCTGGATCTCATTCGCACGGACGCCTTCTTAGAACTGCGGGCTGACCGGCATATGGGACGAGAAGTCTCGTGGGATGCTATGAGACAGGTCCTTCGGCTTCTCCTTTGGACAATGGCTCAGAACCAAAAGTGACTTCAACAGGAGCAAACATATGAGATACAAGACTCCATTTCTCACGGAGGCATGGGCGGTTCGAGAGCGGCCGTCCCTGTATGGCCTCACTGAAGAGGAGGTGGCACAGAAGTCGGATGCGGAACTGTTGGTTTTCACCGACGCCCTGGCCAAGGGGAGAAGGGCAGAGTGGGATCTTAAAGAGGATGCCCGACTGTTGGCTTCCAAAGCTAAGGTTGAGATCACCGATGAGGAGGCGGTCAATGACATTTTTGGCCCCAACATGGGTCAACGGATACTTCGGGACTGGGAAGCAGCCGCGGATGAGGATCTGTTTCGTGTACTGGCAGAGATTGCTAGTCAGGAGACACCACCAGCGAGTGATGAGAACAAGGACCCCGAACCAACGGACAAGCCTCCTGCTGGTAGAATAGCATTCTACTGGGGTGGCCTGATCAGCTCCCGTCTCTGTGGGACAGAGACTACTCCACTGGAAGAAGGAAAAGAACATGAGTGAACAACAAAGTCGAGCCCTACGTGCACACTGGCCCAAACTCGATTGGACCGAACATCATAAACCAAAGTACCTGGTATTCCGGGCACAAGCGTGGGGTGTGACAATTGAGGTGCAGTACCAAGTGTTTTTCAGGAGGTGGTCGCTACTCCTTGACCGCAATCTTCCTTTTGAGGAGATTTTGACAGCTGAAGCAAATTTCCTGGAAGACTTCTCTCTTTTCCTGGATGAGAAACGGGAGGATCCCTGTGTTCCTCAAGTATTTCGAGACTTCATCTCCGATATGTTGCATCCGCAGTATGACGACAATCTTCTGATGTGTCTGTTGGACTTGTTGAGGGAGGACATTGGGGGTCTTGACCGGGTTCAAGTGGGTCAACGTCTGAGTGGCCTGAACTGGACCTCAAAAGAGGTGCTCTCTCGTCATGTGAATTCTCTCCTGGAGTTCTGTGCCGTAAGCAAGACTTATGCTGCAGGGCCCTCCCCCGTACCCTTGCCCTCTTGGCAGTCCTTGTGCCCTCCGAAGGAGGCACCAAAGGCACCCCAGACCCAGATGAACATCCTGGAGTTTGCTGAGCGAGCTGCTCTCACACTGTATCCAGTGCAAAGGTTCATCCTGAAGTTGCTCTACGGGATCCCACTGGACAACACGACCAAGTTTCGGATGACCACCATGTTCACCAAGACTCAGTCTGCGGTTTGGGTGACCACGGAAGTTGAGTACTTGAACCTTCTGCACGAGCAAGGACGGTCAAACGTCAACTCCACGACGCTGCCTGAAGGTGGGTTCACAGAGGTGACACTGTCTCTGGGACGCCGGACTGGCAAGAGTCTGTTGGCGAGTCTCATTTCAGCCTACGAGATGTACCTTCTGGTGCGAAAGGGCAACCCACAGGCATACTACAAGCTGGACCCCGATCGTAGGATCTCAACCTTGGTGGTCAGTCCCAACAGGGGCAGTAGTGCCGTTGTTGCGGATAAGGCTGAGAGGATAGCACGTCGAGCTATGCCTATCCTGACGGCGACAAGAACGGTCTCGCACTTGGATTTTCAGAGTCCCGAAGACCTTGATCGGTTTGGCTATGTTAAGCATAATCCCAAGGCCAAGGGAACGTTGCGAGCCTCCTTCAAATCTTGTAAGGCTAAGGCGTTCCGTGGAGTAGGAAACATCACGATCATTTTGGATGAGGCCCCCCACTTTGAGGGTGATCTTGCTGAGACGATCTATGGGACTACCACCCAGACTCAGGAGGTTTTCACCTCCCCCGAGGGAAAGCCAGAGTACAAGTTCCTGATGTGGGGGACACCCTCGAAAGACGCCCCTTTCTTCAACCAGCGGTACAAGACGAACTTCAGTTCGCAAAAGGCTCTGTGCCTTCAGATCCCCACCTGGGAGATGAACCGTGCGCTGGGAGAAGAGTGGTTTTCTCAACTAGGCCCTGACAGTTTCCGCCATGAGTTTGGTGGTCAGCTTTACTAGCTACCGTGTGCCAGACTCGGAGCATTGAATCCGAGTCTGGCACTTCCCTAGGAGTTTTCATGTCCTATCGCATGCGTCCCTGTGTTCCCATTGGTCTAGGGGCCACCCCGGATGTGGGTCTCTTTTTGGTTCAGACCAAAGAACCCAACATTTGGCGGGAGGTGTTTATCCCCCTGGACTGCCTTGAGTCCAGCGTGGCCCTTGTGATCCCAGACTCAGTACCCAAGACGCCCATGGCTGCCCTTTCCCAGTGGCAGGATAGAGAGGTGCTTGTCAGTACCACTGAGTATTCAATCCAGACCGAACTTGTGGGATTGACGGATCAGGAGAAGGCGGTTCTTTTTGCCGCTCTGTCAAGCCCACCCATGACGCCCAAGGAGTTGGACTCCTTGTTTCGGCTCCTCGGGTTCTCTACTTATAGTGTCACCCGGGGGTTGGGAGATTGCTTGCCAGCTCACACTTTCCCGCTGCGGAAAAAGAGAGGAGTGCACCATTCTTATTTCCTTTTTCAGGTGGCTCGAGGAAAACAACGTGAAGCTCGATCCCATGAGATTTCAGCGAAGACGGTCTCAAAGACTTTGTCTTTGGTGCGGGAACGCATCGGAACGGAGGAGCTTTCCCTTCCTGAGGTGTCTTCCACGGAGGGTTGCTACCCTATGGTGCGAGCTTTGATTGGTTGTGGTTTGCGGACACAGGTGCTCCAAAATCTGAAGCCCCTGTGCGGTCACGAGGGGCCGTGGTCACGGACCCTCGTTCAACTTGCCTTGACGGATGAGTGAAGGAGACCCAGGATGTGTGAGTCAAGCTGCCCTTTTGAAGTCGGTGATACCGTGCGCCTACAGTTGATTGTAGGGCCCCACATGGTGGTTACGAACCTTTGTCCCGACTTTGCCGAGGACAAAAAGATCCGGGTGACATGGTTCAACCGGGTGGGGGATGAGTATCATCTCCAGAGTCAGCTCCTCCATTGGGGGGCTTTGAGTCTTGTAAGGAAGCGGAATGAGAGCATGGAGGAGTGACCTCGTGTCACTCCTCCTCTTCTGAACTGCGGATGCGTTTCCAGAGTGCCGGATGACCCTTCTGCTCCTTGGGTTCTTCGGGCTCTGGTTTCGTCTTCTCTTTCCGAGCTCTCTCAGCCTGGATCCTGTCTAGTTTGTCCTTCAACCTTTTGTCATTGAGAGCCCTGTTGATTTCTTTTTCACTGGGCTCTTTTTTTTGCTCTTGCCACCATCCTTGAAATGGTTTGGGGAGAGCTTTTTCCGTTGGATTCTCCTTCAGATACGTTTTTTCAATCTCCTCTATTTTCTTTTTTGCGCGGTTTCCCAGCCACCAAAAGAAAGCCTCCTTCCGTAACAAAGGAACCAGAACTGCTCTCAGCTCTGGTTCCTCATGTGCCAGTTTAATGACCGCATCTCTCAGGTCGAGCTCGTTCATAAATCTCTCCCCCTTTGTCCACGTTGAGAGACTCTTCATAGGGGATCAAACGTCTCGCACGACCCCTGGGTGATTGTCCTGCAACCAGTACAGGGACACCCTAGCGGCCTCATCCGGGATCCCACCCCTTCGGATAGAGGGGACGGCAAGGTCCAGAAACTCAGCCGCATAGTCCTGACCAGCTTGGTCAATGCCGTAGCTCTTCAGCAGCAGGGCATAGGACATGGGTGAGGACATGCTTCCTCTCAAACGATACTGCATGGTCATGCTGACCCGGTAGGCTTCTGCCTCATAGGCCGCCCGCCAGGCTTGACTGGCCAGGTAGTTGTACATGAAGGTGAAGCCACCCCCCTTGGCATCCAACTGAATGACATGCTGGTGCTCATGTGCCGCGATAGAGAGTTGGCTCTCCAGGCTGTGCAGGGGTGTGGGGACACCCGGGGTGAATGGCACATAGATGACACGACCTAGGGTCGTGGTGAATCTGGTCATGAAGGATTGCTTGTCCGTGATTTGGAGGAGGTCCAAGGTTTGGGCCACCACTTTCATGACCAAGCTTTTTTCTTTGGGTACGATCTCAGTTTGATAGGTCTGGCTGAGGAAGTCCCACAGTCCTTTGACCATCTCTGGTGTCACGGGGGTCATTGCAGCACCTCCATCGTATGGTGTTCCTGGATGCAATCCGAGGTTTCTAGGACACTCTCACAATGCCACATTGGTCCCATGGCACTACAGTCGAGTGCCACCCTCCATTTTAAGTCTGGGTCACACATCAGGACCTTGTTCTCGGCACAGGTGGTTTGAAAAGGTGTGGGGCAGGGGTCTAAGGGTGTGACAGATTCACATCCAGCCATTAGTCCCATCAGTAGCAGAACAAAACGCATTGGAAACCTCCTACCGTTAGAGTACCCGAAGTGTTCTGACTTTGTGGTTATAGGAAGTTGATGAGAGTTTATCCTCGATCGTAGTAAACTCCATCTAACTCCCCAATGGGGATGCTGCTTATAGGAAGTTGCTGAGAGTTTATCCCCGATCATAGTAAACCCCATCTAACTCCCTATAAGTCGCATCCGGTTTTGTCTTGATAGGAAGGATCTCGTGTGTCCCGTTTTTGTAGGAGTGCCCCATGGAAGTCCCCCGCAATAGAGATTGTGTCGCTCTCTTCAAGGGTGACGCTTACCCATGTGAGGTGGACACTGAGTTGGCCACGAATGGGTGGCTTGGTGGTCAAGGGGTTCAATGGATCTCAGACACAGGGGATCGTTTTAGGGTCACCAGATCGGACGGACTGTACTCTGGTTTCCTCTTGAGTGGTTCCAACGAGTTGGGAGACCGATTCACGGGGCTGACTCAGAGCCAACCCATCTACCAGATTGCCACCCTTTGTTCTGGTGGCTGGTTGATCATGACGGTGGCTTTCGAGAGATACACTTGGCTCTCTCGTCAGGGTGGCCCTTTAGTGGAGATCGTCTATCAAGAGAGTGATCGCTTGGTATTCTCCAATCGGGGTTGGTGGACCAAAGAAGATGAGTGGACACTCTCAGGGGACCCCCGAGGAGCTAACGAGTACTTCATCGCTTTCGTTGTTCAGCCACCAAAGGCGTCGAACAACTACTACATGACCGTCCAAACGAGCATCTGACATGCCAGAAATTCTACGCACTCGAGACTGTGTTGTCCATTTCAGGGGCGACACTTACCCAGTGGCGATCAGCGCTGCCATGATCCAAGGTGGTTGGCCCGGATGCCAAGCAGTCATGTGGACGGACTCACCCGAGGATGAGTTTGCAGTCACGTACTCGGACGGGATCTACGGTGGTTTCCTACTGTGGGGGTCGAATGAGACGGCAGACCAGTACCTGGGGATGTCGGGCAATCAGATCAAAGAGGGCTATGGTATTTTCTGTGCCGGAGGTTGGCTCCTGTCGACCACCACGTATGAAAAGTATACTTGGCTTTCTCGTCAGGGTGGTCCCTTGGTTCCGTTGGTGTACTCGGTAGGTGAGAGGCTCCGTTGGAGCAATCGGGGTTGGTGGACCAAGGAGGATGAGTGGACTTTGACCGCTGACCCTCGAGGGGCAAACAACTTTTTCACTGCCTATGTGGTGCAAGTGCCCCGGGCGGAGAACAACTACTACATGGTCCTTCAGACGAGCATCTAATGGCACGCAAACTAATCACAGAGATCGTCAGGGCCCGGGACGTGGTTCTGTTTTTCAAGGGTGACTCTTACACCGTGACTCTGGCTCCCGAGATGTTGGCTGGGGGATGGCCCGGGGGTCAGGGGGTCATGTGGACCGCTAACCCGAATGCGGATGTGATCACGGTCACGTACTCCGACGGGCGTTACGGTGGGTTTTTGGTGTGGGGGTCGGACGAGGTTTCAGATAGGCATACGGGTCTATCAGGGAATCAGTTGTCAAATGGATATGCCACTTTTTTTGCCGGTGGCTCTTTGATGTCGACCACCACGTATGAAAGGTACACTTGGGCCTCCCGTCAGGCGGGTCCTTTGGTTCCTTTGGTTTACCAAGCCAACGAAATCCTGTATTTGTCATTACGGGGATGGTGGACGAATGAGGACGAGGCTACCTTGTCCGGTGCCGCCTATGCCCCCAACTTTTTCACTGGTTTTGTGGCTCAGACGCCGAAGGCGTCAAACAACTATTACCTTGGGATCCAGACCGGCATGTGAATTTGGTCGGTAGTCTATAGAGACTGGTTCCTGATGGTCTATAAAGTCCTTGGAGGACAAATGACAACAGCGATTGAATTTGAGTTTGGGGTCTTCCAGAAGTTTCGTGTGACTGGGACCTTCCTGCACTTAGGGGCTCATTCCCTAAATATCCCCGAGAACGCCATCATCGAGTTTGACGGCGTGGTTGTGAAGTACGGCGGGAAGGATTACGACGCCCCAGCCGTTCGTGGTGCTCTGAAGTTGGGTTGGATTGTGCCCGTAGCTGATAAGACATCGGGCTACAAGGCCGCCCCCTCGGAACTGACCATGCATGCCTCGACTCCGACAACCTTTGACCGGGGTGCCGCTTCAAAGGTGTCACAGATCGATGCGGATGAGGATGTCGTGGGCACTCTGGGAGCCTCGAATGCCAAGCGTGAGGCCGCCCGTGAGGCCGTTAGAGACGGTGGCCATCCCACGCTCCCGAAGGAGTTCCCCACGGGACGCCCGGTGAACGCAGCGAGGGTTGAACCCGTTTCGGCTGGGATCAAGAAGTTCTCGAAGACGCTTCTGAAAGCAGAAGACGATGAGATTGAGTGGTCCCCTGACTTGGGAGATGAGGAAGAGGAGGCCCCCGAGGTTGGTGTGGTTGTTGGGAAGATCCTCTCACCCGCGGTGAAGACGATCAAGTTGACGGACGACTTCAGTGCCGATGCGGCCATGCGTGAGGTAGAGAACAGCAAGCCTGTTCGGGTCACCCGGAAGAAGGCCTCGGCTGATGTCTCGATCAAGACAAACCTTCCCAATGGAGCCACAGGAGATGTTGCGGAGATCATTGAGGGTGACACCCTAGAGGAGTTGCTTCCTGATGCCGCTGGTTCCCGTAAAGTGGTGGCCTTGGCTGTTGAGGGTGAGACCTTGACCTGGGATAAGTCGGGTCACCCCATGGACCGGGCTAAGAAAGCTCTGGAGATGTATGGGGACAATGCCCCAGCCTTGGAGGCCCTCATGGCTGTTGAGGCAAAAGCAGTTGTCAAGCAGATCCAGCAAGAGCTGAATCGTCGTTCCCGCTAGTCGGTTTATCGGCAGGCCCCCTGTAGGTGTAACCCCAGGGGGCCTGTATGACACGATCCAAAGAAGCTAGCAGCCAAGCGGCCTGGGCCCTCCTCATGGAGGGCGTCACGAAAGCTCGGCTCGAGGCTCATCGATTGCAGCACCTTTTGGGAAGAGCCTCCGTACTGGTAGAGTCCTCTGAGCATAAGGAGTTGCTCTATCAGTTGGCCGGGGACATTATCGGGGGTGTCCCCGATCGACTCAATCAACTGTTGCTGACCCTAGATCGCACGGGTTACGCCCTTTCCAAGATGGGCCAGGAGTTTCTAGCTCCTCGATTGCCCTTGGGGGAGAAGACCTTGGTTGACGAGTCCATTGAGCCCGCCTTTGGACGGGCTCAGACGAGACACTCAGCCCGTTTGGTTGCCCACCGTTATCTCCGTTCTCTTGAGGTAGACTGATGAGACACCAGTCTGATTTGACTCCACCACTAGGTTGGCCCGGTGGCCCTTGCCACCTCGTTGAGCGCATCATCGAGGAGGTTGATAATCCCCGTCTGGAACGGCAACTGGTCAATGAGGTGGAACGAGGGAACGAGTTGTCCAACCCCGCAGCCTCCCAGATCTATGAGGTAGAGAAAGAGCGTGGGGGCGGTGGCAACCTTTTCCAAAACATGCTGATTGGACCCCACGCCCAATATCGCATGGACCTACGAGGCGTGACGGTCCCCCAGATCCGAGTCTCTCTCAAGAACTTTTTCCGAGCCTTCAACGAGGGGAAAGCCAAAAACAGTAAAGAGTATCGGGACATGGCCCGAAACTGGGAGACAGGAGACTCTGTGAAGTGGGTGGACCCATCTCTGGGCCTCACCGTTGTCTTTTCCAATCAGGGTAATGGACAAGTCAAGATTGTAACGACCTATTGGGAAGGAGTGCCCGACCCCAAAGTGGGTCCTGGTACCTGCAATATCACGGCTGGATACTCTCCGCCGGCCCAAGATCTGAGTGGATGGAGGACTTTTGTTCCATCGACAGACGGTCCTGAGCGTGAGCATGCTACAAGTGCCCTGCCCTCCCCCCCGCATACACGTAGCAAGCCCATGGGGACGCCGCAGTTCAACACTCCGCCGTCTTCCGATGAGGCCCTTGACGGGCATCCCCTACATTCGGACAAGACTCGAACCCAAGCCAAGCCCGGGGAGGATAGTCCCCATCCCGACGTAGAATTGACGGTGACCCCCGTGCGTAGGCCCGGCCTGACATCCGCAATCAAGGGGCCTCCTTACCCTGGCATGGAAAGACAGAGGGAACAGAAGGGGCAAGCGAAACGGTATTTCAAAAAGTACTACCAGCGAAATCGCAATGGCATCAAGAGGCGGATGCGTAAGTGGTACAAGAAAAACCACAATAAACCTCAGGTGAAGAAAGACCGTGAGAGACGTCTGGATCACCCTGAGAGGTTCCACCGTTTCGAGAATGGCTACAGCACCCTGAAGGAACGGTCTAAGGACGACAGGGAGAAGCAAGCCGCCCTTGACATTTGGGACATGCCTGTCTGGTTTGAGTCTCAGCAGCAGTCCGCTGTGCTTCATAGTTTGGACGTGGATCAGGATGAGGCTGTCTTGCTTGTCGGGTCTCGGACCATCACCATGTCTCTTGAGGACTTGTTGGAGGAGGTGACTCCTGAGGACGAGTCCGGGATGGACACCCTGTTTGACTACTTGGACAAGGCCCTTGACTATCAAGAGGAGCAGGAGATCAACAAGGAGGCAGGGCGGGGTCCTGAGTTCAAACTTGTGCGTCTGTACCATGTTAGCCCCGAGGCCAACATTCAGAAATTCAGGCCCGTTGGGTCACCTAAGTTTGGTCAGTCGGGACTCTTCGTGACATGGAACAAGAAGTCCATCTATCGGAGTTGGGCCGCATGGGTTGCCGCCAAGAAGTCGCTGAATCTGAGGGGGAACCCACAGTGGGTAGAACCCGCAGGGACCTACCGCACGTTAACCCTCTACACGTTGCTCCTTCCCCAGTACATGGTGACAGAAGCCATGGAGCTTTTTGGGCGGATGCATCAAGAGGCCCTGATCAAATACCCTGATACTGCGCTTGCAGCATTTGGCTGGGACGTTGAACTGTTCCTCCCAGCTCATATGCTCTCCTCCCTGGAGATTGTGGGCCGCGAGACACTCAGAGCACAGGCCATGGCCACGCCGCACAAAGTCCCCAGTAAGCCCCCGAAAGAGGAGCCACATCCGAAGGACCCACTCCCCCTCAAAATGTACAAGGAGCTGAAGGCTCAGGTAGGTGAGGTCGTTCTGAGTCTTCCTCGGGAAAAAAGGCAGCAGATTGCGGAGTTGCTGACCGAGATCAGGAATTGGGACTTCTGGCCCTTCAGGGAATCTTACAGGACCCTGATGGACAAGGACAAGACCCTTTCACGGAGAAGACTGCAGTTGGACCACCAAGACCAACAGCGCAATCTGGCTCTGTCAATGTCTCAATTGCAGGAAAAGAGACTTGCGGTCCTCGCCTTGTTGGACGGGGCGAAGAAGGCCAACTTCTACATGGAGAAGGTCGCCCCTGACGTTGAACCCGATCAGGTGTTCAACAGGGCCACGCCCCGTAAGCGACCCAGTGATGAGGACCAACCTCTGCCTGGTTTTGAGCCCAACAACAATCATGAGGTGACGGAGAACCCAGGGTCGGCAAAAGTGATCCCATGGAATTCAGACCTGGTGAACTTCAAGGGTGCCACTATGAGAGTGGCTACCAAGATCTCTGAGATCCAAACCCAATGTGATCCGACTCTGCTAGACCAAGCCGGTGCGTTGCAACCCATCCTGAAGAAAGTGGACCAGAAGAACTTGATCTGGTTCTGGGATGTGCCCGGTTCAAAAGGTGAGCCCTACCGTGTGAAGGTGAAGGCTATCACAAAGGGAAACATCACGTATCTTGACAAGATGGACGTGTACGTCTCTTGCACTTGCCCCTATTGGCAATGGCAGGGCCCAGAACATTGGGCGAAGGCTGAGGGCTACCTGTACGGTAAACCCGTGGGAACAGCGTCCAGTCCAACAGTTAAGGATCCCAACGCTACGCACAGGGCTTGTAAGCATGTCTTGGCGGTGTTCAATAAACTGGCTGGACTCTCCATGTTTCGGAAGAAACCGAAGCAGGGGTCCTTACAGCTGTCTTCCACGGAGGTCGCACGGCGGTATCTTACTAGGGTGGCTTCCGATGCACACCAGGAGTTGACAGATGCCGTACTATGATTTCCGTTGTGCCCAGTGCGACCTTGTTTTTGAGCGCATGGTCTCTTTTGCCGACTTTGACCTGAAGCAGGCTTGCCCCGACTGTGAGTCGGACCAGACCAATCGTTTGATCTCTAAGCCCCATGTCATTTTCAAGGGTGATGACTGGGCCAGCAAGAACATTCGGGTCAAGGGTCAAATGGCGAGGAAGAATGCTCGTCTTGACCAGAAGATGAAAGACCATGTGGCTCCCCCTTTGCCCCCCATGACTCCAAACGTGGACGGGGAGGTGACCAAGTCCTGGTCTGAGGCGAAGCAACTGGCTGGAAGCAAGGGCAAGGAAACCTCCACCTACGACCCTATGATCCAGCAAGAGAACAAGAGGAACAAAGCATGAGTGACACTTTCGGCCCTTTGGCAGTCCGCCCAGGTATCTTGGAGCGGTCCACCCACATGATCGACTTCCTTGTCCGTAATCGGCCGGGAACCACGGGCTACCGTCTGTGGGTGTCCCCCTCCCTGGAGGACGCCTATGGCACTCTGGCCACCAGTGGGTTAGCGGGCACTGGTGGAACAGCCGTGCTGGAGACCTATGCCGGAGGAGCAGGTCAAACCCAATCGGTAACTAAGCGCGGTTGGCGGGTGGAGGAGTCCAGACGGGGTCAGACCAGTTTCAGAGTTGACCCGGAGGACGTTGGCATCTCCGACGAGGTCTTTTTCTTTGTCCGGGTTCAGGAGCAACGTGCAGGCATCTGGATGGCGGTCCCTGCCCTGGCACCACTGAATGCCAGTTACCCTATTCGTGGGCCCATTCTGGTTGTTCCTACGGCGGCTTTCCATGCCTCCTCGGCAGGAGTGATCACCCTCCAGGTCCTTGCCCCCTTGGGGACAGGCTGTGTGGGCGGTATGAATCCTTTCTGGGATAGCACCGTGCAAGTGCCACTCCCTTTGCATATCGTTCTGCCCAAGCCAGCGAACACCGTGATCGTGAAGAATGGGTCGGCTGGGGATGCTGCTCTGGTTTCTTACGGTATGGGGATGCCCATGCGAACACTCGATGCTGGAGAGTCCTCTATCCCGACAGGTGGTGGTTACTCTCAACCAGGGGTGAGAGAGATCGTCATTGCCTCCGATGGAACTGCCATCGCAGCGGTGCCCATCATCATCGAGTTGAGTATCGGAATGGAACTTGCCTGAAAATAGGCCCTGAATATTGGGGTTATAGGGTCCCTGTACTGACCAAGCACTTGCTGGTTTTCAGGGCCATGCCAATGGTCGAACAACACAAAGAGGTCCACGATGCCTTACATCTGCCTTGCTAGGGGGGACATTCAGGACAGTACGGTTCAAGTACTGGATCTGTTTCCCAACACGTCACAGAATCCCATCATTGGGTCACCGTCACAGACTCGGTACATTAACCGGGCAAAGACCACCATTCCGCAGCTGCAGACCACTGGGATGCTATCCGTTCCCTACGTGGACGGTCTTGGTGCCTACCTGATGGATCGGGTTGAGACCGGACGAGGTGAGGTTTCCTCAGCCCGGCTTACTGTCAACAATCCGCTTGTTGCAGACCAAGTTGTCATCAAGGGCGTGTATTTTGAGTTCGCCGTTGGGGCAACAGACTTGACCAAGGCTGGAACTGTCGGCGACCCTATGCTGATTGATTGGGGGGGTGGTGGTATCAATGCTGCCATGAACCTGCGTACCGCTTTGAATGACAATGTCAGTTTGGCCCCCTTGATGGACCTCATTGTCCCTCTTGGGCTTCATGTAAAGGCTGTACTCTCGGCCTTCGGAGACTACATCGACATTTCGGCAGAGGACGGGACCCCAGCTGATGTGACGGGTCCCGACGGTGACCTCTTCACGATCAGCACCTCGAACAACGTTCGGTTGGCCTTGACTGCGGCCGTTATTGCAGCAGGCACCTTCCTGCGTACCAACCCCAACTGGACCACCGCAACGTTGACGAGTCAGGTTGCCGCCATCATGAACCTGGTGGACACAGGCGCAGCTGCAACACTGGTTGCTCTGGACGGTCTGCTCTCCACCGTTGGTGCCGACCTCGCCGGAACGACCTACGCCGGAAGTCAGTCTACGGGAACCCTTGCCGACGTGCTCTCGATCCTCGCCGGTCGTGGTTACCGCATCCGTCAGTTCCACGAGATCACCGAGGTTGCCCACCAGTACCAGAACGCTGGGGTCTGGAACCCCGCGGTGCTCGGTGGCTTCACCCAGCTGGTACGTGAGTGGGGTGGTTCATGGGGCCACGGTGAAGTTCGACCCGCTACCGTCGGTGGAGACCTTGTTGCTCATGAGATTTCACCCATCAGGCACACGGTGGACACTGACTCCTTGCAAGTGTCTTTGGCAAGCGGTCACCTCGCCGTCTTCGGTGCAGCGGCCGGTATGCCCCCGGTGACACTCTGGCCCGATAGTGACTTGACCCCACACTATCCTTGGACGTTCCAAGGATCCCTGCAATTCCCCGAAGTCACCTCGGCTCGGGTACTCACAGTGTACGACGACAACGGCAACGTTCTAGTCTAATAGGAGGACACCATGGCACGCGCATACATCGTCTTTGCCCGTAAGGACATTCATCCCAACAGGCCCCAGATTCTGGACCTGTACCCCAATACCTCACAACGCAACTCCGTCCTGGACGGGGCTGGACAGACCGGCTACCTGAGCTGGATTGCCCAGAATGACACCATGGCAGCCCACACCAACGACGGTGGTGTGCTCAAGGCCACGGGGACCTACTACGGTTTGGCCACCTACCTGGCCGCCCGTATCGACGACATCACCACGGCCCCCGGTCAGCACCTGACCCCCACTGCCCCCAACTGCAACACGATCGCCACCGCAATCCTGGCACGGGTGAAGGCTGGAAGCGCATTGACCCTCGCCGGGATCAATGCCGCTATCCAGGTGACCTTGGCCACCTCCGGCATCGTGGGCACGGGTACCTCAACCGCCACAGTCGAAGAGATCCTTCGCATTGTGAGCGGCGAGGTGTTCAAGGTGTCAGCAACGGACGCGCTCTCGGGCGCAGCCGGCATTTTCCTGGGCACCGCCGGAGCCTTCGTGGTCCCGGTCACCACGAACAATGTGGTCACGTACCCGAGCGATTGGCGCCACGTCAGGACCTTCATCAACACTGGGTCCCTGCACCTGAGCCGTTACTCAGGTCACCTTTCGAAGTTGGCTGACGCCGCCTACGTTTGGTCCAATGCGTCCTTCACCTACGGGGCCGCGGGCACGGCACTCTGGATTGATGAGACCCACCTTACGACCACCACGGGTCGTGCAGTAGTCGTGTACGACGCCGCAGGGAACGTCATCACGAACTGAGTGTGACAATCGTCCTCCTATACCACCGGCTAGGGTAGCAACCCCACCCTAGCCGGTGGGTGTACAAGGAGGATGACCATGGACGAAGACGGGATGTACAGGACCAGTGACCTGTACTATGCTTCATTTCTGAAGGCAGCTGGAGTCCCCTTTCAAGGAGCAGTCCTGGAAGGGGCTTTGGTTTTCTTTATCTTTGAGCGTGTAGACGGACTCAGGGACCTCAAGAACGGTTACTACAATAGGTCTGCCCAAGTGTCGGCCCTGGACTTTGCCGAGGCCGTGAAAGCACTCAAACCCCTTCTGTTCACCATCAGGGGGAATGATAGACCACGACCCTAGTGGAGGGAGTCAATGGCAACCGTGAGTTTTACCCCCGGCCAACAGATCGGCCGGGGGGCCCTGGACATTTTCCTAGTCAACAGCGGAAGCTCACCCGTGAACGCGGCAGAGATCTACTATGCCATGTTCTACGTGGACCCCTCCCTTGTTGAAGTTCTAGTCGGCCCAGCCCAAAAAACTCCCGTGAACCCGCAAATCGGAGAGTACTACGCCGCATTGAATGTTCCCATGGACGCTACCCTGGGCAACTATCGCATCCGGTGGTACTTCCGTGAGCATATCTCACAACCACTAACCGAAGTGGTTCAAGAGTTCGTGATCACCACCCCTGAGAGCTTGGTGCCCGTCACGTACTCTGCAAGTAGCCTCTTCATGATGAACCGACTCCGCGGACTCCTCAGAGACCAAAACCCGGACAAGTTCTACCACTTCCGACCACCCGAGTATGAGGGGTCCGTCGGTAAATACAACAGGGTCTTCGGTCAGATCTGGGAAGACGCCGAGTTGTTCGAGTACCTCTCCATGGGATTGGACTGGTTCAACATGTTCCCGCCCCTCTCCCAAGGGATTAGCACCCTCGACATCCTGGTGTCCACCCTCCCAGCTTTTAAGACCGCCGTCATCTGGATGGCAGCCTCAACCGCCTGTTGGTCAATCTCCAACAACTGGGTCGCAGACGAGTTTGACTACAGCATCGGTGGCGTCAGCCTCACCTTGGAAAAGTCCTCCAAGTACCTGAGCCAAAAACAAGAAGCCGACGCCATGGCCGAACAAACCAAAGAAGCCAAACTCGCCACCATGAAGTTCATCCGTGGACTCCAACAGCCACGCTTCGGTATGGGCGTTCGCTCAGCCTTTGGGCCCTTCACCGGCCGGGGCGTGCTCTCACCGAGAAATTTCGTGTGAAGTTTTTTGTAAGTCCCCATTGACAAAAAGAATTATCTTGACACCAAAGTAACAGGCATGTAGACTCTAGGCATTCCAAACGGAGTAGGAGTCTACATGCCTGTTGTTTGTCCACATTGTTCACGCGAGTTTCCGGGCGAGAAGCTTAACGCTCGTCACCTGTCAATTTGCAATCCCGAGTCACATCTCAAAGTCGAGCCTTGTCTTTGTGGTCATGAGGCCAGCTCTATGACTCAGATGAAGAGACATCGTCAGGGTTGTGACGTGTGGAAGGCTCGAGACAAGGGTGCGGTTTTCAGTGCCCGGACGGCAGCAACGTACACTGAGAAGTACGGAGAGGGAGTCACGCATAGTCAGCATGTCCCTGAGATTGATGAGCGTCGGCGTGCGACTCTCAGGGAGCGTTACGGTGCTGACAATGTGTTCTCAAGGGAGTCCTCCGTGTTTCAGAAGGTGCAGGACTCGTTGGAGGGTAAGAGGCCCGTGTTACGTGGGTCTGACAATCCGTTCTCTCGTCCTGAGATCAAGGCGAAGGTACAAGCCTATTGGCAGCGTCATCATGGTGTAGATGGTCCGCAGCAGGTGGCGGGGATACGGGCTAAGACCAAGGCCACTATGCTAACCCGTTACCATGGTGAGTTATTGGGCTCGTCTGAGTTGAAGGCTAAGGCGGAGGCCACGAACCTTGAGCGTTACGGTGTGGCCTATGCTGGAGGCACTCCTGGGGTGCAGGCGAAGGTCAAGGCCACTAACATGGAGCGTTACGGGGTCCCGCACACCTGTATGGATCCTGATGTGCGTCGTCGTCAGTTAGAGACGATGGAGGAGCATTACGGGTCGTCCTATTTCGCTTCTGAGGAGGGGAAGAGGGAGATACGGGCGGTGATGTTGGAGCGGTACGGGGTTGAGTTTCCTGGGGCAATGGAGGGACATTGGGACAAGGTCGTGGCCACGTTCCAAGAACGTTATGGGGTGGACCACCCTCTTCAGCTGCCCGAGATGAGGGAAAAGCAAGCGAACACAAACATGTTGCGGTACGGCTGGCGCCGGTACTTGGGCACCCCCGGCTTTTGTAGGGCAGCACTCAAGAATGCAGGTGTGACTCTGCCTGATGAGCTGCCCTCGCATCCCATGCAGAACCATGAGTACGCTCTGAAGATGTTTCAGAAAATGCATCGTGCTGGCCCCAACAGGTTTGAGACTCGTGTTGGGTCCTTGGCTCCGCAACTGGTTTTCACGGGTGACGGTGGGTTCTGGCGTTGGCTCCCTCTGCTTGGTCACTTCAAGAACCCCGACTACATCTTGCCTGGACCCGACGCTGCTCATCCCAAGCGTGGGGTCACTAAGATCGTCGAGTGCTTTGGTGACTATTGGCATGGGCGGATGCGAACAGGCAAAGCACCCTTTGACCATGAGCAGGAAGTGATCCAAGCCTTTGCTGAGGTGGGGCTCGAGTGCCTGATCGTGTGGGAGTCTGAAGTGAAATTGAAGCCAGAAGAAGTAAAAGCCCGTCTTCGGGCTTTTCTCGAGTAGGGGACTATTCAACCCCTAGGAGGATCCCATGCGATGCTATGCTTTTGTTGATGGTGCCTATGTTAGAAAGGAAACCACAAACACTGAACCCTCAGTGCCTTTCCCCAACATCCGTCAAATGGTTGATAATGCCTGCAAAGGGAACTTCCAAAAAGATCCCGTGACAGACGCCTCTGTGGGCTCTTTCAGTGTCCCATTTGAGCGAATTTACTTCTATGACGCCGCACCAGAGGTGCCGACAGAGGAACTGGAGTCGTATTGGCGTTCACTGAAGCGCCAACCCGATGTGCAGTTGGGTTGGGGTTTCTTACGTGGCGTGGAACGCCGCCGTAGGCAGAAGGGAGTGGACACCCTGCTTGCCACGGATATGTTGGTGGGAGGGTTCAACAAACTCTTTGATGTTGCTTTGCTCTTCAGTGGTGACGAGGATTTCGTACCCGTGGTACAAGAGTTAAAGCGCATGGGGGTCAAAGTTTTGGTCTTGGGCTTTGAGGGGTCATGCTCAGTGGAGTTAATTGAAGTGTCCGACCGCTATTTCTTGTACCCAAGGAACAAGAATTGGAATGGGTACGCTTTACCATTGACACCAAAGCCAGGAAATCACTGACTGTCGCTGGCTTCCGAGGTGTTTGGCTCCAGGAGGAGTAACAGCCCGTCTCCGGGCTGTTACTCCTCCCAAGGTCTTAGAGACCTTGTCCAGCTTCCGCTGATGCTGCCGTTTTCACGGCATCCCAGTGGGTTTTGGAGACATAGATCACCGCGAAATTCACCTGATGATTCTCGCTGGACAGGGTCAGAAGAATCTGGGTGGTTGGTGTGTCCCAAAAGATTCTTGGGCTGTACAGTCCAAGGGTGAGGGCCATGCCAGGGTTTTCCTCAAAGAGACCACTGTTATTTTGTGTGTCCTCCATTGAGGACTTCCCATAAAGGAGAATCAGGGCGTCCTTAATTTCCTCGAAGTCACGGAGGTACCCGTCACCTTGATTGAGGTCGTAATGTCGATCGATGATCAACATTCCTTGGACCAAGGCCCCTTGGAGAAAACCGAAATTCAGGGTGCAGGTTTTCCCTATCAGGGGACATTTCTTTTGAGAGTACCAGTCAAGGGCACGACTGTGCTTGGGCGGTCCCTGCACATGAGCTTGTTCCAGTGAGTCACCCCATTGCAATCCCTGGAACCCTTTCCAGGGATCCGGCTTGCAACCATCTGGTGGGCAAGACTTGACAGGTTCTGGATCTGGTTCACTGCCGGAAGCGGAGGGGGCAAGACAAAGAAGGGCCAGGAGGAGCAGAGCTGATTTCTTCACTGTGGTTTCCTTTGTGGTTGGGCTCTTTGATGCCCTCAACCGGACGCCCAGGAATTGCACCTGGATAGCCTTCCCTCAAGGGAGGTTTTTACGTGTGGGCGGACGATGGGTTGATCGGTCCCTATCCGAGGACACGCTTGGGTCGAGCCCAAGTTAATTGTAGCGTCCGGTTGATGGCTCAAAGAACTAGAGGATCAGGGTCATTTGGGGACTCAACTGGATGCCTGGGACTTCCACCCAGATCCTTCCCCGTATGAGGGGGGCGTTCTCTGCACTCGGACCGTGCCCTGACCAAGGGACGGGTGCCGTACAGTGGATTCTCCTCCAAGGGCCCTGGTCATAGGCCCTGTAGGAGGGTTTCCTTCGAACTAGCATCCAGTTGAATCTCCAACTGGTATTAAGGTGGGGGATGGGGTTCCTGCTTCTCAGCCCGGAGGCTCCACGGTGTACCCCTAACGTCCTCCCCCTGACGGCTCCGGCTGAAGCCCAGGGCTGCTTGGTAAGTAGCACCCGTCAGCCCCCCGCCCCTATGGTGCGGTACCCTACGTGTGTTCTTTGCCGCGTACAGGCGCTACCCTGCTTCGTTCGTGAGGTACTTGCCACCCTCACTAGCCCGGCAGCTACCGGGCCCGTGCTCTTACTACTCTGGGGCCCTACAAGATGATCCTTTTTGTTGTTTTTTCTTGTCCGAGTTCTGAGTTCGTTAGAAGCCCTCTATACTGTCACCTGTATAGAACCTGACCCATTGGGTGCTATCCTGAGAGGTTGAGTATGTCCTTACGACCAGACCGAAACGCAACCCGCCGGGCCATGACAGCAGACTTTGTAGGCTATGTATTGGACAAACAAGGCTACATGGTGCGGTTCATGAGGGGGCCGAAGTCTTCAGTGGCTCAGGCCCTTGAGGCTTACACTGAGAATGGTTTGGTGACAAATTTGCTCGCCTTGAATGGGGGCTCAAGTTTTTATGGTCCCGACCTCAGGAAACTGACCACCAATCATAGGTGGGTCTCTCGACTCCCCTTGAAAGACAAAGCAATTTTGGAGGACACTTTGTCCATGTTACCTAAATCAGATGGCATCACTGGTGCCCAAAAGAGTCAAGATCGTCTTGTACAGTTGCGAGAGCAACTGGCAAAAGACGCCTCCTACTCGACCCCTTTTGCCAACCGTTGGTCGGCAAAACTGGCACACATTCTAGCTGACCTGTCTGACATCTCGGTGATCAACACGGCGGAGGACTTCAATGCCGCCATTACCGCTTTGCGGAAGACCGTGATTGTCATGGCAGAGCAGATGAAAGACATGGTCTCAATGGATAGGCAAGTGCCCACCATTGTCCGAGAGTTCAATAGTGACCTCACCAAGTACTTGAAAACCAGGCTTTAAGGAGACACCATTATGAGTTTGTTTACCGACCTACAGAAAGTGGCTTCTGAGAAGCCCGAGCTTCGAGAGCACTTGGATCCTCTGTTGAAGGAGGCCGGGAAGCTCCAGGAGTTGTGGAACAAGTACAAGAAGCAGCATCCCGAGGCCAAGAAGCCCCCGAAGTCCCTGGAGGAGAAGGCTAAGGAGCAGGAGGCTGCGGCTAAGGAGGAAGCTCCTAAGAAGGAGGAGGCTCCTAAGAAGGAGGAGGCTCCTAAGAAGGAGGAGGAGGCTCCTAAGAAAATGGACCCCATTCCTACAAGGTATAATCAGGACGACGACGATTATGGGAGTGAGTACAGTAACCAGAGCAATCGGAACAACCGAAGAGGCTCCCAAAGTCGGCTTGAGGAATTGCGCGCTGCTTCAACCAAGTTGGCAAAGGCTGGTGATCAGGCGGAGCAGGACGCAATGTACGCCAAGGGCTACCGCTTCATGATTCAGTGGAGCCCCACGTCAAAGGCGAAGAACACCGACCCGCTCTACGGGAAGACCACGGCCCAGGTTAGCAAGCTAGTGCGTGAGGACTTCCCCGAGGAGAAGAACTGGAAGGCTGTGCCCCTTCAAGACCCCAAGGGGAAGAAGGCTAGTGCAGAGCGTCTGGAAGAACTCAGGACCAAGGAAGCATCCAGCACTCGGATTGCTGGCGAGGGCCAAGAGTTTGCTCTTACCCTCCAGAAGCACTGGAATGGCGTCAAGTACGATGAGATGGCCGGATGGGGTTCTGCTAACCTCGGGGGCTTCAAGATCAAGTTCCAGGAGTCTGGCAATGACCCTGGTGTCATCGTCAACTTCACGGAAGTTCCTCGGATGAAGGGCAGTCCCGAGGATGTTCTGGCTGCCATTGCCCTCATGAAGAAGGCATGGGGCCGCGTGGACTGATCTGGACAGCCTGGACGACAAACAAGAATGGGGGCCATAGTCTGCCCCCATTCTTGTTTGAGGAGTCTAGTCCGCGAGGCGCAGATCCTCCAGGGGGACCGAGTAGGAAACCCCATGGAGGATTGCCTGATCCTCCATGATCTCGAGAATCACGTAGGTCTTGTCCTCCAAGAGTGCAGCCGCACTGCGCACTCCCCTGTTGTGAAGGTGTGCTCGGTTCCAGTGGTCCTGATAGGCAACGACCACCTTGTTTCCCACCTCGAGCGGGGGAGCGAAGTACTGCAGGATGGCCCTGGCCGTGTCCGCATCGTGGGTCCATCCGATCCACTCCTGGAAGGGGATGAACTTGCCCCGACGCGCACAGTTGTCACACCAGACATTGAACACGGGATGGGGAACGGTACTCTTGTTGCTCATGTTCTTCACCTCTCCCAGACTACTCTGAGAACCAAGAAGATGATCTCGTTAGTTCGGTTTTAAGTCTGGTGGTAGGAGGTCGCATCATGCCCAAACAGTTGGCTCGTCGTTGGTTGCAAGCACGCAAAGATGTGGACAACCTGTCTCCGGCCTTGTTGGTCTTCGACACCCTTTTGGAAAGGATCCAGTCAGGCCGAGGCATGGTCTTCTATCCAGCTCAGCAACGGGTGGTGATGGAGACCCATCATTGGGGTTTAGACTTGGGACCCGTGTCGGACATCCTGTACTTTGAGTTTCAAGTTGATGCCCGACCACAGTTGTTCTACACGGCACCTCGTCTTATCCATGTCAGCACGCTCGCCACCATGGAGGAGGACTCCTACAAGAAAGTCGTGCTGAGAACGGTACAAAGGTATCGTCGAGAGATCCTGCATGAACTTACGCACCACCTGGATTACCATAGGGCTAAGGGCGGTGACCCACATGCTCCAGCCAAAATGGGGACCCCGGAGTACTATAACTCCCCGTCTGAGATGAATGCCTACTTCCAGCAAGGGGCCTCCACCTTGACGGCAGAGTACGTGAAAATCCAGAAGGATCTTCGTCCTCTGGATCCAGACGATCCAGATCATCAAGTGGCCGTGTTTGGCTTGAGCGATTTGGCAGATCACACCTTCAAGACTTTTTTCGACGCTTGGGTCATGACGGTGCCCAAGTTTTGGGATGCCTTGACCCTGCAGAACAAACGTCGCGTATCGAAGCGGGTCTTTGACTTGTACACCCAGATCGTGTTGGGTGCTCGACGGCAACTAAAAGAGTTGCGAGCGAAAGGTGACCCTATGGCTATCACCCTGTGATAGAGTAGCCTAGGAAGACCCACAGTAGAGGTTCGCCATGGACTTTGCCAAGAGTGAGCATACAACTCTTTTGCTCCAGCTGTGTCGGGCGTATCGAAACCCAGACTCCGTCCCCACCTATGAGCGGCAACGGCTTGAGGGCTTCTTCTGGGGCCCATGGGTACCGGATGCCGAACTTGTTGAGCTGGACCCAACCGAACAAGCTAAGGCTCATGCTTGGCGTTTGCTTCTCGATCTAGCCGAGGGTCATGAACCGCAAGCAGTTCAGAGAACCTGGGAGGGTGGCATGGTTCTGGCTTGGATGGCCAAGCCTTTTCATGTTGAGATCAACTGTGACAACTCGGGGTCCGTGACACTCCACCACCGGTGGCGTGGGGATCACAACACGTATGTGGAACTAGACATGGCAGATGATGGCCCACAAAAGATGCAAGAGATTCTGTCTTTCTACATGCCTTTGAGTAGCTAGCTTTTTGGAGGTTCCCTTGGGTGGTTTTTACGTCATTGGGCTAGACATCGACTCAACGGTTTGCAGTCACGCTTACCCCGCCATGGGAGAGGACATTGGTGCTGTGCCTTGGTTGCGTCTGGCAATCGAGAAGTATCCATCTGTTCGCATCATGCTGAACACGATGCGTTCGGGCCCCGAACTGGAAATCGCCCGTCTCTGGTTGGAGGAGAAGGGTGTCCCCGTATGGGCTCTGAATCACAACCCCAATCAGGATCGGTGGACTACCTCACCCAAGGCTTACGCTTACCTGTACATTGACGACTGTGCCTTGGGCACTCCCTTGCGTAGTGATGGCAAGGGAGTCGATTGGGACGTGATGGGTCCTATGCTCATGGAGCGTCTGGAGAGGGACCTTAGCGGGACTTGAGAGTTGAGGCCTCGGTCAGTGACGGAATGTTGTGCTTGTGTCGGTAGTTGGTGACAGAGCTTCCGGCACATCCCAGGGCCAGTCCGATCCCGTCATCCGAGACGAGCCCCCACATAGGGATTGCTTGGGCCCAGTCGATTGGAGTGGTCCTTTGCTTGCGTGGTGTTTTGGGGCTCCACGTTGGGGTCTCTTCCACCTTCTCTGCGGGGGCCTCCCAGTCAGGGCTTGCTTCCTTACTCTTCCGGGGCCTTCGGGGTCCCTTGAATGGAGGGATTCCGAGTCTCGTCCTTCTGTTGTTGACAGTAACTCGACTCAGCCCTAGAATCTCTCCAAGTTCTGTGTCGGACATGGTTCCGAGATACTTGTCAAATTGTGGCCAGTTTCCCATGCTACACCTCCTGTCTCAACTACTCAAGAATTTGGAAAGATGATCCGATGTGGCCTCGACGCAAAACCAGGAAGAAGCCTTTCCCCAAGGAGCTTTTCCGAGTTGCTTACACAGCGACGTCCTCCAGTGTTTGGTACGTCTATGTGATCCAGTCCCTTGTGACCCCTGTGGGCAAGAAGGTTGGTTTCACCTACGTGGGGGCGACCAATGACCCTGTGAGGCGGTTCAGGCAGCACAACGGGGAGCTGCCCGGTGGAGCCCGGTTTACGTCACGTTTTAGGCCCTGGATCCCGAGGGCTTTGTACGGACCCTATGAGGGTCGGACGGACGCCCTGAAGGCCGAGTACGCCTTGAAGAAGGGCAAACGTGGGGAGGGCCGGACCCGTTGGTGTGTAGAGGACTCCCATTGGTGTCGTGGGGAGGGTCCTCTACATTGTTGGGTGCAGGATCCTACCAGTATGACCCCGGTAGATCCTTTATCCCTCCTCTGAGGAGAGGAACCGTTTGTGCTTTTCTAATGCCCGTGCCGGAGTAGTCCGCATGGGTTTTTCTCTTTGGAGACTTGTACATGGAGAACTGGGCCGATAAGACCTTTTGGGTGCAACAGACGCCCGCGTTTGCCTTTGTCGTGAACCCCGAGGAGGAGATCGACATGACAGACTTCCTGGGGGAGGAAGTGGTATCAGTTGGATCACATCCCTCTTGTCATGCCTGTCCCCATGTCCACCCCTGTATGAATTCCCTTTGGTTGGATGGGACGAGAGCGGGTGGGCCAACCTTGAAAGACACTACTGAAACCTATGTGTCTTTTTGCCCCGTGTGCCTAACCACCTCTCTTAGCCCCCCGGGAGGTTCCCTTCCAGGAGTGCCTACACTGTGCCCTCGCAAACAAAAGGCGGGGGTTTTTTGTTCTTCTTGCCAAGATCTGTCGGTCCGGTTACGGGATCAGAATGAGAGTTTGCGGTCCCTTCGGGGCATCATTCAAGACTCACTGCAGGAACTGAGACAAGGCACCCTGGATGGGAAAAAGATGATGGATCGAATGATCGCTCCCGTTCCTCGAGTGTTTGAGAACCAGAAGTTGGCCTCAAGGTCGCAGTACCTGATGGCTGCTCTGATTCAAGACCTTGGATCACGCTTCCCCCTTGTGGCTGCTCCTGATGAGGAGGGCCCCGAGTTGCGCTATCACTTGTATCTGGCCATGACAATGGGGAAACCCGAGGATGTAGCCAAGGCTTTTCTCATGTATATCATGTTTTTCAGTTGGGATCAGTGGGAGACTCTCTCCTTACCTCAACGGAAAATGGCTTTGACAGTCTGGATGGGGTTTGCCCGTTGGTTTATGCGCTAAGAAGGATCGTAGTATGACAAGGACACCACAGCATGAAGCCGTTGTTCAGGCTTTACAGCGGGACGGCTATTCCGTGGATCTGGAGCAGGGACGGGTCTTGAATGCCCTGGGTGTCCCCTTGGGGGTGACCCTGACCCGTAGTGCTAAGGACGGCTATCCCAAGGTTAAACTTAGGGGTCGTACTGTCCCCGTACACAAGGTGGTGGCCTATGTACTATGGGGGGATAATGCTTTTGCTCCTGGTATACATGTCAGGCACTTAGACGGTAACAGAGAGAATACAAAAGCATCCAATTTAGCCCTGGGAACACCAAGCCAAAACGCTTTTGACAAGCCGGCGGATGTTAGATCTGCCATGGCTAAAGTGGCTCGAGCAGCCCAAAAATCACCCTGTAATAAGATCCTAAATGAGGACGTTATGGCACGTCTAATTAAAGACGACCCTTTTGACCTCTATGGGCACGTAAAGATTGGGTTTTTGGGCAAGTGGGCTCAGGCATTGGGGATCACCAAGTCAGCCATATCCCAAGCATTAAAAAAGCACCGATTGGCTAACCCTTTGAAAAGATAGGAATGGCTCTTTTACAACTAAGGCTCATTGTAAGTTGTAAAGTTTCCATTAACCCGGCCGGGCTCGGCCAGGTCCTTCTTACTAGGATCCTGTTTCTAGCTCTAAACACTCTCCTAGTATGCCAGTGCGGTTGTGGCCCTATACGGAACCGTCTTTGACTCTCAGAGGAGACGGTATGGCCATCAAGAAGAAGTCCGGTTTGTTGTTCCGCATCTACGAGTTCCGGGATGAGAACGGGGTTATCTATTGGTCGGCCACGTCCTCCGGGGACCTAGTACTTCCTCCCACCCGTTTGTTTTTGCAGAACAAGAAAGGTCTGATCTGGGGTCACTTCATCCATCAGATCAGGGCGACTGCTTTGGCAGCACAAAAAGGGACGCTTGTTGAGGAATGAGGGTAAAATAGACACGCCCCGCAGAGGGCACGTCTACCCATAGGAGCCCCGTAATGAGTGAGAACACTACTGCCCCCGAAATTGCCGGTGAGACCTCGCAGGACCAGAACATCATTGGAACGATGACTCCTGAGGAGTCCTCCGCCCTGGCCAACATTCGTCAGAAGCTTCAGAACATGACGATGGAAGTCGGGAAGCTGGAAGTGCACAAGAGTCGTTTGTTGGGCAGCATGGCTGAGCTTGAGATGCAAGCTCAAGGTGTGCTGGACGCTATGACGACACGCCTAGGATTCCCGGCTGAGCCTGTTCCCTACCAGATTCTTCCCGACGGTCGAGTCCGTCTTGTCCCCCAGAATCCTACCGATAAGGTGGGCTGAGGTGTGTTATGGCCCAGGGTTGGGAGGTTAGTACAGGTCAACCAATACCCCCTCAGAATGGTCAGGTGACCAGTACTTTTGAGCGTGGGGTGTTGGAGGTACGCTGGGACAATCCCGCTCTGTTGGCCAGCAACTCTTCATTCACGGTGGTAGGGGTCAATGTCTACCGCTCTGATGTGTCAGACAGAGGCCCCTACCACCGTTTGAATGAGTACCCCGTGGGGGTCACGTTCCACCAGGATCGGACGGACAACGTTTACATCTCTCGAGAGGTGGTAACGAATTGGGTCTTCCGAGGGAACGCCCCCAACGATCGGAAATGGGTTTTTCGTTCCTCCATGCCTATGGTGAAGGGGTCCTCAAAGGGACCCTTCCAGACTGTGATGGCTGCGAACGCCGTTACCGACGTGACCGTGTTCATTGACGGTGTTGAGGTCCCCGTTCATGACGTGTTTGGCCCGTCGGGGGAAGTGACCCTGATCAACCAACCTACTTTTGACTTCAGTTCTGAGTTGGCCGTGGACCCCGTCATTCCAGGTGCGGACTCAGTGGTTGAGGTGTCCTACTGGGCCAACCGAAATCATGTTCGTTCGGGCTTGGACGCTCATCTTTTCTATCGCTTGACCACAGTGGTCTTAGACCCTGAAACACCTAGTGGTTACCGTGAGACCAACCTGGAGTACACTCCGGCGATCACTCTGGGTGATGTTGAGTCCATGGACTACATCTGGCGGGAGGCTGTTCGGAGGAACAACTGGATCCTGTCTCTAGGTGGCGAGAGGGTGAAGGTTTTTCTCAAGAAGCAGTCAGGAGTGCCCTGTAAGTGCTCCCTACCAGATCGTCTCTTGGAATATGGCAAGCAACCCTCAAACAGGTGTGCCATCTGTTACGGGACGGGTTTCATCGGGGGGTATGAGGGCCCTTACGACATCATCATAGCTCCTGACGATGCTGAGCGAAGGCTCTCTCAGGGGGCCAATGGTCGCCGTATGGAACACTCTCAGGAGGTTTGGATCGGTCCCACCCCTGTGGTGACACAACGGGACATGATCGTGAAGCAAACCAATGAGCGTTACTCGATAGGTCCAGTGCGCCGTCCGTCCAATCGAGGAAACAGGCTTCAGCAGCATTTCAACATCGCGTACTTGGATGAGCAAGACATCCGGTACAGCGTTCCCATTGACGGCACCACGACCATGGGGTGGCCAGAGACCCGCTATAGTGTCAATGAGCGAGCCTATCCTCCTCTGCCTATTGACGGCACCCTGCAAACTACGGAGTGGGCAAACCCTGAACTGCCCTTGTTCCCTGTAGGGAATGACGCTCAAAATCCGATGGAGACGGAGAAGGCTGGGGTGCCTGCTGAGAAAGAGAGACGGGGTCGGACGCCGGCCTGGGAGAATCAAAACCACTAATGGCAACTGTCACTTCAAAACGGGCTCAAGCCATTCTGGGTGGACCTCTGTCTAAGATGACGGGGGTCCCCATGACTCGAGATCTGCTAGAACGGATGGGCCAGTGTCTTGTGGACGCTCTCTCCAAGGAGTCCCGAGAATATTTTGGTAAGCGCGGGTGGTCCGGTCAGGATCCTGGTGGAGGTCCTCCAATCTGGGATTCTTTTTTCTATCAGATCCGAGGTAAAAGCACCTTGGAGATTTCCTCCTCCTTCTACGGGATGAACGAGCTTGCCCGTGGGGACGTTCCCGCTAGAGATATGGTGTGGTTGACACAAGAGGCCAAAGAGAAAAATCCGGCTCGCTATGCCCTGACTAAGAGAGAAAAATCTTTGGGCATGAGAAAGACGGGGAAGATGTCAAAGAGGGAACGGTTGCCCTTAGTGATTCCCTTGGAGGTGAATGGTCAGGTGGAATTCAGAAAAGCTCCCCTGACTATTGGGGATGCCTGGGTGCATCCGGGGATTGCCAAATTCACTTTTTTTGAGGCTGCTGTCAGGAAAGGGCGTCAGCAAATGGCACAGATTATCATGGCCGAAGTCGTTCGAGTGATTTCAGGGGGTTGAGATGGTAACACAGGTCATTGTGAAGTGCCTTTGCCGAACTTTTTTCGTTGCTGATCTAGGGATCACGCTGGAGAAGGGTGCCGAGGTGGTTCTGACGGAGGAGGTGGCCAGGTCGTCTAAAGACTTGGCCCATGCCCGTATGGTAGGGGCTGTGTCGGTGCGCTTTGAAACCGTGTGCCTCACACAGCATATGCCTCAGGGCCCTGCCCCGACTCCTCAGACTCCCCGGATGAAGTCTCCTCCGTCAAAGAAAAGTGACCCTCCTCAGGCTTCGTCTGGTATGGTAGAGGAGAAGGGACCCGAGAGTTCCTCTCGTCCCCCCGCACGAAGAAAGAAAAGGAGTGCACCCTGATGTCTGTCCCTTTAACCGCCCCCCAGTTGAGTAAACAGTCCCCCCTGGCGTTGAGAGCCGTACCGGAATCCTTTAACTTTGTCGTGGGCGACATTGTCAGGAGTCCCGACACACAGGAGTTTGTAGCCGAATATCAGGCTGCTCTGGACGAGGGTATCCCCAAAGACAGTGATCCTCAGGATGTTTTTTATAAGACGTTGGACTCTTGGTTGCTGGCCCTGCACGAGGTGCAGAAGCGGGGGGAGGGTGTGGCGTCCTATGACGACCCCAGGCGACGGTGCCTCTGTTTCCTCGATCTGAGTCGAAAAGTCAGCCACAATCTGAGCCTTTTTGTGGAGCGCAATCGGGACGTTGAGGACTCAACGTTGCTGCTCTTTGGGTTGACGCGAGAAATGTTTCGGAATAGTCAGACAAATCCTTTTGTGACTCCCGAGACTCGGCGTCGTTTTATCTGCCCGGAGGGACAAGAGGACCTTTTCTTTGCCGACTTGACCAGGGATGCAGGTTACGTAGCTCCTCCCCCCAATCCAGAGTTTGATGCCGACCTACAGCGTTTGAGAGACTCATGGCTTGAGGAGGCCGTCCTCGAGAGTCCTAAAGATTTTGAGTGGGACTTGAACTGGAAGAAGCACTAAACGGGAGGTTGACGAGCCATGTTTTACCAGTTGACAGAGGCGTTGAAAAACCGCTTCATTCTGGAACTGCGTAAATATTGGCAGTACCACCCCAAGTACCGAGACGACCTTGTTGATCACATCCAAGGTAAGTTCTCGTTCAAAGAGCGCCCTCAGTACGCCATCATTGTCAAGACCGGCAGTGCCAATCGTTTTAATCTCTCAGCAGATAATTACGTTGGGGTTCACTACAGCTACATTTTTAATGCCAAGGCTGAGGGTTTCCCCGGAGTGGCGTTGGAGTGGGTGCAAGAGGACGCCATTGCCATTCAGAACAACGGTGGGGTCTTCCCGTCAGCTCCAGGAGTCTATTACCTGGAGCTGACGGAGGACACTGAGTTCTACGTCGACTGCCTGCTCTCCATCTATGCCGAGCAGGTGACCATGCTGGGTTCGAGAACGGGCATGCTGGATCACGCCCCCGTCATGGGAAGCCTAAGGCTCTATGAGCAACCAGCCAACTATCAGTTGGTGGAGGGTTCAGAGTACACCCTGACCCTGGATGGGTCGGGAAAACCCACGGGTGAGATCAACCTCAACTATGACCTGTTAGGTGGTCGTGTCCTGAAGGCGGACTACAAGACCCCAGGGCCATCAACAGGTCCTCACCCCTTGCAGCCCATGTACAAGAACAACACGGCCATCCCGGGCGTGTCCCTTGCCTTCGGACGCCGCAATGAGAAAGGCGACCGCATGGTCGTGGTGGTGGATCGGATCCGGCAACCCGCGGCATTGGTCTATGGTGGCAAGTGGGACCTGGCTATGGATTTGGACATTACATCCAGAGATCCCTATGCCCAACAAGAGATCACGGACAGCACCCTCATGTACCTGGAGGCCATCTTGCGTCCGTACCTCTCCACCGAGGGCATTGAGATCTCGGACTTGTCAGGGGGCGGTGAGTCGGAAGAACCCATGGACGAAAATGGGGATGACTACTACTACAATGCTTCGATCTCATTCACAGTTCAGACCGACTGGAAGCATTTGATTCCTCTGACCACGATGATCCGTCAGGTCTCGGCTTTGTCCTCCGACCAAGCTCGGTTGCTTGCCTTCCTCTCGGATGAGGACCTGGCCCTCTATCAGAACAACCTGGTGATGCTCGAGAGCTTGAATCTCAAAATGGTGGACGATCCCTATTTTGATGGTCGTGCAACAACATTCGAGACAATTCGCTAGGAGTGCCCATGCCCCTGTACAACTACCAGTGTGACTGTGGTCTTTTCTTTGAGGCTAGTGCCCCGATGAAAGACAACCTGAAACCCAAGCCCTGCCCGCAATGTGGAAACAAGGCGGAGAGGTCCTTGCCCGAGGACCTCTCCGGGTCTTTCCAACAGGAGGCGCAAGGTACTGGGCCTCAGAACACTGGGGTGCATGACTTCGATTTGAACTATGATCGGGTCATTGGGTCCGCCGCTACACAGGGGTGGGAGGTCAACGAGAAAAGGCAGCATGTCAAGCGTCAGGTTTTGACGAACAACCCACATGCTACCAAAGAGGATCTGACCCGAAACCCAGATGGATCCTATAGCGTGTTGAGTGCCGAGGAGAGAGCCATCCACGATCGGTCTATTGCCATCAACAATGCCGCAGCCAAGTTGCACAGGTGACCCGTTAGATCCTTGATAGGCCTCGTACATGGACAGACACCCGGCTAAAGGCCGTGGAGAGGAGCCAAGAAAAGTTTCTTGGTGACATCTGTGGGCTGATCTAACCCGGCGACGGGATCACGAGGTGGCGAATGGCTTACTACCCCCCCGGTGTAACAACCGAAACGACTTACGAGAATCCGCTTTCTGCGGTCTTGGAAAGTCTCAAGATCCCCGTTCTTGTTGGTGAGGGCAATGAGACCCTCTATCAGCAGGATCTGGAGGTGGTCCGTGGATCCTCCAGCGCTACCGATCAGCGGGTGGCTGGTGAGGATGTGAGTTCCCGCATGGTGGTTTCCCAAACCGCCGCTGGGGATGTGACCCTTGGTGACCCGAACGGTTCCCTGGACACCTTCCAGGTTCTGAATCGCCCTATCGTGACGGGGAACGGCACGGGTACAACAACCAACAGCCGCACGGATGTGGCTGTCACCATCAATGGGTCCCCAATCGTTGTTCGGGGTGTTGACGGTGCTCGTGGTCTAGTGCAGTTGGCCACCGTGGTGAACGACGGAGACGTTGTTCTCTGCACCTATTTCTACAACCGCAGTGACACCCTGGTCACCGACGACGTTTCTGCCCAGGTTCCCAACCGGGCGGCAACAGTCAAGTCCTTGACGGGTGTGGCCGACGTCAATGCCCCCAACAGCACGTCAGAGGTTCTGTACCTCCATGGGGACTTGGTAAGCCTGGACGGAACCGTGACGGCTCTGGCCAACAACGTTTTGAATCTGAAGATTGACGGTGTTGACCGTACCATTGTGCTCCCCACTCGTACCGACTACACCATGGCCCAGGTTGCCGCCGCCATTACGGCAGCACGGGCAGGGACGCTGACGGCAGCATCCTTTGTCAACAGTGCAGGGCACTCGGCTCTGATGCTGCAGTCTGATCACAGCCTCGCCGTGAAGGAAGGCAGTGCCAACAGCCCCCTCGGAATCCTGACGGGCACCGCTGACAACCGGGTGAGCACGTTCTACGTGTTCAACGGACCCATGGTTGATGGTACGGGCGGCGGTGTTGTAACCACTGACCCCGCCTCCGTGGTTGTGAAGGTCAATGGTAGGCAGTTCATTCCCACCTCTGTGGAGGGAAACGCTCGAGCCGTGACGATCACCCCATCACCCATTGCCGGAGCCAGGGTCACGGTTCAGTACTGGTGGAACACTTGGCAGGACACGTTTGACAACCTCTACAACATTGGCGTTACGGCAGTAACCCAGTGCGGTTCGGTTCCCGGGGCGAATGACTACACTCAAGGTGCCGACTTCGTTCTGCACAACAACCGGATCATGTGGGGCACGGCGGCTCAAGTGGAAGCCGGGCTCAACACGGTTGGCTCGGAGCCTTTCAGTGAGACTCAGGTCAGTTTCACCCTGATTGACGACAGGACCTTCCTGTCCCCCTTGACTCCGGTCACGGCAACTAGCGGTGGGATCACTACCGACTCCAGGCTGTACTTCCAGCTGCCCGAGAATCCGACCCTGGGCAACGGTCGCGACACCCCGCTTGGTCAGAGCCTTTTCCAGACCGTGAGCAATGGACGTATCGACGTCCCCGTGAATCGTCCCGATGTGGTTTGGGCCTACTGGGGCTTTGATCTTCAGGACGCTGTTGCCCGGGGTCGGGTTGAGGTTCTGAAGGTTGACGGTTCGGTTATCACGTTGAAGGACCCGGTTCCCGTAGGAGCCCAGGTCTTTGGCACGTTCTACTACAACCGTTTGACGGACGAGAGCTACACCCTTTCCTGCCTGGTACCTGGTGCCTCCAACGTGGGCCAGTACACCATGCAGGACTCCGGTGGAAATGACATCTTCACCCCTGTGATGGTGTCCGGTGGTAAGGGTACCGCCCTGACGGGAGTCACGGTAGAGTTCCCCTCGGGTTCCGAGATGACCCCTGACCTCCGGTACGAGTCGGGCAGCGGGACGTACTTCACGGGGCCCGCAGAGGAGATCGTAACCGTTCAGTTTGCTGCTCGGAAGGCTTCACCTGCCAAGTTCAGCCTCTCGGGTGCCGGTCCCTTCACGTTCATCCCCAACCAGTCCTCCTTCCTGAGACTCCAACTTCATGCTGTGGATGTCTTTGGAGCGACGGGTTTGAACCTGATGAGCCCCTCGAAGGTTGCGACTCACGTTGGTGGGTACTTTGCCTCCCTGGTAGGGGACGAGTTGTCCTATGCCGGCGGAGCGGGTGCTACCGTAGGTCAGAACGTGACCCTGACGGCAACGGAGACCCTCACCCTGACGGTGGACGGAGTGGACATCCCGGTGTCCCTGCCCCCGGCTGCAGCGGTGGATGCCACCTACTTTGCGGCCCGCATCAATGACAATGCCAGTGGTCACATGGGTCTTTGCCAGGCGGGTTCCGCTGATGCAACGCTCGTGATGAATGCCGCTGCAACCCCGACGAATGCTGCCACCTCGGATGACTACTACCTCGGTTGGAAGGTGGTGCTCGGCACCTCTGCCCTTCCGGGGGCCGCCGCAGGTGGGCAAGTTCGGACCATCCTCTCCTATGACGGAGCATCCCGCACGGCGACTATCGACGCCGATTGGGATGGTGGTCCTGCTACCCCCCCGGTAGCGCTTCAGCCCTACTTTGTCTATAACCCGAGCACAATGGCCATTTACACGGGTGCTGCCCGGTTCAATGGTCCCGTCACCCTGGGGGCGGGGTTGCACGACAAGCTCAGGTTGGTATACACGGGTGACGTTTCGGGGGCCCTTTCCCTTACTGGTGCAAACCAGGTTGACCTTGGTGACGGTCCCTTTGCTACCGCAGCCCTGTTGGCGGATGAAGTGACCTTGGGCATCAGGACCCAGATCACGGCCTTGGCTTCGGCACCCCATGCCGGTCTTGAGATTACTTGCACGGCCAATGCCGAAGGTCAGTTGGTTTTCAAGGTCCAGCTCCCCGGTGTTGACAATGCCGGTATCGTGCAGTTCCTGACGGCCGCCACCCCGGCTCAAGACTTCGCCGTCTTGGCGGGTCTTGACGCCGCTAGCGCGGTTGCCTTGGGACAGGCCGCCCTAGTACAGGGTCCGATTGCTCGGGCCTACGAGTGCCCCGCCACGGGTGAGGCGAAGCCCTTTGACAGGGTGATCCTGCGCAACAGGCTCCTTCCTGGTGGTGGCGGGTCCATGGCCGCTGACTTCGTTGTGTCCAAGACTGGCCTCTCGGTCAAGGTTGGCAACAGCGTGTTGGGTTTGGCTACGGGTGCAAGTGGTGTTGCTGGTAGTGCTGCAGTGGTACACCCCGCAACGCTCACGGGTGCCTCGGGACTCCTTGGTGGCCAGAGTGGCACCACGGCTCAGCCCACGGTGACCTTCTACGACGGCACAGGGTCCATTGGGGCGAACAACGTCTTCACATTCGATATCGATGGAGACTCCGTAACCACCACCTTCACGGCAAGTGCCGGTGGTACGGTGACCCCGATTGGTTTGACCACGGTTGCAGGTTCGGTCCTGGCTCAGATCGCTGATGCCATGGCCGCCTACACGGGAGCTCCCTGGGGCAACGCCGCCACGGTCATCGCAGCGGGTCTGGTACGGCAGGAGGGTGCTGGTATTCGGTTGACTGGGGCCCTGACCAGTGCACCCGCAAGGTTGACGATCGGGTCGGGTACGGCTAACAGCGTGCTCGGTTTTGCCACGGGTCAGACCTCGTTGAGGTCTTTGACCTCGGTGGCACAGCTGGCCTCCGCTTTGATGAGCAACCAGCATGACACGTTCGTGAACTGGGTGCTCAGCCCGAGCAACTTTGCCGCGACCTCCTTTGCCACCTACGGGTTGGCTTCGGTGGAGACGGACTTGACGGGGGCTGAGTTCCTGTATGTACAGGATGCACCCACGTTGACTGCCGGTCTCGGGACGGTGTCCAGTGTTCTGGTCAAGAACCCGAGTCCCAATGTCAAGAGTGCCCTTTTCTACGGGACGGGGCTCACGGCTCTGGACGCTGATGGTGCAACGGGTGACCCCGCGTTGAACGGGTTCTTCGTCAGCTCCAGTTCACCGACTGGTTCCGGCTCCGTGAACACCAGCGTGCTCAACAATGGTTCGGGTCAGGACGGCATTGTAGGTCAGACCTACCGTGACGAGGTGACGGGCTTGACCTTCACGGTCCTCCCGAGGGGTTGGAGCACGGACAAGAATGGACCTTGGGTCAGCTACCCCACTGGAAGCAATGCCACGTTCCGGGTGAGGGGTTCCAGGACCATGACCTGTGCCTCCTTGCCGATCAACCCGATCCCCGGATTGGAACTGAGGGTCACGAACACGGTTGGCGTGGGTATCGAGGACACGGCGATTGTGACCACGTTTGAGCGGTCGGGTAACGAGCCCGCTATCGGGGAGAGTTACTACAGCTCCTACGTTTACACGAAGCAGGACTACGAGACCAAGTTCTTCACCAAGATCTCGGATGTCGAGCGGGAGTACGGTGTGTCCCACCCGGACAACCCGGTATCCTTGGCTGCCAACATCATGATGAAGAACGGGGCGCTCTTGGTTGGTATCAAGCAGGTCCCGAGGGCTGCTGGTTCCACCCAGGCGGACTTGGTCACCTACCGCACGGCCATTGAGGAGTTGGAGAATGTTCTGCCGGGGAACGTGACCCCCGACATCATCGTTCCGCTACGTGGCGACTCCTTGGAGTTGTTCCAGATCATCAAGCGCTCGTGCGACAAGATGAGCAGCTTGCGGTACAAGAGCGAAAGGACTTCCATCTTTGGAGTTTCCGCAGGGACGCTGCCGAAGGACGCCATCCTGATCGCTCGGAACATGTCCAACAAGCGGATGCGGATGGTTTACCCGGACATGGCCCTGGTGACGATCCAGGACGGTCAGGGTAACACGAAGGAGCACTTGGTAGACGGTCCTTTCATGGCAGCGGCCTTGGCTGGTTCCGTAGTGTCCCCCAACGTGGATGTGGCAACCCCGTGGACGGGTAGGCTTTTGAGTGGGTTCACCCAGCTTGCTCGGAAGTTGAATGCCGTTGACATGAACCAGATGGCTCAGAATGGTATTACGATCCTCGAGGATCGTCCTCCCTTCCTGCGGGTACGTCATGGTTTGACCACGGACATGTCGGATACACTGACCAAGCTTCCTACGATCGCCATGATCCAGGATGAGGTTCAGAGGCAGACCCGTCAGTTGCTGGATAACTTCGTTGGTCAGAAGTTCCTTCCCGGTGTCTTGTCCCAGATTGAGGGCAGGTTGGCCATGTTGATGAAGAGGCTGGTTGCAGCCAACATCATCGTGGCTTACACGGGGATCAAGGCTCGGGTCTCGACCTCCGATCCTACAGCGGCCGAGGTGGAGGCTTTCTTCTCCCCCGTGCTACCTCTCCTCTACATCAACGTGAAGTTCCACCTTAGGTCAAGTTTGTAAGTCTGATAAGGGTCAAGGGGGTGTAGCCCCCTTGACCCTTACAAAAAAGCCCTTTTGGTCGTGGGACCAAAAGGGCTTTTTTTGTTCTCTGACTATTTTTGTCAAAGAAATGTAAAAGGCCCAAAAAGGGCCAAGTAAGGCAACCATGGGTCTGTGTACAAAAGGTCACTCAGACCTATGGAGGTTCTTATGTCTTTGCTACCGAAGTTTCAGCGTCATGACACTGTTCAGCAGGCAGATCACCATATCCACTACCATGTGCTAGAATTCTGTCTCAGGAGGGATGGCGGGTTCGATTACCTGTGTGAGGACAACTTGTGGCAGGCCCACCGTTACGTGCAGGAGGATCACCTGCACTGGTTGCCTGAGGAGGTTTTGAGTTTGGTCAGTCGGGTGATCCCGAGAACCTAGATGAAAAGAGGCCCCGAGCTTACGTTCGGGGCCTCTTTTGTTCGTCAGGTCTTCGGTCTTTGGGAAGGAAGCCCGATTTGGTCACTCGGCATCCAGATTTTGGATTCGGAATACCATGTGTAACCGTGGCTCTTGTGGGGTTTGGCTTTTTGCCCTCAGTTGTACCCGTCCTTCCGGGTTTCGGAAAAGAGTTCCCTCGGTACCTCCGGGGCCTTGTCCCTTGAAGCAGAGGGCTACATAGGGAGCTTCCTTGGAGCCAATGGTGGAAACAGTGTTGAGAGCGGAGTCAGGATGGTCCTCAAAGGTTACACCCATGAACTTGGAGGGGTAAAGAAGGCATGCAGATCCCCCCATTGACCGGACTACAAGGGGTTGTCCACAGTCCTTGGTGACCTGTGAGATGCTCTGATCAAAGTCAGGACGACACCAAAGCATAGTCTGCATGTCGGGGAAGCGGAGGATCTCAATCCCCGTAGGGGTCGAGGCGCACCCAGTTGACATCAGGAGTGTCGCAAGGAGGAGAGTTTTCACGTTGAAATCCTTGGTGGCTACTTACGGCAGCGCTTGTTGCAAGAGATGCAGGAATTGCCACAGGGACAGCCACGGTTGCAGTGTTTCGCAGGGGCAGTGTATTGCACCCGGGGCCTTGCAACAGGCTTCTGAGGAGGCACGACCTTTACCCTTGGAGGTGGCGTAGTCTCCGTGACTGGGGCCTCGGCTGGAAGAGGAAACGGGTTGGGCGTCTCGGAAAACGCGTGGCCACCAGTTGTCATGGCGAGCATGGTGGCAAACAAGAGGGCAAGGTACTTCATATCGTGGTCTCCTAACTCGGAATGATTGGAATGGGGTGCTAGGGTTGGGGTTCAGAACGACCAAGAGAATGAGAGGTTACCGCCATTCGGGGTGACTTGAAGATCAAGCGGAGGGGGCGTCTGGACCAAACTGTCCATCTCACCTTTGGACTGTGTGACGATAAGGTAAATGAGCCCGGTCACAGCAGCAATCCCCACCATAACGCCGATCACAAGCACCCCATCCACTTCCCCCGCGTCACCCCCTCCACTACCAATGTGACAAGTGTCACTGTCTTCAATGTATCCGTTGCCACAGGGTTTACCTATGGCCACCGAGGGTGTCATCAGGAGGGTGGCTGCCAGTAGAGCGATGAGAGTCTTCATAAAGTTGTCCTATTCTTGATGTTACTAAGCTGCGGGGTTCTGCCAGATCATGAAGTGATCTGCAGATGTCAGGAGGGTCCAGCCCATGTCTTGGAGGGTTTCAGTGGCCCACATGACGTTCACCGGAACGGTTTCCACAAATCCCCTGGAGTCCCTTTCCCACCCGAACGCAATCTCTTGGTCCGATGAAACCATCCGAACGACACGGATGTTGGTGATAGGACCCGGCCAGTGCTCATGCTCTTGTTCAAGAACCAAGAGCATGGTTCGGAGACCCTCGATCTCTTCGGAGTCTCGGACAAACTGGATGAATGTGTCTTCTGGTTTAACCTTGGCCATGGAGCCACTCCTTTTTGCCCTTGGTCATCTCTTCTGCAAGCAGCCCAAGTTTCAGATCGAATTCCTCAGGGGTCAGCAACCCCAGTTCCCGAAGGTGGCACAGAGCATCCACCCTTAGAAAAGTGGGGGACATGGGGATCTCCACAAGGGGAGGGAGCCTGGGTGTTTCCTTCCGAGGGGCCTCACTGCGGAGGGCAATGACGAGGAGTCCAAAGACGTTCAGGAAGAATCCCCAGAGGAAACCTTCAAAACCACGACCCTTGTCCAATCCGACAAGAAAGGAGAGAAGAGTCATAGTAAAGGACTCGAACAGGATGACAACAATTTCCTGGGTCATGGTTTCCTACTCCCCCTTCTTCATGACACGGGCAGTCTTGGTCTCCAGGTCAAATTCAACTGTGAGATACTCACCATGTTCGATGAAGTCAGCGGTGCTGTTTGCCAGAGCATTCTCAGCCCCCGTCATTAACCCCCAAGTTTCGTCCGGGGAGTCAATGTAGCCATTGTCCGCAAGCCACTTGCGGAACTGAGAGTTGCCCAGGTTGTTCTCAGCAGCGTAGACGAGTGCGTCTGGGGACTTGAACGTGATCTGGATCTTCATGCCTTCTCCCTCCACGGGATGACCTGACCCGTTTTGGCCTCCAGGTCGAATTCCACCGTAATGAATTCACCACTCTTCACAAGGTCCGAGAGGGCTTCTTCTAGCCCTTGTTCAGCCAAACGCCGGCTACCCTCGCGCCCCGTCTTGGGTCCCGCCCAGTCATGATCCACAAGCCACTGCTGAAAGTTGGCATCCCCGAGGTAATCTTCGGCGGCGTAGAAGAGAACATCTGGCGTCTTGAAACGGGCACGGATTTTCATGGCTTGTCTCCTTGCTCAGCAAGGCTCTTGGCCAACCAGTGGGCCTTGCGCACCGCACGTCGGCGAGCCAGCTCCTGTTCGGCGACATTCAAAAGTGCCAAGTCCCGGGCCCTCCCCCACGCAGAGTTGGATGTCATGCGTGCCCGAAACATGGCCCCCAGCTCTCGGTGGGTCATGAGGGGACCCACGTGGGTCAGCCAGAGGCTGGCGAAATCCGGGTGCTCCGTTCCGAATGGAAAACCGGGGCTCATGCTTAACCAAGCCTTACGGGCGTATGCCCTACGGTCCAGACGCCCCAATTCTGCTCGTGCCGCAGCCACGAGCGGGTCGGAGACCTCTCGGGCCGCGTCGTAAGCTCGACAGGCCGCCTGATGCTCCTCGAGCGTGCCCCGATCCATCACATAACTCCGCATGTACCAGAGCGTATGGCTCTGGTGGGAAGCCTTACCGGCCACCTGCATGAGGCGGCTACAGTGTCGGCGTTCTCGGCGAGTTGAGGCGGGCGGAAGTGGTAGCATAGGGGTGTCCTCCATGGTTTGCCCCTAGGCTACTCAAGGTTCTCTGAGGATGATCTTGTAAAGGGAGGCTCTTTAGTCCTCGACGCGACGCCAGCCTTCTGGGGTGTACTCCCGTTGGCGGCGTACCTCCCAGATGCCGGGCTCCAGCACGAGGGGTGCGTGGGTGTCGTAGTCCCGGTGGTGCACCACCTCGATAGGCTCCCCACACTCCAGGTAGGAGATCAGCGGGTCGTTGCTGACGAACCGGCAGATCAGCACCTCACCGTTGGCAAGGTCTTCAGCCAGAGCTTCCGGCTTAAACACGCCCGCAATGTGGTGATGGCCCGTTTCCGAATGGGCTACGATGTGTTCCTTGGCCCTTACGACGGTGAGCCCCTCCGGGAGGTCGGGGATGCGACGAAAAAGTACGTCACCTTGGGCACCGGGGAGGTCTTTGATTCTTGTCATGTTCTCACTTCCAGTTTGAAGTCTTCAGGGTTGAGTCCATACGTCCAGGCATTGGCTTCCAGTGCGGTTAGCATCTCAGGAGGCACGGGGAGCACAAAAGTTCTCCCCGTGCCACACAGTACACGGAGGAACTGGGAGTTTGGGGCATCGGGCAAGTCTACTCGAAGCAGGGTCCCGATCATAGGGTCGGGGTCTTGATTCACTACAAGGGGTTGCAGGTGATTGATGATGGCCGCCCATCCCAGCATTTCAGCAGCGGCTCGCCTTTGTTCCACATTGGGGTGGGTGAGGGCCACTTCTGGTGTCAGGGTCGTGGGGTCAAGAACCCATTCATTGGGGATCCGGGTGCCGTGCCATGTGGCAACGCCCGATCCATCAGGGTAGCGGATAGCCAGCCCATCCCGGCGGTGATAGCGTCCGTCCTCATCTTTGTGGGCTTCTTGCGGCCTCTCACTGAGAATGCAAACCCCGTCGTAGGGCCACCACCAACCGGAGTTGAAGGCCACTTGGAGCATCCCGTCAGGGTTGGTGCCCGTGTATTCGGCTCCTAGGATTTTCCTGACAAACTGCCAATAGCCCAACCAGTAGAGGTCGTGTTGACCAAAGCAGGCATTCTTGATCTGGTTTTTTAGCTGTTCACTATCTTGGGTGAGCGCTTGGAGTTTCTCCCACACTTGGAGTCCCGCTCTTCTGCCCTTGAACAGGCTTAAGAGTTGGTCGTAAACTGGGTTGGAAATTTGACGCCTGAGCTGCTCCAGCTGATCCCGAAGGTTTTTTGTGGCCTTGCCACTGAGGGGCTCACCAATTGGGTCTGTCAACGCTCCTTCTACGAGCCTTCTTCTAGGGGCCCCGTTCTCTGAGCGCCATAAAGACATCCATAGGTTTTCTCTGATGTGTTCCTCAACACCTTCACTCATTTGCGGGATTAGTGGCTTGGCTAAGCTGTTCCAGAGGGAACGACCCAATTGCCCCTCTAATGAATCCCCGACTGTGCCTTCCCCGAGCCACCCCTTGTCCAGTACGAGTTGTCTGAATAGTTCGAAAGAAGGCGCGTTTTCCTCCCCCACAAATCCTGAGTCACGTCCACGAGAGTAGGAGAATTGGGGATACAGTTGCTCTAAGAATTGATGGAGGATACCTTTTTGAAGTGGCGCATGAAGAGATTCCCCGATCTGGTCAACATCCCTCGAGAGCTGCTCTTGTATTACGAGTTCTCTCTCCCGTTCAAGGTCATGTGCCTCTCGCATGGGATTCCCCATGGAGGTTATCAGAACCTCCCGCAATTCCTCGCCTAGTTGCTTTGACAGGGCACCCACAACTTGAAACCAGAGGGTTTCCCCCATTTGACCTTGTAGGGGTTCCCCGATTGATTTCCCTACAAGGGGAGCATCCCTGAGCAGCGCCAGAGGAGACCATGCTTTTAGGACATCCTGTGACTGGCTCGGATCAGAGGCAATCTCCTCCCAGAGCTGCGACATCAGTGGGCTGTTAAGATGAGAGGGGTCCCTCATTCTGGCGACAAGATCAATCCGAAGTTCCTGCCCAAGGTCATCGGCGAGGGACTCACCAATCTGATCCGTCATCAGATTGAGAAGAGCATTGTCATTCGTAAAGATCCCAATGAGTTTCTTTTTCACGTCATCCGTAATCTGCCCCCACAGTTGACGTTGGTCGGCGAGTTTTGCCCAGGTAACGGGAGCGATTGGTTCCCCCACCCCAAGGATCTGTTCCTCAACCAGATCCTGCTGAGTGTCGTCCAGGGGTAAGGTCAACCAGAATTCCAGAAGGATCTTGTCGACCATGGGTCCGATCTGGTCCTTGAGCTGAAGCACCGCTTGATCCCAGACCTCCTGCCGCATTTGAGGGCGAAGGGAGTCACCCTGTTGATCCAGGAGGATCTCGAGAGCCTCCTCCCTACCGGGGGCAATTGCGAAACCAGCGTGGAGAGCCTCATCCACTGCACGCCCCAGTTGCAACCCCATCAGATTCAGCCAATCGTTGATGGCATCTCCTAGGGGGTGGGCGAGGGGTTCCCCCAGAGTCTCCTGCATCAGGGTTCGGGTACGAATCAAGTCCTGAGCGAGTGGAGTACTCAGCTTGATACTGGAGCCGTACTTGTTGCGCCAGTCGCGGAGTTGCGATAAAAGATCTGCAATCACCACTCGCGGAAGCAGGTCAAGGACTGACTCTCCTAGGGCATCCTCCCCCAGGTCGCCTGCTAGTGCCTCCTTTGTGGCATTGTGCATAAGGCGCCAAGAGGTGGACAAGGCATTCCGCAGAAGGCGCCAGTCGGTCGACAACCTCTTGGGTGCATGATCTAGAACCTTGTCCAGTTGGTTAGATGCCTGATCCGAAATAGGGGCAAGATCCCCAACTGGGTCTTGCTCCGCCTGCTCCTTGAGGATCGTGCCCAGTTGGCTCACCAGCAAACTGAGTATACACCCCTCCTGAGGACTTCTTGCCCACAGGATCACCTTGGGTGGTTCTTTACCAATGGCCCGATAGGCCGCAGCCACACCCGCCTCAGCCTCTTTCCTGTTGGCTGGTTGGGTGGACTGGCCGGCTTCCAGCAGCAACTTCTGCCAGTGCGGGATCAGGGCTTCTTGCCAGGGCTCTAATTTCTCAATCATAGGAGGGTTCCTAGGGGACGGAGAGTCACACCTTGTTGATGTCTTTCTCTTCCAGAATAATGGTGACAGGGGCTTGGTACGTGCACACGTACTTCCTCACAGCAGGACCTTGGTCCCCCTTCCAGTCCACACTGGGTTCCCAACGGATGTCTTGGATGGTCAGGACACTGACATTAAGGTTGGGTTGGACCAACTTGACGAGGTCACCCACTTTGAGCGGAGATTGAAAGGATTCAGCCTCAGCCTCCGTGTAAACCGACAAGACCTCATCCTCGTCCTCGGTCACGTACACGCCCAAGCGTGTGTCATGTGCCTTAACGGTCTCAGTGTGCCCATCCGTGTTTACGAACGTGTCTCCCAGATAAAGCATGACTACTTCTTATCGGGCAACAGGGCCCGAAGTTTGGGGGTTAGGTCATCCAGCAGCCAAGTGACCAATTCTGATGGGGTCCAACCCAGCGTTAGAGCAAAGGCAAGAAGTCGCTCTGACACTTTTTCGTCAAGTTCCAAGTCCCTTTGAATCAGGATGGCCCTTGAGTCCGGTGGGTCGAAGGGGGCAAAGTAGGTCCCCGGTGCGGGGTAGGGGACGGGTGCTCCCGGATACCACTCAGGATGAGGTTCAAAAGGGTTACATGGTTGGTCTGACGGTACTTGTCCGGGGACCTGTGGGATGGAGAACGGGGTTACGGTGTTTTCGGCCATGATCTCTCCTATCGTGGCCACTACTCCAACCCTTTATTTTGGGCTCCTCATTTTTTTGCCTCTAGCTCTCTGTCAGCAGACTTCTACGAGGTGACACCATGACCGATAAGACCGCTGCCGCTCCTATGTCCATGTACGAGGCACTCACCCCATCCATCTGGAAGATTGCCCGGAAAGTAGCAGAACGTTTGGACTCCTCTTTGGGGAGCGTCTTCAAGTTGAAGGAAGACTCCTCTGACCTGGGTCAGGCTTGGATTTCTTTCACCCATGAGGATGTGCCCAAGTCCAAGTGGTTTTTGTACCTCAATGTGACACTTGCAGAGGATGGCAAATTCTTTGGTACTTTGCAGTCCTTTGTTGATGGGGACCATGATGACGATCTGGGCCTCTACACAGCGTCTCTGGCCCAAGTTTTTGATGAGCCCTACGGGAGTGTGGCCAAGATGATCTATGACAAGATTGTAGGTGGGGCTAAGCAAGCCATGGCCGAGCACGTTGACGGCGCTGATGCTCTATAGGTTTTGGCTCCCTCGTTACCCCGCCTATAACGACCGAAGTGTGAAGGAGACTGTGCCCTTCGGCGGAGGAGAGTATGCCCGACTACAAGAATCAAGACCTCAACCCCCAGAATGGGGTGGGTGGAACGTCATATATCTATGACCAGGGCGCCTCGGCTGATGGTCTGCGTACCGCAGTCAGCCAGAAAACCCGTATTCTCACCCCTCATTACGGAAACAACCAATCACTCCATCAGATGGGCGTTTTGTCCAGTTTCAGCATTGACATGAGTCGAGGCGTGGAATCTGTTCGGGGTATCGGTTTTGGTGACAAGATTGCCGAGCAAGTACCCGGGGTTATGGACGCGGTGACGGGCAGCATGGAAAGGGCCCTACTCAATGGAGCAAACTTGTGGGCCTCCACGGGTTATGCCGCGGGTATCGACGGTCCCATGCGAAGCCTTGCACACCAGAAGTGGCCCTTCGACATTGAGTTGCAGCAGGCTTTCTCCGCCCTCTCCGACGCTGACCTCGGTGCAGCCAATGTGGGCTATGGTGGTCAGGCAGGTACCTTTAGCGGTGGCGCTAAGCAGATCTCTTACCCTCAGACCACCAGTTCGGGTTCCAAGGGGTCTCCTTCCTATGACCCCAGTAGCCGGGGTCGGACGGCTCTGCTTACTATTTTGGAGGCATGCTGGTTCACGAGCTATGGTGTGAACTACGCAAAAGACACTTCCATCATCATGGAAAACGGTGCCTACAGTGCCACTGACATCCATGACTTTGCCAGTGTCTATGGGGAGTTCCTTGCTACGGGTAACGACCCCACGATTGGTCAGCTGGGTTCGATGCGCTTTGCCGAAAGTGGCTACAAGATTGGCCCCGCGGGTACTGGATTTAGCGGTGGCGGAACCGTTTCCAGTTTTGCCCAAGTAACTGCGCAGTAACAACCAACTAGAAAGTCCTCAGGCAGTGGTATAGTCTAAGGGGTTGCCCCCGATGGCCTGACGGGTAAAATGAAGCAGCCCCGGGGTGTCTATCACCTCGGGGCGCCGTGCATGTGGCCATCTGACTCTTTCCCACCCTGTAGGGCCTGGAGAGCACAATGATGATCACATTTGAGTCATTGGAAAAAGCCCTGGCTCCTATTGCGGAGGTGGGTCAACAGGAGTTGACTTTTGACCTGGGTGGGACCCTCATCACCCTCTCCGGGATCACCCCTGAGCAGGATATCGAGGTGACTCGTTTTGCAAATGAGGCACTCTCCACCGACGAGAGTATGCCCAACACAGCAGATTGGGCCACTCGTTTCAAACTTGCTCTCCTGTCCCATGCTATTGTAGCCGTTGGGGATCAGGATCTTCGTGGTGTTGAGACCATTGCTACCGGGGAGACCCTGCCTAATGGGGTTCCTTTGCGCTTGCCCAAGGCGCAGGCTATGAGGAAGTTGCTCTCCCGTTGGACAGAGTCCGTTCGTAACTTGCTCCTCCGTAAGTATGGAGAGTTGCTCGTTCAGTTGGAACTGAAGTCGGACAAGCTGGTCCAGTTTGACTTCATGGATTTGGACGCTGAAATCGCCAACTTGGAGGGTCGCCTGTCCTCCTTGAAGAATGCAAGGGAGCAAGCCCAGGCCAAGGAGACCACTGAGATCGCCAATATGGTGAAGACCTTGGTGAAGATTGACTCCCAAGATCGAGAAGACTCTCATCAGTTGGTTGATCAGTTCCGGCAGACCCCAGTACAAGATGCTAAGATCGATCCCAGCGCCTTTGGAGGCCCCCCACAAGCCCCCAAGGGACCCCGCCAGTCGGTGCTGCCTGACCGGGCCACACCGCCACCCCCGAGGGCTCAGGAGCCCGTACAGAGGGTGCAGGAGCCCACTCCTGCACCCCAGGAGTATCGGGAGCCTCACCAATCATTGGGCCCCGTAAACCTTCCAGAGGAGGACTCCTTCATCGACCCCTCAGATGAAGAGGGTTTTGCTGCAGCCATGCAGCTGGAAAACAGGCGCATGGCTGAGTTGCGGGGGAACAGATTGAATCGACCCCCACACCTGGCGGCTCAAGAGGTAGTTCTTGAGCCGGAACAGATTTTCAACCCTGCTCCGGCTGAGGAGTACACAGGCCCACTGCCCCAACGGAGCATTCCCCCTGTGAATGTTGGGTCCAAGTCGATCAACCCTCGTTTCCAGCCCCCCAAGCGGTCATGACCTGTGCTGAAGTTGCGAAAGACAAAGGCGGAGGAACGAACTTCGCTTTATGAGGACGTGGAAGCCCTGCTCACACAGGGCTTCATCACCTCAAGTCTGAGGATCAACTCAGTTCGTTTGTCGCTGCGATCTCTTGGTCCAGGGGATGTCTTTGTTCTTCGATCCCGTGTGGGTTCGGGAACTGACCACGAGTGGCAGGTTTGGGCCTTGGCCTCAGCCACGTGGCTTCTGAATGGACAGGTGTTGTTGGGTGACCCCCAGGCAACAGTTCGCGTCTATGAGGTTTTTCGAGGCCTCTCCCGTGGGTCCCTGGACAAGATGTTCATAGCCCTGTTGGAGTTGTTCCGACGGCAAAGCAAAGCCATGACCGCGGTGGAGCCCTTTTGCTACGAGACCTCCTCCCGGTTTTTGTGGCGTACCTATGGTGGACACCACCCAGCTTCTCATGCCGGCATTCCCGGGGTGGATTCACTGGGGACAAACAACATTCAGAGGATGTGGACTTTTTTCAATGTCGTCGAGGATCAGCGGATTCATGATGACACGATGTGGGAAGGGTTCAAGCTCTCTGTCTCAGCCACCTCCCCCAAGGGGGTGCAGAAGATTGACAAGCGGGATCAGCAACTACGCCAGGAGGAACTGGAACGGCGTCAAATGCTTCAGGATCGTTTCTTCTACCTGACCAAAGGTGTGATCAAGGAGGAGGACAAGAATCTGATGCTGGAGCACCAAGTCAAAACTGTTGTTGACTTGGAAGAGGAGTTGAGACGCTGGATTGCCGGGGAGGAGGACGATCATGACCGGGCGATCAGGGAATACAAGGAACGGATCCTAGCTCGTTACGAACAAGAGAAAGAGGCACGGGAGAGGCGTCGAGCTGAACTGATAGCGCAACAAGATTCAGCTGTGGACGAGACCGAGGCCCCTCTTCAGGTGTACACCCCGGAACAAGTGCGAGATTTGTTGCGGGGTCAGCCCTCGGTGTCGGATACGGCGGCCGTCAAGTCAGCGGCCCAAGAGCACCTTCGAGAGAGGTTCTTAGAGACTTACCCTATGAGCACACCCGTGGGAGAGGACTTGACCCAACGTCTCGCCTCACGTCAAGTGTCTTTTAGGACAGAGGAGTCGGAGGACTGATGGGACGCTCAAACGACACGGCACTCCGAATCATGCTTGACCCTGAACTAAAAGGGCTCAAGGAGTTGCGAGCTGGACTGGTGAAGGCTGTAACGGAATCGACCACCGTCTTTTCTAAGAAGATGGTCATGGGGACCAAAGACAATCTGCAGAAACAACTCAAAGCGGCAGAGAAAGCAGCCCTGAAGGTTGCAGCCTTGAACCATGTGTTGGCCACCAAGAGTTTTGATGAGGAGAAGAAGAGGCGGATTCAAGCCTCTCTGGCTGAGGCCAAGATTAAATCTCGCGAGGCGGAGAAGCTGTTCAAGCAGGAGTTAAAGCACGAACAGCGTATCATCACTCGTCGTCAAAAATCGATGGCTAAGATTCTCACCTCTCAAGAGGCATCGAAAGCGGCTGGTGCGGCTGGTGCGGCATTTGGAGAGTCCATTGCCGATGCCTTCGACGACTTCATGTCCAAAGACGTTGCCAAGATGGCAGGGGGATTGTTCAAGCGAGTTGGGTCGGGGACTCAAAAGTTAGGGGAGGGTCTTAGCAAGAAGGCTGCCACTGACTCCGTCTTGGGAAAGATGGGGGGCATGATGGCAAAAATGGGGCCCGCCATTGCCGCCATTGGGGCTTTGGCTTTGGGTTTCGGAGCCTTGATCAAAATGGTCTTTGACGCTGACGCCCACATGAAGGGTCTGAACAAGGCCATGTTGGAGGGGGGCACGGTTGCCAACGACCTAGTGGACAAGTACGGCATGCTCGGTCCAACGCTGAACAAGATCAGTTTGCATTTTGCCAATGCCCGAAATCTTGCGGTTGAGTTCGGAATCAAGGCCGAGGAGAGCATGAAGATCCTCTCCGCCTATGGTGAAGCCAACCAAGGGTTAGCTAAGTTGACGGCGGGGATCAAGGACCAAACACAGGCCATGACAAGGCTGGAAACAGCCACGATTAGGGCCGTGGCTTATAGCCGTCTGTTTGGTATGGAGTCGACTGAGATGGCGACCCATTTTGCCGAATACATGACCAACTTGGGTTACACCCTGGAGGGAGTGCAGGAGAAGTTTTCCGGGATTGCTTTGGCAGCTCGAGACTCAGGTTTCTCGACCAAGCGTTTCACAGGGATCCTTCTGCAAGCCACCTCGGGTATGGCTCAGTACAACGTGCGCCTGCTGGAAACGGCTGATTTGCTCACCATGCTCATGCAGACCCTGGGTGAGAAAGAGGGCGGAGATTTGCTGGGCCGTTTGGCAGGGGGCAACAAGGGTCAGGATACAAGTACTCTGACTAAGCAAGTTTTGCTGATGACGGAGGAGAAAACTCGGGACATCCTGCTTAAGGACTCTGCTCGAGCAGCTTCGGATTTCATCTCTAAGGTCAAAGATTTTGAGTCGAGTACCGGGTCGGTGGCAATCTCTAAAGCTCTGTCTGCAGCCGGTTTGAGCATGGAGATGACGGGGGACGAGTTTTCTACCGCCTTGGACAAACTGCCATTGGCTATTGCCAATGCTTTGCAGGCTCAGATCAAAGCCGAAAACATGGGTCTAGGAAGTACCTTCACCGGAGTCCGAGAGGTGTCTCAGGCACGCAGTGGGGGCATGGGTGGTCTTGTGGCGGGATTGAGAGGAGCCGGGGTCTCCGCTAACTTGGCCATGGACTTCATCAAGGCTTTCGGTGCCCTGGGCAAAGATTTGAACGCAGTGAACAAAAAAGACATTGGTGAGATGATTGCTTTGGAGGGTCTTGCCGGTTTTTCCCGTGAGGAGTTGACCCAAGTTCAGACCGTCGGCGCAGACTTTTTGGGCCGCATTGAGACTCTGGAACGGATGTCCTCGCTGGCAAAGGGGGGCACAGCAGAGGGGGCAGCTCAGGTCACCACCTTCAATGCCACGACAGCTAAGAAGTGGGGCATTTTCATTGATGAGGCTGGGCGTTGGTTCAAGGGTAAGCAAGGTGCCTGGACGGAGAATGAGAGTGACAAAGTTTACCTTGACGAGAAGTCCTTAACAGAAATGATCATGGCCGCTGGCTCTGCACTGGACAAAGTTTCCGAAGACGACGTCAATGAGTCTTTGATGCTGGCTGCGGAAGTGGTTGATGCTACCAGAAGCATCGGAGACATTCTGTCAGATCAGATTGATGGGACTCTGACCAAGATTTTCTCCACCATTTCCCAGTTGCTAGCTTGGTTCATGGGATCTGGGGACGAGGATGTGAGGGAGAAGGTGCAACTCCTGATGGATCAAAACACTATCCTCATGGAGTCCATAGGGGCTGAGATCGGAGCCCAAAGGGGGAAGGTCGGGGGTCTACGCTCTTCACTTCGCACGGCTAAGGGGGAAGATCGTGTTCGGATCCAGCGTGAGCTAGAGGAAGAAACGAGGGTACTCGAGGGTCTTCGGGAGAAGCAAAAAGTTGCTAAGGGCACCGTTCAGGGTTTGAGAGGTGTCCGTTCACAAGAGGATGCCGAACGGTTGTTGGGGCATGACTTGGATGACGGGTGGTTTGACCTTATTGACCCCGAGATGGACGCTGAGGAACTTCAAAAGGTGCTAGCTCAGCATGTGAAGCAAAAACTGCAGGATAGTCGTTGGGAGGACTTGTCCCCAGAACGGCGTAAGGCACTTACGGCTGGTGGTCGCCAACAAGTAATGTCCACGGCTGAAGCAGTGGCCTCCTCGGGTACGAAAAGACAATACATGCATGGTGGTTATCAAACCATCGACCGGGGAGAGTTCCAAAGGGCCAACCCGGACTATTTTGAGTCCATCGGGGAGGAAAAAGCAAGGCAGATGGCGAAGGCTCGTCTAGCCGCTGAAAACACGGGTCAGGCTCAACCTGGTGTTCCTGGTCTCTATATGGACAGGTACGGGTACCCCTCCTCCGCGCTCTCCCCGGGCGGCACGACCCTGTTGCCGGAACAAGCTCCAATCACAGAAAAGCAAGCTCAGCAGATGCAACTAGATGCAGATGAGCGTCGTAAGAAAGATGCTCTCGAGGCGGCAAGGAAAGCGGAGAAGCATGAGGAGACCGAGAATGATCGGGTGATGAAGAGGGAGGAGGCCCGATTAAAAGATGCACAGTTGTCCTTGATTTTGGGTGTTCTCGGCAATGACAGCACACCCACGGCTCGAATGGCTGCTGCTAAGGCCCTGTTGGCGGGTGACGCCTCCGGTCTTCCTCCCGAGGTTAGAAAGCGTCTGCTTGACAATCCAAGAGTGGGTGAACTGGGAAGTACCAGTGTGATGGCACTTCAAGGAGGTGCCTATGGGGCCCGGGTCGAGGGGCCACCCCCCGGAGCCACAGGAGCAACAAGACCCTGGTCCTCAACCTCGAGGGTGAATGTCAATCACTTCTATCAGGGTACGCCTACCGCTCAACAACTGGAGATTCAGGCTGAGGCATTCAGAAAATGAGTACCACAACCCCAGTCTTCAGGTCCGCTTTCCAATCAGCGGATGACGCCGCCAACACATCCAAGGCGGTGCGGCCCTTTGTCTTTGACATTCTGGGCCCCGACATGGAGACGTCGATCCTCCCTGAGTCACTGCGCATGATTCTACATGTGCCACCTCAGTCCGTAGCTTTCAGCTATGAGAAGACCATTGAGCGCATCCCGACAAAGGGTGGGTTCGTGGAGCAACACTGGGGAGACGGACCACAGACGCTGTCTTTCACCATGGTCACCGGGGGGTTTGTCCGTGTGGCCTCAGGTATGTCCAATGTCACAGGTGGTCCTGGGTCCTATCAGGCAGGAGGGACGAGGAGAGAGACAATCGCCTATGACAAGTATCTGGACATGTTGGCCTTGTATCGCAACAATGGCTCTGTCTATGACAATACTGGGCAGATTGTTTTTCAGGGTGTGATCAAGGTCACCTTTGACAAAGGGGTGTACCTGGGGTGGTTTTCCAACTTCCAAGTGACAGAGGACGCCACCAAACCTTTTCTCTTCAGCCTGACAACAAACTTCACGGTCTACCGTGAAATCCTACGCTTGCACTCCAATGGTCTGGGAGGTCGCTGATGGCCAAGATAGCACCACCCCCACAAAGGACTGCTTCAGCCCCTATCCAACCCACCACCTCCAATAGTGTCCCTCAAGATGCACCGCAGCCTCTGATCGGCTCTTACTCCACTGTGGTGGACATAGCCTCTTTGCAAAGCTACCAGAGTCAACAACTGGCTGGGGGGACCTATTTGAGTCCTGAGTCCAATGCCTCGGCTTACAAGAAGAACGATGAGCAGAGAACTGCTGCCTCCATCCAGAAGTCCCCGGAGCCATCCTCATATCGTCCCCTTCAAGTGGGACACGCATCCATTGATTATGAGACCTCCTCTACTGTACAAGTCGAGATGTCCTCTCCGCTCCTGAGGAGCTTGTCCCCCTTCATGTTGCGGGTAGAGCCTCCTCTTGCCTTTGGGGAGGACGGCGGTTTTCTTGCCCGCAAAGGAAACTCCATTCCAGTCAACCTCTTCACTCAGGCCCAGAGATCCGGGGGGTACGGGGCTGCTCGCAAGGCACTGTCACAGAGTACCTTGGCAGTGGGTGTCAATGGGTTGGTAGGATCCAGTCAAGAGTTCATGCGTGTCAATGCCAGGTCTGGGACACAAGTGGCTGCTCCTCCGAAACCTGTGGGTGAAACAAATCTAGGTGAGCCCGCTATTGCTGACCTGGCTCAGGCTGTTGACCTAGCGTGGCAGTTATCCGCCGTGATGCAGGTGGCACCTTTGGTGCTCTTGATCAACCCCCAAAACTTGAGCATCAACTACTCGAAGATTCAGCAGTTTCAGGACCGTTCCCGGCATGGGTACATTTTCCAGGCATGGGGTGAGGAGCAGCCTAAACTGTCGATCACGGCTAAGTGCGGTGCTTTTGTTTCTGGTGGTCGCGGTGTGCAGATGGTCAGCCGCCTTGACTCGGTAGCATGGCAAAATCTGATGTCTGCTTTTCACCTCTATCGCAACAACGGTTACATCCATGACATGACGGGTAAGTCAAATGCCCACCTGTTCGTTGGTGCCTTGTCCATCCATTACGACCAGTGGGTTTACTACGGGCACATGGAGAATTTCAACTGGACGTTGGATGAGGGCAACACTCATGGTGGTGTTGAGTTCTCGATGGAGTTCACCGTCTCGTCCATGTTGGATACAGCCTCGCCCTCGTACAACGTAGCACCCATGCGGTCTCCTACTCCGGCACCGTGGGATGCCCAGTACTTGAGTGGGGCCACAAACTCACCAGGTGAGTTCTCAATTGGGTTTGACTCGGACGGGACACCACGTCTCACAACCCAAGGGCGAGTTGTGACGGGGGAGTCTTTTGGGCTCCTTGTTCCCGGTGGTCTTGAGCCCATGCTGCAACAGGGGACTGGATGGGTGAAGCCAACCGCGGGAGCCAATCAGGGGCGGCCCGTGAGTGCCCGAGGATTTCAGGCCACGGGTACAGTGGATCTGCCAGGGCAACGGGCAGTGAATGTGGCTGTGCCCTCTAAGCTCGGGCCCTTTGGGTTGAGGTGACAGGATGGGTTTAGAACAACGTCCGTACATTGGCACTTGGAGGATGGCGCAGACCAAAGTTGTCGCCCATACCCCTGATGCCCTTGTCTATATCAACGGAGACATCTCTGTCCCGGGCTGTTACAAGTGCCATAGCAAAATCAACATTCAGCCCTTTGTAACCAGCATCTCCGTGGATGCCGGTACGGACGCTGCCGCCGGTTCAGCAAACATCTCGTTGGTTCTGCCTACCCACCATCATGAGTCTTTGGCCCGGGATGGACAGTTCCTGTTTTACCCTGGGCTTGAGGTTCACGTCTACATGCGGGGGTACTTCCCCGTCAAGGGCTTGTACTCCAATCTGACGACCCCCAGAGGGGTCCTAAAGACAGACCCCGTTACGGGAGAGCAAACCATTGTTCCGGTGACTTTTCAGTACAGTGGGCAACAAGGAGCCATTGCAGAACCGGAGACGGACACCAAGAAACTAGGACCTCCTGAGAAGGTGACCGGCTTTGAGACCTACAAGCGCAAGGAACCCATCACGGGCATAGTCTTGCATGAGTCTGTGTCCACCTCCGTGACCAGTACTGAGAAGGCATTGCAGTCGGGTGGCAACGGCGTTCATTACATAGTGGACATGGATGGCCATGCCTACATGTACTATGACCCCTCCGAATATGTGACGGCGCATACAGGAGCTGGGGTGAATACGAATGCCACCACAGTGGGCATCGAGTTTGTCAACCCCTACAAGCCGTCCAAGACCTCAGCCGGTCAGACTGTCCTAGAGACTCCGTGGGCCGCTGGTGGCAAATATGTTGTGCCCCCGGCTGCTCAGCTGGAGGCGGGATACGCCGTGGTCTATCAAGTGGGGGCTAAGTACGGCGTCCCCGTGGTTTTTCCTGGTGCCACAGGTGACAGTTTCCAGATGAGTGGTTCCGGGATCAACGGTTCCGGGATCAGAAGTCACCAGCAAATTGGGGACCATGCGGACGGTTCCTTCCCCGCCTTGTACATGGCGATCCGTGCTCGGGGCTACAACCCAGCTGAAGCCTATGCCGCAGCTGTGGAGGCGGTGAAGCAAGGGGGCAAGTCCGTGGTGCTCCCCCCTGTCAAGGGCTATGCTACAGCACCTTCTCGAGTTATTCTTGACCCCAAAGTGGCCGAGAACATGGTGCGCAAGGTGATCCGCACGGAGGCTCAACCAAGTCCCGAGCAGTCAGTTCTGCCTGAGGAAACAGAGGAGAGGATCAACCCAGAGTGGGGACCATCCATGTTGGATGAGTTGGGTTTGACCAACACGGACATGGACAACCTACTAGCCTACCCCTACTATCATACGTTCCATGGGGTGGTGAAGTCGGTGGCTTACTCGTGGAGTGCCGGGTCGCACCAAGTGACCCTCGCCTGTGCCTCTATGCTCTATTTCTGGAGCTACCAGCAGATGAGCACTATGACGTCGGTGCTCGGAGCCAGGCCACAAAACTCCAAAGCTCGTATGTCTCTCCAGGGGCACAACTTCACGGGCATGCATCCCTACGAGATCATTTACATGTTGCACTATGACACAGCGGGTGCCGCTGGTGGTGTCGCATGGCATTTGCAGCAGAAGACAAACCAAACGGCTCGGTCTCCTATCACGGGGGAGAGTCTCTTCAGCCTCAACCTGAGATATTGGCAGCAGAGGTTTAACCAGAGAGAGATCAAGCTTCGATTGCATGGTGCCTCCGGCGGTTTGTTCAATACAGCCCAGGCTACCTTTCTGAGTCGCTTGAAGGGCCACCAGATCACGTCCTTGCTCAGGCAACGATACTCTGGGACCGCTCGGTCGGGATCAGGACACATCCTGGCCTCCTCTAAGACCTTAGGGTTGATGCGCCCCGTAGGACCGGGTCTTCGTGGGAAGATGATCGAGTACTTGAATTTCGGGCGTACCAATGCTGAGTCCCCAGACTCCACTAAGCCGTCCATGGAGTTGAATCTCGCGGAGATGATCTCCTTCGTGAGCAACATCACGGAGTGGGGTCAGGTGCGTCTTTTCGAGGCCAGTTACGAAACCAAGATGGAGATTGCTCAGAAGGTTTGTGCCGTCACTGGTTTTGAGTTCTATCAGGATGTGGACGGGGACTTTGTTTTCAAACCCCCCATGTACAATCTGGACACGTCCTCGAGTCGGGTTTATCGCATCGAGGACATCGATCTTATTTCTGTGAACTTTGAGGAGAGTGAGCCAAACGTCACGTATATGACTGGCAAGGGAGATTTCATCAAGAATCTGCAGGGGCATGGGGTTGAGGGTGAGTGGGGGGTACAGGGTCAGTACATCGACTATCGTCTGGTGGCCCAGTACGGCTGGCGGGCCGGAAACTTCGAGGAGTCCTATTACAGTGATTCCAAGTCCGTGTTCTTTGCTGCAATGACACGCATGGACGTGTTGAATGCCCCGGCCCAAAGTGCCACTGTGACCATTCCTCTTCGTCCTGAACTACGTCCCGGGTACCCCGTGTACATTCCGTACCTGGACTGCTTCTACTACTGTCCCAGCTTCTCACACTCATTCTCTGTTGGCGGTCAGTGCAGCACCACTTTGCAGTTGACGGCAAAGAGATCTAAGTTTTTTGCCCCGGGTGACCCCAGTCGAATCCAGAGATCACAGTCGGCTGGTGGTGTCACCGGGGGTATTGACGCAATCCAGCTAGGGGACACGGCGTTGCCCCCTATGCCCCTTTCGGTTCAGGGGTCGGATGGGCAACCTCGCCTGTCAGGATTTCCAAACGTGGTTATGGCTTTGGACCCAACCACGATCAATCCTTTGTTCCTTCTTGTGGGCTCCGATGTGGGGGATCTCAACTCCTATGAGGCACTCTCGGGCCTGATGCGGATGGCCGTGGATCTCAATATCTTGACGGTCAAGGACAAGGGTAACCCTGGGCCTGAATATGTGATGATGACGGATGAGGGTTCCCAGATCACATTCTGGTTCCCGTCCAAGGACGGACTTGCGGCAAAGAATCCGGCCAACACTCAATCCATTTGGAGTCTGGCTGCGGAGTACACCAACTACCAAGTCACCTTCACTTCTGATCAAATGGGACTTCGTGTTGCTTTGGACGCTGTGCTGCAAAAGCAAGCGGCGGCGGAGTCCCAGTTGGCTATGTTGGAGAAGGCGGAGAGAGAACAACCCCGAGGGAAAGAGCAGAGTCTGCAAGGGCAAAAGGATCAACTGCGGCAAGTGATTCAAGGTCTGAAGAAAGAGGCCGAGCAGCACATGGCTCAGTTTGAGCAGACCAAGACCAACTTTGATACCGTCATGGGAGATGCTAACAAGGTGGGTGGTGTGGCTTTCTTCGCCGAGCTGGTTCAGAAAGCTGGAGAGCAATATTTCAAGCGGGGATCAGGAGTTGACCTAAACTCCTCGGCCACCTTGTTAGATCTTCTCTCCGATAAAAAGATCGGGATGTGTAGCGGGTCAGTGCCGGGTACCTACCGTTACTATTCAGCATCACATCCCAAGAAGGAACAGCAGGGTCAACCGATATACGGGATGAGAAAAACGGCAACGGTCAAGAGTACAACCCTACAGAATCCTTTTCTGGATGACGGTTGGAAAGATCTGTTGGTTCCTACCTATGTGCCCACAAAAGAAATTCAGATACAAGAGGATGGAAACCTCCCTCAGGCGATGTTTGCCGACCGGCACCCTGTTTGGGGACTCAAGGTTCTGACAAACAGGGTGGCGGGTGGCGAGGTGGTTCCAACCAGTGAGATCCGTGAGCTGATGTTCTCCGTTCATGACGTAACCTTGTCCGCACCCAAGGTCAAAACGACGCATGGCTCTTTTACGGTGGACATGGGGGGCAGTGTCACGAGTTCCCTACGGGAAAGTCTGAATACCTTGGTCTCAAAGGCCAACCTTACTATGTCCCCTGCTGAAGTTTTTGGGCCCTGGGTTGTAAAGGTCTCATCGGCTTTGCGAGCTGCGGCCGATGAGGCCAACAAAGTGGGATCCGGGAATGGCGTGGGGATCGCGGGAGTAGACTTGCCCCAAGAGTTTCAGGTTCTAGGTGGGGTATGGCCCTATGACGCCACCCTTGATATGTACCTTTTGGCTGATAACGAGAGTGGCCAAAGTGAATTGTTTGCGGGATCAAGTACGGTCATGTCCTCTCGTGTTTGGGAGGCCGCAGCTACCTGGCTGGCGGAGGAAATGACTAACCTGATCCGGGCGGAGAAAGATCTCTGGGTCGAGGGGATGGCGGGTTCACTGGACACGGATGTCCAGTCCGAACGCCTGTCCACGATGGCCAAGACTTTTGGTGCTCAGTATGGAACGGAACCGGCTAAGGGTTCCGTTTCCACCAACACTTCAAAGCCACCCAAGAGTGCCCTCCCCGTTTACATGCCCGTTTTCCCGGTGTCTGACAGCAAGGGTTATCGGGTCGTGGGGTCCTATCGTTATGGACGGGACGTCAGTATTGACCCTGATGGGGTCTTTGACGTGCTCGCCAAACAGGACCCTTTGCTCATGTTGAGCCGGACCTTGGTGGAAGACGTCATTGAGGTTGTTCTCAATGGTAAAGGGGTCTGGGTGGAGGAGGATGTTCCTGATTTGAAGTCACCCTCTGGCACTCCCGCAAAAAGAAGCCGCTACGTGACGGGACCAGCAGCAGCGCAAGAGGTTGAGCGTCGGGTTTTGTCCAGCTTGAGGGAACACTACTCAGACTCTCAGATCCTTGACCTTGGTGTGGCAAGGGCCACGAGTGACCCGACCATACTGCAACTGAACCTGATGAACTGGTTTTCGGAGAAGAACAAGGATGGCGTGCACAAACTGCCCATTCTGAATGCTGGTTTCAGCATGGCCGAGTTGACCACGGGTTTGATAGGAGCTACTTGCACATGCAAGGCCACTGAGGCTGACGTTCTATTGAGTGTTGCCTCCAGGGAGCGTTTTGTTGAGGTGTCCTCCTCAGGAGATAGTGTCGGGGCTCAGATGCCTTTGGCGTTGGGAAGCCGTGGCGTTGGGGATGTGACACGCAAGCTCATGGAGGAAGCGGTTATAGGGTCCATGGATTGGAAAGCGTCACAAGATGCCCTTCGTGGGGTCAGAGACATCAGCAGAACCAGTTTGGTGACCGCATCCACGGATCTCCCCTCCGCTTTGAAAAATTGGCAGGCACAACAAGATGCCCTTGTTGCAACCTTGTCCTCCACTGAGGTGAAGTGATGCCAGACACAATCCGGTATCTGGGTCGAGCACATCCCCATGGTCCGGGACAGACCCGTGGGGCTCTTCGTATCACTTCACTGAAGTCGAAGACCGATCTTGCTCGGATGAACCCGGATAACAACCCGGGGCTGGGTCTAGCTCGAGTGGTCACCATCGATTACGAAGGATTCCTGGTTACTTTGCGGACCATTTCCGGTGCCTCTCAGATGTTTCAGCGGGTTCCGGTGCCCTTGACTTTTCCTGGTGCCGGAGCCCGTCACTTTTTCGGTTCCATGCCCACTGTGGGGGACACTTGCATCATCGGTTGGATGCACCAAAGTTCCAGTGAGGGGAGCAACACAAAGACTCCCGTAATTCTAGGGTGGGTCGTGCCTGGTCTTTGGCCTGGTCGAGATTGGGTCACAACCGCTGAGATGCCTGCCGACGAATTTGACCCCGGTCATGGTGAGAGGAAATACTGGGAAGGTTCCTTTGACCGAGTACGTCACAAGCTTCGGCATCTTCAACCCGGAAACATTGTGGGGTCCTCGGCACAGGGTGCAGACCTTGTCCTTGACGAGGGTGTGACCCTCTCAAATCGTCGTGGCAACGAGTTCAAACTGAGGGACCAAGACCAGGCAGCCATTCTTCGGGCTCTGCAACAGTTCACGGCTCTGGCTGGTGCTCGGATCTATGCGGGGATGGTGCAACGAGACGCAACTTTCCTGCCCACCAAAGTGGTCTCGGATGGGAAACTCTGGGACGACGGCCTACAAGCCGCTGCCGGGTTACCTCTCCCGGACTCGGTTCTTCCCCCAGACCCGGATGCACCACGTGGCTATCTGACCCCGAGTGCAAACCTACATCGCAGCAGAGACGGTCAAGACCTAACCCGCAGCTTGTTGCCCGTGAACCCTTACCTAGATCCCTATCAGTTTTTGAAACGAGGTGGGTTCCTAAACGAGTTCGGGTACGTGGTAGATGACAAGCATCAGGCCGATGCCGTGTATGGGGGTAAACCTCTTTTTCGTGTGTCCTCTCAGGGTACCTCCAATGCGGTGACGAGCCCCGATATGGCCACGCTCACGGAGTACCGACTTGAGGTGACGCACACATCCGACGGGCGTTTGCCAGTCACCGACCAGACGGACATGTTCGATGCCGAGCGCCTTCCGGGTCAGGATGCGGGGCAATCTCCTAACGTTCCTTTCATCGAATGGGTTTTGGGATCCGTGGTGGGGAATGACCCCTTCTCACAAGATGGGAGGCCCAAGTACGGGCTTCCCATGGTGGCTCGGGTCTTTGACGGTTCAACCCCCAGCCCTCGGCTAGAGGCCGCAAGATTGGCCCTTGTGGGGGGAGGGGCGAACCCAACGCCCATGGCAGAGCAAGCTGCCACGTTGTTTCGACTGACGCCTCCCGGTGGCGGGGATACCACTTTCGTGTCCTACAACAAGAAGGGTCAGTTGAGAGCCTCCATTGGTGGGGATCCCGAAGGGATTGCCGCTGAGGTGTTTCTGAACGGTGGGTTGAAGCTGGGGATCCTTGGTGGGATGCAACTGTTCCTAGCGGGGGAGACGTCTTTTGGTACCTCGGGCAAGGCCACCATGTCCGTGGGGTCGGAAAAAGGTGGGGTGAGGATTTTTGGTGGCGGTTCCATGCAAGGAACAGAGTCCGCCCAGGAGTCACTGATCGGAACCGACGGTGGAGCAGGGGACAGTCCCGCTGTGGATATTGAGGCCGCCACCAACATGCGTCTCAGGGCTCAGAAGAAGGTTCTTGTCAAGGGGCAGCATGTGGAGGTCAATGCCTCCCAAATCAACCTGTTGGGGCATGACTCCATATCCGTTGATGGTGTCCAAAGGACCTCCATCTCCACCGAGAGTTTTCAGTTGTCCGTGAATGGGAAGAGTCAGGAGAGTTACGGTGGCCCCAAGTACATGCTGCCGACCAATTTTCCTCTTCATGAGAGGACCTACGCCCCGTCTTTGCCAGGTTACGTGAGTGAAAAGGTCACCTACATCGCAGGTGACCGGGAAGAGACTTTCAGGTTGGGTAACCACAAGACCACGGTCTTGGTAGGCAATTTACAGTACGAAACAGATCAGGGCACTTGGTCTGCTCGAGCAGTGGGTAGCCACCTCAAGATGGGGACCAGCGGAATTGAGGGCACGGCACAAACGGGGACCATCACACTGACGGCCAATGCCGGTGAGGCCTCCATGACAGGCGTCTCCGTCAGTCTGGTAGCGACGGGTGGTGTTGCGACCCTCAAGGGAACCTCTGGGGTATATTTGGGTGGTCCCGTTGTGGGTCCAGACTCCGGGCCTCTGATTTGTGCTGGTTCTCTTGACCCCTTAACAGGACTCCCTTTTGGGACATGGGGCATGGGGGCAAAGAACCACATCGTCGGGAGTTGATCTGCTATGGCCTTGACAACGGATCTTCTCTATGGGTCTCTCCTGCAGGCGAGAACCTCCGGTGCCCATGCGCTCTTGGGGGTCAAGTATGAGGACCTCGCCCGCGGTTTTGCGAATGCTTTTTTGCTTTGGTCTCAGTCTCCTACCAACCTAGCCCTTGCAGGTTACTCGACGGGGCTAGCAGGAACGGGTGGGATCGTTACAACCATGAGCAGGCTAACGATCCCACTGAATGTTTCAGCCATGCTTTCTGCCCTATTGGGCGCAGGAGTAGGAGGCCCACAGGCCTCCTCTCTTGCCACAGTCATGACATCGGGTGTGGCTTCCTGCCTCAACCAATACGGTCAGTATGCAGGCGTTTCCACTGGTGTTGGGTCTGGGTCCGACGTGTCCACTTTTACGGTACTCAATGCCGCCTCCCTGACGGGTATTCTGACCATGACCTGGTCGTCCATTTTCGGGACCTTGGGGGCAAGCATGCCAATGATGGCTCGAGGTTTGAGTGTCGGGGTAGCCCAGTTGTTGGCTTTGGGTGTGGGCAATGCCCCCGTTCTTGGTGTAACGTCCGTGCCCCCTCTCGCCGCGGTGGGAACCACAATGTCTAGGGTGGTGTGATGGATCCCTCTTTTTCAGGTCATGTTCTCAGGGGCACAACCCTTGCGCCCAGTAATGCTCCCACCACCGGGGAACCAGAGACGGGTGTTCTTCGTGGTTTGGAGACCGTGCCCTCGGCTTTTCTCTATGCCACCGAAGCCCCTGACTTTGTAGACGTGGATGCAGAAAGGTACAGGGCTGGTGTCCTTGAGGCTCCGGGGACCACCCCCGTCGAGTATCTGGTCTGGGCCCAGAATTCAGCCTCCCTTGCTTGGGTCGAGAATCCCGACTGGTGGCTTGAGGACGGAACAGCCACTTTTGTCCCAGGCTCTTTGAATGTGACACACGCCATTACGGGCGACGTCCTAACCGACGGGTCCACCCGGTGTACGGTTTTGGACGGTGGTGTTAGGTCCTTGGGTTCTGTTTTAGCCCTTGTGATCGCCAGAGGGGACGTAGAGTACGACGACAACGGCTGGAAGAACCCAGAAGTTGTGGACCCCTCTTTGTCCCCAGGTGGAGAACCCAGAAAAGGCGATCTGCCCTTTTTGACCCTCGTGGTTCTACCAGAGAACACAAATCTTGTGTCAGGGCAAGTGTTTCTCACGGACTCTCAGTTGGCCTCGTTGGGCGGTGGTTTTTCCCCCCTGCGTGGCGACCAGGTAGTCACGGTCCGCTATACACTGGCTCCGTCTAAGTTCTGGTGGACACGAAATGACAGGTACGAGACTCGGTTTGGATGGAACGGGGTCACCAGACGTTGGGGGCCCTACAAGGGGAGTACACCCACGTTGTTGGGTTTGGTGCAAGAGAACCAGACTTGGACGCTGAATCCGCCACCTAAAAGTCTGCCCGTCGGGTCTTATCTGCCGGGGGACTCTTTGTTCCCGGATCGTTACTCCATGTTGCGGGTGGGCTTGACCCCGGGGGCAAACAGTGTCCCCTTGGACTCCGTGCGGGTCAAAAGTGACGCTGAGGTGGAATCCTTCGACTTCACCTTGGATCCTAGTGCTTTGGCGGTGGTGGGGCAGGCTTCGGGCAAGTTGGTACTCAGCCCCTCTTTTCTGACGGGCCATCTGGGGCAAGCCCTTTGGTTCTCCCCTAAGAGTTTCAGCCCCGACTCCAAGGGTGACCTGGGACTCATGTTGGGAGCAGATACCACCCCGCTCTACCTGTGCCCCGTCCCGGGTCCCACTGACCACCCGATGCTGCACTTTGGCAACAGAGCACCCTTGACCCCTGTTTTGTTGGCCACGGATCTGGCACTGGACTCTCTAGTTGCCGTGTTGCCCGGAACGGTTGCCATCTCCATGTCCACCGGGAAGTTGCGTTTTTGCCCCGAGGACCTCTACCGAGCAGACCCGGCACGACCAACCTTCAGCAAACATTTTCTAGGCGAGAGAGTCTATTTCAGGGGCACCGCTTTGAATGCCCAGCCCCAGCCAACCAGGGCTCCTGTGCGTTTGTTGGACGAGTCAGGCGACCCCGGTGTAGCTACCAGTTCCGAGCTGTACATTCCTGATGGGTACACTCTAGCCCGAGAGTTCCTCTCCTTGGATCCAAGAAGAGGTTTGGGTGTGTCCGGTGTTCTGGACCTTCCCGATGGTACGGGGACGGTACCCAATTCCCCGGGGACAGAGGCGTCACTCCGTCCTGGTGGAGACACCGTTGGGGCCCAGAATTTGGGTCGAGTGAGGAGTGTTCTAGCCCCTTTTGGCGATTCCTTCCTGTTTACCCGAGGCGGAGCCCTTGAGGCTTTGGACCTGGTTCTCCTGGCTAAGAATCTCCCCTCGAGTCGTAAGATCAAGGGTGGTCGTGCCTCCGTAGCCCAAGAGAAGAGCACCTTTGGGTCCAAGGCAGTCATCGGTCGAGCGGACCGCAAGAAATTTGGGGCCCAAGCGGTCTACTTTTTGCAGGCTGCTCTGACCCCTGCCTTGTACACAGAGACCCCTGTCCTGTATTCCAGGGTTCGAGATCTGTTTAGGTTCTCGGGAACTGAGGTCTTCCACTTTGCGTTGGACGGTGTGGCCTATCAGTGGTCTGCTAGTGCCTTAGACCAGTCGGTTCCATACTTCACGGCTGAGGAGGTCGCCTCATCCCTTCAGACCTCCACCGTGCCAGCTCTTCCGGGTGGGTCTTGCTCAGGGTTGGGGGGTCGAGTTGGGTTGCATGGCATCACGTCGGTGGAGATCGGGTATGGGCTAGGTGGGACTCTTGATCTTTCTGGCTGTGCCTCTTTGGGTTTCCTTCCCGGTTGGCGAGCTGAGTCTGGTGTCCCAAACTGGCTCCCCGACTCAGGAGTCTCATTGGGGTTGCATCGGAGCCCTCTGAATCTGGATCGCAGTTCCGCAATCCCGGACTTCAAGGCTGTAGATCGGGTGACCGACCTGGTGCTACAGGAAAACGTCACGTCCATGCCTTTTGTCTTTTTGGACCAGGCCCCCTTGCAAGATGTCGCAGGGTTTGACGTGGATGTTTTCTTCTACCTTCGCTCTTTGACAGTTGACGGGGATGAAGTTTCCTACCAGCAGAAACCCCTCGAGCATTACCAGGACATCGTCCATCGTTTTGCGGACAGGAAGTTCGACTGGGTGGAATGGCTGTCCAACGATGTCACCCTAGGTCAAAAAACATCCACCTTGAATTTAGGTGGTCCGAACCTTGTACCCGAGTCCTATGCCGTCGGCGGTGGTTTGTCCGTAGCTGAGATGGGAGGTTATCTCCAGGATGCTGGAGTCAACGAATACATTCTGCCTCAACAGGGTGTGCCCGGCATTGCTACTTTGGTGACTCGTTACGGAGCATCCGTTGCCTCTGGGTCCAGGGGGCAAGTCACAGGATCCTCCGTTTTTTCTGACCCTGATGCCCACTTCCTAGCCTCCGGTGTGCAAGCTGGGTTCAAGCTCCAGTTGAAGAGTGGAGACCCCGCTGGGTTTTACCGGGTGGAGGAGGTGCTAGGAGAGACTCAAGTTAGGGTTGCCCCCGAAATGTTGTCCTCCAGTGTCCCATTGACTTGGGAGCTATATACGGGGTTCCCGGCCTCCGTCTTTGATCCCTCGCTGGTGGCTGATGTCCAGTACAAACCGTTTCAACATCTGCTGACGGATCCATTCACAGTCCGAGTCTTGCACCCAATGGGTGTAGTCCTCGCCTCTATGACGGATCGTCCCCATGCGGATCTGACCGAGGCTCTGATTTTAGGTCGAGATCTGGAACTTCGTTTTGGGTTGGTACATCAGAGTGGGGCGACCGTCACCCCGTTGGCCGAGGCCCACGAGTTGGGCGGGTTGGCCAACGACGTGTTGGTGCTGGAGGACTCAACACGGGTGGATCAAGGTTCCTTTGCTCTTCAAATCGGGACCGAGGTGTTCTCTGGTTCCGAGCTGGTGGGTGTCTCCAATTTCAGCCCCGTGGTGATTGGGGTTGAGTATCTGACGCAAAGCTGGCTGGGGTTGCCCAAGGGAACCCTTCGCTTCAGCTCTGGGATCTTGTCCTCTCTGAGTGGGGCCAGCGTCTTCTATCGCGAGTTGTTCCGAGATCCTTCTGCCTTGACCTTGACAGAAGCTGAAATTGACTCGGGAGGTTACTTGAATCTCTCGAGTGTGGCCATGACCACCTATGCAGGCCAGTCCCTGTATGTGGCTGAGCGCTTGGTGACTGAGAATCACCGAGACGTTCATACCAGCCCCCAGTCAGGATCTTTTTCCCCCAATGCCCCGCTGAAAAGGGGTTCCATCATGGAGGTGGAATACTGGAGGGCAGACTTGGAGGGTCGGCGTATTGGGGACAAGGTGGTGGAGTTCCTTCCCGTCCGGGTGCGCAAAGAAACAGCTACCAGGACATCTGCGAATGTCTACCAGTTCAATTCAACCGCACAGACAGTGGTTTCTTCCTCCGATCCCGACGTATGGGTCGGAACACTTCTCCAGAACTTTGGACGGACGGACTTCCTGATTGACTACCCCTCGGGATGGGGTGGCAAGGGGCGGATCACCTTCACGGGGAAGTTGGTCGACGCTACCTCTCCGGTGAGCGTTTCCTATTCGGTTCTGGAGGCTCAGGGTGGAGAACGTTCCTACGCCGTGAGTCAACAGAATGTGTACAGTCCCCCATTCTACGTGAAGGCTAGTCAAAGTCGTTTTGGTCTGCGTGGAAATCGCACCGCTGACTTTGTGAGCGGACAGTTGTTGCGTATCGGCGAGGACTGTTTCTACGTTAAGGGTCTCCGATACTTCCCTGCAAGTGGCACTGGGGGCGACGTCACAGAAGTTTCCTTCTACCCTCCAACGACCACTGAGGTGGGCAGTCGTTCTCCGGGTAATGACGTGTTGACCTTGATCACGGACAGGCCCCTGACTCCAGTGGTTGACCCCGACGGGTTAGCCCCTTTGAACACGACTGCGGATGCGGGGTTGATGTCAACCCTGGACATCAACCTGTTCCCCTTTGAGAATGTGGCTCGGGGACAGAAGACGATTCAGTTCAAGGGTGACCTTTTGGCCTTTGCGCTCCCCGGCCACATCTTGGAGCTTGGTGGTTGCCCCTACACAGTGGCCTCTTCGGGCCTAACCCCGGATGGGACAGGAACTTGGGTGACCGTGACAGGAAGTTTCGGCCGTGCCTTTGATGTCCTCACGTCTCCCACTTTGAGACTGTCCTATCGTCCCGTGTATCCACCGAGCACCCGAGACTTTATGGGTGTGGGTCCAGTTCTAACCACTGAACCCGTGTTCCTAATCCTTTTTGGAGACACCCAGAACGGTGTTGAGATTCCGGGTCGTTTGTTGGTTCCTGGGGTTGACTATTCTTTGGCCTGGGACTCCGGGGCCCTTTCCCTACTGTCACCATCTCGAGCACCATTGTCCGAGGGTCAGAGTTTGGTGCTCCTCTACACGCAAACCAGGGCCATGCAGCCCCAGATGCGTGGTGGGGTCCTCGTCAATCCTCGTTTTCATAGCGAGTTCCTGGCTGGAACAAGTCCGTCAGGGGACAATGGCCGATTGGGTGCGACCTTGTCGGCCACCTATACCTTTGCTAGCCCGGACAGCTTCTATTTCCGAGCCGTCAAATTGAGTCAGTTCATGGGTGAGGTAGCTCAGGAGGCAACGCAGGAAATCACGGCCCAACGGCCTGCGGGGTCTTTCAATACCTCCATCTCTGGTACTCAGAATTGGAAGCAAGGTGTGTTGGGGCCCAAGGCTCGACGTCAACATCTGCATGACGTTGACCGCGTGGCTCGTTCTTTCCTTTCCTTCTACAATGACGCCACATCTGCTTTTGAGCAGGTCCAAGAAACGATCTCTGGTGGCTTTGTTGGCGACAGAGACGGTAAATTCCGGTTCTGGGTAGGACGAGATGCCAACTACCCTACCCCAGGCTATGAGGATGCTATCACGGGTGTCCTCAATCCTCGTTTCGTTTGGTCTGATGTGATGAACGCCGATCGTTCAGTGCCACTTTTCGTGGGACCCGAAGATTGGGTTGTTTCTCCCAAGTCAGCCAAGTTGGTGGACTCCGAGTTGGAAGGGACTTTCCTCGACCCCTCCAAACTGGCTACCTTGATCTCAAGCCAACAAAAGCTCGTCCGAAACGATGTGGATGACCAGGTTCTGTTGCGTCTAGGGAAAGCCACCCCCCGGCGCATCCCCCAGATGCCTTACTTTGAGTTTCGGGCTCAAGGTGTTACGGGATGCATGTCCGATCAGCATGGTCTCTCTCGCTTGTTCCCGACACAGACCAAGGCTTTTTTCCGCACCCTTCCTGGTGCTGGAGCCCAGTTGGAGAGTGGCGGGGCTTTCTCCCCCGGGGTCTACACATCGGGACGAGAGATTGCAGGTCAGTGGGCTCGCACCACTGGCCAACAAATCGGGCAACTCAGCAATCCGGCCATGGGCCCGATTGAAAATGTCAGCTCGGCCAACTTGACCGCTCGACGGGCTCGGGCCCGTATCTGGGGCTACTTCCCCGAGGGTCTCCCAGCGGGGGCTTTTGACGGGGGGCTTTCTCCCGCTGTCAATGTGCCTTGTCTCATTGTCAGTCCTCTCCTGTTGAGTTCTCTCCCCATTGACCCGGAGACTGGATTCCCCGACGACTCTCAGTTTTTGTCCCAAGGTGGAGATTTGGGGGATGCCCTTGCAGGGGATCCTGAGTTGTCCGTTCCGGGTTTCCAGGTAGGGGATCAAGTTCTGTGGGGCAAGCCCGACGGATCTTTCTTGGGTGCCTTCACCACGATGGAGGATACAATCTGGGGGACGGTCACCAAGACCTCGGCCTTTGTCAACTCTGTGGTCTATGGCTGTGTGCTGACATTTCAAGATGCAGACGGTGTTTTGATCTCAGACCCCAACGATCTGCTCGCCGTCGATCTTCCCGCTCACATGTACCCCTTGGAGAAAGGTGACACAGTACTGGCCATCTCACCTACCGGGGGTCGAATGACACAACCCTCGGCCTTGGCCACAATGCCCACCATTGAAACGATGCGGGATTCCGCCTTGCGCATGGAGTCTTACCGCTCTGGAGTGGACCTTGGGATTCGAGGGGACGGAAGCCTTGTGGACCGGTCTTTGCCGTCTTTGGCCGACCATCACTATTTCCCGCTGAAAGAGATGACGGGTCAGAATCCCCCTGACCCCATGTCGGCTCTGGAGGGTCCGGTGGAGTTTCTCTATCAGGATGTGAACCCTTATCGGTTCCCCGCCCTTTCTGGCGGTCTGGTAGATGACTCAGGGGACACTGCAATCCCCTATCTGAGAATTGGAAACACTGAGATTGATCGCTTTGGCGAGATCACCGTCGGTGTAGCCGAGGCCATTCAGGCTCGCAGTGGTACCCCTCCCGACCTTGCCGTCTACCCGGATGAGATTCGGGGGTTGGATGGACTTCTTATCGGTGGGGCACTGACGACAGCTTCCGACTTCACCCCGGTTGCCAATGGGTCCACGGACCTGGGTGTGGGTGACGTTCGGCCCTACGATCTCCTCTTGGTGCAGACCCCTTACCCTGGCGTGGACCCTAGTTTCACGGGTCCCTCTGGCTTGATTCAGGGGCCACACGGCTTGCTTAGCGTGGGGAGTGTGACAACATCGACCGTGTCCCCTCCTCGGTTTATCACCCCTACTGCGGCCCCTCCCGGGGGCACCACTGACACTGGGGATGGTGTTCGCTATCGGATGTCAAATGCCATTGTATATGCTGATGGCATATACCCAGTGGACCCACAAGCGGTACCGACTCCGGGTGTGATCCTCATTGAGGATCACAATGTGGGTCTGACCATTTTGGATCTCTCTGACGTGCCTCTCGCCCTTAATAATGGTGAGACTATCGGAGTTGGCAATCTGAATGACATCTACGCATCGGGTGTTCCTATTCAACTGAGAGTGATTGCACGTCCTGACCCGTCTATTCAGTATGGGCCCGCAGGGGCTAATCCTTTGCCCTCCCTCACGGGTGGCGTTGAGATCCTTCGGATCCTGATCCGTAATGGTTCGGTCTACCTTTGGACCTATCAGGATGACCCCACGCTTGTACCCCCAGCCTCCATGGTGATGGGTTCAGCCCCTGTTTTTGGCACCCAGACGACTCCTGTTTTGCCTGTCCTGGATAACAGACAGATCCATCTGCCCATGATAGGGCTCCTCCCCTGGACCCCAGGAGCCCCACCTTGGGGTTGGAGTCGAACCAACTGGTTCCTTCCCCATACTTTTGTGGGTGGTGTCTTCACATCCCTTTACGGGTTCGAGTTCCTAGTTGACCTGGATGCCCGGGGCTTTGACGCTTGGGCCCCAGCTCCTCCTGCATGGCACTCTGCCACAGCATGGCTGGACTCGGATCGCATCACCTTTCATGAAATCTGTGACCTTAGGTACATGGGACTCAGGGGGGAGACTCATCCGCTCAACGCCAACCTGAGTCTAGAAACCACTTTGGTTGTTTCCGAAGTTCAGACGGGGTTGACAGCAGCCACCAAGTACTGGTCCTCCGTCAATGCCAAGATAAATGGTTTGGTTGGTGTTGATCCTATCCCTTTGACTTTCTTGGCTCAGGGGACATGGGCTCCTCGAGTGGGTGCTTTGACGGAGCGTGGGTCCTTAGCTGTAGAGGCTTTTGAGGGCTGGGACAATGCCCCTATCTCCGGGGCTGACATTGCTTTTTCTGCGGTGCCATCCTGCTCCTATGGCAAAGCCAGCACTCTGGAGATTTGCAAAGGTTCGGGACTAACGGGCAGTCGGGTCAGTTCCCTTTTGGTCGACACCACCCAGGTTGATAATCGTGTGACTGGTGTGGCTCTGACGGAGGGGGGCTTGGATCAGATAGTTTCTGGGGACTTGCTGATCATTGACGGTTCTACCCACACCACCTCTCCTGGCTCTCTTCACTGTGGCACATACCTCGTTCGTCATGCGATTGTTCCCAATGCGGGGAACAATCGTCTAGAGTCACCACACTCACAATTAGGATTGGGTGGGTGGTGCTCAGTGCAATTCCCAACTGTGTTGGGGTACAACCTTGGAACCCACACCCTGACTACTTCTCACTTGGCTCCTGCCCCAGGTGGCCCCTTGGTGGGAACCATTCACTCCGGTTTTGCCCTCCCAGGGGTCAATACTCGTGTCTTCATTCTTTGTGACCCCACAAGCCTAGCCTCAACGGATGAGTCGAAATTTAGGCATGCCGTGATCAGCGGACTGTACACGTCGATCACTGAGTTCTCAGGTCAGGGATCCTTCGCACTTAGTGACTACAGGGATGCCTATGGGGACCCGATCACCGAGTCCCTGTTCCAGAGTTTGGCTCTGGTAGGTACCTCCGTTTCTGGCATGGTATTTCTACCCGTGCGGGTTTCCGGTTATGGGTTGCCCGAGAATAACTGTGTTGGTTTTGACGACGGTGTCAACTCGATTCATGGTTTCCAGCGCCTGACCATCACTCCTCCTGATTATCTGAGCCTTTTTGCCACCGGGTCCGATAATGCCTTGCCCCGGGTGTTCAAGGCATCGGGTCAAGCCGGTCTGTCTGACGGACTCCTGGATCGCATTTCCGGTGTGAACACACTGGTGCCCTTGGTTGAAGTCCCCGCTTTGGGACATCAGTTCCTGGCGGACCCCGCAACTCCTGTCTACCACCACGTTGTAACCTCCTTGAATGTCACAAGTATGGGGGGCCTCAATTATGATGCTTTGAACGTGCCCTCTGGTTCTTTTGGGGGAGGGTTAGCCACTGGGGCACGGTGCCTCTTGCCCGGGACAATGTTCCAGTTGGTGGGTCCCGATGGTGCCCTTGTGCTACAGCCCGGGTTTGCTGCCCAGGCTGGTGTGTTCCTTGAGCCGTCGATCCCAAGGACTTGTTTGAATCTGGATGAGACCTATGCTCGTGTCGTGGACGCGGGGCATAGTTTGCCAGACCCATCCCTAGCTCTTTCCGATTGGGACCGAGAGCTTTGGATGCGTGACGCTAGTGAGTATTGGCTTTCGGGGTCACTTCCTTCGGTTCCTGAAGAGGTCCTCTTCAGTGTTCGACGTATTCGTCGCTTCCATGATGTGGGTGCCTCGCCCACGGTTCTGAAGCCGCTGCGCTACGTCTATGAGATTCGTCGCGGTTTCCTGACGGACCGATCCACGATGCCCTCAGGTTGTGACTTGGTAACGGCTTCCAACTACACCATGGATTGGGAGACGACCAAACCAGGAGGAGCACCCAAGGCTTCGGATGTGTGGTCTGATGGCTCCCTTTGTGCTGGCACCAATCTAGGTCCCTTCACCAGTGCCGACGTGTCCATCCACCCAGGGGACCTATTCCGTTTGCTGGACCCACAGGGTGACGTGTTGGAGGAGGTGCCGATTGTTACGGTCCTTTCCGAGACCCAACTCATTTTGGCTCCCCCTGGCTTGACCCTGTTTTCCTCTGCTAACTCTCGGTTTGAGATTTGGCTGCGCAGAGCGCCCGTGCCTCACGAGCAAACTGCGGAACAACTTCTGCAGTTGGTTACGACTCATGAGGTCACCCGCACTGAAGCCACTTGGGGTGACCCGGTGGAGAAAGGAGGATACGTACCCGAGGTTGGTGGTGTCCTAACCTATGAGGATGTGGTCAACAAGCTCTATGATGATCTTCGGGCTGCCGGATCAGGCAACACGTTCTCTGCCTTGGGTGTGAGGAAAGGTGACCTAGTGGTCATCGACCCCTTGGGCCGTGTTCCGAGGCAAAAGGGCTTACCCAGCATCCAGGAACTTAGTGCTCGTCCTTTCGGAGACGAGGCCGTGTTGGGTCGTGTGGACTTTTCCGCAACCTCCGTTTTTACCCCAGGAGCCCCAAGTCCTTTGGACGATAATCGTGGGTTCTACCGTGTGCAGAAGGTGGAGGACACAGGAACTGATCCCTACCTGCTTCTTAATCCGGTCACTGAGTTCACTGGCACTGCGGATGCTCCCGTGATTTTCGACTCTACAGACTTGGAGAGAGCTTACTCCGTGTACCCCACGGTTTCGGGTAGCCTTCTGACTACTTTGGGTGTGGAGGGTCAGATGGACCTTCGACCGACCCGACCTCGGAATCCTATCACTGGGGGTTTCAAGGTTCAGCCCGACGGTTTGAATCTGCACTCACTCCGCCCATTCTCTTACCGGATCTATCGGCCATCAGGGTTTTTTGAACCCGAGACCGTGGATTTGGTTTTGAGTACTCGAGAGCGAGTCAAGTCGTTGATCGAGTTGATCAACAGGGTGGGCCAAAACAAGGGAGGCTCATACTTCGTTTTTCAGAGGGATCAACATCTTTTGGACTTGGGAACACCCTCAGATCCTGAATCTGGATCTGGGTTGGCGTCTAATGCGTTTCTACGGACTTTGATTGGCCCCGTGGAAACCATGCCTTATGCCAATAGCTCCTCGTGCCTCTCACTCCTTGACCGCAGGTTCTGGATTCTGGATACCCAACTAGACTCCCTGACCTATGCCGCTGCTTCCGGTGTTGGGATGCGAAGGGCACTTCCAGGAGACCCCACGTACACGGAGTTCAATACGACTCAAGGGGAGAAAGTACGACCCGTGCTTCCTGATCTGGTGGACTCCGTTTTGGAGCAGACCGAGAAATTGCGGGATCTTCGCTACACTTGGTTGTCCTACCGAACCCACAAAATGCTTGGCTCATTGGCGGCAATCTCACGGTACGATGCAGAGTTATCAGCCCAATCTGGTGTTGAGACACAATACCTCCTTCGGAAGAAGTCGCTGGAGACGTCATGACCTCCGACCCCAAACAAATTCTGGTTGACTTGGACATCCCGGAGGGGACGTGGGTTGATGTTGGTGGTCAACAAGTGCCCCTGTCAGATAAGTCGTTAGCACTTCTTCATCAGATCAGGGCGCTACTTGAGGTACAGCAAAAAACGTATCAAGATGAATTGGTGCGACTGAAAGAACGATTGTCCCGGGTGACGATGGGTGGAGGCTCCTGATGTCAAACTCTTGGGGCACCATCTCCTTTGAAGTTCCTGAGCTTCTTACTCAAGCCACCGGATCGATTACATCGGCATCTGAGTGGCTTTTTTCGGTTCTTGACGTGGCTATCCAGGCTCTGGAGTTCACCAAGTCTTTTGTTCCCGGCTCTTTGGACCCTGCGGCCCCTTTGATGCAAACCGTGGTGGATGAGCTGAAGGGTCTTCTACAGGACCTTCAGAAACTGGGTTTGTACTTGACGGGTGACTGGGGGCTCCTTTCCGAGCCTGAGAGTCTGATTGGAGGCTATCAAGAGTACGAGCGGCGGATGATTGCCAAACTCATGGACAGGACCGATAGGACTCGTCCTGACATCTCCAATGCATCCTCCGTTTTGGGTTTCTTTTTCTACACCTCTGTGGATCTGACCTCTTGGCATGTGTTGGTAAAGACGGTTACGGGTTTGCTGGACTATTTTCAGCAACGCCCGGTGTTGAAAAGCACCATTCCCATTCCCGAAATCACACAGATCTTGTATGGGGCCAAGGCGGCCTCGGTGCTCGACTATGGCAGTCTGGGTGAAACACCGTCTGGGCAAGTGCCCGATGCCGCTCGAGTACACTGGAAGGTGGCGACACCTTTGCGGAGGGACCCCTACCTTCCAGACTTGTCAGGACCTCCTGGTGGGTTCCTTGTCACCGTTTCCACGTTGGCCAATGGGATTCAGGTGTGGTACGATCGACCACAGTCCAATCAGACGAAAAAGCCGGTGGAGGGGAAGGACGTTCCGGCTCAACCCAGGGAGTATGGTCAGGTCTTGATCTTCCCCGGGGGGGATCCGTTGGTCCTTCATGGTGGGGCCGAGATGTTGGCCGGTGTGCCCGCCGAATTGGGTTACAACTCTGGGGTGAAAAACGGAGTCCTTCAGGATGGGTACTCCCGTGTGTTCGGCCGTGTCGATGGGCAAAAATTGCCCATCCCGTTGGAGCAACTTCAACAGGGGGCCTTGTTTCTCCTGCAACGGACTTTCTTTGTCACCACCTCCACTGTGAAAAGAGCCTGGGTGACAGGTGACTACTCCGTGATGCTGCGGGGCATAGAGATGCCACATGCCGCTCATGTGGAGGAGCAAACGGATGGCACATTGTCACTAATGGATGATGGACCAGCAGACCTGTTCTACGTGCGCATCGCCACCTGTGACAAGGCAATCTCCGACGGCGGTGTTTTTCAATACCAGTTCCTGCCCAGTCTCAAAAGCATTACAGGGCAACCACTGGAAGTGATTGCTGGTGGTGACCCCAGCGGGGCTTCCTCCGTTGGAGCTTTTTGTTCTCCTCGTCAGGTTTCCTTCCCCAATCTGAACACTCAGGATTACCTGTCCGCTTTGCAAACTGCTTTGCTGGTTTTGGTGCTATCCCGTCCAGACCTCAAACCACTGGACATGCTGAAGGGTTCTATGCCTCTTCAGACATGGGAAAACGTACAAGCCAACAAGATTATCACTCAGGGTGTGGCTCTGGTTCGTTCGGGGTTGGAGGGTGCCAAACAACTGGTTGACGTCGTTTATGACAAGGACATCACCTATCAGGTAGCCATGTCTTTGCTAGACACGAATCCAGCTGCTTTTCGTCGGGATCTCATGAGTCGAATCCAACGAGCGGTACATGACCTGTACTCCCGAACAGGTCCCAATCCCACGATTGAAGCCTTCGTTGTGCAACAGACCAAGTTTCTTCGACAAGCGACTTGGCGAACGATTCTCAAGGCGGTTCATCCAAGCTACGTCTCTGCTTGGGAGGGGTCCCTACTCCCCACAGAATTGCTCGATACCACCCTGTGGGGGTCACTCCAGAATGGTTCTTTGACCGCGGGACTTGCGAGAAACCCAGTTAACGCTGTGGGCAATGAAAACTTGGCCCGTGAGGTGATGTCCAACTCTCAGATAACGGAAGATCGTTTGCCACAGATGCAAGAGGGAGTCTTGGACCAAACTGTGGGTAAGTGGTCGAGCTACGTTCGTTCCGAGGTTCCCGCTACAGAGGTGGACACTTTCTTGTCCTCTTGTCCTCGGGGTCTACGTCAGATCTATGAGAAAGCGATAGACCCTGAGACGGGATCTATCCTAGTGCCCCCCAGTTGGAATGCCGTTCTGGACGAGGCCGAGAAAGAGGGTCGCGTGGCCGGATCGGCCGACTTGTCCCCAGTTTTTTTCTTTGGGTCAGGCCAAGCAGTGCCGACAAAAGTCATGTACTGCAGAAGTCTTTTTGCCAAGTCTGACTCTCAAACCCTTGTGCTTGAGTCCCAAGGTGGATTGTACGAGCAGGCATCTTTGACTCTGCGTGTGGCCGCAGCGACCGTGCGTAGGACTAATCCTTCAGGTGAGTGGTCCTACGTGCGTTGGTTGGACACGGTTCCGGGTGTTGAGGACTATCTCTCGACAGCGGTGAATTGGGCCGAGTCTTTGCAACAGTCCCAGAAAACTCTGGTGGACACCATGACCCAATACATTGAATTTTTGGAGGCACGTCTGGTGAGTCTGCAGCAGTTCATTGCCAGGATCAATTCGTTGCTGCAATCCGTTTTGGGCTACACTTTTCAGATCCCTAAGTGCTCCGCCTTGGTTACGGTATCCCGAGGAACCGCTGGTGTTCTTGCGGACCTGATCTCCGCTGAGAACAAACCAGCATCATCCCCACTGTCCTATGCTGGTGGGGCCTCGCTTGTGATGCCCTTCGCCCCTAATTCTGCCCTGTTGGATTTGATCACCGCTTTTTGGAAGGCTGAGTCAGGACCTCCGATGCCATCTGCCACGTTGGGTCAAGACCCAACAACGATACCGGGTGTGAACGGTATCCCAGAAGTCGTACCTGATCCTGACGAGCCCGATGTGTTGTAGGAGGAAGTCATGGCCTCTTTTTCAAAGCTTGGTGTATGGCCAGTTGGCTATTTCAGGGCCTACTCTAGTTGGTTGCTTCGATCCCGTCGGGATGTAACACGTAGGATTCAGGTCCTGAATGCTGAGATTGAAAGAATCGGCATTGTCAAGGTTGAGTATCAAGCCCTTGAGACGCCCGACGGAGGGGTGACACGGACGGAGCAACGGACGGGTCTGTATGTGACGCCCAACTCCAATGTTGGCCGTTTGATGCAAGCGTATGTAGCTCTAGGTGGAGATCCACTGAACATCTCTCCCTTCACCTACCCCGAGCAAGCAACCATGACCCAAAACTATGAGGATACTCCTGCTGTACAGCAGCAGGAGTATCCGGGGAATGGTGTTGTTGCTCCCCAGTCCGCTGCCCCTAATGAGCCCGTGACATCTGATCAGGAACCAGGTTTTGGTCCCTTTCAAGGTGGCTTCCTTCAAACTTCAGTTTACTACCCTGCCCGTCAAGGTGGGCGCATCAGTCCCGGGGCCTATGACCATGACGGGGTGGTCAAGACGATGCAGCGGATCAGAGGTTGGGCCGACCAAGAAATCAAAGAGCTGCAGGATTTGGAGTGGCGGATCATCAAGCAGTGTGACTTGAGGGAGCAGTTGGTACAAGAAAGGGATGAGGTGTTGGTGCAAGCCTTTGGCGGTGCCCTACAAGGGGTGGGTCCCTTTGACGCTGCTTATTTTGACAGTAGCATGCTGGTACAGAATCTGGTACAGGAGATGTATCAGATTCTGTATGAGACCGATGATACGGGTAGGGTCACTTCATATTCCGCAAATCGGCAGACGGTTGCTTTGCACTTCACGTTCCCAGATGACCCCACAGAGATTGCTCGCGAAATGTTAGGGTGCTGAGAGGTCCTGCGGTGTCCCTTCTATAGCCCAAACCCCATGACGGGATACGGACCGGAGGAACATGTCTCAGGATTTTCAGCTTGCTTGGTACTGCCCCCATTTGATCTCGGAGGAATACGTTACTCTGGGTTCTGATGGGATGTCCTTGGTGACTGAGCAGCCCATTGCCAACAGCGGGATTGTTCGCATCCTAGTCAATGACGAGTTTTTCATTCCTCAGTTGGGTTTGTACTCACAAGGGACTCTGCGTTCATCCCTCTCTGGACCTTTTGATCTCATTCCAGGAGAGGACGAGGTCATCCTGACAACCTCCGCCGGGACACAGAGTTACGTTTTTGGGGTTCGCAAAGTCACAAGGTATTCCGCGGAGCAAGTCGCCCAGATCCTGCGCAAGGCCTCTTTGAATGTGGCTCATATTGAGGCAGACGGTGGGCACTTGACTTTGGTGGACACGGCCTCAGTTGGACCGGACTCTTTTGTGGCCCTTTCTGGCACCGCTGCAGCCTCTCTGGGGTTCGGGGCAGCGGGAGTCAATGCCCTGCAACGGAGGGCCCGTGGAGCCCTCTTGTTCCCCCCCTGGGACCTTTACACGCCTCCTTCGGAGCCGTCCAAGCGGTATCCTCGTTTCAGGGAACCTTTGCGTGGTAACCCTGTGTTGAAGGTCTCGTACTCCGTACACAGGACCCGGTGCCTTCGTTGTGGTACCTCCGGTATTGAGAACGATCTTCGTTTCGACTCCGCTGGTCAGACTCTGATGATCAGGGATGAGAACTTGTTACAGCAGGCGGTGCTCAAGATCCTGCTGACGGACAAGGGGTCGAACCCGTATCACCTCTGGTACGGTACGGACCTGAAGTCCAGAATTGGTAGCAAAGCCATTAGTGGTGTGGCAGCTCTGATCAGTGAGGATGTTCGTCGCGCCTTGTCCCGTTATCAGGCTCTGCAACTGGAGCAGGCCAAGTACCAAAGCGTTTCTTTCAAAGAGCGCTTGTATGCGGTAACCGAAGTCAAGGTCACGCCCCATGCTCAAGACCCCACCATTTTCATGCTGAGTGTCACGGTGCAGAATGCCTCCTCACAGCCCGTAACCCTTGATGTGGTTTATGCCACCTCACAAGTGGTGGCTCTGATGGGATCCAATGGTCTCTCCCTAGGGACGGACGCTCTAGGCATCATCAATAGGAGCGTGTGAGATGGCTGTTACACCCACATTTTTGGGGCCCGATGGGTTGTACCGTGACAAGTACATTTTCACCACGGACAGCTCCTATCGGTTTTTTCATGGTCGGATGGATTCGGACACAGCGGACATGCTGGTCTCTATCCGGGGTGGGGTGTGGACCTCAGACCCCGACTACGTTCTTTTTGACGGTTCCACCTTCACCATTCCGAACCCCAGTGCCTATCCCGAGGGATTACAACTCCTTCAAGGTCTGAATCGGATAGACGTGAAGTCGGTTTTGTCTAATGGACTGACAACTGCGGCTGGCACTATTGAGGCAAACCTGGCACTAGACCGGGATGTTCGAGCAATTGCCTATCCCCCCTCTGGGGTCTACCTGGAAAGGATGGATCAGACGGTCAAGGTGTTAGTCACCGGCTTGAGTGACCCTAACGTAACGGGGTACAACTTCTATGCATCCATCTCTCCTGGTGGTGGCATTTCCGGGTACAAGCGCATCAACCTCCAACCTGTCATCTCCTATGACACAGAAGAGGCCGTGGTTGCCATTGGGGCCCTGACCGTTGACTCCATTGTTCCCACGGATGGAGATGGCGTGCCCCTTTCCAATCCGGCCCTGTTTCGAGTCTCGGGACAACAGGTGGACTTGGCGGGGACTGTGTTGCAACTGGACTATGATGAGTCCATGGTGATCCCTGACTTGACCACCAGGTTCAGGACCACGACACAGGTCGAGGCGGTGGAGACGGTCAAGAAGTTTGTGTTCGTGCATGATCGACTTGCCACCCCCAACAGCATCACCTATCCAGCGGTGCCCTACAGTGAGTTCACAGCGGTTGCGGACACTGATCCGCTCTACTACGCTGTCACGGCGATTTATCTGATCAATGGTGCGGAGTACGAGTCCTCTTTTTCTCAAGAGGTGTCGGGCTACCCTATGATCGTGACCCCCGCCATTACGGACCTTCCCTCTGTTTCCAGACAGCAGATTGTCAAGGACACCACGCTCACAATTTTCAGATCTCATCCTGAAGTAGAGGTGAAAGAGGGTTCCTACTTGAGGGACACCTTCATTGACCCTTTTTCGACCGAGGCTGAGAGGATTCGTTTTGTTCTTGGCTTTCTACAGGCCGCTCAGAGTTTCACCACGTTGCTGGCCATTGACGACCCAACCCATTCTGGTGTCAGTGTGCCCGTCACACAGAGTCCCTACAAGATGGCTCTCATGCAGGCTTTTTTCCTGCAGGACACCACCTCAGTCCAGAACCTGATTGACAACACTTTTGACCAGTTGGCGGCCCGACGTGGCATTGTGCGCGAAACGGGCAAGAGGTCTCGAGGTGAGGTCCTTTTCTACGTCACCAGAAAGCCTACCTCTACGATCTATCTGCCCATTGGAACAAAGGTGTCAGCGGGTTCTGCTAACTTCAGAACCACCTCGGCGGCAAGGATCACAACAGCAGGAGCTGGGTCTACGTATAACCCAGCCACGGGCAGGTGGTCAGCAAGCGCCTATGTGCAAGCCCTAGACACGGGCACGGCTGGCAATGTCATCCGAGATCAAATCCGAACGGTGACAGGAGGGCCCTCAGGAGTTCAGGTCACCAACTATGATCGGACGTTCGGGGGCCGGGACGTGGAGTCCAACTATGAGTTGGCAGTTCGGGCCGACGGCATGTTGTCCTCCGTGGACTCTGGTACCTATCGTGGTTACGTGCAAAAAGCCCAAGGGGTCCCCCAGGTACAACAGGTGAACGTTGTGGAGGGTGGTCATCAACTGATGATGCGTGACCTGGACTCCGCCGGAAATCACTGGGGAGGAAAAGTAGACATCTGGGTGAAGGGTGGAAGTCAAGCCACCGTTCGAGATCTTTTCGCTTTCTCTTTTGACATCGTGGTTGCGGGTCAGTTCGAGCCTATCGGGGAGATTGGGAATCTTCGCTTCAGGGCTTTGGATTCTCGTTTGTCGGATCTCAATCCCATCATTGAGATGTTGGACATCCCATCTTGGGGCTATGAGTTTCGGGCCATCAACCCTCACAACGGCTCTGTACGGACTCTGAACCTCACGGGGGCCACGCTCATTCGACCCGACGGGCTGCAGTTGTCAGCCACGTACAACGATCCCACCCTGATTCATCTCACAGACATCTTCACGGGGTCTTTCCGTTTCCGCACCAGTAACAAGCAGGTGCTAAGCCGACAGCCAGCCAGTGAGATTCTTTCTTTGACTCGTGTGTTGGACACCGGGTCCCAGATTCTGGTTGGGACAGCCGCTTACAGCTTGTTTCATCCCCATGACCCTTTGACGTTGGGTCGTTCCACTGCTGCAGGTGACTATCTGCAGGTGATCACTCCCATCGATGGAACCACCGTCGAAAACATTCCTTCTGGGGTTCCTTTGGTGGTCACGGGGGAGGAGCATGTCCTCCTCAAGGGGCCCGAGTATCTCAACAACCTGGGCGTCAACAAGTACACTGTTCGGGTTTACAATTTTGATCGGTCCGTCGAGTACGTTGGGCCTTTCCATCCTAATACCAGTAAGGACTTCAGCTTTTTGGACGAGAGTGGTGAGACACCACTGGCTGTAGTAATGGTCACGGGAGGACTCCTGACGGAGGGGTTGAAGGTGCTGGTGGACTACCAGCACGATGAGAACTACGTCGTGGAGTACACCACCAATGCGGTGGTGCAAGCGGTCCAAAACAAGGTGGAGGAGACCCGACACTGCACAGCAGATGTTTTGGTCAAGAGCGCACATCCGGTGGGTGTCAACATCTCGGCTACCATTGTGCTCCTGAAAAATCACACGGCGGCACAGGTCGACGGGATGGTGCGCACGAGCTTAGGTAAGGTTTTTGGATCCCTAACCCTGGGACAACCCTTGCGTCAAAGTGACGTCATTCAGGCGATTGAAACTGTGACTGGGGTGTCCTATTGCATTGTCCCACTTTCCAAGTTGGCACTAAAAGACGGGTCCCCCGTGATCAGAGAGCCCTTGGTGACAACGCAACAGGGAACGGACTGGGTTCCGCTCCCTCTCTCCGGTTGGGATACAGACGGTGTCAAGACGTACCTGATCACAGGCCCCCTCTACTGTGTGACAGCAGACGGCGGTGGGGCCGTGAATGAGTTCCGGGGTGTCACTTTCAATGACATGCCCATGACTTTGTCTCCCGCCGTTCCACAGTTTGACGGCAGTCCCTTGAAGGGCTTAGCTTATGGGGCTTGCATCGTGGGTGGAGCCGGTATGAGCATTCCCGGTTATCCTACTTTGGCAACTGCGAACAGGGTACTGGTTTCGTTGCCCGAGGGTGTCACGCCATCTAGCAGTGCCTTGACAGTGACCTACATTGCGGACGGGGACACGGGGACAAAAAACATTGAGCCAGGTCCTACCGAGTATCTGGTGCTAGGGGACATGGATTTCACCTTTGATGAGGACCGAGACTACTCGGCTCTTGTCACAGGCCGCCGTTGATAGGTGGACCGATGACGGACCCGAAGAGCAAAAATCTCCTTCCCGGCATGTTGTCTCAAAACCCCTCCCCTTGGGAGGGGGACAGCCAAGATCGCAAGAGGAAACGGACCGAACAGGTAGAACGAGTTCTCACTGTTTTCAAGCAGTTGGTTCCCAGCACCTATTCCAGTCAGGTCCAGGGTCCCTTCTACATGACCCAGTTCCAGGCGGTAGCTGAGAGACTTGCCGACTTCCAGATCTCGGCTCAAGAGATTTTTGCCGACTCCATGTACGACTTCACCCGTCCTGAGGTGCTCTATCAGATCCTCGGTGACTTGGTTTTCCCTGAGGCTCGGACCCAGGGTTATCCAGAGGTGCAGGGGGACATCAGTTACCGTACTTTTTTGCGCAGCATGGTTTCGTTACTCCTTCGAGGTTCTACTGCAGCGGTGCAGAAAGAGGGCATTGAACTGCTCACTGAAGCTACCGTGGAGATCATCGAAAAAGGGTTAGAGGCCCGAAAACTGCTGCAGTTGGACGAGTATGGCAATCTCAAGACCACCTCAGCTTGGGGACCTGAGGATGCATTTACCTTTGAGATCAATATCTCAAAGGTAGTGGGTGAAGTTGAGGTCAATGGGGTGATGGTCCCCTTGTACGGTTTCCCTTTGGAACCCCTCACGTTGCAGAGAAACGTGTACTTAGTACTGAGGGCGCTGAAACCGGCCCATGCCCTGTACGACTACAGGCACTTGTTTCAGGATGCCTTTGGGGATCTGTTCACTGAAAGAACCAGTTGGGAGCTGGACAGCTATTACTACCAAGATTTCCGACGGTATTGGTTGGGAGCAGCTCGCATCGCGGGAGTTTCGGGTGTGACCCGCTCTGATCGATCCCTTTTCAGTGACCCAACCAGAGATTTCACTCCTGTTAGACCAGGGTCCTGGTTGACAATCCTGTCCGGGCCTAACTCCATTCATGCAGGAGGGTTGGAAGGAACCATTGCCTCCTCTGACATGTCTCATGTCGGGCGTTACCGTGTGACCGAGGTGTTGGCTTTTGAGCAGGACGACTCTGTTGTTCGGGCCTACCTCACATCACCCACGGGTCTGACAGGCTACGCTAGTGTGCTTGGAGACGTGGTGACGGATACGTCCCAAGTCTTGTGGCACACCGTTCAGGAGGGTGAAGTGCTCACTTTCTTGAACGGGCCAAATGCTGGTGACTATCGAATCAATTTCCTCTTGGGTCCAGACGGTGGGCCCGCAGGTGTCTCGGGACTTGGACCCGATGTTACGGGGGCACAGGTGTCTCCAGGTATTCTGCGTGTTCAACGCAGAATGGGTCAGACGGTCGCGAGTCAGCAGTACGAGGTGCAACTGGATCGTCTTGGTGACGCCATTCCACATCCGGTGGTTCAAGAAGATGTCTCGGTGCAGTTCTCGGGTTGGAGCGGTGGCACTAGGGATTGGCTGCTAACCTCCCGGGGACCACTGACCAAAACATGGGGGTCTATGACCCCGGCAACGAAGCAAGATGTCGTGGTCTGGGTGAACGGGGTGTCTGTTGACATTCTGGAAGTGGATCCCTACCTAGGCAAAGTCACGCTGGTGAATCCCATAGCCCTCTTGCCTTTGGGTGACCCCCTCGGAAATGTCCTGGTGGACTACAACTGGTTTCCTAATCCCATTTTTCCAATGGGCAACTTGAACACCGAGGGCTCTGTACTCAATCAATGGGATCAAGTAGGAGACGAAGCCGACGTTGTTTGGCATGGGGAGCAGATCCAAGATAGCACGCATCCGAAGGGAGCCGTTTCCACCTCCCGTTTCCCGATGAGCTTGGTGCTGGGTCCTGTTGACTATCCTGAGCCAATGTGGATCAGCCATCGTTATCAGGGGTACGAGAAGGCGTATTCGGCGCTCCTCAACAGCCCCACTACGCTGTTGCTGAATCAAAACCCTTATGTCTCTCAAGTTCCTGCCTTTGAAGTTCCCACCAACGGGAAGACCCGATCCTTTGAGGGAACCCAAAGCCCCTTGTTGGAGGACTGGTTCCTAACGGGTACGGATGAGGGGCAGGCCAATGGGGATGGAACCTACACCGTGGTGGATGGGACCGTCGGCCCCTACAATCCTATGTCCCCTCCTCTGGCTATGTACTGGGAGCCCCTAGACCTGACTTTTCCGTCCTCCATCTTCATGGTTGGACGCCTTAGGATTTCCAGCATACAAAAGCATGGTGTGTTTACGGGTGTTGGGATGGGACTGCATGACAACAGTCACCTCTACCTGGCGGGGGCTCTTCTGGTTGACGACCCCGCTGGATTGCAAGCCCCAATGATGCACCTAGGGTTGTTGCAGGACCCTACTCAGATGTCCTTGTTGGAGAGTTGGCATGTTGGACCCTTGGCAGCAGCCTCTTTGGAATCCACATCCTCGCTCACTGCAGCATCCTCCTCTGTTCCTTTGGGTTTTGTTGCAGGCTCCCGTTTCCAGATTGTAAGTGGCACACAGGCTGGTTTCTACACCGCTGTTGACGTGGTACGGCACAGCACGGGGGTCACTGAAGTTACGGTGTCCCCTGCCTTCCCCGAAGATCCCCAGCTTTGGGGCAACAAGTATTTTGACATCCTTTTTGAGGTGGATTGGGTGTCCAGTCAGTCTACCCTGAGGTTGGTGGTCAATCCGGGAACCAGGGTGGCCACCCTATTCGTTTCTGGTCAGATCTCAGGTGTCATAGCAGATCTGGATGGTTCCCACCCCATGCCCGAGCCTGCTCAAACGTCACTCCTGCTGAGCACGGAGTTTGGTGGCCAACTCTTTTGGGGCGCACTGGACTCCTATGCCACCTCAGCCTCGAGTTGGTCTTTTCTCCGTTATGGGGTCATCCCAGATCAAACGATCCTTCGTGGTTACGCTCAGGTTGTGAACACCGAGATGACGGTGTTGCCCGAGGATGAGACCCCCGGGTGGTTCTCTCCCGAGTTTTTCGGGCACTCCAAACTGAACCCACCCTCCTCGTTGCTTTTGAAAAGCACCTCAGCTAGCACCAGTCAACAGCAGACCTTTGGCTACAAGAGGATAGAACCATTTCTGGGTCAAGAATCTCACGTTGATCTGCGAGCCTCTTTCCAGGTTGACACAGGTGTCCTTGGTGCTGGGGACGCCACACTGGAGATTCAGGACGGACAGAGAGTGGCTCGACTGGCAACCCTGCTCTATTTTGAGGGGGGGACACCATGGCGTCAGCTTGTCTCCATGCCTCTGACAAGCTACGCGGGGTACATGGCACCGGACCCCTTGGTTTGGGAGTTCTTAGACCCTGTGGGCTCGACTTCAACATGGTGGTCCGACGGACCAGACCTCAATCTCACGGTGCCAGCTGGGCAAGCAGCCCGGTTCCTGGGGACCGTGGACACGTCGAGCATGCCTTGTGGGGATTCCGGTTGGAGGATGGCAGAGGCGCAGATGTCCTCTACCTCAGAGGGTTACTTTTTGACTCTCTCCTCTGATTCCGGGCACACGATGCACCTGTACCTCAGGGGTGGGGTGACTCCTGGTGTGAGCCTTGTTGACGACAGTCTGGTGATCGTACAGGATTACAACTTTGACTGGACGGACGGGGGGCTACACACTTACCGCTTGGTTCTGTCTAACGGAGTGGTTTCAGTTCTGTGTGACGATGTCCTTCAGGCTCCTGCTGTAGGAGACGCCTCCTTTGCTTCCGGTGGGTCGAACACGGTCATTTTTGGGTCCATGGCTCTTGCTCCCACAGCGACAACCTGGAGATCCGTTTCCTACTCGGTCTTGCCTCCGGCAAATGTCAAGAGAACCTTGGGGATTTGGTTGGGAGGTGACTCCGACGATATTGATCAGTGGCAGATACCACGTTCTGACGCGACCACGGAACCCAACTCTTATCAGGTTGGCCCCGTTGTAGAGGAGATGGACTGGAGAAATACGATTGAGGTGGACTTGTTGAAGACAGTGGGGTGGGGTGTCACCTTGATCCGTCCTGATCTGCCCCCTCCTCCTTATTACAACCCAGAGACCCCGGGTTTTCCCGAGACAGGATTTGCCACCCCAATTGCGGTGCCCTCTGCGGGTTGGATCAATGTCGAGGATGCTCTTCTACCCCGCTGGACAAGTTCCTTTGGGTCCATTGCTTTTGGAGCCCTGGACTCTCGGTCGGTGACACAACAGAAATGGGAGTACGTGCGATACAAGGTGTTCAAGACGGACACCGAGGAACACGCCTCACCCGAGCACATGGTGCTCAACCAGTACAACGTAATCTCTAGTGGTGAACTGCTTCTAGACACGTCACTGGAGACAGTGACGGTTCCGGTTGTGAACACATCCAGTTTGGATTTGAATGCTGGTCATGTGAGTGCCAGAACAATCTATCGGGTCAACGACGGGGTGCGAGACTTTTACAGCTCCTCCTGGAGTTTCAACCTTGAGACTCAGGTCCTGTCCTTAACCGGCGGTTTGACCTTCGCAGGGTCTTACGTGACCGTTGTATTCAGTCCCGGGCTACCCGTTACCAGCACCTATTTGATGTCACAACCCGTTGAGGATGGCATGACGATCCTCAATGAGCGGACGCCACCTATCCCAATGGGTCAATGTGGGGAGGACCTGTGGGTTGAATCCTCGGGTAGCTTGAACCCTCCGTATCTGGTGTCCTCCTTTGAGAAAGACCCCGAGGCTCTGTATGAGCAGATGTCTTTCATGACAGTTGACAATGGGGGTCAGTCGGGAATTATTTTCTCCATCCAAGAGGGCGTGGTCCCAGATGTTTCTGGTTTTGACAGCACGCTAGGGGAGGACATCTATGCACATGATGGGATTGGAGCCCCCCTGCTCGGAACGGGAAACTCTGCCAACTTGTTAGCCTCGGGGTCGAAAGTTGGAGTTGGCTTTGGGGCCCATGTCCTAGGTTTTTCGGGCACATCCTATACCGAATCTGCTCGTGGCTTGAGTGACGGGGTACCTTCACAAGGTGGGGGACTTCCCGGCAAAATTCTGTTTGCATCAGGGGGGTCTTTTTATGGGTTAGCCGTTGACAACATGGGTCATATCACTACTCAACGTTTTCCTTTGGGTGGGCTGTTGAATGAGGTGGTTCTTTACCCCTGTGCGGCTCTGTCTCGTGGTTGCCCCCGCCGTACCGATTGGGTTTTGCGGGTCTGGTCTTTGAGTGTGGGGGGCTTGGACACTCCCTTGGTGGAAACGATGCCAGCGCTGACAGAGACCCTGACCGAGTTTAGCATGCTGGTGCCCCCCAGCTAGTGGTAGAGTGTCCCTTGGCGGTAGAGCGTTTATCAGAGGACCTGGGAGGGTGGCTTAAATGGCATTGCACCGAGACAAGACAAAAACCGTTCGCCAGGGGTTCAAGATGAGCTGCAACCTAGGGGTGTATCAGGAGGAGCCGACCGCAAGGATGAAGGGTAAGTTCCTTTTTGAGATGCGAGACGCAAAGTCAGGAACCCTGCTCGAGTACTGGGAGAAGGAGAACATCATCACTCTCGATGCCGGGATTTTGATGGCGAGACTTCTCAAGGACAGCACCAACCCCAACCCAGGAGCCCACAATGGAATCCTGATGTTGGCTGTGGGTACGGGTGCCACGGGAAACCTTTTGAGCCCCGATGCTCCGCAAGCGGGGCAACGCCGTTTGAATGCCGAGATTGCTCGAAAGGCTTTTGTCTCCACCCAGTTCCGTAACCAGAGTGGTGTGGCGGTGGCTTATCCCACGAACGTGGTTGATTACACCACTACGTTCGGAGAGTCAGAGGCTGTGGGACCTCTCAATGAGATGTCTCTTTTGAGCCCCGCCTCGACCAATCCCTTGGTAACCAATCCGATTATGAATGGTCCCTCAGACTACGACCCCACGCTTGACGTGACTGGCTTTGATCTGGGAGTCAATTATCTGACTTTCAGTGTGGTGTCAAAACCCGCTACCGCTATTCTGACGGTCACTTGGCGTCTCACCCACTGAGGTAAGGTTCCCGCCTGTGTCTTCTTTGGTTTGTGAGGGCTGCAAATGGCCGAGAAAGATCGCACCAAGTACTTTGTAGAGTTGGGCTCCGTCCCCTCGGCCGTACCCTCCCCCAACACGGTGTCCCGAACACTTGGTGTAGGCGAGAGGGCCCTACAGGCCGTGACTTGGCAATCGGGTCGAGCGGTTCTGGATGCGGAGCTAAACCAGGGTCAAGATATTGCGGGATGGGAGTCTGCCCAATACCGGAAGTGGCAGACTCCTTCCGGCTGGTTGCGTGGTACATCCCACTATGGGGTCCTCAACGACTACACTTTGGCTGTGGCTCCAGTCGGGGTTTCGGATGACGGGGGCTCGGCCATTCTGCCCGACTTGACCATGATCAACAGTTTTCTGTTGCCCCGCTTGGAAGCTGTGATCGCTGGGCATCACGTTGTGGTGGAGTTCACCAACACCAGTACCCCTGGTTACAATCTGGTGACCCTGTCTCCCCCCACGGTCTATGATGGAACAGCCGGGACTGTCAAAAGGACAGACTTTGTGTTCCTTGAGATGTGGCTGGCCTTGGTGGCCCCCTCGCCCCCAGCCACTGGCACTATTACGGTGGTGGACGCCAACTCTTTGACCCCAGGTGATGTGATCCTGATTGCTGGCATCCCTTTGACTGCTTCCCCTGTACCGGGCGCTGGTCTTTTTGAGATAGTGGCCGGGGACAATGCTGCTACGGCACTTAATATCAGCCAAGCCCTTGATCTTCTATACTCCGGTCTGGTCTCTTCTCGCTGGGTGGGCGATACGGTGGCCGTTGTGAGTTCCCTTCCAGGATCGGCTGGAAATGCCACAACACTTTCAGTTGTCAACACTATCGTGGGTGCCTTGGAAGTCTCGGGGGCCTTTTTGACTGGGGGCGAGGATCGTTACTCCAAGCCGCCTGATCAGACCTCCTTGTACCGGCATGGGAATGTTTTGTCCCCCGCGGGGGCTTGGTTGCCTGACGACATGTTGGACCCCATCACACTGGTGGAGTCTGCTCAACGTGTCCAGTTGCAGTATCGGATCCGAACCACGGATGACACTGAGGGTGTGAACTACAAGAAGCACCCAGATGGTTTCTCCACTTTAGGGATCTATGCCCAAGCAGGAACCCTTGCCCCTGTGGCGGCTTATCCCTTTGTGCCTGCGGACAAGGTCACCATTTGGTTGAATTCCTCTGCCGAGGCTTACGGGGCAGAAGACTCTGGTTTGTGGGTTGCTGGTAACGGTTCTGGGGCTTCGGCCAGTGACCTAGGGGCCTTAGACGGTTTCGTCTATGCCTTGCCACTTTGTTTCGTGCATCGTCACAATGATGTCTCGAGTGCTGACCCTGGTTTTTTGGGTTTCGATCCTGTCTCTAATGCCAATGGTGCCCCCAGCTACACCCACTTGGGTTATACGGGTACTCTGGGTGTGATCCCAGCAGGGTCCTCAGATCGTCCTGATGGCCACTTCTGCGACGTGATTGAGGCGACCAGGATTCTGGACCTTCGCAGGCATGTCAATCCCACCGGGATCGACTCAGGATCAGAGTTGCAATACCAGATCCAGTCTTTGCTGGACGGTGCCAATTTGACATGGTCTGTGGACACGGCATCCAAACAAGACCTTGGAGGATCATCCGGCGACGTTTCCACCCAGTATCTGATCTGCAATGAGATGGGACGTATTTCTGCCCTGGGTGGTAATGATGTTACATCTGGTACAACAGGGCGTGGGGTTTTCACTCGAAACTTCGACCACATTGCTCGTCGCTTTGGTTCTCAGGCTGTTGTGGAAAGGGTCGTCTTCTCGTACTATCCCGGGGATCGTTTTGTAGGAGCGGTGCTTCCAGGTTTGACTGATCAAGGGAAATTTGTAGAAAAAGTGTTAGGCTCGACCGCCAATGAATGGGTTGAGGATGACAAGCTGCATCTGGACTTGGCAAACTTTGATGCCTCTACTTTGGGGTGCCTTTTTCAAGGTGCCGATGGGGGAGGTGGCTCATACACTCCCGGTTGGACACCCTCTGTGGCTGTTTTTGCTCCGAGGGGGACGGTGATCACTGATGTGCTCAGTGTCTACCATGATGATGGCTTGTACACTGCTAGTGTAGCCCAAGAGGTACAGATCAAACAGATTGTGGGTTTGGGAACAACGCACCTTGAGGTTACTCTGGATGCTAATCCCACTGAGGTCTCTAACGGGTTACCCGTAGGTGGGCTCAACCCTTTGCATGCCATGGTTGAAACTTTAGCTCTGGGTGGTTCTCAGAGACGGATTTTTCTTGAGGTTGAGATCACGTATCCATTGGGGGCAGGTTTGACGGACACCCCTGATCTCCTCCTGACCCCAGATGCACTCGTTTACGATGGGTCCAAGACTACGGGTGAGGCTCCAGGTCCTGGACCTGTGCTTGAGAATGATGCTGCTCAAAGACCTAATGACTTTGAGCAGTTGATTGCTCCCGCCTTCCGTAACAGGTTTAGGGAGGTGATGTTGGAGTACGTGCCCAACAACACTTCGGGTTTGGCTCTGATCGATCAACAACCAGGAGTTCCCGTTTCGGACACTCTGGTCAGTCGGGATACGCAGTCCCTTGTGTTCCCTCGTAGGGTTTTTGGAAACTTTGCACTACTGCCCACCGTGTTAGACAATGAAACCATGGCTTTAGCCCATGTGGAGCCCGTCACCACTGAGTTCGGTAGCAGTTCTCGGTTGGTCACACTCTTAGACCCTTTGTCGGGAGCGGGGCACACTCAATGCAACATCACTTATTTCTCTCAGGACCCCATTCCCAATTATGGGGCCCTCGGCGGCGGCTACCAGTTGAGTGTCTACTACCGTTCCACAGCGCCTCAGACGGCAGGAACGAAAGAGGGAAACATTCTGTCCTCTGGTGATGGGGTTCTTCCTACAATTCTGATGTTGGAACCCATGTTGATGGGTCCCTCCGTTTGGAGCGGTCAGGTCAGTTCCGGTTCTCAAGAGATGGGCTACCCCTATGAGATGCCCTTAGGATCCATTCCTATCAATGATGAGTTGGCAACACTCGTCAAGGAGTGGTACTTCTGTGCCACAACGAGCATTGCGGTTGGAGACTTCAATGCCAATACTGGGCTGTTGAATCTTCACCCCTATGTGCCAGCCGATGGTCAAGGTGTTTTGCACCTGGGAGGGGCCGGTGTTACGGAGCAACCCAGGGTTGACGCTGAGTTTCGGGCCTTCTACCCTTTCACCGCAGATTGGGCCTATCGCCCAACCATCTTGGCCCAACCTCTTTTGGGTGCCGTCCGTCACAAGGTCCTGTACCCATTCCTTGCTCGGGTGGTGGAAGAGACCCATGCCTCGGATGGTTACGGAATTCTCTTCCGTAAGAATGAGGTTGTGCTAGTTGTTTTGACTCGCTTTGCTGAGCTGGACGGGGACAACAACATCCTTTTTACGGACACCAATAACACTACCTGTGCCGCTGTCTACCGCACCAAGAATATGCTGTTGGTTGCCGGGGATAAGTTCGGGCCACTACCCTAAGGAGGCTGCTATGCCGAGACCTACAAATCCTGGCTTGCTGCAAACGGGCCCAGGCAAGATTGACCCCGGCACCAATAATCTGGTTCTTATTGGTGCCGGCATGGCTGGACCACCCCCCAATGTTGGTCTGCCAGGTTTTACAACCCTGTCAGGAACCATGTTGGGTTGGCCCTCTGGTTTGACCACAGGCAGTTTGACGGAGCATTTGGAGGACCCTAAGGGTGCTCATCAGGCTTCGGCTATCAGCATTGATGGAAAGCCCGCACTCTTGTACTCCACCAATGTGGAGGCCGCTATTGACGAGATCATGGGCGCTATTGCTCCTGAGCCCCCCAAGTTGGGGCAATGGGTAGCTCACATGGCGTCTTTTTTCACGGGCATTCCTGACTGGGGAAGTTTGCGGCTTACGGATGGCCCACCATCCTATCAAGCACCCCCCGGTGGCAGTGTCACTGGATCCGATGTCTACCCGATTTATTGGACCGCTCCGACACCAACTACTGATCGACGGAGCACGGGTTTGGTGTCCTTGGCTGGGGAGGACCCCCTTACGGACCCTATCTGGAATCATCACTCCAGTGTACTGGGTACCTTTGGTGGGACCAAGGCGGGGGGTTATACGGATGTGAACACGGGAGAGGTGGTGCGGACCAGGTTGGTTCCCGCTTACCCCGTGTTCCCATGGGCCACACTAGACGTTGTCCCCTCTTTCTGTCTTTCCGGCTCCCTGTACCCAGCGGACAAGGGGGTCCTTGCGCTACTCCATTTTCCTGACCCGCAAGCAGGTCTTCTCTTCCTGGATCAAAGTCTGACTGATCGTTGTTGGTCAGCGTTGCTTTTGGGGCAGGGGCTTGACACCACGAGTTTTGGAACCAGTACCCCAGGGGGCTTGACTTGTGACGGAGGTTCCGGGGGGATCTTCTCTCCAGGGTTGGACTCACAGGGTTCGTATGATCCTTTTGCTTTCCCCGGACGTGCCTCTGGTCAGTGGGACTTGAATGAGATCCACACTGGCTTGAGTGTGGTGGACGGAGCACCCCTACCGGCTCCTTGGACAGCTGGGGCCCAGCGCATCCAGAATGACATCGTTCCAGGCCCCGGGCAAGTGCGCTTGGGCACCGTGGCTGCAGCAGGAGAGGCTGACCCGACTGGGTATGGCATCCCGATCCTAGGGGCCACCACGGCGGCATACAACCCGCCTTTGCCGGTCGATGCCAACATAGGTGAGGCCCTTCTGGGCAACGCTGTTGTCACGAGCAGCAACTTTTTTCGTTACCGCCTGCCCTATCTCAGTGACTACTCCCCTCTGACGGGTTTGAAGTACACCCCCTCAGGAGAAAATCGGAGACTTACTCGAGAGACCGCTCGGTATTTTGATGTAACCTCGACACCATCGAACACCAACAATGCTTGGACCGAACAGGTTGACGGGACTTGGTTTCTGAAGACCGCGGGTAACTACAGTGGGTTTGACCAGGACTACTGGACTTGGCAGTTAGGTCGATACAGGCAAATTCATTATCTGTCCACGGCGATTGGGTCCAGTGTCAGAATGGGCACCTTACTGTTGATTCACTTCAAGTCCGAGGGTGACTTTGAGAAGTGCGTTCGGGATGGGATCATGCCCTGGGACGTGGTCGCTGGTTACCCCGTGTACGGTGTGACTGCCACAGTGGACCCCTTGATTGGGTCTTACAACAATGTGGTGAACCGTGAGGTGGGAGCGGCACCCATCCCCGCCGCCCCCGACTATGGTTACACAGGGACCCCCTATCATAGTTTGAGATCAGCTCTGTACGTGGCCGATGATACCACAGCACCAACGACGATTGCCGGTCATCATTGGTCGCTGGCCTCAGTAGCTCCTGCCTTGGACTACGTTTGCGTGAGTGGGGTTTCCTATGCAATCCCACGCTACAGGGCCACGAACGTGGCCAACGTTGCAATTGACTCCCTGTACGCATCTTTTCAAGATGCTTGGCAGGAGGGTTATCGAGTTGACGACGCCGCTCTGTTGAATGGGATGGCCCCGGCACAGGTGTCCAGCCCTAACCCTGTCTTTATCTCTTGGGCTCATTTTAAGTATGAGGCCACACCCCTGGCGGCTAACTTCCCGGCGGCATTCACATCCTCGTTGGGTTATCGGGAACAGCGTGTTGAGTTCCCTCTCCCTTACGCTGGGGTGGACGCTGGTAATGCCCTGTACTCAGAGCTGAATGGTCCGGCTGGTGGGGAGTTCCTGACCGTGTCTACGGAGGGACCCGCTCCATTGCCCGTGGGCAATGTGACTTTTCCAGGGGATAGCCTGTACCCTTCGTTCAGCTCCGACGCTGCCCCTAGGGTTTTTGTGCGCCGTCCGCACCTTACAAATCCGCTGCAGCCAAGCACAGCAACAGGATGGGGACAGAAACTGGACTATACGGGTCCATTGGAGAAGGTGCTGTTTCATAGCACCGGCTTCTATCACTCGGCACCAGGAGATGGGGGGGTTTTTGGTAACTTCCTGACCGGCGGAGTGGCATACCCGGTGCTTTTAACCGCGGAGAAGGATTTCAAGGAGCGTTTCTTGGACGAGGTGTACCGTGTAAAGTCCAATTTCCCTGGTGTGGTAGACCCTGTGGCTCAGGCTCACCTACAGGGTCCAGGGATGAGTGGTTGGGTTTTTGCTCCCATGCCTGTTCCTGTTCGCATGGGAGACACTGGCTATACGGCTGATGCCACATGGGCCAATTCCTCCTGGCTCCAACTAGGGGAGCACCACAATAACTTAGCAATCTCCACGGAGTTGCAAGTTGCTGGTCTACCCGATCGAAACCCTCCTCCTGAGAATGGAGTCAAAGTCCCTTTTCCCTCGGCAGGACTTCTGCAATATCCCAAAACGGACTATACGGCCATCTACTGGCCGACTTCTGCGGACCTACAACCCGGGGATACACAACCAGATTACACCACAAGTACTGGCTGGCATTTCTACACCCGTTGTTTTGACGTGGCCCATGTTCGCAGTGCTAATCCTTGGAACTGCATCGGTCAGAGTACCGTAGCCATCCGAGTGGACGGTTTGACCCTCGAGGATTTCCAATATGTAGCACCAGGACCAGGTTCCCTAACCGTTGCCAACGTGGGCATTGCCATTCAGGTGAAGGTCCCTGGTCAAAGTACCTGGATGGACCTAGGGCGGCGAGACGGTGACGGACCCAGCAAACAAGATGCTTCTTTGGATGGGGCCGGTTGTCAGGTAGTGGGCACCCAAACTTTCACGGGTGTGGATCCTGACGCCGGTATTGTTTATAGTCAGGTGCTGGTACATTTGGGGCCTTGGGCCACCTTGGCACAGGGCTACAGTGCCGGTGGTGGGCTTTTTGAGGTTCCTCTTCTACTCAGAGTCTGGATGGACAGTGCCGCAGCTGATTACGACATGCAGAAAAAGAATCTGGGACCAGGATCCTTTTTTGGTGCTGCAGACCCATCCGTTTGGTCACACCGTGTGAGGGGAATCACTGGACTCCAGGTGTTGCACCCGGATGATGTGTTGGAACCTTCCGCCGCTCAGTTGACGGAGTGGGCCGCTTATCTGGAGCCACTGGCTGGTCCAGGTGCTTGAGCGGTTGGTTGGTTATAGTTTTCGTTAGGGCGTAATCCTGGAGTGACCCATGGCAATCAACAGTTTGAAAGTGTGGCAGGACCCCCTAACCAGATTGACCACTGTTCCAGCTTCGAAAGTACTCGAGGCGGCTGAGGTTATTCGTGGTTTGGCGGGTTCTTGGGCTGCCTCCTATGTGTTCGAGCCAGGTCTCAGGACCGAAAACTGGAATACGGACAACAGGTCACCCAACCCACAACAAATCAAAACCTCACGGCTGGGGCAGCCGGGTTTCCCCGAGATCAATTTTGCGCCCTATGCTTATGGCACTAACAGGCAGGGCAACAAAGGCGGATCTTTGTTGGGGCACCCCATCTCGTTTGATGTGGTGGGTCCGACGCTGAAGACGTTAGGTGCTGATGTCTATTGGGAAGTCCTCGATAATGTCCTAGTCCCTGATGGGGACCTGTTGACATTACAGGGTGGAACCTCCCTTGACGACGTCTATGCTCTAGGGGCCCTTACCCGTTACCCAGGTGGCCTCTACGTTGTTTTCTCACAGACGGCAACACCTGGTGTTTTTACGGGTGGTGGTGGTATCGGAGACGGAGCCCTGGCTGTACTCTCAAATGATGCTATGGTTCCCAAGACCGAGGCCAGCAAGTTTGAGATTTTCCGTGTTGTTGACTTGGGGGTGGACTCTATTCGCTTGGACCCCACCAAGCGTCTGATGGAGTACTTTGATTTTCCATCCACACCTTTGGCGACTATCAAAGCGATCATGCTCATTCAGCCGCGGGCTACTCGGCTTGTCGCAGTGCCAGAACCTGGGGCTGTCAGGGGCCAAGAAAAAACTTTTGCCCTTGTCCCCCCGGCAAGGGCGCTGAACACGGATGAGTTGTATCCCTATTACCTTTGGAGTGATGCCTTAGGCTGGACTGAGTACTGGTTGAAAGATCCCGGTGGGTCACCCCTCAATATGGGAACGGGACGGGAGTTCGAGTACCGCAATGCTCCATCATTGCCCCTAGTCCGACCAAAGGGCAGGTCTTCTTTTTACCTGGACAATGGCGCAGCTGTCCCTAACGCCAGTTGGATGAATCTGTTGGACGTAGACGTCCATGCGACCACTGGTGACATTCTCCATGTTGTGGACCTACAGATTGCTGGTACACCCACCTTGGCCTCTACAGGTTTGGGACGGGGGGTGGGTCCCGAGGCTCTGTTGGGTTGGTTTGAGGTGATGCAGCAAGGTGGAGGACGTACTTACGTGCGTCGCATGGGGGAGGTCAATCCCGAGACAGGGGTCACTTTTGCGGGGAGCCGCCAAGCGCTTCAAGCCTCCGATGCTTCGGCCACCGAACATTTCAAACTGATTTGCACCGTCCATGACCCTATCCGGGCACTGTGGTCCTCGGATAGGGGGCTAGATATGGATGCGCTCAACTCTTCTCGCTTGACGAACATTATTGACCCCTCTTGGGTAGCACCCTCTACCAAGATGCTTCAGAGTGTGGCGGGGACATCGCCTTCTCGTGCCGACCGAGCCGTTTTTGACACCCGTGGTACCGGAGCGGCTGGAGGAAATGCAAACCCTGGGAGTCTCATGGACCTAGGGTTCCGAGTGGTTCTTTTTCCAGCTATGGCCGGGGTCGAGGACGATCCAGCTGGCGGACCACCGATCAACATCACTATTCCTGACTGGAGTCGACCGATCACTTCAAATGAGGTGATCCTTGACCCATCAAAGAGGAACGAATCCCAGTATATCACGGTGGACTACTCGAGTGGTGTTGTACAACTTTCCCACACTCCCCAGGTAGGGTCAGATGTGTGGCCTACCTCCTACGGGGATGATAACCCTCGTGGAGAGTTGGTTCTGTTTGCCTGCTGCGTTCCCTACACCCGAGAAGAAGGGCAACTAGGGGCCTCCCTGCGCATCACGGGGTCAACAGCCAACCCATCGGACATCGTTCCCGGGTTGGCAGGTGGCAGTCCCGATCAATGTGACGTGTACAGCTCTCGGACCTACCATGACCTAGATGTGATTGTCCCCCAGACTCTAGCAGCTGCGGTTACAGGCAGCCTTTTTGACATCTGTCTTACAGGTTACGTAGGTGACCAGATCCCGCAGTCTGGTTTGGTAGAGATCCTGCAAGGGTCCTATCCTGATGGTACCCCGACGTTAGTCGGAACTGTGGGGGGCGTGAATGGCCGTGGCAGTGTTTTTGGCTATGATGGACTTGTGGAGACGACACTGGGGGGTCGTCCAGTCACCTACTTGAAGAACTGTTACGGTGGTGGTGACCTCCTGTCCTCTTTCACGGTGAACACATCAAACCCAGCGGTCGCTGTTTGGAGGCGTGAGTTTCAGACACCACAGCTAGATGGTTCCCTTGGGGTGGACTACCAGTATGACACAACATACGGGGCAGCGAAGAGAACCAAAACTCTCCGCCTTGAGTACTCCAGACCCAAAGTCAATAATGACGGCAGTGTGAGTGTCCTGATGCAGGACCCCGTCACAGCTTCCCACAGTGAGCTGTTTGACGATCTGTTCAGGTCGTGGTTGCTTTCAGGTGGTTTGGTTGGATCGGCTACCTCTGAGGATGCCGGTTTTGTGTACTTTCCCGTTTCATCCGCTGTTGTTCTAAAGGACGGGGTTCGACAGAGTGTCCCTGCGAGTTCCCTTGCTATCCCAACGGTGGCAGGACCCTATTACGTTAAGTACACAGGTGCAGGGGCCCTAGCCGCAGTCACCCTGGCGTCAGAGACGGCTTTGCCATTGACAAGTCCTGAGGATGTCTTGCTCGCTTTGATTGAGCTTGTCTCCACGGGACCAGCGGTCTACACCATCACTGATCTCAGGAATCCCCTCTCCGATATTGATCAGCGAGTGGACTTGTACGTTGGGCTCAAGGGACGGGGGGGTGAGTGGGACACCTATCGGCCTCACTTCTCCCGTTTGAGTGACGCAATTCATTTTGCCAATGAGATGGGGGACCCTACAGCTGGGTTGGGGGTACAACAGACCCGAATCTTCGTGGTTGGACCGACTTTGGAGGACGAGTACCCTATCCTAGTCAAGACTGACGGTTTGGTGATTGAATCCGCGGCTAAGACAGGTGGGGCCTTAAATTTGATTGAGATCTGCTGGGGTTCAGATGTGGCACCATCTGCACGAGAAGCTCTCTTGGATTTGAATGGGCACTCGAACATTACGATCCGTAACGTGTCTTTCCGTTATCTCTGGGATATGGTCACACCCGTGCCACCAGTTAGTATGGATTTGGATGGTGCTTTCGTAGTTCGTGCCAGTGGCACTCTTTGTGAGAACATTGTCATTGACAACTGTAGAGTCATGGGTCGAACTGATGGTCTGATCACAGCCTCTCAAGCGACTTATCTCAAACAGTGGCAAGTGACAAGGAATGCTGGTCAGTCCATGATCTCCTCCGGTATTTCGGTGATTTCTCCTGCTCACATTCAAAAGGCTACGATTACAGACAACGTTTTTTGGGCCTCCAGCTCGACGGATGCTTTTGCCGTGGGTGCGACGGGTAGTGGTATCTCTTTGATTGATGGTATGGCCACTCCCTACAATAGAGACGTGTTGATTGCCTACAATGACATTTCTCGTTTCAGAGTGGGGATTCATTTTGTAGGTAGCGGGGCGGCAGCTGCCGACTTTGGTAATCAAGGTCAAGTAGCCATTTTGCACAACAAAGTGCAACTCTCTCGTAATGAAGGCATCTCTGTTGAGGGGAAGGCCTCCACCGTGTCTTTCAACAATCTATACAATGTTTTCAGAGACGTTCCCGCTGTTCCTGCGACCACGTGGTCGCAGGGGTTGTACGTAGAGCACACTGGAAATGAGTCCTTACATACGACCGAGGTACAAGGCAACTCCGTCGTGATGGCCGCTACTTGGCTACCCGGTGTAGGGGTGAAGGGTGCCGCTATCCATGTGCGAAGTGCTGGCGGCATTAATTTAAGTGGGCGTTTCCTGGTACGAGGAAATGATGCCTGGAGTTTGGCGGACCCCATCATCAACTATTCGGAGGCCCCCTGTGTTTTGGAGGGTCATGACTCTGTGCTGGAGGCCAGCACCGGCCATTGGATAATCTGGGGCACGAATGTCAAGGTGCGGAATAACACTTTGGCCATGCTGGATGTGAACTTTGACCCCTACCGTTGGTTCACAACTGCTCCAGCCTCCATGTTCTATTCGGCCACTTTGCTTGCCAATCACGTGGTGATTGACAATGTCGTGTTGCAAACCAATGGCACTTACGGTCGAGTTGTACTTTGTGAGCACACCCTGGTGCAGGGGAATCATTTCCTCGTTGGTGTTGACCCCCTAGACCTTGGGGCTGATACCCACGGCTATGGGTGTTACGTGAGTGACTTCTGTACCCTAGTGGGCAACAACATTCACCACTTGAAGAATCGCTCCAGTTGGCCCGACTTAGTCAACCCCGCTTATGCCACCAATATGACGGTGGCCGATAACACGATCTACTATATGGGGGAGAGTGGGGGGGGTGTCGTGGACGGCGACATGTCGGGTAGTCACAACAGGTGGAGAGGTAACACTTTTCTCCGTTCACCCGTGTATCTCGAGGGAGATGTTGTCCTCTTTGAGGGCAATCAGTTCTCCCCCGGAACTTCAGGTGGGTACATCTCTTTTAATGGGGATCAGTTAGTGGTTGCAAACAATCAACTGATTCCTGACTTGTCCATAGTAGGTCTCACAGTGACGGCCACTAGATCAACGGTCACGGGTAATGCGGCAAAGGATGGGAAAAACGGGTTGGATGTAAATCCCTCCTCTCTGACCGTTTCAGGCTATACGAACACAGTAACTGGGAACAATTTTTCTGTCTCTTACCTCACGGGAACAGACTTCACGGCCACCGGAAATGTCATGACCCATGAAGATCATGTGGGGGAACTTGTTGCTGATGTTGCACAAAGTACCTTGACGGGTAACACCGCCAATACCCTGACCCTAGATGGCAATGAAAACACAATCGGTAACAACACGGTTGGTTATGTGGGAACACCACAAGCTCTTTCTGTGACTGGCACAGCCAACACCATACAGGGGAATAGAGTGCTAGGTAACTTGTATGTGAAGCCCGGAAAGTCGGGGGATGTCATCGTTATGGGCAACAGAGTTCAGACCGCCTCGGCGGGTTATGGCAACTTGAGGGTTGCTTTTGATGGTGCCGGGAACGTGTGCAATGCTCTTGTGGTTGGGAACTGGGTGGGGGAAGATATCCAGTTCTGGGACTTGGGAGTCCCAGGGCCCACAGCCCCCCCAGTTACATCCCATTTCATCTGTCAGGGTAATCGTGCCGTCAACATTTTTGGTACTGCGACGGCTGCAACCCAGTACCCCTCAGTACTCCCCTCTGACGACAATATCAACTAAGAGGTGACAGATGCGGGCACTTGTTGACCTTAGTAGTCTTGTTCAAGGACTCCCCGTGATCACACAGGTGGAGCAAACCCCAGCAGCTGGTCTACCTACTGCGATCAATGGGAAATTCCTCGTACCCCTCGTTGATGGTGCAGATTTCCCCATCGACACAACATCATACCTGTTGGACGGGGGGGGTGACGTAGATGGAGGAGACATCTCCAGTATTTCCTTTGCCCACCTGTTGGCTCAACATCCTCAGTTTGGCCATGTCTATTTCAACCCCTTGTTAACAGCCGCACAAGTTGCTGAACTGGATTTGGTTTTCCCCTACCGGGACCCCACTGACCCCACATCCATTCTAACACCACGATTGCAGACAGGCAGGGGTGTTGGAGGAACTACGGGTCAGATGCCCACACATACCGCTTTGCTTGCCGTAAATGCCTCCGTCACACCACCACGTCCTGGTTTGATTGTCAGTGAAGAAATCGACATTGGTCCCATGACCTCAAATGTAGGTGCTGATGAGTTCATGGTGTACTGGAAATTGTTGAACTTCTACGTGAGTCAGGACGTGCACTCCGACTATGGAGGCACAGCTGGTTTGAATACCCCGGCTATGCGTTACGTGTATGAAACGGATCAAGAGCCCCTAGGGTTTTCCGTCTATATCACCACGGACAATGGAGATCACTGGAGTGAGGTGGGCCTGTTGGAGACCATTGCTTTTTGTGACAAGACAACCAAGTTCAGGGTTGCCTTCCGCAATGACTCGACCAGCAAGGTCTATCTGGCAAACTTCGCCGTTCTTTTCTAAGAGCGGTATGGTGACTTCCGTACTATGGCACCAGAGGGGCTGAGATGGCTCTCGACTTCGGACCCGGCGTTTCTAGGACCCTCGATGCAGCCTCCCGTCAGTTTGGGGGGCTCATTTGGAAGAAGTCTTCACCCCCACTAGACAGTGAGATGAATCTCATGTCCCAGGTGGCATGGGAATCTCTCGGTCAAACGGTGCGGACTATGTTGCCCTCTGGGTTTTTCATGGACCCCACCAGGGCGGCTCAAGATTTTCAAATGGACCCAAACTGGTCCAACATGTTCAAGGTAGGAGCCCCACGGGTTCCCTTTGGTGTTGGTGAGGGGGCAGAACAGAGTCCCATCATGTGGGTGAATGTGAATGGCTGGATCCTCCCCCTGGCGGGAACGGACTCAGCTGACGGTCTTGAAAACGTTGTCAAGCTGTATCCACCTCCTGAAAGCGACTCCCGGATCGATTTCCTTTTTCTGGAAGTCTGGATGACCCGGGTGAATGCCAATCCCTCCACCGTGAATAAGCCCAGTGCCTCAACCATTTGGAAGTACGGTAACGTCAAGTTTGGGGGCGTCAACCTGCCGGACGACATGTTGGACCCCACGATCAAACGGGGTACGTCGTCTAGGGTGCAGCTCCAGTACCGTTTGCGGGTTCATGGTCAGGGCACTGGGCTCGGGGCCTCAGTGGCCCTTGACGTGTATCCTGAGGGCCTCGACGATCCCCACGTTCTGGGGCAAGGTACGGCCGCAAACCCTGTAGCGGCCGTCACCTTCACTAACATGAGAGAGGCCCTTGGGGACGTTGGACTGTGGCGAGCGGGTGACGGCAACCCCAACAATGCACTTGGGACTGTAGATGGGTACACCTACGCTGTTCCCATTGCCGCTGTGTTTCGTCGCGCATCCAATGTCTATGTCGCCGTGAACCAAGCGGGTAACCCCAATCACAATGGGGCCTTCTGTCGGACCCCTAGCACCAAACTCCTGGCCAACCCCTTGACGGGTGCCAGGGCCTTGACTACAGCAACGCTTACCTCAGACCTGGCTTTTGATGACGGGGCAGACCCATTGGGAGCCAGCTACAGTTTGGCTCTGACCGATCTGAATGGGTCGGGGTTGGAGGATAGTCACGTTCTATCCAGCCTGTTCCTGGTGCTGGATGATGAGATCATTGGGATCAGTGCCAAAAACAT
>Ga0172380_10000287_pt1 | contig 103615 bp, 86 predicted proteins | sample Leawe162metaG_FD_119747 | JGI IMG/M metagenome (GOLD analysis project Ga0172380, IMG submission 119747) | Leachate microbial communities from a municipal landfill in Southern Ontario, Canada - Leachate well 162 metaG | ecosystem: Engineered > Solid waste > Landfill > Unclassified | place...
AAAGACGTCCAGGAGGCGGTCAAAAGATTAAACAATCGACCAAGGAAGTGCCTCGACTACCGAACACCCCATGAAATGTTCTGGAGTGAGGCTCGTGGTGCACTTGCAATTTGAATTCACATCCTCTAACCGCCGGATCAACCCGCAGGCCAACCGATGAAACTCCGGACCATCATCTTTATCGTCCTTTTAGCCCTTGGCATTCTGCCCATTCTCACCCTGGTCGGGATCAACCTCAGAGCCCATATCAACAAACATGAGACGGTGGAGCAGAAACGTACCGCCGCCGAGGCTGAAAGCAGCTTTGTTTCCCTCCAGGCCCGGGTGAAGTGCATCCGGAAAAGCCTTCTGCAGGCGGCGGCCATCCCCATGACCGCTGGGCTCAATCCCGCCTCTCCGGACCCTGCCGGACGCCGACATCTGGCGGGTCTGCTCATCGGCCAGATGAGCGCGGAAAAAGTGATTCTCGGGGTCAGTCTGCTCGACGCCTCGGGCCATGAGCTGGTCCACCTCCGCCGCCGCAACGAATCCCTGGAAATCGCTGCGGAGGATGAGGCGGCCCAATCCCCGCTGATCAAAAAGGGGCTGGCGCTCAAAGAGGGCGAGGTTGAGGCCCTCCTGAGCCAGGATCTGGCCGATCCCACCCTGAACCGGCTCAGCCTCACGACCCCTGTCCCAACCCCTGAGGGAGCGATTGCGGGCGTGGTCATCATGGAGATCGCTCCAGACCTGTTCCTTGAGGCCCAAAAAGATGCCTGCCGAGCAACGCCCGCTGGCACGATTGTCCATGCCCCGGCCGCTTTTCCCCAGCTGGACCCGCGGCAGCCCATCGCCTCCGGCGCCAACATCCTTGCCCTCTTCCCCGATCTTGCTCCCCGCCTGGCGGATAACCGCCCCTTTGTCTGGGAGAATAAATCCGGTCACAGCCTTACCTGGCTGCCGCTCATCTTTAACGACCGACTCTCCCCTACCCTGTGGCTCGGTTCGCCGGTGGACCGAAGCGCGGCCCGTGAATGGAAGCTTTCCCTGATCTATAACATTGCCGGGATCGTCCTCACCATCGCGGTCATCGTTTCCCTCATTGCCAACGCCATCGCCCGAAAGATCGACCGGATCAAGGAAGCGATTCTCACCGGCCTTGACTCCATCATGAACAAGGGGGAAGAAAAAGTGCAATTCAGCTGGACCGGCCCCAGGGAAGTGGTAAATCTGGCCGAGGAGCTCACCACCCTGGCCAGCCGCTATGCACTCACCAGGGCAAGGCAGCAGGAGGCGGAAGCAGACCTGCGCCAGAGCGAGGACAAATTCCGCAACCTCACCGCCTCGGCCCAGGACGCCATCGCCCTGATGGACCACCACGGCAACATCTCCTACTGGAACGAGGCCGCCGCCGAGATCTTCGGCTTTGCCGCGGCGGAGGCCCTGGGCAAGCCGATCCACGCCCTGATCTCGCCGCGTCTTGCCGATGCCGGCCAGCTGGGCGCCATCGAGGAAAGGCCGATGAGCGACGGGCCCATCCGGGAAACCATCGAGCTGCTCACCAAGCGCAAGGACGGAACCGAGTTCCCCATCGAGCTCTCCCTTTCCGAGGCCCGGATCAAGGGCCAGTGGAACTCCATCTGGATCATCCGCGACATCACCGAGCGCAAAAAGGCCGAGGACGAGGCCAGGCTCCAGCAGCAGCAACTGGTTCAGGCGGACAAGATGATCTCGCTCGGCCTGCTCGTCGCCGGGGTGGCCCATGAAATCAACAACCCCAACAGCATCGGCATGCTGAACGCCTCCCTGCTCCACAAAGCCTGGGAAAACGCCATCCCGGCGCTGGACGAATATCACCGGGAAAATGGCGATTTTCTCTTAGCCGGCCTGCCTTACAGCGAGATGCGCGAGCAGATCCCCCGCCTCTTCTTGGAGCTTGAGGAAAGCGCCCGGCGAATCAAAAATATCGTGCATGATCTCAAGGATTATGCCCGGCAGGACACCAGCCGCCGCATGGAGCCTCTGGCCATCAACGAGTTGATTCAGGCGGCGGTGCGGCTCAACCACAACAAAATCAAAAACGCCACCGCCGACTTCCGCCTGGAGCTTGCCCCGGACCTGCCCCCCATCCTGGGCAACAGACAACGGTTGGAGCAGGTACTGATCAACCTGATCCAGAACAGCTGCGAGGCCCTGACCAGCCCTGGGCAGGCGATCACCATCACCTCCAGCGCAGACCTTGCTGCAAACGAGGTCGCAGTCCGGGTACACGACCAGGGCGGCGGCATCCCCGCCGAGGTCATCCACCGGATCACCGACCCGTTTTTCACCACCAAACGGCCGTCCGGCGGCACCGGCCTGGGGCTTTCGGTTTCCGCCGGGATCATCGAGGAACACCGGGGCCGACTGACCTTTACCTCAAGCCCGGAAAACGGCACCACTGCCGTGATTTCCTTCCCTGTAGCAGGAGAACAGTAGCTAATCACGGGGCAGGCCCCCGAAGGTCAAATAACCAATGAGCAAGCGGTCACAGGGTGGTGCAGGTTGCGGCGATCGGGACGGCGATGCGTACTTTTATACGTGAGCCGGACCGATCACCGCAAGATGTGGTGCCATGTGATCGCTTACGGAGAACAACATGGATAAGCAGCTTCATCCGGCAAAGCCGATTCTGCTGATTGACGACGAAGAGGCCTGGCTGAACAGCTTTGGCCTGAGCCTGCGCGCCGCAGGACTCAACAACCTGGTTCCCTGCGCCGACAGCCGCCGGGCGATGCCCCTGCTTGCCGAACAGGGGGCAAGCGTGATCGTCCTTGATCTGACCATGCCCCATCTTTCCGGGGAAGAGCTGCTGCCGCTGATCGTCGGCGAATATCCGCAGATTCCGGTGATCATCATCACCGGCCTCGACCTGGTGGATACCGCGGTCAAGTGCATGAAACTGGGGGCCTTTGATTATTACACCAAGGTCAGCGAAGAAGAGCGGCTGATCGCCGGGGTGCAGCGGGCCGTTGATTTCAGCCGTTTGCGCCGGGAAAACGATCTGCTGAAGGAGCATTTTCTCAAGGATACCCTGGACAACCCGGAGGCCTTCAGCGCAATCGTCACCCACAACAAAGGGATGCGCGCCGTTTTCCAGTATGCCGAGGCCATTGCCGCCACCAGTGAGCCGGTGCTGATCTCCGGGGAAACCGGGGTGGGCAAGGAGCTGGTCGCCCAGGCCCTGCATACTTTAAGCCGGCGCCAGGGCGGTTTTGTCCCGGTTAATGTGGCCGGTCTTGACGATACCATGTTCGCCGACACCCTGTTCGGCCACAAGAAAGGGGCCTTTACCGGGGCTGAGCAGGCCCGGGCCGGGCTCATCGAACAGGCGGCGGGAGGCACCCTGTTTCTCGACGAAATCGGCGACCTCTCTCCACTCTCGCAAACCAAGCTGCTCCGGCTTCTTCAGGAGCGGGAATATCTGCCCCTAGGTTCGGATCTGGCTAAACGCGCCGAGTGCAGACTGATTTTTGCCACCAACCGCGATCTTGCCGCCATGCAGGAAAGCAACGCCTTTCGCCGGGATCTCTACTACCGGCTCCAGGCCCATCACCTGCAAATCCCCCCTTTGCGGGAAAGGCTCGACGATCTGCCGCTCCTGATCGACTATTTCCTGAAACAGGGCGCGGCCAGGCTTAACCGGAAAAGACCACCCTGGCCCAGGGAGCTGATTCAGCTGCTCGGCACCTACAATTTCCCCGGCAATGTGCGGGAGCTGAAAAACCTGCTTTTCGACGCGGTGAGCATCCACAAGGCCGGCACCCTTTCCATGGATTCGTGCAAAAATTACCTGCGGCTGCGGCGCCCTGGCCTGGAAGAGGAAGGCAAAGAGCTGCCGGAAGCCCCGACCCCCTTCGCCGGGCTGCTTAAGCTCCCCTCGATCCGGGAGGCCGGCTATCTGCTGGTGGTCGAAGCCCTTAACCGGGCCAGGGGCAACCAGGCCATTGCCGCGGAGATGCTCGGCATCACCAGGCAGGCCCTCAACTGGCGGCTGAAACAGGCGGATCGGGGAGATTGAGGCGAGGCGGACTATTTCATTTCTTGTCTTTCTTTCCTTTCTCTTTACCGTTTCAAAGGCTCAGCCACCAGTTCATACCATTTGACCACCTTGCCCTTGCCGTGGCCGGCGCTGAACGCCTCCTCCGCCGCCTTGTTCCTGAATGCCACAATGCCGAAACCCCTTGGGGTATTCAGGTCGGTTTTCAGTACAAAATGCATCGCTTCCGCCGGGAACTCCGCGCCGGTGGATTGGTCATAGGCAAGGGCTACGCCGTCAAACATGGTCTGACGCGTGGCGCATTCCTCGTTCCGCGCCAGGACAGCACAGCCGATGTCATCATAAGCCTGTTTATTGCCCAGACCCGAGAACTTTGGCACCAGCACAAAGAAACGCCTGTTCTCATCGGTGATCTTAACAGAGGACGAAGAGCAGACATTGTTCTCCTGCGCAGCGACCGGCAACGCAAAAAACAAAATCGCAAACAGCAAAATGACATCAGGAATGCGGGATTTCATGATTTTCTCCTGTTGTTGCTTAAGGTGGTGTACGCTGCGCTTCCATTGCAACCAGTGAACCGTAGATGGTGAGGGCTATTATGCGCAAGTCACAATTACTTTTTCTCACCCTGTTTCTAGCGGGCTGCTCTCATACTCCATTATCACTAGTTCCGCTGGATGGCTCACAGACAAACGATCTATCTCGGGCGTCGGTGATTATGGAGGACCAACATCATCCTGTTCTGCTCCGTGGACTTGATGGGGTTCCTGTTAAGTCCATGATGGTCCCGAACGCGTTGTGGGAGTATGCATATGTGATAAGCGCTGGAACGCATGTGTTCTGGGCAAAAAGCGGGGCGTCGTATCCGCTTATCCCTCAACGGATACGCTGTTACCTCCTGCATGTTGAGCTTGCACCGGGTGGGCGCTATCTACTCAAGGAAGATGCAAAAGAGAAGAAGGCTTTTCTGGTAATAACCGCCACTGGGGAAATTGTATCAACAGGAGAGTTGGTTGATGAGCCCTGGGTTTTCATGAAGGACTGTACGTGGGACTAGACTTAACGAAAAATCGTGGTCAGACCAGAATGGCGCTAGTTTAAGCTTTTTTCATCTGAGCCCTCCTGGAGCAATTTTGCCCGAAGAACTCTATTTTTGCATGCCCTAATTATAAGGGATGTTAACAACCGGCCATCGCGCTGCTCAAGATTGCCTTGACGGCCCCGGACGTAGTGCTCAAATCCCTACACGCCTAGAATATGACGGGGGTCTTGAAAAATCAGTTTTCCAAGCAGCGACACCGGGGGGCAAGATAGCAATCGTCTATTGGGTAAATTTCTTTGAGTTTGAATCTACCTTTCTTTCCTTTCTCTTTACCGTTTCAAAGACTCATCCACAAGTTGATACCATTTAACCACCTTGCCCTTGCCGTGGCGGGCGCTGAACGCCTCCGCCTCCACCTTGTCCATGAATGCCACAATGCCGAAGCCCCTTGGGGTAATCACGTCGGTTTTCAACACAAAGTACATCTTTTCCGCCGGAAACTCCGCGCCGGTGGATTGGTCATAGGCAAGGGCTGCGCCGTCAAACATGGTCTGGCGCGTGGCGCATTCCTCGTTCCGCGCCATGACAGCGCAGCCGATGTCATCATAAGCCTGTTTGTTGCCCAGGCCCGAAGACTTTGGCACCAGCACGGAGAAACGCTTATTCTCCTCGGTGATCTTAACAGACGACGAAGAGCACATCCCTTCCTCCGCCTGCGCCGTGACGGGCAGCGTAAAAAGTAGAATCGCAAACAGCAAAATGACATAAAGAATGCGGGGTTTCATGATTTTCTCCTGCTGTAGCCGAAGGTGATGTCTTTACGCGCCAACTAAGGTCAGATGATATTTTGACTTTCAACGGGGCCAGAGCAAATCACCCGCCAGTCGCCAATGCGGAGACGAAAATAACCAGTTACGCCTTGCAACGCCTTGATATTGTTGGCCATACTCGTCTGCTCCACCGCATATTGCTCGATCTTTACTCGAAGCAAACAGGCGGTGTCGGCGGGCATTAGACTCAGCGTCTTCACAGCGCCCCGACTGTAGGTGATTTTTATATATGATTAGCTAACAGCAAGCATGATGTCAATATATGCGTTTGCCATAATCAACACCAGCTTTACCGTCCCGCCTTTCTGAGAAACTAAGGAGTTTTGATATTCTGACTTTCAAGGCGCAAAAGACAAAATGTCAAGCCTGCCACCCATCTCTCCCCTGATTTCGGTAGAGCTTGAACCTTGGTCAGGAGTTATCTGTTGGGGACCGCGATTGCTTCATCGCGTTCGGCAGCGGGATCAGGCAGTACCCTGACCAGTCGAAGAAAGGGATGCCCTTCGGAGTCTACGCCGATTACGGCTACTGAATCCGTGCTGACTGCGATCAGGCTGCTCTCATCGAAATGGGACGTTGCGCCGACCTCGATAGGGGCCGACCATTTCCCTTCCCAGTAAACCACCAGTCTCATTGGCTGTGGCGGATTCGCCCACCAGCCCGTGCGGGATTCTTCAAGAAGCGCGACCATGCGGCCTTTCCCCAGCGCAACCAGACCACGGACGCGGCGGAATCCCTTTTCGTCGAGCAGCATTCGCGCCGGCTCAGGCATGCCATGGACGATCCGGCGCATCCACACGGCTCCGTTGTTGTCAGCCATGAGAACAACGCTCTCCCTTCCAACCCCATCGGTGGCGATGTGCGGATTGCCCCAAAAGCGGCCTGGAACGGTCATCGCAAAGAGGGATTTGAACTCCTCTACGCTGACTCCGAGCAGCGACCAGCTTGCATCATCAGCTCCCAAGGCTTCAACCCGCTCCGTCGGCGTGGGCGCGGCTTCGCGGCCCGGCGCATTGAAGCGCTCGTAGCGCAATTGGCTAACATCGACGAAGGCATACGCCAAGCGGCGATAGACGACCTCAACGTCACCCGCCTGACTCGCTACGGCATCGACGTAAACAGTATCCCAAGAGCTTGCGCGATCCACGATCCCGCGTTCGGCCCAGCCTGCCGACGTGTACTCGGCAATTCCGAACTTGGTGGCATTGGTGACCCACGGCAAGATGATTCCGACCCCAAAGCCGCCGAACCCGAACCAATCCCAGCGGGTTTTGTTTCTGGGATCGGGAGCCGCGAGTTCGAAGAGACAAGCGACATTCGGTCCGCCGGGCACAAAGCTCCTGCACCCCGGACCCTCGACCTCCTTCCAATCGGCCTGGCTCAATTCGAAGTGGCGTTTCCCGACGAGCGCATGGAGCGCGCCCTGCCGATCAACAACTGCGTCGAGCACTTCGCCAGACTGCAGAACTGCCGGCAACATTTCGCCGTCGAACAGCTTCCCGGCCCGCACGACCGAGTAGCGCAATTTGTCGCCGGAATTCGGCACAAGCAGGATATGGATCGCCTGGTCCGGTCCGGCGGCCACCTTGAAAAGGCGAATCCGTTGCTCACAGAGGCCAATCGGCGGCCCAAGCGAGACAGCGGGCAACCTACCGCTGTTCACGGCCGGATCTGCCCGTGGCCTTGACCAGGGGCTACTCTCGCAACCCGCCGCGAGCAGCGCGCTCAGGAGAAGAACGAGCAAGCGGACAAGACTCATCTTTCGGATGGAATTCTGTACGGAATTCTGGGGACAGTATACGAAACAAGTCAATTGGATATACAGTTTGAATGCATAAGTAGAGAAAATGGGAGCCTCCAGGTGGCGGACAGCTCATAATTAAAAAATACTGTGGTCATTGCTTCCCATCTTGCTATTCATAAAGATTGAAAATCTTTCTAGCAAATTAACAAGCAACACCCCGCGTCTCCGCCCCTTCCTCTGTCTAGTTCTATCCATCGCTTATGCGGCAGACACGTCCAACGAGCTAAGCCTGATGGTGAAGGTCGTACCCTTGCCAACCTCACTTGCCACCTCGATAGTGCCGTGATGCTTGTGGATAATATCATATGCGATGCTCAGCCCCAGACCGGTACCCTTGCCGACTTCCTTGGTGGTAAAGAATGGCTCGAAGATCCTGGCCGCAACCTCAGGGGGCATGCCGCACCCGTTGTCGGTAATGGTAACCACGACCCCCTCCCCTTCTCCTCGAGTCCGGATTTTGATCTCACCATGGCTGTCGATGGCATGCACCGCATTGATCAGGAGATTCATGAAGACTTGATTTAACTGGCCGGGATTGGCGACAGGCAAGGGCAGTTCACCATAATCCTTGGTGACCTCGGCCTTGTACTTAATCTCGTTTTGGAGGATGGTCAGGGTATTATCAAGGGCGGCATTGATATCCACCGGTTGAAGCTTGGCCTCGTCGATGTGGGAGAAACTCTTCAGGTTCATGACGATTTGTTTGATCCGAGTGCCCCCTTCAACGGATTCGGTGATGAGATCGCTCAGATCGGCCAGAACATGATCGAGCTTCAAAGAGTCCCGTTTGGCCTGAATCATGGCGGAAAGATCATCCTCCCCAGCTGCAGCAGCCAACTTCCTAATCGTTTCGGTTTGATAGACGATGAACTCGTCAAGCCGGGCGCAGTATTTGTCGAGAGTCCCCAGGTTGCTCAGGATAAAGCACATGGGGTTGTTGATCTCGTGGGCAACCCCGGCGGCCAGTTGGCCTATGGAGGCCATCTTGTCCTGCTGCAGAAGTTGGACCTGGGCCGCCTTCAATTCCTCATAGGCTGTGGCGAGTTGTTCGTTACGCTCCCGAAGCTCTTGACGGGCCTGGGCCAATGCCGCCACCATCCGGTTAAAGGCGGTGGAAAACTCTCCCAGGCCAACCACTTGCTGGCTGAAATCACCGGCCGCCACCTGATTGGTTTGCCAGGTGAAATGGCGGAGATTGGCGTGCAACCCCTTCAAACGTCCTGCCAGGGGGCCAGTGCAATGAAGGGTGGCGGAAAGATCGCCGACCGCCATTGCCCCGGCAAAGCGACCAAGCTCGGCCAAGTAAGCACTTAAGGCAAGCAATTCCTCCCGGCATTCGCACCCTTCCGGAATTTCCGGTGACTGGCCGCTGGCAAAAAGCGCAAGCAATTCAGCTGGGCTGGTCATGCGGGAGGCGCTGTATCTTCGACCGTGGCCAGGAAGCGGCAGGTGCGATCCCCGGTGCACCAGCAATCGATCTCCTTCACCCGGAATTTGGTGCCGGTAAAGGATTCGAGCAGGGCGGCGATAAAACCCTCGTCATAGGTGCAGATCTCATAGGACAGTTCGGGCAGGCCCGAGCAGTCCAGGTCTTCGGAAACGGTCAACACGAGTCGGCCATGGGCCAGGTCTTCCTCCTCCAACCGCAGGATGCCTATCCCAAGGTCGAGCAAAACATCCTGCAACTTTTTGACAAAGGAAGATAGCTCGGAGACCGGAGCAATGCATTGGGTATAAAAATGACGACCGGCAAGATACCCGCCTTTGTAAAAAAAATGGTCAGCCCTGTCTGCCCCTAGTTCTTCTTCAAGGACATCTCGCAGACAGAATTGCATCAGGCGATAGACCTCCAGCCTGGTGTTCCGGCCGAGGTTTGGACGTCCCTCGTTGAGGTTGCCGATTAGGTCCCAGGAGAAGGCATATTTTCTTGGTGCAAACATAAATCCGAGCTCCTTTTTCAGTAATGGTTCCCTGTTTTGACGATAAAAAAACAGCTATTCAGCAACGCGAAAGATCTGTTCGCAGAAATTAATTACACTTCATTTCTGACGAGGTTTCAAGTTAATTTGACGGGCTGTTGCGCCATCCAGGTCGGATTCGGACCGAATACGCCGGTATAATCCGGCAAGGGGTGGCATAACATTTTGAATTCTTGCTCCACTATCCCCGCCCGCTTTCCGCAAAATACTTTGCATCCCTCATCAGAAAAAAACTTCTCTGTATTCAGACAATATCCTGTAATTTAAACAAGATATCCTAATACAGCCGGCCTGGCATCGCCCTTGCTTTATCTGGTTGCAGCAAACGGCTCATGGGGGGTGGCCGCAAAATAACTTGCCGCGCTTCTCCCCCTGCTAAATCAGCTCCCAACCAATATCTGCAAGGAGAAAGATCATGTCCGAGAAAAAGCTGCACCAATGGATTCCCTTCCTGCTCCTGACCGGGCTTTTGACGGCAGCCCCCGCCCTCTCCACCACGCCTGCCTTTGCGGCGGAACCGGCTGCTGCAACCGCGTCCCAGGACACCAACACCTATACCGGCAAGGTAACCGGTAAATCCAACAAGGCCAAGACCATCTCCATTGAGGTGAAGGGCAAGAACGAATTCGTCAAGTTCGACGACAAAACCGTGGGCATCGAACACGCGGTTGAGGGTGAGGCCTCGATCATCCAGTTTGAGCTGCGCGGCGACGATCGGTTCGCCACCAGCATCAAGCCGAAACTGGCCAGTCTGCCGGAAGGCGTCAAGGAGATCAAGAGCGGGGAGCTGGCCAGGCTCATCGCTCTGGGCCCGCAGGAAGGCAAATACCTGCTGATCGATTCCCGGCCGGCGCCCCGCTACCATGAAGGGCACATCCCCACCGCCATTTCCATCCCCGAGACGCTCCTGAAGGAGAAGGGAGAAACGGCCCTGCCTGCCGAGGCCAAGGGTGGCGACATCCAGCTCATCTTTTACTGCGGCGGCCCTACCTGCGGCATGAGCACCAGCTCGGCGGGCATGGCCAGGAAGATGGGCTACAGCAACCTCCACGTTTCGCTGGAAGGTATCCCTGGCTGGAAGAAGTCGGGGAAAAGCGTGACCGCTTCGGAAAAATTTGTCCAGACCGGCAACATCGTGCTGGTGGACCTGCGCGCCAGGGAAGCGTATGAGGCCGGTCATATCCCCAAGGCGCACAACATCCCCCTGGCTGCGCTGGCGGCACTGGAGGACAGCTTACCGCTCAAGGCTCCAACCGTGGTCTATGCCGACTCCCCTGCCGAGGCGGAGCAAGGCTACAAGCTGATCAAAAAATGGGGGGTCAAGACGATCTCCATCTGGCCGGGCGGTGAAAAATCGTGGACAGCCAAAGGCAACAAGCTGGCCACCGGCCCCAGCCCGTCGGCGATCACCTGGGCACGGCAGATAGGCAAAAACGAAATTTCCCTGGCCGAATTCAAGCAGGCCATGGAGGGTAACCCCGGCCAGATGATTCTGGATGTCCGGACCAGGGATGAAGTGCAGGCAGGCGCGTTCAAGAACTCCATTTGCATCCCCCTGGACGAGATTGAAAAACGGCTTGGAGAATTGTCAAAGGACAAGGAGATGCTGATCCACTGCTCCACTGGCGCCAGGGCGGAAATGGCCAAGGCGGCCCTGGACAAGGCAGGGATCAAAAGCCGATTTCTGGTTGCCGAGGTGGAATGCGAACAGGGCAAGTGCGTGGTAACGGACTAGCTTCGCTGCCCTTATGAAGCAACCGCCTAGTTGTGGTTGATTTGCGACAAAAGGCCCTGCCGGAAGCATCATTCCCGGCAGGGCCTTTTGTATAGCCGCCCCGGCCTGCAAGCGAACCATTGCCGGACTTGCACAGCCAAGCCACTTCCACCATTTTTCTTGACAAAAAAAATCACGGGCTGGGATATTAATAATAAACAGAGATCCACGAGAACCAGGGCCTTTGACAAGGCAGCAAATACCTCCTGCCCAATTATCATTTACCTGCAACGCTTCCTGAGATTTCTTTGCTTGCCCAAGACCGGCAAGACGTCTATAATTACAATTTCTGTATCCTTACAGCTGGTTGCGCCTTGTTGGCAACCTGCCTTCTCTCAACACGACCCCGGGAGCCATTCCGTGACTCTGTCCAGCACCAAGAAAAAACAACTGCGCGAGGCGGTTGGCAAATTCAGCTCCGCCAATATTCTGGTGCTCGGCGACATCATTGTCGATCACTTCATCTGGGGCTCTGTTTCCCGGATCTCCCCGGAAGCGCCGGTGCCGGTGGTGGATGTCACCCACGAAAACCTGCTTTTGGGCGGAGCCGCCAACGTTCTGCACAATATTTACGCCCAGAACAGCCGGGCTTCGCTCTGCGGCCTGATCGGCAACGACGCCATGGGCGACCATCTCCTTGGGTTGCTGGCGGAACTCGGCTCTCCTGCCACGGGCATCATCCGCACCTCTAACCGCCCCACCACCCTAAAAACCAGGATCGTGGCCCAGCACCAGCAGGTGGTCCGCTTCGACCGGGAAAAAACCGGGGAGCCGAGCCCGGAACGGCTGGCGGAGATCTGCCGCTTCATCGACGATCATCTGGAGAGCTTTGACGCGGTCATCGTCTCCGACTACAACAAGGGGATGATCAACCTGCCCCTGATGGAGCATCTGCGGAGCCGCCTCAAAAATCGGGAGATCCCGCTCATCATCGACCCCAAGCCCCAGCATCCGGAACGCTTTCGCGGGGCCACCATCATTACTCCCAACCTGCACGAGGCCGAGCGCATGGCCGACATGGTCATCAGAACCGAGGAAGATTTGCAGACCGCGGCCCAGCTCCTCCAGAAAAATCTGGCCAGCAATGCGGTTCTTATCACCAGGGGTGAAGCTGGCATGGCCCTCTATGAAAAGGGGTGCACCCTCTTCACCATCCCCACCATGGCCAAGGAGGTTTACGATGTCACCGGCGCGGGCGACACGGTGATCGCTACCCTGGCCCTGGGGTTGGCCGTGGGCCTCTCTGCCGCCGACGCCGCCACCATCGCCAATTTCGCCGCCGGCATCGTGGTCGGCAAGGTGGGCACGGCCACCGCCTCTACCGCCGAGCTTCTTGAGGCGATCGGATGAAGAGACCGTTGAGCATGACCGGCTACGGTCGGGGCGAAGTGGCTGGGGCGAGAAGCTGGAGCGTGGAGGTCCGCTCGGTGAACCACAAGTTTCTGGACTTGAGCATCAAAATCCCCCGCAAGTACTTAGGCCTGGAAGAGAGGATCAAAAAAGAGATCAACGCCTGCTACAGCCGGGGCCATGTCGATGTTTACGTCAACCCGGGGGCGGAGTCGGGCGACAATATCCGGCTGGCAGCAAACCTGCCCCTGGCCCGCGATTATTATCGGTGCCTGGAGGCCATCCGTCAGGATCTCTCCCTGCCTGCCCCGCCGACCCTGGCCATGCTCCAGAGTTACCCGGAGATCATCGTCGCCCACGAGGAGGAGGAAGACCTCGAAGCGGTCTGGCCGCAGGTCTCCGAGGCCTTGCGGCAAGCGCTGACCATGGCGCAGTCCATGCGGGCCCAGGAAGGTGAGGCCCTCAAGAACGAACTCCAGCAGCGGTTGCAGGAGTTTGCCCAAACCGTGGAAACCATTGCCCGGGATGTCCCCGCCATTGTCCAGCGCAGAACCGAGAAGCTCAAGGATCGGCTGGCCGTTCTCCTGCAGGGGGTTGACCTTGACCCCCTCCGTTTGGCCCAGGAAGTGGCGCTCATGGCCGACAAGGGTGATGTCACCGAAGAGGTGGTTCGTCTGAGAAGCCACATCAGCCAGTTTTCCGGCTTCCTGGCTGCGGACGAACCCGTGGGCCGCAGGCTTGATTTTCTTCTGCAGGAATTCCTGCGGGAGATCAATACCCTGGCCTCGAAAATCAGCGACGCCCCCACCGCCCATCTCACCGTGGAGTTGAAAACCGAGGTGGAAAAACTTCGGGAACAGATTCAGAATATTGAGTAGAGGAAAAGTCCATGCCGGACCAAAGAATGATCAACGTGGGCTTTGGCAACGCCGTGCTTGCCGGCCGGGTGCTGGCGGTGGTGAACCCCAAATCATCCCCCATGAAAAAACTGCGGGAAGAGGCCAAGGAGCAGAAACGGCTCATCGATGTTACCGAAGGCCGCCGAACCCGCTCCATCATCATCCTGGACAGCAACCATGTGCTGCTTTCTTCGGTACAGCCGGAGACCATCACCATGCGCTTCATGGCCTCCTACATCCGCGATGATGATCAGCCGGAAAAGGCGGGCAAATGAAGCGGGGTAATCTTTTCGTCATCTCCGCGCCTTCCGGGGCGGGCAAATCCACCATCCTCAAGAAATTGCTGACGAAGGTGCCAAATCTGGCCTTTTCCGTTTCGCACACCACCCGGGCGCCGCGCCCTGGGGAGAGCAACGGCCGGGAGTACCACTTTATCGACCGGGCCACCTTTACCGGGATGTGCGGAGAGCAGGCCTTTCTCGAATGGGCCGAGGTGCACGGCAATCTCTACGGCACCAGCCGGGCGGCCATCGAGGCCCAGCAGGCACAGGGGCTTGACGTTTTTCTCGACATCGATGTTCAGGGCGCCAGGCAGCTCCGTGATGGCGGTCATCCAGGCGCCATCTTCCTCTTCATCGCCCCGCCCTCTTGGGCGGAACTGGAAAGGCGGTTGCGGGGAAGAGGCACCGACCCCGAGGAAACCGTGCAGCTGCGCCTGGCCAATGCCCGGAGAGAGATGGAAGATGCCGGACGCTACGACTATCTGGTGATCAATGACCGGCTGGAGGAGGCCGTGGAGGTTCTGCGCACGGTGATTATTGCCGAACGCTGCAAGGGTCGCCGCAGCCCGGATGGCCTGCCCCTCAACCTCGCAGCCCTGGGCCTTGCCGCCCAATAAGCCAGTCCACCTTTTTTTTGGGAGTACCATGAGCAACCAGCCGGACAACGACGACCTCCTCTGGGGCATCCATCCCATCCTGGAGCTGCTGCGGCTTCAACCCAAAAAGGTGCGGGAGGTGGTTATCCAGCAGGGCAAAGGCGGGGCCAAGATTCAGGAGATCATCGCCCTGGCCCAGGAACAGGGGGTCAAGGTCCGCTTTCTGCCGGGCCAGCGCTTCCCCGGTGCCCCGGACAAAACCCACCAGGGGGTGCTGGCAAAAACTGCGCCCGTGGCCACCTGCAGCCTGCACGAATTGCTCAAGAAGACCAAGGAGGAGACGCAGCCCCTCATCGTGGCCCTCGATTCCATCCAGGACCCGCATAACCTGGGGGCCATCATCCGCACCGCCGCCGCCGCCGGGGCAACGGGCATCATTTTGCCCAAGGACCGTTCCGCCCCGCTCAACGCCACTGCGGCCAAAGCCGCGGCCGGAGCAATGGCCCATCTCAAACTCTGCCTGGTCACCAATTTGGTCTCCAGCCTGCAGGCCGTTAAGGAAAAAGGCTTCTGGGTTTACGGGGCGGCGGGCGAGGCCAAGCGCACCGTGTACGGGACCAAATTCTCGGGCGCGGTCTGCCTGGTGATCGGCGGCGAGGACAAGGGGATGCGCCCGCTGGTTCGCGAGCAGTGCGATGAGCTGGTGTCCATTCCCATGGCCGGGAGCCTCAACTCCCTCAACGCCTCGGTGGCCGCAGGGGTCATCCTTTTTGAGATCGTCCGCCAGCGGCAGTAATGCGGGCGTAGCCCGAATGGCGCTAGTTTAAGAGTTTTTTGCAACAGCGGGGAGTAAACTTGGGACTGTCCCCGGCCTTATCGGGGGCTGCCCCGGAAGTTTACGGGTTTGATACAACCATGGTGGCCAGCACTGCAAAGTCTGAGTTTTAGGCTTTTTGCAACTGCTGTGGCCCCAACCCGCAAAAGCCAGGGACAGCCCCCGATGAGGCCGGGGACAGTCCCGGTTTTGCTGTCCCCCGTCCTTAAACTAGCGCCATTCGGGCGTAGCCATAAATTCCCCACGCTTATTTACGAGGCCGATTTTTGACCACCATTCAGGAGAATTTCATGAAGTGTTTCGCCATTTCCCTCGCCGCCCTGCTCCTTGTTCCCTCCTTGGCCAGTCAGGCGGAGGCCACCCCCAAAAACCGCTATGACGCAACCAGCCAAACCTGCCGGGTTCTCGACGAAGGCCCGCTGGAAAGGGCCAGCCGTCCCTATGGCGAAGGCGGCAAACTCTTCAGGAATGTCTGCAAGGGCTGCCACTCCCGCAACAACGACAAAGGCGCCCCATTTCTCTGGGTGGAATCAAAAACATCTAAAGGCTGGAACCTGATTTTTGCAACCCGTTCCCCTAAATGCGCCAAAAATGGCGCCTGGGACACCATGACTCTTGAGCAGTTGCAGAAACTCAACGACTACCTGTACCGCTGGGCGGCAAACAGCCAGGATCCCAACGACAGCTGCTGACGCTGAAAAAACTCTCCCGGTCCGGGGGAGCAACAGCTATCAGGCGGCGGCCCAGCCTTATTTTGCCTGTCCCTTGTTGAAGAGATCGGCAAAGGTACCCATGGGCTTGGCCTCCTTCTTCTTTTCCACAATGTACTGCCGGAAATCTTCCCGGTTTTCGTTCTCGCCAGCAGCCTTGTCTTTTTTGCCGCTTGCCTTGCCGCTCTCCTGGCCTTCGGCCTTGGCGGGCATCGGCAAGGAGAGGGACAACCTCTTTTTCTCCGGGTCCACGCTGTCGATCTTTACCTCAAGGACATCCCCTACCTGGACGACCTCGCGCGGGTGGCTGATGCGCCGCCCCGCTCCCAGCCTGGAATTATGTACCAGCCCGTCGATGCCGGGCGCAAGCTCAACAAAAGCGCCGAATTCCATGAGGCGGACAACCTTGCCGGTAACGACGCTACCCTCGGGAAACATGCTGCCGATCTCCTCCCAGGGATTGGGCTGGGAATCCTTAAGGCTGAAAGAGTAGCGGTCCTGGTCCCAGTCAAGCTTGAGCACGGTGACAGTAACTTCCTGGCCCACAGCCAGCCGCTCGTGGATATCCTCGATCCTCCCCCAGGCGATCTCGGAAACCGGGATCAACCCCTCAATACCGCCGATATCGACAAAGGCGCCGAAATCGCGGATGGAGGTAATGCCCCCCGTGACCGTCTGGCCTACGGCCAGTGACTCCTGCAAGGCCTCCTTCTGCTGAGCCCGTTCCTCCTCCTGCAAGGCCCGGCGGGAAACCACTATGTTCTTGCCGTGTTCGCTGTACTTGGTGACTTTAAAGGCGAACTTCTTGCCGATGTACTCCTCACCGTTTTCGATCCTTCGCATCTCCATCTGGGAAAAGGGGCAGAAGGCCCGGATATTGCCGGAGAACTTCACCTCAAAACCGCCCTTGATCTCGCCCGTTACCGTACCCTCAACCGGGATGCCGTTCTGACAGGCCTCTTCGAGATGACCGGCCACCGCGCCACCGCTTACTTTGGCGGTGAACAGCCGTTCGTTCTTCTTTTCAGAGAGGAAATAGACCTGCACACGGTCGCCTTCCTGCACGGTAAGGTTGCCCTCACCATCGGTAAATTCGTTTCTGGCCACCGATCCTTCGCTCTTACCCCCAAGATCAAGAAAGATCCATTCCTTGGCAATGCGCACCACGGTTGCCTCGATCTTCTGGCCCGGCCGCAACCGTTCCCTGGGGCTGGCCGCGGTTTCCTGAAACATCTCGGCAAAGCTTTTATCATCATCGGTCATTGTCATCACCCTCACTTGAATGTTGTTTTTTAAAAAATTATTCGCCACGAACCCCACGAAAGAACACGAAATTTTCAAACTGCGCAACAGCTTGATCTCGCTGAATACCCCCTTGCTCTCTACGCTTTCTTTCGTGTCCTTTCGTGGGGTTCGTGGCAAAAAAACTTCACTCTCCGCCAATGGCAGAGCCGATCTCCACCCTTTCAACCTCTTTGGTCTCGCACTGAAGAATACAGAAGCCTGGTTGCTCATCCTTACCCAGCAACTCGCCGGGATTGACCAATAGGCAGTCCCCGACCTTTTCCACCTGATAGCGGTGGTTATGGCCGCAACACACCAGGTCGAATAACCCCTGGCAGGCGACACCCCTGGCCAGCTGCGGGTAATGAGTAAAGGCGATCTTCAGCCCCCCGGCCTCCACCGCGCCCAGAATGCCGTGGTGGCTGATGGTAGGAAAGCGGATGCCGCACGACTGGGAGATGACATGCTGATCGCCGATATTGTTGCCGTAGATCAGATGCACCGCCCCGCTGAAGCGGGCGAGTTCGTCGAGCATGAACGGGGAGATCAAGTCGCCGCAATGGATGATCATGCTTACGCTGTAAGCATTGCAGTATTTCACCGCACCCCGCAGGTTGAGGATCTGGTCGTGGGTATCTGAGATGATTGCTATTCTCATGGTTTTCCCCTGAGAATTTCGGCAAGCGCGGCGAGGCACCGCTCGTTACGCTCACCCTCCTGCAGCGAAACCCGAAAGTATTCGGAATCCAGGCCGGTAAAATTGCTGCAATCCCGAATCATGATACGTTGGCTGAGCATTGCCTCCCGCAGCCGGGGCGCGGTGATCGGGCCGCGCAAGCGGCAAAGGACGAAATTCGCCACCCCGGGCACCACCTGCACCCCCGGCAGGGCAGACAGCCGAGCGACAAAGCCTGGCTTGGTCCGGCCAATAACATCGCGCACCGCTTGCACATAACCATCGCCATGGCTAAAGAGATACTCCCCCGCCACCTGGGCCAGGCGATTCACCCCCCAAGGCTTGCGTCGTGCCGCAAACCGGGCCATCTTTTCCTCGGTGGCCACGAGAAAACCAAGGCGCAGACCGGGGATACCGTAAATTTTCGAGGAGGAACAGAGGAGAAACATATTGGCCGGCAGCGAGAACCCGGCCAGGGAAGGCTCTCCCACAAAGGGCAGATACGATTCGTCGATGAGAAATTCCGAGGCCGGATGGGCGAGGATGAAATCGAGCAATTCGCGGCTGGGCACCACCCGGCCGGTGGGGTTGTTGGGGTTACAGAGAAACACCAGCTCGCCCCCGGCGAGACGGGCGGACAACCGGTTAAAATCAATGGCGAAATCCTCGTCTGCCTTAAGGGTGAAAAAATCCACCTTAAGCCCGGCCCATTCGCTGGCCGTTTGATAATCACCATAGGTGGGGGCAACGATCAGAGCTCGTTTGCAGCGCACGCTGCCCGGCACGGCATAGATGAATTCGGTGGTACCGTTGCCAGCCAGAACCTGTTGCGGGCTGCAGCCGTATTCCCCGGCAAAAAGGCGGACCAGAGTTTCGCTGCCGCTTTCCGGCAGAAAGCTGATCTCAGGCAACCTTGCGCTCAACTCCTCCCGCAGCCCCGGGGGCATGCCCAACGGGGTGAGATTGCTGCTCAGGTCGATGAGGTCGCTTACCGCACACCCCAACCGCTTGGCCATCGCGAGAATATCCCCGCCGTGGGCGCCCTGGGCGCTGATCAAGCCGGCTTCCATGTCAACCCTTGAGCCGCAGGGGCAGACCGGCAGCCACGAAAACCACTTGCCCGCAAACCGAGGCCATCTGCTGATTGGTCCAGCCGGCCAGATCGCGAAAGCGGCGGCCCAGGGCTGATTCCGGCACGATCCCCAGGCCGACCTCGTTGGCCACCAGGACCACCGAGACGGAAAGAGCGGTTACGGTCACGGCCAACCTGGCAACCTCGGCCTGGATTTTTTCGTCGCCAAAATCCTGCATCATCATATTGGTAAGCCACATGGTCAGACAATCCACCAGAAAGACCTCCGACCCGGTCTCGTTTTTCTCAAGCACCCCGACCAGGTCCAGCGGCTCTTCCACAGTCAGCCAACCCATGCCCCGGCTTTGTCGATGCAGGGCGATGCGCTGGTCCATCTCCGCGTCGTTCCTGGCTTCCAGAGTGGCGACAAAAACCATGTCGGAAAAATTTTCGCCAACCCATTGTTCGGCGTAGCGGCTCTTGCCGCTCCGGCAGCCGCCGAGCACCAGTTTTTTTTCGGGGCGTTGTTCGTTTATCATAAATCGTTTCCTGTGGCAGTGGTGTGTACTGCCAAGGCAAGGTACCTTGTTCCCTGGGCAAAGAGCAACCGTTTTGCCGTAAGTTCCTCAAGAAAAGTTGTCAGTTGCGCCATGCCAAGCTTGGGAAACAGACGGGCAAGTTCAGCGAATTCGACTATGTTTCCACAGGCAAGATAAATAGCCCGTGAGGTGCCGCGCAACCGGTGATGCAAGGTTGCCTGGCCGGGCAGCTCCTGGCGGATAAGCAGCAGGTTGCCTGCATCCCGGGAGAAAAGCAGCGGCAGAAGGTGGGCCGGGCTGCGTCGTGCCTCGTGAAATCGTTGCCAAGCCCGGATCTTCTTGACCACCGGCTGCCAGAGTCTGCGCTGGTGCGCCCGATCCCCGCGATAGTCGCTGAGCAGCAGGGTCAGGCCAGACAGGATTTGCGGCGGCAAGAGCTTACGGTTATTTGGATGCTGGACAATGGCGCTGATCCCGTAATCGCCGAATTTCTCAGCCACCTCAGAACCGTGACCAAGGAAAAAAGTCGCGGCGGCCAGGGGGGTGAAAGGCAAGACAAACTCGAGGTTGGCAAGGGTTTCCTCCACCTCCGCCTCGGTGGACCCGGGAAAACCGGTGATCAGGTTCCCATCCAGCCGGATGCCCAAGGCAAGGCTCTCCTTCATCAGAGCCAGATTCTCCATAACCGTGGCCCCTTTGCGCATCCTCTCAAGAAGCCCCTGGCTCAGGGATTCGATCCCGGCCTGCACCGCCATCAGCCCGCCCTGCCGGTAGCCTTTGAGGATTTCTCCCCGCTGGTTTACCCGGAGTTCGGCAAAAAAACGGAAATCTTTTTTGCCGGAGGCCATCCTGGCAAAAAAGGGGGCGGCATCGCGGCCGGGCAGAACATTATCCGTAAAGCTGAAATCAAGACAGCCATGCCGCCCGGACAGAGTCAGCACCTCCTCCTCCATTTGCGCCGCGCTCTTACCCCGGTAGCCATGCCACTGGAGATTGAGATTGCAGAAGGTGCATTTTCCCCACCAGCATCCCCGGGAAAATTCAACCGGCAGCTCCGGCACGAACGGCTCCCCGGAAAACTCCCGGCGCAACTCAAGAAAATAATCAGCATAGTCAGGGATCGGCAACTCGGCCAGGGTCTTTAACTGGCAGCCGCGGAAGGATTCATCCTGTGCCGGCGCTGTTCGGGCCATGACCTGGGGTGCCAGCGCGGTTTGCCGCCCGGTCAGAACTTGACAGAGATTCGCCAGCGGCAGCTCCCCCTCGCCATGCACCACATAATCGAGCCAGGGAAAAGTTGCCAGCAGAGAGCTGCCCATTTCCGCCACGCAGGAAGAGCCGCCAAAGACCATGGGCAGCTGCGGGTGCAAGGCCTTAATTTGCCTTGCCGCCAGAAGCGAGGCCAGCAGCTGGTTGAAGCAGACGGAAAACCCCAGCAGATCGAACTTCCCCCACTCCTGCCCGGCAAGCCAGTACTGGAGATGGGCGGCCACCTTCTCCCAGAGGAGGTCAACATCCTGCCCACCCGCAGATTTGCACTGCCTGAGTCTTTTCGCAAGAAAACCGCGCAGCACCCCGCGCTGTTCCGGGAACAGCAGCCCGGCGTACAGCCCTTCACAAAGCCAGACATCCTGGGAGATTTCCTGATAGAGAGCAAAGCCCAGGGACTTGGCCAACCCCAGATAAGGGTGCAGGCAGACAACCCTCAGATCAGGCTCGGCCATGGCAAGATAGCCCTTGAGTACCCCGAGCTGGATGGAAGGCCGGTTGAAAAGCTGCCAGGGCATGGCGATCAGCCCCAGGCGAAACTGAGGCTGCGGTTGGCCTGTGTTCTCAACCATCCTCATTCCCATTACATTTTCCCAAGGTAATTAAAATCAAGGCAGCCCTCCAGAGGCAAAAAACACCCAGCAGTGCCGCAGATGCGCGAAAGAGGCCTGCGAAGTGTGCCGGGGCACACGAGCAGGCCGATGACAAAGCAGATGTGGTGCTGCTGGACGTTTTTTTACTGCTCGATGATTTCTGTGCCCAATGGCGGAGTGAAAACGAAAATGTCGGAAGAGACCTTTTCGTTCCGCTTGATGTTTTCAAAGACAATATTGGTTATGCTGCCGAAGTGATCGACGATTTCAAGGCGGCGCACCATGAAGCTATCGTCGATCCAGACATGGAGGTAATCGACCTGCGGATGTGCGGTCTTGGGTACGAGCTTGATCGCCTTCATCCCCGCATCTTCCTGCCTTTCCGGCGGCAGCACCTTGAAATCACGGACAATATTACCGGTACCGACGAAAAAAGCATAAGTGACATCGGAATTGATATATTGCGAAACAGGCTGCACCACCATCTGAGCGGAATCGGCGAGATACATGGAAACCTTCTTGCCGTCGCTGATCAATACCTGCCGATCCGGCGTCTGGTAATCCCAGCGGATGCGGCCGGGCTTGGAAATCACCACCTTGCCGGCACCCAACCTCTTTCGGGTACTCATGGGCACCGAGGTGGTCTGCTTGAAATCGGCGGTCATGGTCTTGGTCTCTTCATAGCGGGCCTGAAGTTTCTTGGCCAGCTCCATCGGGGTCAAAACTGCACACTGTCCGAGGCCGGGAAAAAACATCAGGGACACAAAGCCAAGCAGCAAAAAAAACAATGCCTTGCGGCAGAAATAACCAAGTTTCATGACAAATGACTCCTGCTGAAGATTTCAGAGGCAACCTTTTCCAGAGCAATGGGGCGGCCAAAAACCTTTCTCGCTATATCCACCGCCGCATCGGTTACATCGGAAACATAATAATGGCTTTTTCCGTTTCTCTCGAGCTGCTGCTCGATAAGCGGGTTGCTTTTCAGAAAAAGGGAGAGGCTTTCCGCCACCACTTCGGAAGAATCAATGATCGTCACCCGTTTGCCGATGCGCGGCTGGATCAAATCCTTGAGGAGCGGATAATGAGTACAGCCCAGCACAAAAGTGTCCACCTGCCTCAGCCGGAGAGGTTGAAGATAACGGCGGAGAATCATCTTCGTTTCCCGTTTGTTCAGCCAGCCTTCTTCTACCAGGGGGACCAGAAGGGGGCAGGCTTGAGAATATACGGTATATCCAGGCTGCTCTGCCAGAATCTTTTTTTCATACACCCCGCTCTTGATGGTAGCCCGGGTGCCGATCACTCCGATCCGACCGGAACGGCTGGTGGCTATGGCTTTGCCTACCGCCGGGGTGATGACCTCAAAAATGGGCACGGAAAACTCCTGCTGGAGGATCTCGGAGGCCACGCTGGCGGCGGTGTTGCAGGCGACAATGATGATCTTCGCCCCCTGCCCCAGAAGAAACTCCGTATTCTGCCGGGAATAAGCGATAATTGTTTCCGGGCTTTTGGAGCCATAGGGGGTTCTGGCCAGATCGCCGAAATAGGCAATGCGGTATTGCGGCATAAGCTGTTCAACCGCCTTGGCCACGGTCATTCCGCCCACACCCGAATCAAAAATACCGATCATGATACACTCGCAAAAAAAAAAACGAAAAACTCTGCGGCCCTGAAAGCACAGACCACTGCAGGCAAGCAGCAATAATTGCAACCAGGAAAGAAAATAACTAAATTACAGAACAAGGCGCAAAAAGATGCAAAAAACACCGGGACTATGCAGCTTATTGGGGAAAAAGTCAACCTCCATCCCCGGCTTTCAAGCGGCGCAACCCTCACGCTTGAGGAGCAAAACTTCCTGGCTTTGTCAAAAAAGGAATGCCTCCGACCTTAAGGTCAGAGGCATTCCTTAAAAAAAACCTGCCTTTCTGGCAGAAGACTATTTTTTTTCGGCGCCCGACTTCCTGGCTTTACCATTTTTTTTACGCTTGGCAATGGCCTTGCGCAAATTTTCTGGCAGGCCACGTTCCTTGCCCGCCTTCTTGCGTCGCTCGGAAAGAGACTTTGCGCAGAGAGGCTGCCGCAGGGGCAAACCCCATTTTTCCCGGTACTCCCGGCCGGTCAGCTCATGGGAGCGCAAATGCTTTGGCGACAGCATCTTGAATTCCTGCCCGCATTCCAGACAAACTATCTTGTTTTTCTGGATAGATTTTTCCGGAGCCATGCCAGGGGAAATTACCTCTCCAGCAGAAACTTCTGAAATTCCAGCCTGCAGCTTTGCTTCGCCTGCCTGCAATGACTGCAACACATTGAATGTGGCCTGCAACGCCAGGGTTATTTCTTCAGTACTCATAGCTTTTGTAGCACATTGCGACTGAACCAGCTCTGCCGCCATCTCGACCAGCGATTTCCCCATGCCCGTATCCTCCACCATTGATCGTTACAAGTAAACAACATGTTGAACAATACGTAAAATAAAACAAGAATCAAAGCAAGTTTTTTCGCGAACATGCTGTGTCCGCCGCGACAACCGCAACTCGGTCGAAATCGATATACAATAACCTGCAGTTACAAATTGTTATTATTGCACGATTATACATGACCCAGTTTATTCGTATCATCAAACAGCAAAAATCAGTACTCAGAAATGATTTTAAATGTGGACAAATCCCACAAAAAAAGGGCCTCCGGAACTAACCGGAAACCCTTGCTGTTACTGGTCGGGATGAGAGGATTCGAACCTCCGACCCCGTGCTCCCGAAGCACGTGCTCTACCAGGCTGAGCCACATCCCGACATAATGATTTCATCTTAATTATATTCTCCCCCGCAGGGAAAAATTGTGGACCATATGTACCCAGAGTTTTTTGAAGCGTCAACCAAAAAGAAGGCAGGAACTTCCTTCTCAAGGAGTTCCTGCCTTGCCTCTTGAACAAATACGGCTACTTAGATAATCAGTTTTGAGTCGACACAAAACAATCTCTGCTTTCTTGCCCAACTAGCTACGACTCTTTCTGCCATCTTGGTCGTCGAAATGACGACCTTTGTTCCAACGGCTTACTTTACTGATTCAGAAAGCTTGCTGCCGGGCTTAAAGCGAGCAACTTTCCGGGCTTTAATGGTGATGGCTTTCCCGGTCTGGGGATTGCGACCCTGACGAGCCGCTCTCTTGGTCACGGAAAACGTGCCAAACCCTACCAGGGTTACTTTCTCGCCCTTTTTCAAAGCGGCGGTAACAGCGGCCAGCATGCCACCAAGGGTTTTTTCCGCTGCGGCCTTGCTGATACCGCCTGCCTTTGCCATGTTCTCGACTAATTCACTTTTGTTCATTCCTCTCCTTCCTCCTCGTGAATTTAGAGATTATCTGCCTTCTACAAGCACCGTAGTCCAGTTGCCTTAGGGGCGATTAAAACTTATGGGTGATTGTCAAACAAAAAAAAGAGTCTGTCAAACAAAAAATGCGATGAAATAAGAAAAAAATGACCTGTAGACACATTTTTTTCGGCATATTTTGGCTGATAAACAACCCGCTCAGTCCGGTCTTCCGTGCGGGTCAACAATGACTCCAGGCACCCCCATAAGAGAAAATTTGTGCTTAATTAATGAAAATACGTGCTTTTCTTGCGCTCTAGGCAAATCTTTTCGTAGAACCGCAATGGTTGCGGACTCATCAAAAAAACGCACCCGCACCCCGATAAACCCTTCTTTTTGCAGGAGCGCTTCGCACTGGGCCACCAGGAAAATTTTTTCTCTGGTAACCGGCTCCCCTTGCGCTATCCTGGTAGCCAGACATGAGGAGGCGGGGGTATCCCAGGTTGGCAGGGCGAATTCCCGGCTGAGCAGACGTATCTCATTTTTGGTGAAACCGACTGCAGCCAGGGGAATCTGCACCTTCAATTCAGCAACCGCCTTCAGGCCTGGCCGATCCTGGCCGAGATCGTCATGGTTGGTGCCATCGGCCAGCACCGCGCCATCTGCAAAAATTGGATCGGTCAAAAATTCCTGATATATTTTCTTTTTGCAGAGATAACAGCGGTCTGGGCCATTGGCCACAAATTCCGGCCAGTTGAACGGGTTTACCTGGACGGAATGAAAAGAACAACCACGATCCTGAACAGCCAGATGAGCACGTTCTGCCTCAAGGTGCGGCAGGAGTTCCGAGTTGGCATGAAAAGCATGCACCGACGAAGTGCCCAAGGTAGCGCAGGCCGCATGCAGGAGAAAGGAGCTGTCCACCCCGCCGGAAAAAGCAATGGCGATCTTCTTGTGCTTGGCAAGTACCCCCTGCAGCTCCCGATATTTTCTGGACAAGGAAATTTCCATCCAGGTTGCTTTTACTCCGATGGCAAAGTCTGGATGGGCTTTTCAAGAAGAAACTTTCCGGTTGTTATCCAGCCCTTGAGGGTCTCGGCAATCTCCCGAGCCCGCACCACACTGGAAAGCGGAGCCGTCGGCACCATCTTGCCATTAACTTCGATTCGGCCGCTTTTCAGTTGCGCATAGCTGACCTCCCCGTAGTTGCGCGCCACGCCATGGGAGTAGTCATAGGAATAATCAACAATCTGGGTAAAGATCTCCGCATCGGAAACCCCGGTATAGACGGCCATCTCTTCATTAAGGATAGGAATAGGCACCCCTATTCCCACGGCCAAAGAACTCCCGTAACCCTGCATACTCACGCCCTTAAGCCAGCGGGCGGACATCTGCTTCAAATCCCCCTGCACCATCATGGTGCCGGCCGCTCTTCGGGTGGTGCCGTTTTCCGAACGTAGAGCTTTCGGGTTATGCTGACTGCCATGCCAGGTAACGTAACCGATTCCACCCCCTAAAAAGATCCTCGTCCCCAGCCCGATGGTCTTATAAAACGGATCGTTCAACAGGGGGCTCAACTCACCGGCGCTGCAATAGGTCGCATTGCCGGCCTGGGGTTTCAACGTGCCCATGTAGCAATAGACGGTCCGCTCGGAAAGATTAATGGCGCAGTTGTAATTCTGATAGCAGTTGCGGGGATTAACCAGAAGCGCGTAGGGCAAATCAGCGAGAGTCACCTCTTTTTCCAGATTTTTATTGGGGTAGCAGTCTGTTCCGTAGGCCACTGCTTTGAGCAGCACCTTTTTCCCGGCTACCAGATCTTCAATTACATGCCCGCCGCCATAAAGAAATTCCCCGGGGAAAACCTTATTTAAGGGGTCATCCTCGGTCGGCTCTGTCGCGCCGATATAGACATCAACCGCCGCAAGTCCGGCATAGGCGGAGACATTGTTCAGCCATACCTTAAGCGCCTTGATGGTGGGGTTGGAGTGACCAAAGTTGATAAACGCACCGGAAGAGCACATGGGAGAGAAAGTGCCGGTGGTGACCACATCCACCTTTCTGGCCGCGTCAAGGGGCCCAAGCTCTTTGACAATGCCGACCATCTCTTCGGCGGTGACCACCACAGCCTCGCCCGCCTTGATTCTGGCATTGATTTCTTCGTATGATTTCTGCACCTTGAACTCACTCATGCAACCTGCTCCTTACAGTTGTGCCTTGGCCTTAATCAACCACCGAAACGACTTTGTGACCGGCATCTTCCAGGGCCTCAATCGCTTTGTCCAGCTCTCCTTTCTCCAGTCTGAAACAATACAGTTTCCGCCGGGAGGAGTGGCTTTCCGTTGCCACACTGATTATCTCACAACCGTGCGCTTTAATGATGCGGGTGACGTCCTCGACCCCGCCGGCCTTGCCGACCAGAACATCCAGCCTTGAGGAGTCCCGCAGCAACCCCATCATGCTGATAAAAGCCGAAAGCAAATCAATGGCGGTAATGATCCCCACCAGTTTTTTCTTGTCAAGAACCGGCAGCCCGCCGATTTTGTAATCGTGAATAAGGCGGGCCGCCTTTTCAATGCTGGCATTGATGTTCACGGTAATGGGGTTAAGGACCATCACCTCATGCACATGAATATTCTTTTCCTGGGCCGGAAAGGAATACTGCCGCAAATCGCTTTCCGTAATAAAGCCGACCAGCTGCTCATCCTCCACCACCGGCAGATGGCGGATGGAATGCTTTTTCATCAACGCCCCAGCCTCTTGCAGCAAAGCGTCTCTTCCGATGATGACCAGGTTTTTTTGCATGCAGCTTTTTACTTTCATGATTCGGCCTGGAAAGAGATTAGGTGTTTTTTTCACTCTCAATGAGACAATAATCCCTTGCCGTTACAGTGCAAAGCCAAGGATATCCCCATCAAGAGGTTTATACATTATCCACAAGGAGAAGCAAATAATTAATGCCCTTGCCTGGTAACTATCCAGTAGCACCGCATCTGCGTTGTTATCAGCCTGCTCGTGGGCACCAGCACACGTCGCAGGCTTCTGCCTAGCAGCTACGGCACTGCTGGATAGTTAAGGTTTGGGTAGTTATTGTTAGTTTCCGGCCTTGAGCTGGATAGTTACCTTGCCTGACGACTTTCCGTGAGGAAACAGGCCATAGCTGACGGGCAGAACTTTTCCCTTTTATTTTTTCCTGGATACGATTAAAAAAGTCACTGTGGCCAAGGCAAATTGCCTGAAAGCACAAAATCCTTGCCCTATAATTGGCTCCCCCTTAAATACGCAACAAAAAAAATTCAGCCCTCAAAACTCGCAATCTCATGACAAAAAATGAAAAAAACCTCACCTTGGCCGATATCCGGCATCAGATCGACGCCATAGACAGTCAGTTTCTGGAGCTGCTGAAAAGACGACTGTTTTGCGCCAAAAAAATCGGCACGCTCAAGAACCAGAACAACAAGGCCAAATGGGATCCGTTGCGGGAACGGCAGATATTTGAACGATTGCTTACGGAAAACAACGGCTCCTTTCCCGAGCAGCCGCTGCTGAGCATCTTCCACGAAATCATCACCACCTGCCGCCTCTCGCAAAAAGAGGTGGAAGTTGCCTATCTTGGCCCGGAAGCAACCTTTTCCCATCTGGCCGGGGTAAAATACTTCGGCCATGCCGCCAAGTATCTCCCCCTGGAAACCATTGAGGACATCTTTGACGAAGTGGAACGGGGCAGAAGCCAATACGGCATTGTTCCGGTGGAAAACTCCATCGAAGGCGCAGTCACCTCTACTTTGGACTCCTTCATCAAGTACAATGTCAAGATCTGCGGGGAACTGAATCTGGGTATAATCCACAATCTGGTCAACAAATCAGGCAGCGTGGATGACATCAAGCTGGTGGTTTCCCATCCGCAACCCATTGCCCAGTGTCGGCAATGGCTAAAAAAGCATCTGCCCAACATCACGGTTCAGGACGTCTCCAGCACCAGCGTCGCCGCGAAAATGGCCGCGGAAGACCCCAGTGTCGCAGCCATTGCCAGCTCGCTGGCCATCACCACCTACCAGTTGCAAACGGTGGTCAAGGGAATCGAGGATTACCGAGGCAACACCACTCGTTTTCTGCTGATCGGCAAGGAATCACCCACCAGAAGCGGCAAAGACAAGACCTCTCTTCTGGTCAGTCTCCTCGACCGGCCCGGCGCCTTGAACGATGCCTTGAGCATCCTGGCCCAGCGCTCCATTAACCTGACCCGGATCGAATCCCGCCCGGTCAAGGACGAACCCGGCCGTTACCTTTTCTTCATCGACATGCTTGGCCATCTGGAAGATGAGATTGTCCGGGAGGGCTGTGAAAAGCTGAAGGAAATCTGCTCGTATTTCGAATGGCTGGGGTCTTACCCCCGGACAGGAGCATGACGCAGGCCAAAGTAATATCTACTTGACAAGCAGCGCGGCAAACTGCTAATTATCGCCAAAATCGTACAACCCCATTTTCTCAAGGAGAGCCGTTTTGAAACAGTATCTATCAAAACATTGAGCAGTCTTCCGGCGTTTGCCGGTCGGCCCGGTCCGGGTCGAACGAGACAGCGGCTCTTCCTTCCCTCCCTCCAGGATTATCCAGCAAAACGGGTGATTTTTCTCCTCCTTTGATCTGGGTTGCCAACCGAGCGGGTTTGAAGCTCCGCGGCAATTCGGAAGAGTTTTCTCTTCCGTCCCATGTCACAACAAGGAGGAATCATGCTCGCTCCCGCACCAAATTCGTCCGCCCTGCGGACAATCGGTTCGGTTCTGGTGGTAGGCGGCGGAGTGGCCGGTGTCCAGGCCGCCCTTGACCTTACCGAACTCGGCCTCAAGGTCTATCTTGTCGAAAAAAGCGGCGCCATCGGCGGCGTCATGGCGCGGCTGGACAAGACCTTTCCCACCAACGACTGTTCGCTCTGCATCCTGGCCCCCAAGCTGGTCGAGGCCGGCCGCGATCCCAACATTACCATCCTGACCAAATCCGAATTGATCGCCCTTTCCGGCGAGCCTGGCAGCTTCACAGCCAAAATCCGCAAAAAGCCCCGCTACATCGACGAGGATGTCTGCACCGGCTGCGGCCAATGCACCATGTATTGCCTCAAGCAGATCGGCGATGACTACAACGAGAACCTGTCGGTCACCAACGCGGCTCATATCGATTATGCCCAGGCCGTGCCCACCAGCTACCACATCGATGCCAAGGCCTGCCTCAAGCTCAATTACGATACCTGCGGCCTCTGTGCCGTAGCCTGCCAGGCCGGGGCCATTCGCTTCGACCAGCAGGAAGAGGTCGTGGATATCCCGGTTGGCGCGGTGGTCCTGGCGCCAGGTTTCGGCCGGGTGAGCGAGGAGGTGCTTGGCCGCTACGGCTGGGGCAGGTTTGCGGATGTGCTCTCCGCTTTTGAGCACGAGCGGCTGATGTGTGCCTCCGGCCCAACCGGCGGCGAGATCGTCCGGCCCTCGGACGAAAAACACCCCCGGAAAATCGCCTTTCTGCAATGCATCGGCTCCCGCGATGAGAACTGCGGCAACAACTACTGTTCTTCGGTTTGCTGCATGTATGCGATCAAGCAGGCGTCCCTCGCCCGCGAGCATGATCCGAACTGCGAGATTACCCTCTTTTACATGGATGTCCGTACCCACGGCAAGGGGTTTGACGCAGCCCGGGAGCGGGCCATTGCCGAAGGCGATTTCCGGGTGATTTACGCCCGACCGCCCAAAGTCGAGGATGTGTTTGACGACGGGCTACTGCTCACCTGGTTTACGGAGGACGGCAAACACCAGTACGAAAAATTCGATCTGGTCGTCCTTTCCCAGGGGCTGGAAGCGCCGGACGACGCGGAACAGCTTGCCCAGGCGACCGGCATCGACCTGAACCACTACCTCTTTGCCCAAACCGGTAACGATGCGCCCCTGGCCACCAGTCGGCCCGGCGTCTATGTAATCGGCGCCTTCCAGAGCCCAAAGGATATCCCCGATTCGGTGACCCAGGCAGGCGGGGTTGCGGCGCTTTGTTCCGGGCTGCTCGCCAAAGGTCGCGGCACGGAGATGGCCAGGGCCGAGTTTCCGGCGGAGCGCAATATCTCCGGCGAGGCGCCCAGAATCGGCGTTTTTGTCTGCCATTGCGGGATCAACATCGCCGGGGTCGTGGATGTCCGGGCGGTGCGCGATTACGCCAGGGAGCTGCCGGGGGTGGTCTATGCCACCGACAACCTCTACTCCTGCTCCCAGGATACCCAGCACCACCTGACGGAGATCATCAAAAAGCACAACCTGAACCGTATCGTGGTCTCCGCCTGCACCCCGCGAACCCATGAGCCGCTCTTCCAGGCCACTCTGCGGGAAGCGGGCCTGAACCGGGCTCTGTTCGAGATGGCCAATATCCGGGATCAATGTTCCTGGGTCCACATGCACGAACCGCAAAAGGCCACGGACAAGGCCAAGGATCTGGTCCGCATGGCCGTGGCCAAGGCGGCCCATCTCGTGGCCTTGCCGGAGCAGCGGCTGCCGGTCACCCCGGCTGCACTGGTCATCGGCGGCGGCTTGGCAGGATTGACCGCGGCCCTGGCCATTGCCAAGCAGGGGTTTGCAACCACCCTGATCGAGCAGGGTGGCACTTTGGGCGGCCGGGCGCTGTTGCTCACTGCGGATCGCTTTGGCGATGATCCCCGAAAAGCCATGCAAAACTTGATCGACAGGGTGAAACACCATCCGCGGATAACCGTACGTACCAAGGCCACGGTGGCCAGCATCTCCGGTTATGTGGGTAACTTCACCACCACCATCGCCGGGGAGAAGGGCAGCGAAGTGGTGCATCACGGTGTGGCGGTGATCGCTACCGGCGGCAAGGCCTACGAGCCGCAACAGTACCTGTACCCCGTTTCCGAGCGGGTCATGACCCAGCTGGAACTGGAGAAACGTCTGGCTGCAGGCCACCCGCTTGCCGCCAGGATGAAACAGGTGGTCATGATCCAGTGCGTGGGCTCGAGGGGCGAGGATTTAGCCTACTGCAGCCGTGTCTGCTGCGGCCAGGCCCTGAAGAATGCCTTGCGCCTCAAGGCCCTTGCTCCCCATCTGGCCATCACCGTTTTGTACCGGGACATGCGGGCCTATGGATTTTTGGAAGACGATTATCGCAAGGCCCGGGAACTGGGGGTGGTTTTCACCCGATACCAGACGGACAATCCACCTCGGGTGCGAGCAGGACGCGGCAAGGCAAGTCCGGTCAAGGTCGAAATATTTGACCCGATTCTCGGGCAAAAGGTGGAGCGGGAAGCCGATCTGCTGATCCTGTCGGTGGGCATTGTGCCGGAAGACCCGTCGCTTTTGGCAAGGATGCTCAAGGTGCCGGTCACCGCCGAGAAGTTTTATCTGGAGGCCCACGTCAAACTGCGCCCGGTTGATCTGGCGGTGGACGGGATCTATGTTTGCGGCCTGGCCCATGGACCCAAGACCATGGCCGAGACCATTGCCCAGGCCCAGGCGGCAGCGGGTCGAGCCGGTCAACCCCTGGCCAGGGGGTTCATTTCTCCGGAACCCATTGTTTCCCATGTCGATCCGGATCTCTGCATCGGCTGCGGAGCCTGCGAATCTTTTTGTCCGTACAAGGCCATCAAGATCGATAAAGAGGCGAAGCCCCGCAAGGCGCAAACCCTGCCCGCTTCATGTAAAGGGTGCGGAGTGTGCGCAGCCCGCTGTCCGACCATGGCCATCGACATGGGCCGTTTCACCCTGGAGGGAATCCGGGCGCAAATCGAGGCCTTTGCTGATGAAGTTTAGGAGCCGTTCCAAAATAACCGGTATTTTTTGCCCCAGAGACTGGAATCCCGTACTGGTGTGCGGCGCGGACTTCAAACCCGTGATGCCCTATCGTCTCATAAACGAAGGGTTGTGGGTTCGATTCCCACTCCAGTCTCCATTGTCGGACCGCTAAAAAAATAAACCTCACTTCTCACATAAAGAAGCTTCCCGCATTGGAGTGCAATATGCCTCAAACCTACAGCCCCAAGATCCTCGGTTTTCTTTGCAACTGGTGCTGCTACACCGCCGCCGATTCGGCCGGGGTGGGCCGCTATCAGTATCCTCCCAACCTGCGGGTTATCCGGATCATGTGTACCGGCAGGCTCGACCCCTCCTTTCCCCTGGAAGGACTGGCCGCCGGCGCGGATGCGGTTTTTGTCGGCGGCTGCCATCCCGGCGAGTGCCATTACCAGGACGGCAACTACCACGCCCTGATTTCCGCCGCCCTGGTACACGAAGCCCTGGCTCGACTGGGAGTGAGCCGGGATCGCTTTCTCATCGAATGGGCCTCGGCGGCCGAGGGGCCGAACTTCGTGAAGATTATCACCCGCTTCACCGAGCAGGCAGCGAAACTCGGACCTTTGGGCAGCAGCGAGGGGCTTGATCCCCTCGTCCTGCGGACAAAGCTCAACCTGGCGGCTGAGGCGGCCAGGGGCCGCAAGCTCCGCACCGGCCTGCTCAACGCCTCCAAGGAAATGATGAAGGTCGGGGATTTCAAGCGCGAGACCATTGCCGGACTGGTGCATGACAAATGTGATAAGGCCTTAAACGAGCTGTTTATTTGATAATTACACTGTAATTCAACCCATACTAAGGAGAAAAACATGCTTGAAGTAACGGAATCAGCGATCAGCAATATCAATGAATATCTGGCAAAGAACAAAATCGACTCGGCCATCCGGGTGGTGATACAGAATGGCTGCGGCGGAGCAAGCCTGTCCCTTAACCTGGATGAAAAAAGAGACTCCGACCAGGTGTTTACGAAAGGGGGCATCACCTTTCTCGTGGATGACGGCATGTTTGCCACCACCGGCGCCATCAAAGTTGATTTCATCAAATCCACCTCGGGTTGCGGTTGCGGCGGAGGCGGAGGTTTCGCGATGAGCTCGGAAAAACACCTGGGCGGTGGCGGCTGTAGCAGTGGCTCCTGCTCATCCGGCTCCTACGGCTGTTGAAAACTATCCAGCAGCACCCCATCTTGCGGCGATCAACCCTGCTTGCGTACCTTAGGTACGCGGCGCCGATCCGTTTACCGCAACCTGGGGCACTGCTGAATAGTTACCGGCTTGTTTGGGGCATTGTTATTCAAGAAAAAAAGCTGCTATCCTCATCCTCAGCCAAACATTCTCGAAGGAGATTCTTCATGCGTAAGATGTCCGTTCTACTAATCGCCCTTCTGGCCACGCTCAATATGGCCTTCATCTTTGACAGCTACCGCTACATTGAGCCGGATCAATTCAAAGCCTGGCTGGAAAGCAACAAGCCCATGCTCATCGTGGACATCCAGGTGGAAAAGGATTTTGTCGCCAACCACTTCCCCGGCTCCATCGCGACCTACACCTACCCGGTGGAAACCGATCCCCAGCGTAAGCAGCTCGACGCGGCGGTGGTTGAGGCCAAAAAGAACAACAACGAGGTAGTGATCGTCTGCCCACGGGGCGGTGGAGGGGCAAAGCGCACCTATGACTACTTTAAAGCGGGCGGGGTAGCCGAGGAGCGCCTCTTTATTCTCAAAGGCGGAATGGGAAAATGGCCGCACCGGCAGATGCTCAAAAGCGGCAAGTAAGGCAACCGGTCCATTTCGTCGGCTCCGTTTTAAAACCGGGCCGGGGAAATCTCTCAGTCATCATCATTTCAAGGGAAACTATAAAAATGAAAAAACATCTTCCTCTGCTTCTGTTCACGTTTGGCTTGTTCATCGCTTCGGCCCTGATCGGGGATGCGTTTGCCGAACAGCCCGCCAAGGAGGCATTTACGCTTATCGATACCGACCAGCTCAGAAAACTGCTCGATTCCGCAGCTCCACCCATGGTCTTCGACGCCAGGAACCCGGAGGAGTACCAGGAGGTCCACATCAAGGGGGCCTTGAACCTGCCCGAACCGAAGTTTGCCGAATATTTCCATCTGTTGCCGGCCGACAAAAACAGCGCCCTGATCTTCTACTGCAACGGGGTCAAATGCGGCAAAAGCAAGAAGGCGGCGGCCAAGGCCATGGCACTGGGCTACACCAAGGTGCTGGTCTATGGTGAGGGGATGCCGGTATGGGAGGAAAAGGGGCTGCCTATTTATGCCGGGCCTGACTATGAGAAAAAGATCGAGACCAGCAAGCTCGCGCCCATGGAACTCGAGCCCCTGATCAAAAAAGGGGATGCCAACTATACCTTGGTCGATGTCCGTGATCCGGAAGAGTTCGCCGCAGGCCATATCCCCACCGCAATCAACATCCCGGTGGCCGGCTTTGCCGCCCGCTCAGGCACCCTGGACAAAAAGAAGCAGATCATCGTCTACTGCAACTCCGGCGGCCGCAGCTACAACGCCTACCGCAAGCTCCAGAAACTCGGCTACGACAACATCCGCCAGGCGATTTTTGCCGACTGGAAAGAGGCGGGCCTTACGGTGGAAAAATAGAAATTATCGGGAACGGGAGGAAAATCTTTTTACTCTGCACCCTGATGGCACTGATCTTAGCCCCGGTCTGGGAGTGACGCTGGCTATGTCCGGCGCGATCATCGGCGCGAGTATGGCCTGTCTCTTTGCTCGCTATCTTGGGCGCCGCCCGCAAAGAACACAGGAATTACCATGAAAAAGGTTCTCTTGGAAATTCACCAAACCAATCGCTTTGCCAAACGACTTGTAGCCATGGCCAAGGCTGGCAAGAACGAACGAATTGTGGCCGAACGGGCACAATGGATAATCGCCGATCTGCAAACCAATCCCCTGCACGAGGAGGCGGAATGCAAACGCACCCGCCACGGGGAATTGCGTTTGAATGACTGCCGCAAGTATGATCTTTCCTGTGGCTTTAGGCTTATTGCCCTGAAAAGGGAGCGGCGGCTGATCTTCAGCTATATCGGCAGCCATGATGATTGCCAGCGCTGGATAGAAAACAATCGTGACCATCAGGATGAAATCGAATCCACGCCCCTCCCTCCAATCTTAGAGGAAAAGACCCGGGAATCCATTGCCGGCACCAGGGTGGAGCCAGACACCGATGAATATGAGGAACGGCTGATGGCGAAGATTGATGATCGATTGCTGCGCGAAATCTTTGCCGGGCTTTTCAAAAATGATCTTGGCTGGCGAGAGTAAAGGCTGAATCGTCCAGACTACCTAAATAGTGTAATATCTAAAACTGCCAGCACTCAGTACTCAGCACTTTCCCTCACCCTCCTATCCGTGACATCTGTCCGTGACAGCTCCCCCCGCCACTGTCCGGCGAAATGGTATGCCCTTTCGGCTTGTTCAGGATGGTGGCGATGATCAGCGCCCGGATTTCTTCATCGCTGGCCCCGCTGCGCAAGCTCTCCCTGAGATCGGTTTCCTGGTCGGAGAGAAGGCAGGCGCGCAGCCTACCTTCCGAGGTGAGCCGCAAGCGGTTGCAGCGATCACAGAAGTGGTGGCTGATGGGGCTGATAAAACCGACACTGCCGACAGCCCCGGCAAACCGGTAAATACGGGCCGGCCCGTCCATGCGCTTCGCCTCCACCGGCTCAAGCGAGCCCAGGGGCCTAAGCAGTTCCATGATTTCCTGGGAGCTGATGTATTTGCTTTTGTCCCACAGGGCCGAAGCCCCAATGGGCATGAATTCGATAAAGCGAATCTGCAGGGGTTCCGAAAGAGTCAGCCTGGCAAAGTCGATGAATTCGTCATCGTTTATCCCTTTCAGGGCAACGATGTTCAATTTAATCGGATCAAAGCCAAGCTCCCGGGCCTTGCTGATCCCCGCCCAGACCCTGGCAAAGGCGTCAACCCCGGTAATCTGTTGGAAGCGCTGCGGAATCAGGGTGTCAAGACTGATATTCAGCTTGCTGATCCCGGCATCCCGAAGAGCCTCGGCATGATCGGCCAGCAGGACGCCGTTGGTGGTAAGGCGGATGTCGTTTAGCCCCGGAATTTGCGCCAACTCCCTGATGAAAGAAAGCACCTCCCGCCGCACCAGGGGTTCACCGCCGGTCAGCCGGACCTTTTCAATGCCGAGAGAAACGGCAAGCCGCACTACCCGGAGGATCTCCTCGTAGCGCAGCAGCTCCTCGCTGGCCAGCTTGATCCGCCCTTCCTTCGGGGTGCAGTACTGACAGCGCAGATTGCAATGATCGGTGAGAGAGATCCGCAGATAGCTGATGGACCTGGCAAACATGTCCGTCAGCCCCCCCCCCTGAGATTGACTGGGAAGAGGCGTATCCGACAAATTTTCGGAAGTTGCCGGTTTCAGAAAAATATGTCGTTCGTGGTCTGTTGTCATATTTTCATCATGATTATTTGACTTCCAGGGTACTCACCCCGTGATCGGGTTACATAATATCTTCACAGAAAGCGCCCGGCGGAAAAATTGCATGGATTCGCGCCGGCTCTAGATGCGCTTGCAACAATCTTTGATTTTTTCCGGCTTTCCTGCTACATAGTGGAGGACGCAAGAATACGATGCACGGGAGCATCCGTCAATCGTCATTTTTTAAACCTCTCCTCAAAATTCAGGAACCGTTCTTGCCGGTTACCTTGGAAAAATCGTCCATGCTCATCCTCGGCATTGAAAGCTCCTGCGACGAAACAGCCGCGGCAGTTATACGCGATGGCAATAATCTGCTGAGCAATGTCATCAACTCCCAGGTGGCCGTGCACAGCCCATACGGCGGCGTGGTTCCTGAGCTTGCCTCCCGGAAACATCTGGAAAACATCTATCCGGTGGTGAAAGCGGCCCTGAACCAGGCAGGCATCACTCTGGACGATCTGGACGGCCTGGCTGTCACCCAGGGCCCTGGCCTTGTTGGCTCCCTGCTCGTCGGTCTTTCCTTTGCCAAGGCCGTTTCCGCAGTAAAGGGCATCCCCTACGTGGGGGTAGATCATATTGTCGGCCATCTCCTTTCCCCTTTTCTGGAAAAGGAGCAACCTGCCTTCCCCTATATCGCCCTGGTTGCTTCCGGCGGCCATTCCAGCATCTTCCTGGTCCATGACCATACCTCCATCCAACTCCTGGGCAGAACCAGAGATGATGCAGCCGGGGAGGCCTTTGACAAAGTGGGCAAGATGCTTGGCCTTGAATATCCTGGCGGCCCGGTCATCAGCCGACTGGCCGAAAAGGGAAACCCTGCGGCGATCCCCTTCCCCCGCGCCTGGCTTGCCCCGGACAGTCTCGATTTCAGCTTTAGCGGCCTGAAAACCGCAGTGGCCAACTATATCCACCAGCGCCAGCAGAAAAACGAGCCGTTCAATATCCCGGATGTTTGTGCTTCCTTTCAGGAAGCGGTGGTGGAGGTGTTGTGCGAAAAAGTACTCAAGGCCGCCCAGATCCACCAGATCTCCACCGTCGCTCTGGCCGGAGGAGTAGCGGCCAACGCCAGATTGCGCGCCTCTCTCCATGATTTGGCTGCCCGGCGGGGCATCAGAATTTTCATGCCTTCTCTTGAGCTGTGTACGGATAATGCGGCGATGATCGCCCTGGCTGGTTTTTACTATTTTTCCGCACAAGCCACGACCTCGTTTGACACGGATGCCTATTCCCGCTCACCGGTTCTTCAGACGGGATCTGCTCTCGCCGACAATTCGCCACCCCCGCCATGAAGCCAACGCGCACCGCAAAATACTATTACCTGAAATTTCTCCGCTTGCAGGGAGACCCGCATTCCCTTGCCCTCGGTGTGGCCATTGGCATCTTTGTCGGCATTACCCCGACCGTCCCCCTGCACACCGCGCTGATTCTCATCCTGGCCTGGCTTTTGCGGGGCAACATCCTGGCCGCCCTGCTCGCGGCCACGGCGGTCAGCAATCCCCTGACCTGGCTGCCGCAATATTATTTTTCCTGGCGGCTGGGGAGCTGGCTGCTTCCCGGCCAGCTTTCCTGGGAACGGATTCAAACCCTGCTGGGGCTGTTTGCCTCAGGGGCAAGCTTCAAACAAAGCCTTGTCCTCCTAGGACAGCTGGGGATCGAGGCTGCTTCGGTCATGTTGCTGGGCGGAGTTCTCCTGGCAATCCCCTTTACCTGCGCCGGATATGTTCTCACCATGAGATTCTTCCGCGCCATTCGTAAAAAGAGAATGGAAAAACACATCCTCGACTGAGAGCCATGAGCAACGACCTGCACATAAAGAAAATCCTGAGCGAACGCCAACTGGCCCCCAGCAAAAAACTTGGGCAAAACTTCCTGGTTCACCGGCAGACCGCGGAACGCATTGTCGAGCTCTCCGGAGTCACCCCGGAAGATTCCGTGCTGGAGCTGGGGGTGGGCTTGGGTTCCCTGACCTTGCCCCTGGCCGAACGAGTCCGCCAGGTAATCGGCCTGGAGCTTGATGCCGGCATCATCGCCTACCATCAGGAACACCAGTCTCTGCCGGCCAACGTCACCCTCATCCACCAGGATCTTCTCAAGGCCGATTTTGGCGAACTTGCCCGTCAGACCAATGGCCCACTGAAAATCCTGGCCAACCTCCCCTACTCCATCTCCAACCTGCTTCTTTTCAAACTGGTCGAGAATTACGAATCAGTGGACCGGGCCGTACTCATGCTGCAAAAAGAGGTGGGCCAGCGCCTCACCGCCCCGGTGGGCTCGAAAGAATACGGGGTGCTATCCGTCCTGCTCGCCGGTTGCGCCTCGGTGAAAACCATAATGCAGGTCGGCCCGGAGCAGTTTCATCCGCGGCCCAAGGTTGATTCCGTAGTGGTGCGGATTACCTTTTGCCCGATGCCGGAAAGGGTGGAGCAGCTCCCTCCCCATAACCGGCAGCTGCTCCGGCGCATCGTCAATGCCGCCTTCGGCCAGCGACGCAAGACCCTACGCAACTCTTTAAGTGCCGGCATGATCAACGGTTTGTCCCGGGAGCACCTCTCCGTCTTGCTGCATCAAGCAGGAATCAACCCGGAAACCAGGGCGGAACGGCTGACCATTGAGGATTTTGTCCGCCTGACCAACACCGTCTCCGCCTGCTCCCCGGGCTGATTCCGTGCGGGACTTTGTCTTTCACAATCCAACCAGGATCATCTTCGGCAGGGGAGTCCTTGCCCAGGCAGGCGACGAGGCCGCAACCCTTGGCACCAGGGCCTTGCTGGTTTCCGGCAAAGGAAGCTTGAAAAAACTGGCGGTTTACCAAAATGTTTTCCAGTCCTTGCGCCAGGCCGGCATCGAGGTCATCGAGCATGCGGGGGTGCAGCCGAACCCAATTTTGAGCCATGTCCAACAGGGCGTTGATCTGGCGCAAAAAAACAGGGTCGAGGTTATCGTCGCCCTGGGGGGCGGCAGCGTCATTGACAGCGCCAAGGCCATTGCGGCCGGCGCCCTGGCGGGCCACGATGTCTGGAGGTTTTTCAAGGGAAAGAAGAGTATCAAGGAGAGCCTGCCGGTTATCGCCCTGCCCACCGTCGCAGGCTCGGGGTCGGAAAGCAACAACGGCATGGTAATCAGCAACGAGACAACCGGACAGAAGATCGGCATCGGCAACCGGCATCTGTTCCCGAAAATCGCCATTTTAGACCCGACCGTCACTTTCAGTGTTCCGGCGTCCACCACCGCCTTCGGGGCCGTGGACGCCTTCAGCCATCTGCTGGAATTTTACCTGAACCGGGAAGAATCCTTTTCCCCCTTACAGGATCACTACAGCGCCGGGCTAATGCAAACCCTGATGGCCGCCAGCAAGGCAGCCCTGGCCAACCCCCTGGCTTATCAGAGCCGCGCCGAGCTCATGTGGGCAAGCAGTCTGGCCCTAAACGGCATCAGCGCCGCAGGGCTGGGCCGGGTCGGTTTCCCCTGCCACCTGATCGAACACTCCCTCAGCGGACTGCACAATATTACCCACGGCGCCGGACTCGCGGCCATCCTGCCGGGGGCACTTACCTATATGGCCGGGAAAAACCCGGCCCGCCTGGCCATTTTTGCCGCACAGGTTTTTGGGTTGCGCGAGGCGGATCAGCAACTCCTCGCCCGGGAAGGGATCATTCTCTTTACCGAATGGTTGCGGAAATTGGCCGTACCTATCTCGCTTGCCGACCTTAATCTCTCGGAGAAGGATATCCCCGCCCTTGCCGCCCACACCCAAGCGCAGGCACGTTTGTGGCGACTCAGCGAGTATCCGCCGGAGATTGTCGAGGCGGTTCTTTGGGATTGTCTATAATGCGGAAATTTCCGGCGACGCCTTTATATTCGACCAGCTCTGCGGTCAAGGAACCGATGACGATCTTCGCCTGAATCCTGATGGGGATTCGCCAGGCGTCATCGGTGAGCCAGACGAGGGGATCTCCTATCTTTTCATAAAGCCCCTTGAATGTCAGATGCGGCTGAACCTTGATGGTCTTTTTCTTGCCCAGCACGCTTTCCTGCTCTTCCTTTCCCTGCACGGCAACTACCACCTCATGCCGTTTTTTATCGGCAAAGGTAGGGACGATCATCGGAGCCTCTCCGGTAAAAGACAAAGCCCGCATGATGAAAAACGAGGAAAACTCGTTATGCATCGGGCCGTTTAGCTGATAGATATCCGCAGGCTCATCATTTTTGCGGTAGGAGACGCGAAACCGCTCTTGGTCATATTTGGTAATCTTGCTGTTGACGCGGCGTCCCTCCTTCTGCTGCATTTCATGACGGCTTGGCAAGCGCATCGGCCCCTGCACGATGGTCCGGAAATGGTCCTCCACCGGGTAGAACACCTCAAGCAACCCGGCGCTCCTGGCAGTAACTTCAAGGGTAAAGGTCTCCTGGCTGTCGGAAATCTTGCTAACCCGCATAACGAGTTCTCCCGCCTTTATGCCAAGCCAGGTGACCGTATAGCGCAAGGTCTCCCCTCCGGCATAGGAGGTTTGCAGCAGCGCCTCATCCGGTTTGGTTCCGGGGTTTACCATCTCGGTTGCGCGAGGAGCCGGAGCGCGCACAATGATAAACCCATCGGCGTCAATAAGCGCCTCGCCGCTTACAAGGGAAGAAACAAGCAAGCTGCAGAAAAGGAAAAAACCAAACATGCCTGTCCGGAAATTAACGCTATTTTTACTCAGCATTATCCGCACGAAAGCCTCTCCTGAAAAAGATTGCCCAACCTCGTCATCCACGCTAAGCGATATTCTTGCTCATTTTTTGCTGTTTTCACTTAACTCTTCTGTGGTACACATTGATGAGATCAATATTGCCAAAGCAATCCTGCAAAGCAGATTCATGTCTTAGCACGAAAAAACAGAGAGAAGACCATGTCCTTTGCCCTCAGTAAACAGTATGTACAATTTACCGCTGTCATGCATAGGGAATACGAACAGGCTGTAAAAAAAATGCGGGAAGAACTGTCCAAAGGCCGAACATACGACCAAGCCTGTAATACCTTGGCCGATATCAGTCAGGAGATAAAGAATTTTATCAGGGAAGATTTTCTCAAAATAATCATTGCGGAAGAACATTTCGGGGCAGGAATCGAAATTTCCGACATCGCTATGTTTCTTGAGCTTCCGTACGAAAAAGTAGAATCCGCCCGACTGGCCTTACTCAATGACATGGCGCAGGAAGCAGAATTCCATCTGGAGCGGCAGACCGGAAAAATCAACTGACCTCCTGGTGCCTATTTAAAGTGCCGAGTACTGAGTTCCAAGTATTCGGCACTTTGCACTCAGCACTCAGCTTTAGGGTGGTGCAGGTTGCGGCAAGCGGGACGGAGATGCGTGCCTCAGGTACGTGAGCCGGGCCGCTCGCCGCAAGATGTGGTGCCCTGTGATCGCTTACAAAAAACAGGTGGGCCTCAGAAGTCCACCCAAAAAAAATACAACCATCACTGCTTTTTACTGACAACAGGCGCGCCGCTGATGGCCTGAACCCATGTCCATCCCCATGCCCGGTCCGCCACAGCCGAAGCCGGACTTGGTCAATCCGGCATCCTGAGCCTTCTTGTGCATCTGGCCACGGAGATCAAACAACTCCTCGGAGAGCCTTGCCGCCTTTTTTTCATCCGGATTTTCTCCGCGCATCACCGCCTTGAGTTCTGTTTTCTTTGAAACCATCTTCTTGCGCAAGTCTGTTGTTTCGTCAAAGAATTTCTCCCTGGCTTTCAAGTCCTCTTCACTCATCTGCACTTGACCTTGTCCCTGGCCGCCCATCATTGTGTAGCCAGGCCCCATGCCTGGCCCGCCTCCCATGGGTCTCGCCTCGGCAAGCTGATACCCGGCCAAGCCAAATGCGGCTACGGCGACAACTGCAAGTAGTGTCTTTTTCATTTTTTACCTCCTGAACAAATGTTGTTGAATTGAATGGGGTGTGATCATTCCTCTGTGTATCCTGTTTCAATTACAACAACCATGCCAACAGACGACCCAAAAAACAACTACTTGAAATTACATAAATTTTTCTAGTCAAATACAACACCGGCTCGCGCGGACCCAGGATACGCGTTTGCTGGGTGGATATTTTCTATCCAAGAGCAGGTATCAATCTGGATATTTTTTACTCATACGGAAATCATCAAGGAGATGATGGAGCCATCCCCGGAACAAAAATGAATGCGGAACGTATTTGTCCCAGCTCAATGCCGGAAATGCCTAGAACAACCAAACTGTAACTAGTTAGCATGTCCCAAGTTGCGGGAAGCGGAACGGCAAAGCGTACATCGGGGATGTGAACTGGGCCCAATCGCCGCAAGATGGGGTGCTGCTAGACAGTTACTGCGGAACAATAATTGCTTGTGCATCATAATCGTGGTTTCATAAAGCTGAGTTGAGCAGCTCGCCTGCTCAAACGAAACTTATGCCCTTTGGGTATAAAACCGAACCCGCACTCCATGCCGACAAAGATTTATTTCTTGGATAATACCCCATGAAAAAAAAGAGCAGAATAGTTACCTCCCCTTTTGCCTATGCCTCCCCCTGGATTTTGGCCACCGCCATAGGCATGCTCATTGTCATTGTTTTTTTCTTCGTGACCAATAACCTGCAGCGGGAAAAAAGGATCATGACCGACAGTCTTTTCAATAAGGGCCAGGCCATAATCCGTTTTGTCGGCGCAGGAACCAGGGCCTCAATGATGATGATGGGTGCACCCGACACCCGGCAATTCCAGCACCTGATCGAACAGGCCGCAGGCGAATCAAGCATTATCTATATCGCGGTGACTGACCGCTCGGGCAAAATCGTGGCCCACAGCACTCCCGGCCTGATAGGGACCGACCTTGACCATTCCCTGTTTGCCGACCGCGAGCTTGCGCCGGTCGGCAAATACCAGATTATAAGCGACCGGAAAACGAATCAGAAGGTTTTTGAAATTGTCGCGCCATTCAAACCGTTCATGCGCGGACGCGGCTTTTTCAGGAGGCACATGCAGGAAAGGCAGCAAGCTGGGAAACCGGACTGCCGCGCCGGAGGCAATTCACCAGGCTCGTCCGTTGGGCAATCTTTTCCAGGCAATGATTCCTGGTTGCCCGGGAATAATCTCTCTATTATTGTCGGTCTCGACATGACGGAGCAGGACAAGATTATCCTGCAGGACCGGTACCAGATGCTCTATATGTCCATCGCCATGCTGCTGGTGGCGATTGGCGGCTGGATCGCCTTGCTGACCGCGCAAAGCTATCGCTCCTCCCAGAAAACCATCATGAACATGCGGGCCTTTACCGACCTGCTTATCTCCCGCCTGCCCGTGGGCATCATCGCCACCAATGCCGAAGGACATATCCAGACCTTCAACAGCACTGCGGCAAAATTCACCGGGAAAACCCCGGCCCAGGCCATCGGCCATCTTCAGACCGCGGTTCTGCCGGAAATTCAGCAGTTTATCCCCTTGAAAGGACAGGAACGTGAGGTCATCGACCGAGAGATTGTTATGCCTCCGGATTCTCCCACGGCCAGCCACCTGAACATCAGCTCCGTGCCCATAACCGACGGCCAAGGCAACACCCTCGGCCGCGTCATGCTCATGTACGATATCACGGAGATCAAAAAACTCGAAGCCCAGGTCCGGCGTCACGACCGCCTTGTCGCATTGGGCAAGATGGCCGCCGGGGTGGCCCATGAGGTTCGTAACCCGTTGAGTTCCATCAAGGGTTTTGCCACCCTGCTCGGTTCCCGTTTTTCTGTGGAAAGTGAGGAGGGCGAAGCCGCCAGGCTGTTGATCAACGAAGTCGAACGGCTCAACCGCAGCATTACCGAGCTGCTCACCTACGCCCGCCCCTTGCCCCTGGCCATCAGCGAAGTGGAGATCGAGCCGTTTATCGAGGCATCTCTAAAGCTTATCCAGAGCGATGCCAAGGAACTGGGGGTGGCCGTGCACCAGGAGATCGCCCTGCCGCGCCGTCAGGTGCGTCTGGACAAAGACCGCCTTAATCAGGTTCTGCTGAATCTCTACCTCAACAGCCTGCAGTCCATGGAACACGGCGGAGAATTACGGGTTTCGGTGCATGAAGGGAATCGGCCAGACACTGTGGAAATAAGGGTGCGTGACACGGGCTGCGGAATCGCGGCGGATATTCTGGAACGGGTCATGGACCCATATTTTACGACCAAACCGGAGGGCACCGGGCTGGGCTTGGCCATGGTCTATAAGATCATCGACGAACACGGGGGCACGATAAGAATCGCGAGCCAGGAAGGGGAAGGCACCACGGTGACCATTATCCTGCCGGGATGACGCAACACACCAAAAACAAAAATAGGGGCTCGATCACTGCAATGTAAACGCGCAGCAGTGCCGCGGATGCGTGTGTCAATTGTCGGTAGCAGTGCCGCCTAAGAGGCATGCGACGTGGGCGAGCGCACACAAGCAGGCCGATGACAAAGAAGCTGCGGTGCTGTTGCGCGTTTACACGGGAATCACTCTTTCTCGCGCCGGATCCTGGCCCCAGCCGCAGAGAGTTTGCCCACCAGATTGTCGTAGCCCCGGTCCAAATGATAGACCCGGGAGATATGGGTTTCTCCCTTAGCGGCAAGGGCCGCAATCACCAGGGAGGCGCTGGCCCGCAGATCCGTCGCCATCACCGGCGCCCCGCTCAAGCGACCGGTGCCGGTGACGATGGCGCTGTGGCCATCCACCTTGATGTCGGCCCCCATGCGGTGCAACTCGGCCACATGCATGAAGCGGTTTTCAAAAATGGTCTCGGCAATCACGCTCAAGCCATCGCTCAAGGTCATCAAGGCCATGATCTGAGCCTGCAGATCGGTGGGAAAGCCGGGATAAGGCATGGTCTTGATGTCCACGCTCCGCAGGGGCCCCTTACGGGCGACATGGATCCGGTCCTGCCCTTCCTCGATGGACAACCCCGCAGCCCGTAATTTTCCCAGCAGAGCGGGCAAATGCTGCGGGTTGCATTGCGTCACCGTAGCCTCGCCGCCAACCGCGCCGACCGCGATGAGATAGGTGCCGGCCTCAATCCGGTCGGGGATAACCTCCATTTCCGCCCCGTGCAACTTCTTCACCCCCTCAACCACCAGGGTATCGGAATCCTTGCCCTTGATCCGCGCCCCCATGGCAATGAGCAGATCGACAAGATTGCCGATTTCCGGCTCCCGAGCCGCGTTCTTGAGTACGGTGACCCCCTCGGCCAGGGTTGCAGCCATAAGGATATTCTCCGTTCCGGTGACGGAAGGGATGTCGAAACAGACGGTATCTCCCTGCAACCGACCGTTGGCCCTGGCCTCAACATATCCTTGGCTTAATTCATATTGGGAGCCAAGTTTTTCCAGACCCTGAAGATGGAAATTGATGGGCCGGGCGCCGATGGCGCAACCTCCGGGCAGGGAAACCCGGGCCGTACCCATACGGGCCAGAAGAGGCCCCAGAACCAGCACCGAGGCCCGCATGGTCTTCACCAAATCATAGGAAGCCTCGCAGCTGGTAATAGTGCCGGCATCAAGCACCAGCATCGTGCCATCTTTCTGCCAGTTGACACCGAAAGACTCCAGCAGGGCAAGAAAAGTCCGGACATCCCTGAGATCAGGCACATTGCGCAGGATTATCGGTTCCCCGCTCAGCAAGCAGGCGGCCATAAGCGGCAGAGCCGCATTCTTGGCACCGCTCACCGCAATTTCACCATGCAGTGGGCAACCACCTTCAATAACTATCTTGTCCATGAGAATCTCTCTTAATAAAGAATCGCGGGGGAAATGCTCCTTACGGCTCAGCAGCGACGGGCTTGGAAAATACGCGGCAAACCAGCCAGATCAGAATGGACTTGCAAACTATCATATTCCGGAAAGGAAGCAAAGATTTTCAGCACCGCCTCCTGCTGGTCCGCGCCGATCTCCATAAAAAACAGGCCGCCGGACAGCATTACCCGGCGAACTTGTTCCGCCAGGGCGCGAATCTCGCAGAGGCCGTCCACACCTCCGTTCAAGGCACAATAGGGCTCGAAATCGCGCACTTCCGGCTGCAGGGTGGCCAGAGTCGTTGCGTCGATATATGGCGGATTGGAGACAATCAGGGCAAATCTTCTTTCCTGTTTGACGGCAGCCAGCCAGTCGCCATTTATTAAGAAAATCCTCGATTGCACTTGGTTCCGAACAATATTTTTTTTGGCAACCCGGAGGGCGTTCAGAGAAAGATCAACCCCGAACACCAGCCGTTCCTGAAGTTCGCGAGCCAAAACAACGGTAAGCGCGCCACTGCCGACACCTAGATCAAGCACCGGCCCGGGCGGCAAGCCAACCTGGCGCAACGTAGCAAAAATCTTTTCCAAAAGCTCTTCGGTCTCGGGTCTGGGAATGAGAACCTGGCGGGAAACCGTGAAGGGCAACGACCAGAATTCCTGCTCCCCGGTAAGGTAAGCCAACGGTTCCCGGGAAAGGCGACGGAAAAAAAACGAATTAAAAAGGGCAAGGTGCTGCGGAGATATTTCCTGCTCCAACGCAAGAAAAAACTGGGTGCGGGAATAGCCCAGGACATGCCCCAGCAAAAGCGCGACTTCTACTTCCGGCTCGGCAACGCCGACATCGGCTAGGCGCTGGACACTCTCAAGATATAACTTATTGAGAATCATGGGCTAATTTCCCGGATCGGGAAAAAGCAGAAGAGCTCCTCCCCGGATCACAACTTATTGCATGATCTGCAAAGCTTCTGTCTGGAAATGGACAATAAGAGGTTCGATGATATCGTCAAGTTTTCCGGTGAGGATTTCATCAAGCTGATAAAGGGTAAGATTGATCCGATGGTCGCTGACCCTGCCTTGAGGGAAATTATAGGTCCGGATGCGTTCACTCCGATCGCCGCTGCCCACCTGACTCTTACGGTCTGCGGACATCTTCTCGTCCTGTTCGCGCTGCATCTTGTCGAGGAGTCTGGCCCGGAGTACCTGCAAGGCCTTGGCCTTGTTCTTGTGCTGGGATTTTTCATCCTGACAGGTTACTACCAGACCAGTGGGCAGATGGGTAACCCGCACCGCCGAATCAGTGGTATTAACGCTCTGCCCGCCTGAACCGGTGGAGCGGTAAACATCGAACCGCAATTCGTTGGGGCTGATATCCAGCTCAACCTCTTCCGCTTCCGGCATGACTGCCACGGTAACAGCGGAGGTATGGATCCGACCCTGAGTTTCGGTATCGGGAACCCGCTGCACCCGGTGAGTGCCTGATTCATATTTCAATCTGCTGAAGACTTGCTCGCCGCTGATCAGGGCGATGATTTCCTTGAATCCCCCTATTCCCGTGGGATTGCTGGTCAGCACCTCAACCTTCCACCCCTGCAGCTCGGCGTACCTGCTGTACATCCTGAACAGATCGCTGACAAACAGGGCGGCCTCCTCCCCGCCGGTGCCGGCCCTGATTTCAAGGAGGGTATTTTTATCATCATTGGGATCCCTGGGGAGCAGGGCAACCCTAAGCGCTTTGACCAATGCATCCTGACTGATTTCCAGCTCGGCAAGATCAGCCCGGACAAGCTCCCGGAGTTCGCTGTCATCTTCTTCCTGAAGCAGGAGACGATTCTCCGCGATCTCCTTACTTACCTTTTTGTAGTTGCTGTAAAGATCATCAAGTTTTGCCAGATTGGCATGCTCCTTGGCAACCCGGCGAAATTCGGCCTGATCACTTGCCAACTGAGGCTCTGAAAGTCTGGCTTCAAGAGCCAGCTTGCGCTCTGTAACATTTTCAAGTTGAGCAAACATGATCATCCCGTAAAAAAAGGAACGCCCGTGAGCCATCTCCCCTGACAGGGGATGGTCCAAAGGCGTCAGCAACTTAGAAAAAACGTTTTTCTTATTTAGCTACTTGCTTGGCGTATTTCTTATTGAACTTCTCAATCCGACCGGCAGAGTCAATCAGCTTTTGCTTGCCAGTGAAAAACGGATGGCAGGCTGAACAGATTTCCACTTTTATTGCTGGAAGAACCGAACCAAGCTCAACTGCATTGCCACAGGCACAGACGGCATCGATTTTATGATATTCGGGATGCACACCTTCTTTCATGAACAGAACCTCCGATAAATTAACAAAAACCCATTATACACGGCCATGACGGGCCAATTTTCCAAACAAACAAGTGAAAACGGTGGACTATATCTTTATATTCTGTTTTTTGCAAGCCGGAATTGCGCGGCAAGCAAAATCAACCGCCTTTCATGGAATCAAAAAATTCAGCATTAGAGCGGGTCCCCTTCATCTTGGCCAGAAAAAATTCTATGGCGTCGACCGGGTTCATGGAACCAAGGAGTTTGCGCAAGATCCAGACCTTATTCAACTCGTCCGGCGTGAGCAGCAAGTCTTCTTTCCTGGTTCCAGAGCGAGCAATGTCGATAGCGGGGAAAATTCTCCGGTCCGAGATCTTCCGGTCAAGAACAAGCTCCATGTTGCCCGTCCCCTTGAACTCCTCAAAGATAACCTCATCCATACGACTGCCGGTCTCGACCAATGCGGAAGCAATAATGGTAAGGCTGCCTCCCTCTTCAATATTCCGCGCCGCGCCGAAAAACCGCTTGGGGCGGTGCAAGGCGTTTGAATCGACCCCGCCGGAAAGAATCTTGCCGCTGGGCGGCACCACTGTGTTATAAGCCCTGGCTAGCCGCGTAATGCTGTCCAACAGAATAACCACATCCTTCTTGTGCTCCACCAGCCGTCGGGCCTTGTCGAGGACCATCTCGGCCACCTGAATATGACGCTGGGGGGGCTCGTCAAAAGTTGAACTGATCACCTCGGCATTGACGCCCCTGGCCATGTCGGTGACCTCTTCAGGCCGTTCGTCGATGAGCAGGACAATAAGAATGATTTCTTTATGGTTTTTGGTGATACTATTGGCCATGTCCTTGATCAACACGGTCTTGCCGGTTCGAGGCGGAGCGACGATCAGGCCGCGCTGCCCTTTTCCGATTGGAGCCATGATGTCCATGATCCGCATGGAGTAGTTGTCCGGCTCCCGCTCAAGATGGATGCGCTCTTGAGGGTGCAACGGAGTAAGATTGGAGAAAAGGGTTTTGTCTCTGGCCTTTTCCGGCGGGTCAAAATTGACGCTGTCAACCTTGAGCAGGGCAAAATAGCGCTCGCCTTCCTTGGGGGTACGCACCGGGCCTTCAATGGTATCGCCGGTGCGAAGATTAAGGCGCCTGATCTGGGAAGGCGAGACGTAAATGTCGTCTGGCCCGGGCAGATAATTGTAATATGGCGCCCGCAGAAAACCAAAGCCATCCGGTAACACCTCAAGCACGCCGCTACCCCAATTTTCACCGTTTTTCTCGGCTTGGCCGCCTGCGGCCTGCAGAATGGCAAAAATAAGCTCCTGCTTGCGCATGGCGCTGTAATCTTCAATCCGGTGTTCCTTGGCGAGCTTGGTGAGCTCGGTGATTTTCATCAATTTAAGTTCAGATAAGTTCATGCAATCCCTTTCTCCATCTCCCGTATGCTGCTTCTCGATAATAGTAAACGACAACCGAGGCTGCCCCAGACAATTTTTAATAAAGAATTAAAATCAGGCATGACTCGAAAAAGTGACAGCGGAACATCCAAGCCCGACGCCATCACAACAGAAAAAATCTGAAATGAGAAACCTTGAAATGTTTTCACAGGACATCGAAAACACTAGAAAAAACACCACGCTATAACAGGCGGATATACCTGAAGATTTTCAACGATGCGGAAATTTTACAGAGAGCAATATGAAATTGAACCGTTGTTTTTCGAGAAATTGGTTAGCGCTGATATATCTTCTCGGATTATCTTGATTTTACTTAAACAAGGGGAGGATATGTACATGATTTTTTTAAATACGATGCGCAATACTATTGGCTAATCCGCTTAGTGTCAACATTTTTTTCGCAAAAAATTCCCCCCCAAAAACATACAATTATTTTATGTTCACTTTATCTTGCTATAACCTTATAAAATTTGTATATTAACAAGTTTTCTGCTTCCTTAATATAAAAACCGGTATTACTTCCAACAGTAACGAAAATCTTGAAACCAGGAGAGGTTAGCCAGTGCCTGCTGATATAAAAGCCAGACTACTTGAAGCCGGAAAAGATGAAGGATGTGTAACCCTTAATTTCCTGAATGACCTGATTCCGGAAGGCAATGACGCTGATGCCATCGACGGCATTTTCGATTTTCTCAATGAAAACAATATAGAAATCGTCAACCAGGAGAAATCCGGCAAGAAAAAAACCCTTGACGGTAAAAATTGGGAAGGTGGCGGGGATGGCCAGCACGAGGAACCTACCCTGGACGATGACGATGACAAGCTCATGGACGCCGCCGCTCTTGTTTCCAAGGAGGATAGCCCGGAACCGGAAGAAACCACTACCACCTATCTCCGGGAGATGGGTCGATTCGAGCTGCTCACCCCGCAGGAAGAAGAGAAATACAGCAAAACCATCCGCGAAGGATTTGACGGAATTATCCGCTCGGTTCGCCAGGACCAGCATGGGACCGAAGAACTGACCATACTTGTTGAACGCATCGACCTATGGGAAAAACGTGACCCGACCCTGAAGCCTAAAAAGCAACATCTTAATTTCATGATGCGCACGATTGCCGGCGCCTGCCAGTCCCACCCTGACAACAAAAAACTTCAGGAAATGCAGTGCAAGCTGGAGATGTTCCACCGCTCCATCGAGGTTGCCAAGGACGCCATGATCAAGGCCAATCTCCGCCTGGTGGTCAGCATCGCCAAGCGCTACATGCACCAGGGCCTTACCCTGGCCGACCTTATCCAGGAAGGCAATCTCGGTCTGATGCGGGCCGTTTTCCGTTTTGATTACACCAAGGGCAACAAATTCAGCACCTACGCCAGCTGGTGGATCAGGCAGGCGATTACCAGGGCCATCTTGGACAAAACCAGAACCATCCGGCTACCCGTCCATTTCCTGGAACTCAGAAGCCAGTTTTTCAAGGCGTTTTACTCGCTTCTCAAAGAACTGGGGCGTGAGCCTACCCCCATTGAAATTTCCGAAAAAACAGGGTTGCCGATGGACAAAATTCTGGCAATCCTTGAAGCATCCAGGGAACCGATCTCCCTTGAAACCCCGGTGGGCGACGACGACAGCACCCTGGGAGATTTCCTGGAAAACCAGGAATCGGTTTCCCCATACGAGGCAGTACAGAACCAGCAACTCTCCGACCGGGTTACCAGCATCCTCAATACCCTGAGTACCCGGGAAGAAAAAATCATCCGCCTGCGCTTCGGCATCGGCGAAGACGCGGAATACACCCTGGAAGAAATCGGCAAGCGGTTCAACGTATCGCGCGAACGCATCCGGCAGATCGAGAAAAAAGCACTCAATCGCCTGCGCCATTCAAGCAGACGGGAAAAGCTAAAACATTTCCTGGACTAAAGTGCCACGGTTCCGATTTTCATTTTTCTCCGCCAGCGCCTGCAACAAAACGCCTGATACCAGATCCGCCCGAGTTTGCCGAAACTTCCCTTCCGGAAGCCGTCATAAAAAAATAATGCCGGTATCCGGATGACTCATGCAGCCCCTGCGGCCGCAAAGCAAACACATGCTGCCTCAGACCGACCGCAACCCACTCCTGCCCGCGCTCCTGGCTTTTGCTGCCGGAGCAATGACATCATGGGCCTCCTGGCAGCCGACCGCCAACCAGCTTTGGCTGTCGACTGCCCTGATCGCGACTCTGGCCGTCCTAACCCTGCTAAGATGGCCGCAGGCTCGAGCCGGATTCCTGATCCTGCTGCTTCCCCTGTTCTTTTTCTCCGGCCTGCTTTACACAAAGTCATTTCTAGCACCCAACCTGCCTGCCCATCATCTCGCCCGTTTCATAACGGAAAAACAAGATGTCAGCCTGACTGGCAAATTAATCCGCCAGCCTGTCTTTAAAAATGAGAAAACCTTCCTCATCCTTGAGGCGGACAGCATCCTGTTTCCTTTGACTCCAGCGCCCCAGGCGACTACAGGCCGCGTCACCCTCACGGTTGACGCTCCTATGCTTAAGGGATTAGTTCCAGGCCAGGGCTACCTGGTGCGCGCCCGGCTTTCTCTGCCGGACAAGCAGACAACCCCTGGCGCCTTTGATTATGCCGAATATCTTTCCGCCAAAGAGATCATGGTCAAAGGCTGGGTTGCCACGCCCCTTTTCATTCAGCCCATCTCCCCTCTTGCCGCCAACCGTCTTTCTCTGCCTGGTCCATATTTTCTTGAACGCTTCCGGCAGCAGTTCGAAGCCTTTCTCCATGCCAACCTCGCCCCAGGTAACGCCGCATTGTACCAGGCCCTTCTCCTTGGCGACATGAGCGCCCTCTCCCCGGAAGTCACCGAGAACTATCGGGCAACCGGCATCATGCACATCCTGGCTATTTCCGGAAGCCATCTCGTTGTGGTGGCTTTCTTGTCCACGGTTTTTTTCCGTTTTCTGGTCAGCCGTTTCCCATGGCTGCTGCTCAGATTGCCCGCAGCCAAGATAGCCGTGGCCCTCTCCTTTCCTGTTCTCTTGCTCTATGCCGGCCTTGCCGGTTTTCAGCCCCCGGTGGTGCGAGCCCTGATCATGGCAGGCGTTTTCATGGCGGCCATTCTCCTGGACCGCCAATGGTCAAGTCTGAACAACCTGGCCATTGCCGCTTTCTGCATCCTCCTGGCAAACCCGCTCAGCATCCAGAGCGCCTCCTTTCAGCTCTCCTTTGTTGCCGCCGCAGCAATAATTCTCACCATGCCGCGTCTCACTGGATGGTGCCCCGAAAAGGAGCCACATTCCCTCTGGCAGACCCTGCGCTATTTCTTTATCTCAGGGCTGTTAATCTCAGGCGCCGCTTTTCTCGCCACCGCTCCTCTCGCCCTGTTCCACTTCAACAGGATCTCCCTGCTTGGCCCCATCACCACCCTGCTGGTTACGCCTTTCCTCTGTTTCTGGACCCTACCCCTGGGCTTGGTGGCCATTCTCACCCAGCCTTTTGCCCCCTTGCCCGCAATATTTTTTCTACAGGCTGGTACTCTTGGCATCGAAGTTTCCCACGGGCTGACAGGTTTCCTCGCCGGGCTGCCGTTCTCCTCTCTCTGGTTCCCCACGCCGCCCATTCCCCTGCTAATTCTTTCCTACCTGCTCCTTCTCCTGATCCTCCACGACAAGCGCCCCCTTCCCGTCCTGGCCATGCTTGCCTGCTTCTCCCTGCTGCTTTCCGGTTACCCGGCGCTGGCGAAATGGCACCCCAATTCGGCCCGAATCTCTTTTCTGGCTGTAGGCAACGGCAGCGCCACGGTGGTGGAACAACCCGACAACCGCGTCATCCTCATCGACGGCGGCGGCCCGCCCAACGATCTTTTCAATGTGGGAGAACGGATAATCGCACCATTCTTATGGCACCGGCAGATCAGACGGGTGGAACAAATCATCCTCACCCATGCCCATGCCGATCATTTCAACGGCCTGCCCTGGATCATCAAAAGATTTCAGCCCAAGATTATCTGGCTCAGCGAAACCAGCAGCATGGAACCCGGTTTTACAGCCTTTTTGCAGGAGGCCAATCTAGCCGGTTGCCAGGTGCGGATTGCCAGGGCAGGGGAAGTGCTTGCCAGCGGGCGCAATGGCTTTGCCATCACCTGTCTGGCAAATCTGGCCATTGCCGGAGAACAACAACCGCTGACTGAGGTGAAAAAAATTCAGGACAACCCGAACAACAGGGGGCTGGTTTTGCGCCTGAACAACGGCGACAACACCTTTCTTTTTCCCGGGGATCTCGAAAAGGAATACGAAGAGTACATTTTGGAAAAGGAGTACCAACTCAAGGCCGATGTCCTCCTCCTGCCGCACCATGGGCTGAATTCCTCTGGCAGCGCCAGGTTCATGGAGGCGGTCAAGCCGCTCTACTATGTGGTGTCAACGGGAAAGAAAGAACCGTTTCCCCCACCGCAATATATGGATGCACAAGCAGGCATCTTTTCCACAGCCCGGCACGGCAGCATTCTTTTCCTGTCCGACGGGGAAAGAATTACCGCCCACCCCTATCTGGCAGCCATTAATGCGCAGGATGCCTTATAAACCAGAGAACCTCCCATCTCTAAGCAGCATCGGTAAAATCCGTGGGCGGTTTCTTGAGAAACTGAACAAATTTGCTCTTGTCAATGCAGTTTATGTAGGCGTCATCCCCGGAAATCCAGCCTTTCTTGATCAGAAGCATGATCGCATCATCAAGAGTCTGCATCCCGTATTTTTTCCCGGTCTGCATGGCGGATGGAATCTGATAGGTCTTGCCTTCGCGGATCAGGTTCCGCACCGCCGGAGTGCAGATGAGAATCTCCAAAGCTGCGCAGCGCCCCTTGATATCGACCCGCTTGAAAAGGGTCTGAGAAACCACGGCTTTAAGGGCATCCGCAAGAGTGGAGCGGACCTGGGCCTGCTGGCTGGCCGGAAATATCTCAATGATCCTGTCCACGGTCTTGTTGGCGTTCAGAGTGTGCAGGGTGCCAAAGACCAGATGGCCGGTCATGGCCGCTTCCATGGCCAGGGCAATGGTTTCCAGATCGCGCATTTCGCCGACCATGATGATGTCCGGGTCTTCACGGAGTGCCCCGCGCAGGGCCGCGGAAAAAGACTTGGTGTGCAGCCCCACCTCCCGGTGGTTGACAATGCAGTTCTGGCTCTTGTGGACGAATTCGATGGGGTCTTCGATGGTCAGGATGTGATCTTTGCGCAGCTTGTTGGCCTGATCGACAATGGCGGCCAGAGTGGTCGATTTGCCGCTGCCGGTAGGTCCGGTCACGAGGACCATTCCCTTGGGCAAAGTGGCAAGCTGGGAAACCACCGGAGGCAGCCCCAGCTGCTCGCAACCCAGGATATTGCTGGGAATCTCGCGAAATACCGCACCAATCCCGTATTTCTGCAGGAAGAGGTTGCCGCGGTAGCGGGCCAGCCCAGGAATTTCGTAACCGAAATCCACATCGCCGGTTTCTTCGAAAACCTTCACCTTTTCTTCGGAAACAACCTCATAGAGCATGGCCTTTAGCTCATCGTTGCCGAGAACCCGGTATTTGACCCGTTCCATCTCGCCTCTAATGCGAAGGATCGGCTGCTGCCCGGAAACCATATGGAGATCCGAGGCGCCCTGCTCGTTCATCAGTTTAAAAAAAGCATCGATCTGAGCCATACAAAAAACTCCTGTAATCGGCAGGTTGAAGGTTACGAGATGAAGAAGCCCAGCAAATGGAGCTCAACCATACAGCATTTAGCCATCAGTAATGCTACTATATAGAATCAAGGCAAATTACTCCACGCAAAAAAATCAAACCCATAGGCAAATAGTATCTCACAAAAATGACAAAGTTCATTGATCTGCATACCCACTCAACCTGTTCGGACGGGCTACTGACCCCGACCGCCCTGCTGAACCTTGCCGCCCGCCGCAAGCTTGCGGCCATTGCCCTGACCGATCACGATACTGTCGCGGGGCTTCCCGAAGCTTTTGCCCACGGCAAAATCACCGGGGTCGAGGTTATCTCAGGAATCGAAATCAGCAGTAATCACGAAGGAGTTGCCCTCCATATTCTTGGCTACGGTTTCAACCATGCACACCCCGCCCTCCTTTCTTTTATTGCCAGGCTGCAACAGGCCCGGCACAACCGCAACCAGGGCATTCTGGTGCGTCTCCAGTCCCTGGGTATTTCCATAACCAAGGAGGAGCTGGCCCAGGTTGCTGGAGACCAGGCAGGCCGCCCCCACTTCGCCCGTCTGCTTGTTCAAAAAGGCCGGGCTAAAAACAGCCAGGACGCTTTCAGTCTCTACCTCAAGAGCGGCGCACCCGCCTTTGTTGAACATGTCAAGCCGCAGGCGGCGGAAGTAATCAGCCGAGTTACCGAGGCCGGTGGCCTGGCGGTGCTCGCCCACCCAGCCTGTTCGGATCCGGGCCTTGAAAATATTCCCTCCCTTGTGACCCGACTCAAGGATTTCGGACTTGCCGGGATTGAGACCTTCTACCCCACCCATTCAAAAAAAATATGCCGCTTTTTGCAACTGCTTGCCGCAAAACACGGCCTGCTTATCAGCGGCGGCACAGATTATCATGGCGACTCCCATTCCACCACCCCCTTGGGAGGCAACGGCAAAACCATTCGCGTTCCTCTTCAGCTTTTGCATGATATCAAACAGCGCCTGGACTCCATCGCTGCGACACCTTCACAAAATCAGGCAGGTTGAAACAGAAGCCAGCCCGCTTGCCAAGCGTGAAAACATTCTCCCGCTCCTTGCAGAAAATATCTGCATCGCATATGATGACCCAAACCTGCGCAACACATAACAGGCATACTTTCGCCCCGGAACATCCCTGTCCTTTCCCCAAAAATTCACTGCTGCAAGGCTGCCTTCCCATGAATACCATCCTGATTGTTGACGATGAGCCGAACTACCTGATAGTCCTTTCCGAGTTGCTCACCGAAGAAGGTTTCGGGATCTTTACCGCCGGAAATGGGGAAGAGGCCCTCAAAATTCTGGGCGAAACCGACATCGACCTGGTGATCACCGATATGTGCATGCCGGGACTTGACGGCCTAGGCCTGCTCAAGGCGGCCAAGGTTCTCAACCAGGATCTTCCCGTCATCATGATCACCGCCTTCGGCGAGGTTGAAATGGCCGTGGCCGCCATGAAAGCCGGAGCCTTCAACTATCTTACCAAGCCCTTCAACAACGATGAACTGATCCTGAACGCCCGCAAGGCCTTGGAGCATTACGCCCTGCGCCGCGAGAACATGCGGCTGCGGGAAGAAATGCGTTCCCGCACCTCCTTTGCCAACATGGTCGGCAAAAACCAGAAGATGCAGACTATCTTCAACCTCATCGAAAAGGTGGCTCCTACCTCGACCTCGGTCCTGATCACCGGCGAATCCGGCACCGGCAAGGAGCTGGTGGCCAGGGCCATCCATTGCCGCAGCCCACGGGAAAAAGCCCCTTTCATCTCCCTCAACTGCGCCGGCCTGCCGGAAAATCTCCTGGAAAGCGAACTCTTCGGCCACGAAAAGGGCGCCTTTACCGGTGCCATCGCCCTGCGCAGAGGCCGATTCGAGCTGGCCGACACCGGCAGTCTTTTCCTCGACGAAGTCGGCGAGATGGCCATGCCGCTTCAGGCCAAACTGCTGCGCGTTCTCCAGGAACGCAGCTTTGAACGGGTCGGCGGCAGCCAGACCCTGCGAGTTGACGTCCGGATCATCGCCGCGACCAACAGGGATCTCAAGGATGAGGTGGACAAGGGCCATTTCCGGGAAGACCTCTATTACCGGCTCAATGTGCTCCACATCCATCTTCCCCCCCTGCGGGAACGTACCGATGACATTCCCATGCTGGTCGCCCATTTCGTCAGCAAATACGCCGGGCAACTCGATAAGCCCAAGCTGGAAATTGCCCCGGAAACCGTGCGTTTTCTCATGAGCCTTCCCTGGGAAGGCAACATCCGGGAGCTGGAAAACACCATCGAACGGGCGGCCATCCTCTGCAACAGAAACCTGATCCTCCCGGAAGATGTGCAACCCGAGACCATGACCGACAAAAAACCTTTGCCGTGGCTCAATGGCTTTGATCTGGAACAGACGATTCCTGCCAATACCCCTCTGCCCGATGTGCTTGACGGCATTGAAAAAAAGATGATTCTCGCCGCCCTGAACAAGGCTAACTATGTTCAGACAAAAGCGGCAGATGCACTGGGGATCACCAAGAGCCTGCTTCAGTACAAGATGAAGAAACACGGGATCCTCAAACGCTGAATTATTTCCGAATGGTTGCGAAGACCCATTCCAACCAGCTGGATTATTGCGCTGCAAACAACAACAGGTTTCCCCGCCATGAGTTTTTCCTGCAAAAACTACGACTACAATAATGACAAGTGCCTGATGCTCAAACAGGAGTGTATTCCCGGTCGGCCGGGGTGCGTGCTTGAAGGGAGGGTAACCTTGAGCGAGGCGCTCATCGCCCGGATCAAGGAGCTTGAGCAGAAGGCTCCTCCAGCAAAGAAGACCAGGTAACCCCGCCATGAAAGATGAGACCAGAGTGGCGGTGGTCGGTTGCGGCCCGGCCGGGCTAATGGCCGCCACCGTCCTTAGCGAGGCAGGCCTTGCGGTGGACATCTTCGACGCCAAGGGTTCGGCTGGCCGCAAATTTCTGGTTGCCGGCCGCGGCGGGCTGAATCTCACGCATTCGGAACCAAGCGAGACTTTTGTCAACCGCTACGGAAACAACGCGCAAATATTCAAAAAAATCCTTGCCGGTTTCTCGCCTGAAGATCTGCGCGCCTGGTTGCGCGGCCTCGGGTTAGAAACCTTTGTCGGCAGCAGCGGCCGGGTGTTCCCCAAAGACACCACCGCCTCCGATATTCTGAGAATATGGCTTGAGGACTTGGGCAAGCGCGGGGTTGTCTTCCACTACCACCATCGCTGGCAGGGTTTTTCAGCAACGCGCGCCCCGATCTTTCTTGCCGAAAACGGGAAACTCCTCGAATTTACGGCCAAGGGGGTCATCCTTGCCTTGGGCGGGGCAAGCTGGCCCCAAACCGGTTCCGACGGAAGCTGGACCCCATTTCTCGTCGCCCGCGGCGTCCACATTGCGCCATTCCGCCCGGCGAATTGCGGGGTTGAAGTAGCCTGGTCAGAGTATTTCCGTACCCGTTTCAGCGGCAAGCCTATAAAAAATCTGCGGCTTTCTTGTGGTGGCCGGCAGGCCACCGGCGATGTGGTGGTGACCGCCCACGGCCTGGAAGGAGGGCCGATCTATGCCTTGAGCGGGGTGATCCGCGACCTGCTGGAACAAGGCAGCCCGGTTCCCCTTTTCCTCGATCTCAAACGAGATATTTCACTGGAACGGATTAGGGAAAAGCTCGAACCGCAGCGAGGCAAGGAAAGCTTAGCTAATTCCCTCCGCAAGGCCCTGCACCTCACCGGCCCGGCCTATTCGCTCCTCCAGGAAGTATGCCCCCCGGAAGAGCTGAAAAATCCGGCCCTCCTTGCCGGACACCTCAAAAAACTCATACTTCCTATCAGCAGCACCAGGCCTCTGGCCGAGGCAATTTCCTCGGCCGGAGGTATTACTTTCCCGGAAATGGACGCAGACCTCATGCTCCGCAAGCTTCCCGGAGTATTCGTAGCCGGGGAGATGCTGGACTGGGAAGCGCCAACCGGCGGCTACCTGTTGCAGGGGGCCTTCAGCACCGGCTACCAGGCCGCACAAGGTCTCCTGAAATGGCTGGGCGTCAACGACGGCAGCCGGCGTCTCCTTCGGCATAGCTGAGTGCAGACCTCTTGCCAGCTTTTAATTTAAGCAGCATTTCTTCTGAAAGAAACCATGCTGCATCGTTACGGAATTTATCATTCAATCCATTCTATTAATCAGAGGCCGTTGTGGTATAAAGAAATAATGGGTACACATATTTTCTAACTTCGCTGTTCAAAACAAAAAAAATTTTACCCGGAAACTCACCATGAAAATCACCATCACCTACTGCAAACAATGAAATTATCTGCCACGGGCTTCCAGGCTGGAAGCTGAACTCAGAAAACAATTTGCGGCCGAGATTGATCTTGTTCCCGGTTCAGGCGGCATCTTTGAGATCGTGGCCGACGGCCGCCTTATATTTTCAAAACATGCGGCCGGCCGTTTTGCCGAGCCTGAAGAAATCATTGCTATGATCCATAATCACGGCTGAAATATAGGCCTTCGGCAACCGTAACTGCACCCGGAAAAACACCAGCGCCTTCACCCTCCTTGATTTTTAGGGAAATGGCGGCCGCCGTTGGCTGCTCAGCGATATCAACAAGGTAATCCCGGATCTTCCCTATGCTTTCAGAATCCAGCAAATTTGTCCGGATCTCCACCGATTATCTTCTTGCGGTAGAACGGAAAATCGATTTCGACATCTATACTTTGCTTCCCAACAGCAAAAGGCCACTGCTGTTGATCGCGGCCGACACCAATATCGCCGAGGTCAAGGATATTCTGACCAGGAAGAACCACGGACCGCTATACATCACCCAAAATTCCTCCCGGAAATTTGAACATTTCATGGAGGGCTCCTTGAATTCCATCATCAAAAACAAGGCCTTTCCCCTTGAGCGTAAATCCTTGCTGGTGCATAACTGCGCTAAAGACATCATCAAGGACGTGTTTGACGACCCCCGGAGCGGCCGAAACATCTCCCGGGCCAACAACATAACCGATAACATCATCGATCTAACCTTGAATAACCCCCAGTCAATTCGCCAGCTGCTTAGCCTGGGCTCCCATAATTATTACACCTTCTCCCACTGCGTGAATGTAGCGGTTTTCGGGATTGGCCTCTGGCTGAAAATCCACAAAGACGATGCCAACGAACTCCATAATTTTGCGCTTGGCTGTATCCTCCACGATGTAGGAAAAAGTCAGATCATGGACAGCATCCTGAACAAGCGGGCTAAGCTCGACCACGAGGAATTCGAAATCATAAAGCAACATCCTGCTGAGGGTTACTCGCTTATGGCCAGTCATGCCTCCGATACCAGCCTGGATGTGATCCTTCACCACCATGAGAAAATCAACGGCACCGGCTACCCCCACGGACTCAAGGAAAACCAGATTTCCGACAACGCCAAGATCGCCACGATTGCGGATGTGTATGATGCTTTAACCACCAATCGCCCTTACGCCGGGGCACTGCAGCCGGTCAAGGCTCTGAACCTGATGAAGAAAGAAATGGTGGGCCACTTCGAACAAAATAAATTTGAAGAATTCATCCTGTTTTTAGGCGGGAAGACAGACTGAGACCATAAGACAAAAAGGAGCAATGCTGCATGTGGTCATCTAAAGACGTGTATTATATCTCGGACAGCACCGGAATACTGGCGACCAACCTGGGCCAGGCCCTGATCTGCCAGTTCCCGGAAATCAATTTTCACGAAGAGAAATTCCCCTTTGTACTCAACCGGGAAGAAGCACAAAAAATTCTGGGCTACATCCTGAAAAAATCATCCGGCCGGCGGCCGCTGATTTTCAGCACCATCATGACCAAGGAGATCCGCGATGTTTTTGATGCCCCCGAGGTGGAGCTTTTTGACGCCTTTGAGATATTCATGACTCGCCTGGAAAGCTGCCTTGAGGCAAAGGCTCTGGGTGTTCCAGGTTTTTCCCGGCATATCGACAATCTGACCATGGCCAAACGGGTCGAGGCTATCCACTACTGCCTGGAACATGATGACGGAGTAAACACCCATGAACTGGATGAGGCCGAGGTCATCCTGCTTGGGGTTTCCCGCTCCGGCAAAACCCCGGTCAGCGTGTATCTGGCAACGCAGATGGGGCTGAAATCGGCAAACTTCCCCCTCACCGCCGAATATCTCCGGGAATACACCCTGCCGGAAGAAATAATCAGAAACAGAAAGCGCGCCATCGGCCTGACCACCACCCCGGAAGTACTCCACAGTGTCCGGGAAAAAAGGTACGCGGACAGCAACTACGCCAAGCGTTCCACCTGCAGCGAGGAGATCCAGACCGCCGAAACCATCTTTCACAACCACCAGATCCCCATCGTCTCCACGGCTGGCAAATCCATCGAGGAGATTGCCACCCAGGTTTCTCAGGAGCTGGGCCTTTCCCGAAAACCGACCTCGTTGAATGACCGTGTCTGAGGCATGGCCGCCGAACATTTTCAACATCTATTAGAAATACCCGGCAAAATGTGCTATGGTGCGCGATTGTTTTTCCCGTTAATTAACAATCTCAGCTCATAGCCCATAAAACAATGCTTGCCATCAACCAGCTTTCCATCCAGTTCGGAACCAAACACCTGTTCAAGAATGTCTCGGTCCGCGTCCATCCCGGCGAAAAGATCGGTCTGGTCGGGGTCAATGGGGCAGGCAAATCCACCCTGCTCAAGATCATGGCTGGAGTCAAGCAGGTGGATGACGGGGTTCTGATCCGGTCCAAAAATACCAGTATCGGCTATTTGCCCCAGGAGATCGCCTCTTTCGCCCCGGGCCGTTCCCTGTTTGATGAGGCGAAAACCGCCTTTGCCGAGGCCCTGGCCCTGCAAAAAGAACTCGATCAGGTCAACCATGATCTTGGCCAGGTGGCGCCGGAAGACCCCGGTTTCGCCGACCTGCTTCACCGGCAGGGAGATCTCCAGCACAGGCTGGACCAGTCTGACATCTTCACCATGGATTCCCAGATTGAAAGGGTTCTCCTGGGGTTGGGCTTTTCCCCGAGCGATTTTAACAAGGACAGCATCTCATTCAGTGGCGGCTGGCTCATGCGGCTGATGCTGGCCAAGATTCTCCTGGCCAAGCCGGACCTGCTGCTGCTGGACGAGCCGACCAACCATCTGGATATCGAATCTCTCACCTGGCTTGAGGAGTTTTTAAAAAACCACCGGGGGGCCATGGTGATGATTTCCCATGACCGCGCCTTTCTCGACAACCTCACTACCGTCACCTGGGAGATCTCTTTAGGCGAACTCACGATCTACAAGGGCAATTACTCGAAATACCTGGTGGACAAGGCAAACCGGATGATCATCAAACGGGCGGCCTATGAAAATCAGCAGGCCATGATCGAGCAGACCATGAAATTCGTGGACCGCTTCCGTTCGAAGGCCACCAAGGCCACCCAGGTGCAGAGCCGCCTCAAGCAGCTGGAGAAGATCGAACTCATCGAACTGGACGAAACGGAAAGCACCATCGCCTTCCGCTTTCCGCCCTCCCCTGCCTCCGGCAGAACCGTGCTGGAGGTCGAAAAGATGAGCAAACAGTTCGGCGGCCAGCCGGTTTTTCGCGATCTCTCCTTTACCCTGCAACGCGGCGAAAAGCTGGCCGTACTCGGGGTAAACGGCGCTGGCAAATCCACCCTGGTCAAGATTCTGGCCAGCCTCGTCACTCCGGACAGCGGCGCCGTCCGCTTCGGCCACAACGTGACCATTTCCTACTTCGGCCAGCATCAGGCTCAGGAGCTTGACTCCCGATACACGGTGCTGGAAACCATGAGCCAGGTGAGCAACGAGCTGAGCGTCACCCAGACTCGCTCCCTGCTGGGCGCCTTCCTTTTCCGTGGCGACGACGTGGACAAGAAAGTGGGGGTGCTCTCAGGCGGCGAAAAAAGTCGGGTTGCCCTGGCCAAGATGATTGCCACTCCGGCCAACCTCCTCATCCTGGACGAACCCACCAACCATCTGGACATCCAGTCCCAGGAGGTGCTTCAAGAGGCGATGCGCCAGTACGACGGCTCCATCATCGTGGTTTCCCACAACCGCTATTTCGCCAACTCCTTTGTCGGCAAGGTCCTGGAGCTCAAAGGCAGCCACGGCACCATTTTTGACGGCAATATCGACTACTATCTCCACAAGACCCATGCCGAAGCAGCCGGTACCCCGCCTAAAAAGGCGACCGCGCCCAAAACCGTGCCCGGCAGCCTTGCCCCGGAAAAATCGGGAAAAAAGGGTAAGGAAGCCAGAAAGTTGCAGGCTGACTTGCGCCAGCAAAGAAACAAGGAGATTGCCCCGCTCAAAAAGATCATCGATCGTTGCGAGCAGGAGATTGAACAACTTGAGACCAGGAAGAGCCAGCTGGAACAGGCCATGGCCGACCCGGAGCTTTACCAGGATCAGGACCGCTTCGCCGAACTGAACAACGAATACACCGCCCTGGGCCGCAAACTGAAAAGAAGCTATGCGGAATGGGAACAGGCCCAGGCAAAAATGGAAGAGATCGAGGCCCGGATCGAGGAGTGAGGCCAGGGCTGACAACTGACATCACCACTTGTCTTTCTCGATGTTAACCGGTATCCTCTCCCTGTTTTTTCATCATTGCATGAGGCTCCAGCATGGACCATTCCATCCGCCACCAGATTGAGGCCCGCGAAGCCGCAGGTCTTGCACCCTATGCCTCACTCAGCCGGGAGAGCAAAGGGAGGCTCAGGCCCGAAGAGGAGTGCCCCATCCGGGGCGCCTACCAGCGGGACCGGGACCGGATCATCCACTGCAAGTCCTTCCGCCGCCTCAAGCATAAAACGCAAGTTTTTCTGGCCCCCACCGGCGACCATTACCGGACCCGGCTTACCCATGTGCTTGAGGTCAGCCAGATCGCCCGGACCATCTCCGTGGCCCTGCGCCTAAACGGCCATCTCACCGAGGCCATCGCCCTGGGCCATGATCTCGGCCACACCCCCTTCGGCCACGCCGGGGAGGCGGTACTCAACGAACTCTATCCCGGCGGCTTCCGTCACTACGACCAGAGTCTGCGGGTGGTGAACATCCTGGAAAAAAAAGGGGCCGGACTCAACCTCACCGTGGAGGTGCTGGACGGCATCGCCAAACATTCCAAGGGGAGACGCGAGATTCTGCCCCAAGACATCTCCGAGCTGCCCGCCACCATGGAAGGCAGGGTGGTGCGCATCGCCGACATCATCGCCTATGTAAATCACGATCTCGACGATGCGGTGCGAGCCGGGATTCTCAGCGAATCGCAGATCCCCTGCCACCTCCAGGAGCTGTTCGGCTCCAGCCACTCCGGGCGGATCGGCAGCATGGTCTACGATCTGGTGGTCCAGACCCTGGAAAACGGCGGGAAAACCCTGAGCATGACCCCGCGGCTGCTGGAGGGCATCGGTGAACTGCGCGCTTTCCTTTATGAAAACGTTTACGAAACCAACCGGGTGCATGACGATTTCATCAAGGCCAAAAAGGTGCTGCGGGAGCTGTACGAGTATTTCATCAACAAGGACGATCACTGGGAAAAGGTCATCGACTATGACGAGACGACCCCGCGCGAGCAGATGGTCTGCGACTTTATCGCCGGCATGACCGACCGCTATGCCCTTGATCTCTACACCAACATCTTTCTTCCCAAACCATGGAGTGTAATGTAACCGATGAGCGAGAACGCTGCCGCCCCCGCCGGGCATGAGCTGGCCAAGGGCTATGAATTTAAAGAGGTTGAGGCCAGGTGGTATAAGAAATGGCTGGAGCAGAAAAACTTCCAGGCCACCATGGACGAGGGTAAGCCCTCGTTCTCCATCGTCATTCCGCCTCCCAACGTTACCGGCGTCCTCCATGTGGGGCATGCCCTGAACAACACCATGCAGGATGTCCTGGTCCGCTACAAGCGGATGTGCGGCTGCAACACCCTCTGGGTGCCGGGCACCGACCACGCCGGCATCGCCACCCAGAACGTGGTGGAGCGCCAGCTGGCCAGCGAAGGCAAAAGCCGTCACGATCTCGGCCGCGCCCAGTTCATCGAACGGGTCTGGCAGTGGCGCGAGGAAAAGGGCGGCACCATCATCAACCAGCTCAAGCATCTGGGCTGTTCCTGCGACTGGGACCGGGAACGGTTCACCATGGACGAAGGGTTGTCCAGGGCGGTGCGCACCGTCTTTGTCCGCCTTTATAAAGAAGGGCTGATCTACAAGGGCGACTACATCGTCAACTGGTGCCCCCGCTGCAAAACCGCCCTCTCCGACGACGAGGTGGAACACGAGGATACCGCTGGCAAGCTCTACCACATCCGCTATCCCTATGCCGACGGCTCGGGCCACGTGGTGGTCGCCACCACCCGGCCCGAGACCATGCTGGGCGACACCGCCGTGGCCGTCCACCCCGACGACGAGCGCTACCATCATTTGAAAGAGATCGGCATCCGGCTGCCCCTCACCGACCGCACCATCCCGGTGGTCTACGACCACCATGTGGAACGAGAGTTCGGCACCGGGGCGCTCAAGGTCACCCCCTCCCACGACCGCAACGACTACGAGATCGGCTTGCGCCACAACCTTGAGCGGCTCAAGGTCATGGACGACTCCGGCTTCATGAACGAGGCGGCCGGTGTCTATGCCGGGCTGGAGCGTTTTGCCTGCCGCAAGCAGATCGTAGCCGACCTCGAAGCGCAGGGGTTTCTGGAAAAGATCGAAGACTACGCCCATGCGGTTGGCCAGTGCTATCGCTGCAAAACCGTGGTCGAGCCCACCACCTCGCTCCAGTGGTTCGTTTCGGTCAAGCCCCTGGCCGCCCAGGCCGTGGCTGCGGTGCGCGACGGGCGGACGACTATTCACCCCAAGACCTGGTACAACACCTTCTACGCCTGGATGGACAACATCCGCGACTGGTGCATCTCCCGCCAGATCTGGTGGGGCCATCAGATCCCGGCCTGGACCTGCGACGACTGCTCCCATTTCATGGTTGAGGAACACGCCCCTGCCGTTTGTGAAAAATGCGGCTCCGCCAAGCTCACCCAGGAAACCGACGTGCTGGACACCTGGTTTTCCTCGGCCCTCTGGCCCTTCTCCACCCTGGGCTGGCCCGACGAGACCAGAGAGCTGAAGTTCTTCTACCCCACCTCGGTGCTGATCACCAGCTTCGACATCCTCTTCTTCTGGGTGGCCCGGATGATGATGATGGGCATCCACATCATGGGCGAGGTGCCCTTCAAGGACGTCTATCTCCACGCCCTGGTCCGCGACAAGCACGGCAAGAAGATGAGCAAATCCACGGGCAACGTCATCGACCCGCTCGTAGTCATGGCCGAGTATGGCACCGACGCCCTGCGCTTCACCCTTACCGCCTTTGCCGCTCAAGGCCGGGAGATCAAGCTCGCCGAGGAGCGCATCGAAGGCTACCGCCACTTCATCAACAAGATCTGGAACGCGGCCCGCTTCGCCATGATGCACCTCAAGGAGTGCGATCCCGCGATCAGCCGCAATATCGACCCCGCCGCCTTGCCCCTCTCCCACCGCTGGATTCTGCACCGCTTGAACCAGGCGATCACCGAGACCCGCCAGGCCCTGGACGACTACCGCTTCAACGACGCCGCCTCGGTTATCTACCAGTTTGTCTGGAACGAGTTCTGCGACTGGTATCTCGAATGGATCAAGAGCGATCTCTACGGCGACAACGCCCTGGCCAAGGCCCAGGCCCAGGGCGTGCTCCTGGCGGTGCTGGAAAACACCCTCAAGCTCCTCCACCCCATCACCCCCTTTGTCACCGAGGAGATCTGGCATGTGCTGCCCGGAGAGCGGACCAGCATCATGGTCGAAGCATTTCCCATCTCGAACCCGGCCTGGGAGAATGGTGAAGCCGCCGAACTGGCCGCCCTGTTCATGGGGATCGTTGGCGGCATCCGCAACATCCGCAGCGAGGCCATGATCCATCCTTCCGCCGAGATCGAGGTGCAGATCATCTGCCACGACGAGCACAAGCTCGCAGGGTTGACCACCCTGGCCGATTCCCTCAAGACCCTGACCCGAACCACCACCATGCTCCTGCAAAAGGAAGGCGCCCGGCCCAAGGGATCGGCCTCCTATCTCTACACCGACATCGAGATCTTCGTGCCCCTGGCCGGACTGGTGGACGTGGACAAGGAGCAGGCCAAGCTGAAGAAAGATCAGGACAAGACAGAAGCTGAGCTGGCCCGCTGCCAGAGCAAGCTAGCCAATGAGAAGTTCATGGCCAATGCCCCGGAAGAGGTAGTTGCCAAGGAGCGGGAGAAGATCGGGGAGATGCAGGCTAAGCTGGAGAAGATAAAGGCCGGCATGGAGCGACTTGAGGAGTTGCGCTGAAGCAAGTCAGGGGGCGGGAAGCTGCCAGACAAAAATAAGCATACAGATTTCCGCCGAAGGCCCTCGATACCGACCTTGCTTTGTTGTGTGACAAAATATATAGTTATTTTGAGCTACACAAAGAGGAGCGAATTATGGGGACAATATCCATGCGCATTGAAGATGAGCTACTTGCCGAAGTGGTCAGTCAGGCAAAAGCGCTGCACATAACCCGGACGGAATATCTCAGACGTGCGATAATCGAGATGAAGGAAAAAGTAGCCCACGATCGCCGCCGACAGCGTCTTCAGGAGGCTTCACGGAAGGTCCGTAAGGAAAGCATGCGGGTCAACCTGGAGTTTGCCGACATCGAGGATGCCCCGGATGCGTGAACGCGGCGAAATCTGGCTGGCCAATCTTAATCCCGGCCGAGGGACGGAACCCGGCAAAACCAGGCCGGTCCTCATCGTGCAGAGTCAAGCCCTCCTTGACGTAGACCACCCATCCACCCTGGTAGTGCCTCTCACCACAAAACTCATCGACGACGCCGCCCCGCTCCGCCTGCGTATCCCTGCCGGAGGCGATCTTGCGCAGGATTCAGACCTTCTCCTCGACCAGCTCAGGGCCATCGACAATAACCGCCTTGTTAAAGGGCCGCTGCAACGCTGCACGGAACCATTCCTTGCGCAGGTGGATCAGGCTTTGCGGGAGATGCTTGATTTGGGGTAAGAAGTGGCGGACGGAAATATGTTTACATTAATTACGTAAACTGCCCCGGAATTCGCTACAAGTGGTTTCCCCACCTGTACGGGAAACAATGGTGCTTCAATGATTCGCCATACAAGTCGCTATGCTAAAGTTACCTACTGAAAGGTGGGGGTTTTAACCCTCCCAAGCGGGGACAATAAAAGAGCAGCCATGACACCAGAACAATTTATTGCCCTTTGGAAAGACAACAAGCTCAGCGAGCGCGGCGGGGCGCAGGGCCATTTTGACGACCTGTGCGATCTGCTGGGCGTTGACAAGCCCCGCGACCCGGAAAACTACTGCTTCGAGCGGGGTGCCAAAAAAACGGGCGGCGGCGACGGGTGGGCCGATGTCTGGAAGCGCGGCTACTTCGGCTGGGAAAACAAAAAACCGGGCCGTGACCTCAACGCGGCGCTGAAGCAACTTAGCGACTACGCGCTGCAACTCGATAATCCGCCCCTGCTGGTGGTGAGCGACCGTGAGCGGATTATCATCCATACCGCCTTCACCGGCTACCCGGACCAACCGCGTGAAATTCGCATTGAGGAACTTACCGATCCCGCCACGCGGCAGCTCTTACGCTGGGTTTTTACCGAGCCGGAAAAGCTGCGCCCGGAAAAATCCACCGCCGCCATCACCGGGGAGGCAGCCGGGCAATTCGCCGGGCTTGCCCAGGCCATGCGCGTGCGCGGACTTGGCGGCCAGCAGGTCGCCCATTTTCTGGTGCAATGCCTGTTTTGCATGTTTGCCGAGGATGAGGAGCTGCTCCCCGGCTCGGTGTTCACCGAGATCCTCAAAAACGCGGGTTCCGATGCCGCCAAGGCCGCAAGCCGCATCAACCGGCTTTTTGCCGCCATGCAGAAGAAAACCGGCGGCGAATACGGCGACCACGACATTGCCTGGTTCAATGGCGGCCTGTTTAAAACCATCGATATTCCCGCCTTGATTCCAGCCGACCTCGCCGCCCTGCACGCAGCGGCCGGCATGGACTGGCGGGCCATCGACCCCACCATTTTCGGCACCCTGTTCGAGCGCAGCCTCGATCCTTCGGCCCGCGCCCCGCTGGGCGCGCACTACACCGACACCGCCACCATCGCCAAACTCATCCACCCGCTAATCAGCGAACCGCTGCTGGCCGAGTGGCAGGGTGTCAAGACGGTTATCGCCGCAGGGATCGGCAAAGGCGAACGCACCAAGGCATACAAACAGGCCCACACCGCCTTTCAAGGATTTCTTGCCCGCCTTAACCGCTTCCGGTTACTCGATCCGGCCTGCGGTTCGGGCAACTTTCTGTATCTGGCGCTCAAGGCCCTGCGGGACGTGGAACGGCAAGTCCTCCGCGAAGGGTATGATCTTGGCGGCTTTCAGCCCGGCCTCTGGATGCAGACCGGGCCGGATAACATCCTTGGCCTGGAAATCAACGAATACGCCGCCGAACTTGCCCGCACCACGGTATGGATCGGCGACATCCAGTGGTGCCGCCGCAATGGGAGGGAGATTGTCCGAAATCCCATCCTGCGCTCGCTGGATTCCATCGAACACCGCGACGCCCTCTTGAACCCAGATGGCAGCGAGGCCACCTGGCCCGCAGCCGATGTGATCGTGGGAAACCCGCCGTTTCTAGGGGATAAGATGATGCGCGGCGAACTGGGCGACGAGTATGTCGAGAAATTGCGCAAACGGTACGAGGGGCGTGTTCCCGGCGGGGCCGATCTGGTGACCTATTGGTTCGAGAAAGCTCGGGCGCAGATTGAGGCGGGGCAAGCAAGAGCCGCCGGGCTGGTCGCCACCAACTCCATCCGCCAGAAACGCAATCGGACAGTGCTGGAACGTATTCTGGCAAGCACCAAAATTTTTGAGGCCTGGAGCGACGAAGATTGGGTGAACGAAGGCGCGGCGGTCAGAGTGTCGCTGGTTTGTTTCGGCGCCCGCCGTCATGCCGGGTTGCCTGCACCCCCGGGAATAACGGGCCGATTGGACGGCCAGCCCGTGACCACCATCCATGCCGACCTGACCGGCGGGCAAGACGGCCAAGCGCTGGATCTCACCCAAGCCAGGCCACTGCCCGCCAACAAGAGCCACTCGTTTTTCGGCCTCTGCCTGGCCGGGCCCTTCAAGGTGGACACGGCCACCGCCCTGGCCTGGCTGCAAGACACCGGCAATCCCAATGGCCGCCCCAACAGCGAGGTGGTTCGCCCCATTTACAACGGCTCCGACATCACCCGCCGCTGGGCGGGCAACTGGGTGGTTGATTTTGCCGGGATGGAACAGGCCGAAGCCGCCGACTATCTGGCTCCGTTTGCCCATGTGGAAACAATGGTCAAACCTGTACGTGCAGGAAATCGTGAAGCCGTCCGGGCAGAAAAATGGTGGCGCCATGGCCGCCGTCGTCCAGAATTACGGACTGCATTGCTCGGCCGCACCCATTACATCGCCACCCCGGAAACCGCCAAACACCGTTTCTTTGTCAAGTTTCCGGTGCGGATAGCGCCGGAACACAAACTGGTCATCATCCCCCGGCAGGACAATACGACCCTCGGCATACTCTCCTCCCGCATCCACTGCCTTTGGGCGATAGAACAAGGTGGACGCTTGGGAGTGGGTAATGATCCCGTCTACACCTCCAGCGTTTGCTTTGAGACCTTCCCTTTTCCTCCCGGCTTCAACCTCGCGGCACAGGATGCCCCATCGGAAGAGCCATTCCCGGCCATCGCCAAGGCTGCCGCCGACCTCAACGACTGGCGGGAAAAATGGCTAAATCCGGAGGGTTGGCTCAACTGGGAGATCACCCCCGAGGAACAAGCCGCTGGCCTGCCTTCTCGCCCCGTTCCCAAGCCGGAACATAGTGCGGACTGGAAGAAACGCACCCTGACAAACCTCTACAATGAAATGCCCGCCGGTCTGGAACTCCGCCAGAAACAACTCGACGCTGCCGTGGCCCAAGCCTACGGCTGGAACGACTACGTGCCGGAGATGCCGGAGGAAACCATCCTGGGCCGCCTGCTGGCGCTCAACCAAGAAAGGGCAAAGGCTGCGATTGGTAACTCAAACCATTCCAATGGAACACCGCCGCACGGCAACCGATAACCTTGCTCGATATTGATTTCTGTCAAACTTTTGCAGTATATTGATTACGGTTCAGGGGCGTGCATCGAGGCGTCCGGCTCATACCCGGAAAGCGCGTTCTGGACGTAAGCCTGGGGGCGCCCTTGAACCTGACTGCGGGAAGAAGGGGATCTCAGGCTGAAGCGTCGGCAAAAGAGCATGAGGTGCAAGTCCTCAACACGGAATAACAGTTAGGGAGTGTCCCGGCTGAAAATACAGCCGCACCTCCGGCACCACCACCTTGGCGGCAGGGCCTGTAAATAATTTTGTGTAAATGGCTTTTTGCAAGAGGTTCTTGGGCTGTCAAAAGGTTTGAACAATGAAATTGGAAGAACGCATAGGTGAAGCATTATTACGCCAATTGATGGCCAATGCTGCAATTCCGTTGATCGGCAGTGCAGTGGGCAGCTTGCTGGTTGCCACTTCACTGCTGGGGTCAATCGAAAGCCAAATAGTAGTCGGCTGGTTATTGCTTGTTTATGCGACACTTGGCATCCGTATCTGGCTCACCCGCCGTTGTCAGGCGCGCCTTGCCTCAACCGGCTATGATGCCGGAGTAGCTAACCGTTATGCCATGTCCACAGGATTGTCCGGAATTGCGTGGGGTATTGGCGGGCTCTTGATCATAGGCGCCCCCCCGGTAGCCAAGATTGTTATCATCACGGCAATTCAGGCCATGGTAATGGGCGGGGTATTAATACTTGGCACATTTATACCTGCGTTTATAGCCTTCGCGCTTCCCGCGATTCTTCCCATGATTTTTGTTTTAGCATTCAGTGGTGGGGTCGCGAATACCGTATTAGCTTTATACAGTTTCATATTCCTTGTTCTCATGCTCGGTATTGCAATACGTTTCAACAGGTCACTCCGCTACACGTGCCAGTTAACCTTCGAAAAAGAGGATCTTGTCACGTCACTGACCAAAGCGTATGACAATCTCGCCTTGCTGGCAACAACCGACAGCCTTACCGGCATTGCCAACCGCCGCCATTTTGATGATGTCCTTGAGGTTGAATTTGCTCGCTTGCATCGCTCTAAAGCACCGCTTTCCTTGATATTGCTTGATATCGATTATTTCAAGCATTTTAACGACGCGTACGGCCATGTTGCGGGGGACCAGTGCCTGAAGAACGTTGCCGGCGCTTTCCAGCAATGCATCCATCGTGCCCCGGATTTAGCAGCACGCTATGGCGGGGAGGAATTCGCCGCGATCCTGCCGGAAACGGGTTACCAGGCCGCAATTACTCTGGCAGAAAGGATCAGAGCCGCAGTGGCCGAGATGGCCATCCCCCATTGCGATTCCAGTACCGAAGGATACGTCACTGTCAGTCTTGGAGTAGTTACCCTTGATTGCACTAAAATCCTGTCGCCGATGGATGCGGTGGCTATCGCTGATCGCCAGCTTTACCGGGCGAAATCAGAAGGACGGAACCGTCTCGCTTCATGGAACGGGATGAAATCCCATCCCGTGGGCGAGTCCATGTTACGTCTGACATGGAATACCTCCTACGACTGCGGTGAAGCCACGATCGACAACGAGCACCGTGAACTGTTCCATATGGCCAATATCCTGCTGGAAAAGGCGATGACACGCGAGGTTACGCCAGGCCAGTTCGATTGTGCATTCGATGTCTTGCTGGCACACATAAAGGAACACTTTGCACATGAGGAATCAATTCTTCTCGATTATGGCTATGATGGAGTGGCTGAACACGCTGAAAAACATCATGCACTTGTGGAGTCGGCCTTGAAGCTTCGCCGTCAATTTAATGAATCCGGCGGCTTGGTCGGCGAACTTGTCGAGTTTCTGGTTTCCGAAGTCGTAGCCGGGCACATGTTGCATGTGGATCGCAGCGCTTTCGAAACGTTATTATCTGTTTATCAAGTGAAGGAATTAGAAAAATAAAGGAACCGGCCACTCGGTTTTATCTTCCGACGAACCTGCGGAGAAGAAAAGAAGGGGGATCCCCGCGGTCCTGACGGGGATCCCCCTTCTTTTTCGATTTCGCCGGCGAAGGTCAGTTCACGGCTGTACCAGGCTGGTTCCTCTGCCCGCCGCCAGCTGGTGGGGCTCCGACTATCGGAGCCCCATTTTTATTCACTCTTACTGCTCACTGCCTGGGCAGTTACAGAGACATGGCGTTTACCAGGTCCGCGACCCGTGACAGGAGTTCGCACAGCTTCGCGAGGTGGCGTTCCAGCCGCTGGTGCCGCCGACGTCTTTGGTGCCGTTGGCGTGGGTCGCGGTGTTCACGGTAGTGCTGCTATAGCCGGTGCCGTGGCAGGTGGCGCAAGTGGTAAAGCTATGCTTTGAATGGCGCCCCACTGCGGGCGGAATGGCATGGCAACTGCCACAAGCTGGCGGAGGTGTCGGCGCCGGGGCGGTCGTCGTCGCGATGGCGGCGACTTGCGCCGTGGTCAAGGTGCTGAGGAAACCCATGCCACCGGTGTTGGCGTTGATGGCGCCTTGGGTTGCCGAGGCAGTTTTGCCGAGCTTGCTTGTGGCATGGCAACCGAGACAATACTGGTTATACAGGGCCAGACCGTCGAGAACCGGAGCCGCATTGGTGGTCGCCGAGGCCTTGGTAGAGGCGGCACTTTCGCCGGCGCTGTTTATCGCGGTAACGATGAAGTAGTAGGTGCTACCGTCGGCAAGACCGGACTTGGGGTAAGGGCTTGAAACCGCGGTGACCTTGGTGCCGGTTGCGGTGGTTACCCCGGAAGCGGACGACCAGTACAGGTTGTAGGAAGTTGAGCCGGGAACGGCCGACCAGGAAACGGTCACCTGGTTGGCGCCGCCGGTGGCGCTGACCCCGGTGGGCGCTGCGGGCACGGTGGGCAGCGGCGCATCGGTGTTGGCGTTTGCCTTGGTCGAGGCAACGCTTTCGCCGACACTGTTCACCGCGGTGACGAGGTAATAGTAGCTGGTGACGGCGGCAAGGCCGGTGTTGACATAGGGGCTGGTTACCCCGGCAATTCTGGTGCCGGTGGCAGTGGTGACCCCGGAAGAAGTTGAACGGTAGAGGTTATAGGAGGTTGCACCGGGAACCGGTAACCAGGAGATGGACACCTGGGTGGCGCCACCGGTGGCGGTCAGCCCGGTAGGAGCAGCGGGCGCGGTGGGAACCGGGGCCGGGGTAAGGGTGGTCGCCGCAACCTGGATCGAGGCGGTGCTTTCGCCGGCGCTGTTTATCGCGGTGACAATGTAGTAGTAGGCCGTCCCGTCAGTGAGATCGGTGGAAACCGCCGGGCTCGTGGCATTGGCGATCTTGGTGCCGTTGGCCTTGGTAACTCCCGAGGTTTTCGACCAGTACAGGTTGTAGGAGGTGGCGCCGGATACCGCCGCCCAGGAAATGGTCACTTGGTTGGTGCCACCGACTGCGGTCACCTCGGCGGGGGCGACCGGCGCGGTCGGCTGCGGCGGCGCCTGGTTGGTGGTCGCCGTGGCCACTTCCGAGGCAACACTCTCACTGGCGTTGTTCAAAGCGGTAACGATGTAATAGTAGCTGGTGCTGGCCGGCAAGCCGGTCTGGTTGTAGCTGTTGGTGGCCGCCGGGATCTTGGTTCCGTTGGCGGTGGTGACGCCGGGGGTGGTGGCGTAATAGACATTGTAGGAGGTAGCATTGCCCACTGCGGTCCAGGCCAGGCTTACCTGACCGGCACCGCCGGTGGCGGTCAGGCCGACCGGGATGTCAGGGGGGGAGGCAACCGGCGGCACGTTCTCGGGATAAAAATTGCCATTGGCGATGTCGGAGAGCTTGCCGGTGTAGATGACCGCCCCGGTTTTCTCGTTGATGATCGACAGCACCCCATCCTTCACCTTGAATTTTACGTTGTCGAACATTTCGTCGAGATCGAGGTGATTGGCGATGAACTTGCTGGTGATCGGATTCTGGTGTCTGGCATTATACCGCTCAAGCAGAGGCTGGAGCTTGTTGAGGATGACATTGACGCTCTTTGCTAGATTGTTCCTGATCTTATGGCGAACCTCGGAATCGTCGCGCTCATATGCCTCCGACGCCTCATCCACTTCTGCGGCGGAAGCGACGATCACTTCAGAGAGAGGGTTGACGTTGGCAGTTCCGCTGCCCTCGGCATAAGAGTGCAGGGTATAGTCCTTGCCCTCGGCGCTTCCTGTGGCACGCAGCAGGAAAGGCGCCTGAAGACCGGTGACGTCGAAGGCAAAGGTGCCATCGCTGCTGATAACCGTCTTTCGATACTGCGGAGTGGCCGAGGAGTCCTTGAGGGTTACTTCGCCGGCCAGGGCGGCGCCGACGGCGGCGGTGCCGCTGACTATTTCGGATGACAACTTTCCTTCTCCTCCTCCACCACCACAGCCGACGAGCATGAGGCTAAAGAGCAAGAATGAGAGGGAGGTGATGGCAGGGATGGCTCTTGTGATCAGTTTTTTCATAGTTAGTTCCTTTGGTTGGAGAGGCGGGGTTGTGGGAAGGCGTGGAACCACGTTATCTGGCATGGTATCTCCTTTAATTTTTTTCTGCGCCTGCTGGTGGCGGGCTTGTTGTCGAGAGGTTGTGTTCAGTTTCGCGCATGACACCTCCTTTTGGTTTTGCCTGGCCGGTGCCGAGGCTTGCCACCTTTAGAAGCAAGAACGATGCCAATAGTAATTTTTACTGATAACATGTTGTTCTTTAAACAGAAAAGCGGAAAAAATGGTGCGTAGGTAAAGAGCTGGGGGACAGAAAGTGGCTGGAAACAACTACAGCCGGAAGTGGAGAAAGGAGAGGTTTTGAAGATATTTATTAATTAAATCAGTTTGTTACTTGTGGTGCATGAATTTCACTACAAAAAAAATGCCCTGCCTGAGCGTAAAACGATCACGGGGCAACCACACAAAGGTCAAGTAACCACGCACTCACCCTTAAGGTATAAGTTTAGTTTTGAGCAGGCAAGCTGCTCAACTCAGCGAAAAGCGGTCACAGGGTGCTTTTTAAAAGTTCCGAGTGTAAAGTACAGAGTACTCGGTACGTTACACTCAACACTCAGCTTTAGGGTTCCGCAAGATGTGGTGCCCTGTGATCGCTTAAGTTTATTGCTTGAATTCGTCGGGAGAGAGACCGTGCTTTTTCAGAAGATTATAGAGATCGGAGCGGTATTTACCGGCTAGTTCCGCTGCCCTGCTGATGTTGCCGGCAGTTGCCTTAAGCAGGTTGCGCAGATAGGTTTTTTCAAATCCGGCCCGGGCTTCATTCAAAGTCGGCAGGGGGCTCCGTCCGGTGCTGTCCGGCAAAATAAGCTCTGCATCTATAATGCCGTTCTCGCACATAGCAAGAGCAAATTGAATGGTGTTTTCCAGCTCACGGACGTTGCCGGGCCAGTCATACAGCATCAGTTTCTGCAGAGCGGCGGAAGTTATGGTGCTGTTTTTTTTGCCCATCTGTTCCCCGTACTTGCTAAGGAAGTGCTCGACCAGAGGCGGAATGTCCTCCTTTCTTTCCTTCAGTGGAGGAATCAGTACCGGGATCACATGGACCCGGTAGAACAGGTCTTCGCGGAAGGTTTCTTTTTTTACCTCCTCCTTCAAATTCTTGTTGGTGGCGACGATCACCCGGACATCGATATCGACTTCTTCCTCGCCGCCCACCGGCGTGATTGTCCGTTCCTGCAGAACCCGTAGAAGTTTGCCCTGCAGGGCCAACGGCAGGTCGCCGATCTCGTCCAGGAAGACCGTCCCCCGCTGAGCCCTGACGAATAGCCCCGGTTTTTTACGACCAGCATCGGTAAAGGCGCCTTTTTCGTGGCCGAAAAGTTCGCTTTCCAGCAGGTTTTCCGGAATGGCGGCGCAGTTAATGGTCAAGTAAGGAAATTCCTTGCGCGGGCTGGCAACGTGAATGGCCTTGGCGATCAGTTCCTTGCCGGTGCCGCTGGCCCCGTAGATGGCCACGGTCGAATCGGTCTCGGCAATGCGGGCTACCTGATCGAGGACCCGGTGCATCGGTTCGCTGCGGGCGACGATATTGCCGAAGTCGTATTGTTCCTCGACCAGTTGCCGAAGCCGGCTGATCTCCCCGGTCAGCCGGCTTTTTTCCAGAGCCCGTTCGATCTGCAGGATCAGTTCGCGGGAATCGAAGGGTTTGGTCAGGTAGGTGAAGGCCCCCCGCCGCATGGCATCCACCGCGCTTTCAATGCTGCCGTGGGCGGTGAGAATAATTACCGGCAGGTTAGGGACGGCCCGGTGCAGCTCCTCCATCAGGGAAATGCCATCTTGGCCGACCAGTTGCAGATCGACGACCGCGGCGTTAAAATTCTGCCGGGCAACCAGCTTTTTCGCCTCTTTTTCGTGACCGACGACGGTCACCTGATAGCCGGAGGATTCCAGTCTGATTTTGATCAGATCCAGCAGGTTCAGGTCGTCATCGACCACCAGGATTTTTTTGTCTTTCACATTTTGCTCCCTAGCGGTTGAGCTGCATCTTCTGCTTTTCGATCTCCAGGTCGATCTGCTGCATGCTTTCAAAGACCTCGAAGAGCCCGAGCCAGACCCGTGCATGTTCCGCCAGAGGGCTATTGGGGAAATTCCTGGAGATTTGGGCAAAATAATCCCTGGCCTTCCGGTAGTCCTTGGCCGGGTTGTCGACGTGGGCGTAGATCAGACCCAGGTTGTAGAGCGCTTCGTCGGCCGGTGCGGCGGTGCCAGCCTCGCGCAGGATCTGCTGGTTTCGCCGTATCGCTTCCTCAAATTTCTGGTTTTCGACCACTGGCCGGCGCGAACTACCCAGCCTCCTTTCCCCTGCTCTGGCGGTCTGTTTCCGCAGGGCGGCGACGGTTCTGTCCTTTTCGGCGATGACATCGTAGAGGCCGATAAAGTTTTTTGCCTCGGAAGCCAGAGGCGAATAGGGAAAGTTCCGGATCAGTTTTTCGAAATATTGCCTGGAAAGGTTGTAATCCCTGCCCTTGAAGGCGTGGTCGGCATATGCCTCGCCCAGGGCGTAGAGGGCCAGCTCGGCTGAAGGCTTGGTCTCGCTGTCGCGCAGAATATTCTTGCTCTGCTGGACCACGGTCTCGAAAAAACCGGCGGCCAAGTCATTGCGGTACTTGGAAAGCTGCTGCATGTGATGTTTTTCTGCGATGGCATCATAAAGGGTGACAAAGGTCCTGGCCTCAGCGCTCAGCGGCGAATAAGGGAAATTACGAATCAGTTTTTCGAAGTATTGCCGGGAAAGGTTGTAATCCCTGCCCTCGAAGACGTGGTCGGCGTAGGCCTCGCCCAGAGCGTAGAGAGCTAGGTCGGCCGGGGGGTTGGTTTCGCTTTCGCGCAGGACCTTCTGACTCTGTTCGATCACGGTCTCGTAAAAACCGGTGGCCAGGCCGTGGCGGTACTCGGAGAGCAGTTGCTGGGCCTGTCTTTCGGCGAGAATATTCTGCACCGGGGCGCAGGCGGCCAATTGCAGCGCCAGACTCAGTCCGCTAACGGTAAGGTAAAATAAAAAGTGCTGCCTTTTCCTAACTGACTTGTCGCCCACACACTACCTCCATGCGCGATAATTATCTGTTTGACCGTGGCCAGACCAAGCCCGGTGCCTTTGATCTTGCCGCCCCGGTCCGGGAGTACCTGCCGGAATTTAAGAAAAATCCGGGTCAACTCATCCTCTGGGATGCCGATGCCGGTATCCCGCACGGTTGCCTCCAGCATCTTGCCCCGGACTTCAGCGGCCAGGGTGATGGAGCCCTGTTCCGGCGTAAATTTGATGGCGTTGCCCACCAGGTTGCGCACAACCTGCATAATCCTTTCCCGGTCTACGCTAACGGCAGGCAGGTCGTGGATGGTGCTGTTGAGGCGCACTCCGCGAGCATCGGCCAGGGGCTGCAATCCCTGCAGGACATCGCGGACCAGAGCAGGAAAATCACTCCTGGCAAAATGATAGTCCAACATCCCAGCTTCCATCTTGGCCAAGTCCAGCAGGGAGTTGACCAGGTTGATCAGCCGGTCGCTCTCCTGGACGATGATGCCCAGGATATGCCGCTGCTTTTCGTTGATCTCCCCGACCAGACCATCAAGAAAAATTTTGCTTCCTTCCCTGATGGAAGCAAGGGGGGTACGTAGTTCGTGGGACATGTGGGCAAAGAAGGCTGACTTCATATTGTCCAGCTCCACGAGTTTGCTGCACATATAATTAAGGGCGATCGCCAGCTCCTTGATGGCAGGCGGGGATTCGATCATTAAATTGCACTGAAAATTTCCCTGGGCGATTTCCCTGGTCTGCTCCTTGATGGCCTGTAGCGGCCGGGTGATACTCCGGGTGATGACGGCAGCCACCAGCAAGCCGGCGGAAAGCGCCCCAAACGCGATCATGACGGCGATTTCGCGTGCCTGCCCGCCGACTTCCTTCAGGTTTCGGACCTTTACGGAAATGCTCTTTTCGTTGTCCTCCTGAATTTTCTTGAGGGTGGCGATCAGTTCGTCGGTGATTTCCTTCTTTTCCTCGTTGTACGTGACGGAATAATGGACACCGCTCTGGCGCAATCGGCGCTCCTCCTCGACCAGCCGGGTGAATTGCCGGTGCTGATCAGCAACGGCATGCAGCGACTCCGCAGTTTCCGGGCTGACCAGCTCGGTCAGTGCTTTCTGCAACAGCCGTTCGAATTCCTTCCCGGTCTCCATATAATTTTGATAGAGCTGGTCATCGTTCAGCAACACATATTTGCGTTCGTTGCGTATCTCGGAAAGCATGGTATCGGAGAGCTGGATGGAGAATTCCATGGCCGCCGTGTTGTTAACGACAATAGACTGTATCACCTGATTGAACCGGTCGAGATGGTAGATGAAAAAGAAACTGACCCCGGCCAGCATTGCGGCGAAGACGAGATAACTGATAACCAGACGTGCATAGATCGAGAGTTTCAACCGAACCGCTCCTTTCTGGAATAGCCAGGGAGTAGCCAAGGTAAAGTAGTGCCCATTTTGCTCGCTTCCAGTTGGACAATAAATTAGCAACTGTGTTCTAATTCAACCAGGTTCAGGGACGAAGATGTTCGTCCCAAGGTTTATTGGACTTCATGATTGCACGCAGAATGATCAACCTTCCAGCAATTCCTCTCCTCTCTGTCCCGCAATGGAAACCCCGACCGACCCTGGTCCTGTTACCGCACCGGCTCCTTTTTTAATTATAAACGTATCCACGCACGGGAAGACAACAAAATATCTCCCTTGCCCTGGCTGATGTTCTTTCTCTGCTAAACCGTCTAATCACCCCGACATCCTCGCCGGTGACCTCGCAAACCTTTTTAAGAAAATCCCCAAAGATCCCCTATCCAGTCTAGCTGAGTTTTTTGGCGGACCGGTGAAGAAAGGCAGGACTCCTCCAGAGAACTTTTCCGTCATGAGATGGGAGTTGGTATCGTTGACCAGATTCGTCGAGCCACCAATGGAAATTTTCCCCTTGGCAACCCAAGATTCACAGAAAAAATAACCGCGGTGCTTGGTTGGTCGCCGGGTAATTCCAGAAAAAGCAGGAAAGCCATGTAAGCAAACAGCCGATATGAGAAAAACACAGAAAAGAATCAGGAAAAACCGTGGCCTGTCCAGATTAGTTGCCGATTAGGGGTACCACATGACGATCTATAAACGCATCCGCAATAGTTCAATTATGCGCACATGGGTTATTGCTGCTGTTTGCTGCACTATCATCGCCACTCTTGTCTACGGCATGATGCCCCCTGAGCAAGGAAATCATTTTGCACAAGGCGCGGCATACTTTCTTTTTCCCGGCGTTGCATTCTATGTCTTTCTCAATGGCTCGCTTAACTTTGGCAGAGGCTTTGGGATAATCGGCGACTTTCTTATCATTGGGTTAGGTTCGGCATTGGCATGGACAGTCGCTGTTGTAATCGTAGCACAGGGTTTTTCCTGGCTAAGACAACGCCCTGGAATGTGGCAATAAGAGTCGCCTGCGTGCTATTCAGAATACCCCCAATTTCCCCGGAGGCCCATTATTCCCTCAGCGCTACATGCTTTCATTCTAAACCAAAGCTTGGCATTCATTCCACCTGATCACAACATGTGGAGGTAAACTATAACAATCATCGGCATCCCTGTTTTCCATTGGTCCCACCAGATGTAATGCAGGCGGTGGCCTTGCTGTTGTTCATCCGGGCGTGATACGGCCCAGCAAGCCTTGAATAAATTGATACACTTTACTGGCAAGGAAAACAAGTAACGCAAACAGAATGATCCGTATGCCACGGTTGAGCCAGAGTTTACGTTTTTCCTGGCGCGACCTGGCGGTTTCCCAGGCTAACCTATGCTCGGCCCTGTTCGACCTTTCCTTCTCTGCCTCATCGAGCAGCTTTTCCATGCTGAATGAGGAAAGCCCGCCGTCCTCTTTAGCCAGAGTATAGAAGTGACTTTCGTCCATGTGCAGGCCCATGATCCGGCATACGAATTCATGGACCACCTTGATATCAGGAGAACGAAGCGTGGTGAACTCCAAGCCGGCGGCGACTTGCCGGTTGTGGCGGTGGACGAGGCGCGCCACCCTGGCATCGGCGATGATCAGGGCTTGGCTCTTTTTCCCGCCTGGCAGTCGGAATTGCAGACGAAGCAAGGTCTGGGGTGCGAGGTGACGCTGGGTGCCAAGAAGCATTCCGGAACGGCTGATATCCTGCGAATCGTCTTCGTGCCACTGATGGCCGTCGGCGGTCCAGCTTATCCTGGTCAACATGGCCGCCCGATCGGCCACGCGTTTCTCGCTTTGCTTCGCCTGGCTGGGAAAATCGGTATCCATCTGTCTTCCTTTTGAAAAGATGGGGTAAAAAAAACGAGAAGTTAAATGAAAAAAGTTGAAACTACCCAGGGTTCATAACCCTGCAAAGTCCTGCACTTCCTTAAAAGCCGCGGGAATCTCCGCAGCCAGTTCGCTTGCCAGAAAACCGAAAGGTTGCCCTTCCCGGACAAGCCGGTCCGCAGCCAGGCCATGCACGTAGACGGCCAGGCAGGAAGCCTCCCAGGGAGGCACGCCTTGGGCGAGCAGGCCGCCGATAAGGCCGGTAAGCACATCACCCATGCCGCCTGCGGCCATGCCGGGGTTGCCGGTGGCATTCACGGCCAGCCGCCCGTCCGGCGCGGCAATAACCGTGGCCGCTCCCTTCAAGACCAGATAGACCCCATGAAGCTTGGCAAAGTCCGCGGCCACCGCCCGCCGCTTGCTTTGGATCTCCGAGGTGGCAAGCCCGGTCAGGCGCGCCATTTCCCCTGGGTGGGGAGTCAAAACCCTGGGGCCGGCAGGGGCGACAACAAGCTCGCCGGCCAAAAGATTGAGGCCGTCGGCATCAACCACCATGGGCTGACGCAGCTCCCGGTAGAACCTGCGCACCAACTGCCCGGTTTCTTCCGCGGTTCCCAGACCGGGACCAACCGCTACCGCCTCCTTGCCCTGAGCCGCCGCCAGCAACTGTTCATAATCGGTATCGGAGAGGCAGTGCTGGGAAAAAGAAAGCACCTCTGTCATGGCCTCGGGCAAGGCCCCCTGTACCACGCCATTAAGCATCCTGGGCACGGCGATGGTCACCAGCCCTGCCCCGGATCGCGCCGCGCCCAAGCCGCAGAGCACCGCCGCCCCCCCCTTGCCCGCCGAGCCTGCCAGCACCAGCAGGTGGCCGAAAGTGCCCTTGTGGGAAGCCATGCCGCGAGCCGGGATCAGTGGCTGCAGCAAAGCATCCTCCAGCCACTCCGCCGTGATCCCGATCCGCTCGACAACCGCGGCGGGGATACCGATATCAACAACCTCAAGCAGCCCGACTTGTTCTTTGCCCGGCGACTCAACTAGAGCAAACTTGGGCAGCCCGTAGGTGCAGGTAAGCTGCGCCCGGACACTGACGCCCAGGGAGAGGCCTGAGTCGCCGACAAGCCCGGAGGGGATATCCACCGCCACCACCGGCCTGGCGCCGGCATTGAGGCATCCGATAACCGCAGCAAGAAGCCCGGTTATCTCCCTGCGCAACCCAGTGCCGAAAATGGCATCCACCAGAAGGTCACTCTCCGCCACCATCCGTTCCACCAAGGGCAGATCGTTTTCATCAAGGTAGGTAACGAGCGGCACGGCCAGCTGTCTGGCCAGAGCAAGGTTTCTCGCCGCATCCCCCTGCAGTTTTTCCAGGGGAAGCAGACTCACCACCTGCGGCCGGGCGCCCTGCTCCAGCAGGAGCCTGGCGATCACCAAGCCATCGCCCCCGTTATTGCCGGGTCCGATGAAGACAAGCACCTTCAGTTCGGCCAACGGACCGAAATGGCGAATCATCGCCGCCACCGTGCCGCGCCCGGCATTTTCCATCAAAGTCAGACTCGAAATGCCGTATTCAGCATTGGTCAATCTGTCGCAGAGCCGCATCTGCTCCACCGTGGCAATCTTCATTAAACACCTCTCCAAAACTCCTGACAAAGCCTCAAAGGAAAGCCGCCCTGCAGCCCCAAGCGCTATTGCCCTGATTCCCTGCGCACTGCGCGTCAATCTAGCACATTTCGGCAGGCGAACCACCGTTTTTTGCATCTTTATCCTGGCCGCGGCCGGAGAACACCCCTTGAGCAAAACCAGGCTGGATAAGGCTGGTGCCAGGCAGCGCAGGCGCTTCCAGCCGAGAAAGATATTGCGCATTACCCTGCCGATGGTATATTACATCCCTTATTTTGTGCGGAAAAATAACCGCCCTCGTAGCTCAGGGGATAGAGCAACCGCCTCCTAAGCGGTAGGTCGTACGTTCAAGTCGTACCGAGGGCACCATCATCACCTGATATTTTCTTCCTGTTACTGCCCGCGGCCAAGCCCCATCGAGCGAGCGGCAAATCAAAATTCCCCAGACCCCTTTCCATAGGAGAACCACCATGCAGAGAATCATCGTACTTGTCGGTTTTTTGTTTCTCGCCGTCGGCTTAAGCGGCTGCGGCTACAACACCATCCAGCAGAATGACGAAGCGGTGATCGCCACCTGGGGTGACGTGGAAGCCTCCTACCAGCGGCGGGCCGATCTCATCCCCAACCTGGTGGAAGCGGTAAAGGCCTATGCGGCCCACGAGAAAGAGACCCTCACCGCCGTTACCGAGGCGCGGGCCAAGGTCGGCACCATCCAGGCAGGGGCCGAGGTGGTCAACAACCCCCAGGCCTTTGCCAAGTTCCAGGAGGCGCAGAGCGGCCTTTCCTCCGCCCTCTCCCGCCTGATGGTGGTGGTGGAGAAATACCCAGACCTCAAGGCCAACCAGAACTTTCTTGATTTTCAGCACCAGCTCGAAGGCACGGAAAACCGGATCAACGTGGCGAGGGTCCGTTACAACGAGGCGGTGCGGATCTTCAACACCTCCATCCGCACCTTCCCCAACAACCTGACCAACAACATGCTGCTCAAGCTGCCGCGCCGCGAAGCATTCAAGGCGGAAGAAGGAGCGGCCAAGGCCCCGGCGGTAAAGTTTTAAGCGATGCTCTACCGCGTGCGCCATGCGGCATCCAGGTTTGCCAAGCTCCCTGGACTCTTCTGCCTGCTGACCCTCTGCCTACTCTTTGCAGGCAGCCAGGCCAAGGCGCTTGAAGTTCCGCAGTACCAAGGGTATGTCACCGATCTGGCCGGAATGATCTCACCGGGGGAGCGGCAACGGCTGGAGCAGACCCTGCTGGCCTTTGAGCAGTCCGACTCCACCCAGATCGCGGTGCTGACCATTCCCTCCCTCGAAGGCGATGCCCTGGAGGATTTCAGCATCCGCACGGTGGAGGCCTGGAAGATCGGCCAAAAAGGCAAGGACAACGGAGTGCTGCTTCTGGTCAGCAAGGGCGAGCGCAAGGCCCGCATCGAGGTCGGCCGGGGCCTGGAAGGGGTGCTGACCGACCTGCTGGCCGGACGCATCGTGGACCAGATCATTACCCCGCGCTTCAAGGCGGGCCAGCTGGACGAAGGCTTTGCTGCCGGGGTTTCCGCGATCATCAGCGCCACCCGCGGCGAGTTCAAGTCCACCGGCACCACCCGCCGGGGCGCACGCAAATCCGGGCAATCCTCGCTGTTCAACTATCTCATCTTCTTTGCCATCCTGGTCGGTTTTCTCGGGCGGCTGAGCAAGCCGGCCGGCGCTCTGGCCGGGGCAACGCTCCTGCCGCTGTTCGCCTTTCTCGGCCTCTCTTCGCCGCTGGGCTGGCTGCTCCTGCTCCTCCTTATTCCGGGCGGCGCCCTGCTGGGGTTGCTGCTGCCGATCCTCTTTGCCAATGCCGGGGGGGGCGGAGGAATGTACATGGGAGGCGGCGGCTTCGGCTCGGGTGGGGGTGGCGACTTTGGGGGCTTTGGCGGCGGCGGATTCGGAGGCGGCGGCGCCTCGGGGAGCTGGTAGATGACGAAAGCAGAGACCTTTTTTACCGAGGCGGAAAACCGGCAAATCGCGACAACCATCGCCGGAGTGGAGAAAAACACCTCCGGCGAGGTTGTCGCCATGGTGGTAACGGCCAGCGATACCTATCCAGAGGCGGCCCTTCTGGCAGGCCTGACCATCGGCGGCCTGGCCGCCCTGCTGGTCACCGACCTTTTTCTGGCTGACAGCCTCGGTTATTTTCTGCCCCTTTTGCTGCTAGGCGCCATAGGATTCGGCAACCTGGCCAAAATCTATCCCCCGCTGCTCCGGCTGTTCATCCCCGACAGCCGAAAGGAAGCTCGGGTGACCGAACGGGCACTCCGCGCCTTTTACGAAAAAAAACTCCATACCACCCGCGACAACACCGGGGTACTCTTCTTCATCTCCCTGCTTGAGCATAAGGTCTGGATCCTGGCAGACACGGGCATCTACCAGAAAATCTCCCAGGAAACCCTGCTTGGCTACGCCGAGAAGGTTGCCACCGGAGTAAAACAAGGGCAGGCCTGCAACGCCCTCTGCCAGGAGATTGAGACGGTGGGTAATGTTCTGGCCAGGCATTTTCCCGTCAAATCCGATGACACCGATGAGCTTTCCAACCAGGTACTAACCGGCTGAACCATCCTAATCCGATCCATTGAGGTCGAGCCATGAGCACAACCAAACCGAAAATCCTTTTTCTCTGCACCGGCAACTCCTGCCGCAGCCAGATGGCCGAGGGCTGGGGCAGACATCTCCACCCGGACCGTTACGAATTTTTCTCGGCCGGGATCGAAAAACACGGGCTCAATCCCCTGGCCGTGCAGGTCATGGCCGAGGCCGGAGTCGACATCAGCGGCCACCATTCCAAGCTGCTCTCCGAACTGGCTGGCCTTACCTTTGACTACGTGATCACGGTCTGCGACCACGCCAACGAGCAATGTCCATTTTTTCCCGGCAAAGCGGTCAAGCTGCACCGGGAATTTCCCGACCCGCCCCGCCTTGCCCTGGGCGCCGCGAGCGAAGAGGAGGCTTTGGGCCATTACCGCACGGTGCGCGATGCCATCCGGGAATACCTGGCCAATTTCTCTGCCGACCTGGCTGCCAGCCCCCAGGGCAATGGGAGCTGAAATCGCCCGTCGCCACCCAGCAAACATAGCGCTTGCTTTCCCTGGCAGACCATGGTAAATATCGCAATTCATTGTGTTGCCTCTGCCTGTAATCGTTCAACGTACAAAGCGCACCGCACAAAGCCTCTGCCGAGCCGAGGGCGTGCGGTTTTTTTTGTTTAGGAGCGCTTACAAAAGAACTCCACCTTCCCGGCCAGCGTGTTACGGATCCTTATCCCCCTGACGTTGCTGCCGTTTTTCCATCCAACTGACGATATTATTTTGCAACCACGGCGTATGGGCGTTGGCCTGCTAAGGATGACCTTTCTCCTCCCCCGCAACCCTTCCCCCGCAGGCCCTACAATAAGGAACACCGCACCATGAGCACCTTCGCTGAACTTGGCATCCATCCCGACATCATCACCGCCCTTGAAGCCCTGGGCTTCACCGCGCCCACCCCGGTGCAGGAACAGATCATCCCGATCCTTCTTGAAAAACCGGTAGATATCGTCGGTCTGGCCCAGACCGGCACCGGCAAGACCGCGGCCTTCGGCATCCCTCTGGTGCAGCTCTGCCAGCCGGAGAGCCGCAAGACTCAGGCCCTGGTGCTCTGCCCGACCCGGGAACTCTGCATGCAGGTGGCCCGCGACCTTAATAGTTTTGCCAGGAATCTTTCCGCCATCCGGGTCTGCGCCGTATACGGCGGGGCCAGCATCGACAACCAGATCCGCACTCTGCGCCAGGGCGTCCAGATCATCGTCGCCACTCCCGGCCGACTGCACGATCTGATGCGCCGCCAGGAGATCGATCTTTCCACGATCCACTCGGTGGTGCTGGACGAAGCCGACGAGATGCTGCAGATGGGCTTCCAGGACGAGCTGAACGCCATCCTTGCCCAGACCCCGGCCGACAAGCACACCCTGCTCTTTTCCGCCACCATGCCGCAAAGCGTGGCCGCCATCTCGCGGAAATACATGAAAAACCCGCTGGAAATCACGGTGGGCACCCGCAATGCCGGCTCGGAAAACATCCGCCATATCTACTACATGGTCCATGCCAAGGACCGCTATCTGGCCCTGCGGAGGCTGGTGGACATGAACCCGGACATGTACGCCATCATCTTCTGCCGCACCCGCCAGGAGGTAAACGATGTCGCGGACAAGCTCGGCAAGGACGGCTACAATGCCGACCCCCTGCACGGCGAGCTCTCCCAGAGCCAGCGCGATTACGTGATGCAGCGTTTCCGCAGCAAGTCGGTGCAGCTCCTGGTGGCCACCGACGTGGCGGCCCGGGGCCTCGATGTCACCGACCTAACCCACGTGATCAACTACAACCTGCCCGACGACAGCGCCAACTACACCCACCGCAGCGGCCGCACTGGCCGGGCCGGCAAGACCGGCATCTCCATCTCCATCATCCATATGCGCGAACAGTTTCGCATCAAGGAGATCGAAAGCAAGCTAAAAAGGCAGTTCGAACTGGGCAAGGTTCCCTCGGGACATGAGGTCTGCAAGAAACAGCTGCTCCACAAGATCGAGACCATCAAAAACGTCGAGGTAAACCACGCCCAGCTGGCCCCCTTTCTGGAGGCGATCACCGAGGCCCTGGCCGATCTTGACCGCGACGAACTGATCCTCCATTTTGTTTCCCAGGAGTTTGCCTCCGTTTTGAGCCATTACCAGAATGCCCCGGACATCAACGTCTCGGACAGGGGCCGCGGCCAGAACCCCGATTATCCGCGGCCGGAGAGCAGGTTTTCCAGGCAGGAGCGGCCAGAGAGCAGATTCGGCCGCCAGGATGATCGCGGCGAGCGGGTGAATTTCAGCCGGTTTTATCTCAATATCGGCGAGAAAGACGGCATCTCCCCCGCCCGGCTCATCGGCCAGATCAATGACGCCAGCGGCTCGGCCTCCATCAAGGTCGGCCGCATCGAGATCCTGGACCACACCGCCATGCTGGAGGCGGACAGCCGCTTCGCCCCGCAAGTCCTTGCGGTATTTCAGGGCCTAAAGGTCAATGGCCGGGATGTCGAGGTGAAGACCATGGCCGCCCCCAAAGGCCGCCCGACCAAGCCGGCGTATCCCGGGCGCCCAGGCGCGAAACCGTACAAGTCCTCCGGTGCGTACAAGCCCTCCAGCCCGTACAAGCCCTCGGCCTCGCCCAGGCCTGCCACCCCTGCCAAACCGTATTCCTCAAGCAAGCCTTCCACTCCGGGCAAGCCATATCCCTCGACCAGACCGACAGCCCCGGCCAGACCATCCGCCGGTGTTCCTCGGCGAGGCAAGAAAAAACCCTACTCCGAATGAGCTGACGGGCTGCGCCCGTTTCTGCCCCCTCCCTGCCCGGGAGGGGGCCTTCCGCAAAATCCGCCCGCACAGGCTGTTCTTAGCCGAAGAAATATTTTTCAGCGGAAACCAAATCGTAACAATATCCTAACCAAATTCTAACATTCCCGTGCTATTCTGTTGCTGTCGGCCAGATCAACTCCAACTGCTCCGGGGATTGCCATGCTTCGCAAACGCCTTATCTGGCAGCTGTTCCCAAACCAGCTTCTTATCACCATCCTCGCCCTGCTGGTCACCGCCGGCTACGGGGCCTATTCCCTCCGCGCCTTTCAGCTGACCCAGACCGCCGCCGGTCTTGAGGCGCGCGCCCGTCTGGCCCAGGAACATGTTCTTCTCCTCCTGGCCGAAAAGAATCTGCCCGCACTGCGAACCTTCTGCACCACCGCCGGGAAACAATCAGCCACCCGCCTGACCGTTATCGATGCCGGCGGCGAGGTTCTCGCCGATTCCGATGAAGAGCCGGGCCGCATGGAGAACCACGGCGACCGGCCTGAATTTATCGCCGCCCTTGCCGACAGGCCCGCCGCCTTTCTGCGCTTCAGCCACACTCTCCAGGAAAAAATGATGTATGTGGCGGTTCCCCTGCTCCATAATGGAAAAAACTTAGGGGTACTCCGAACCGCCATCCCGGTCACCTTTATCGACAGTGCGCTCAGGGAAATCTTTTTAAAAATTGTCTGGGGCTGCCTGTTTGTCGCCCTACTCGTGGCCCTGGCAGCCTGGTTTATCGCCCAGCGCATCAGCAGACCCCTGGAGGAGATGCGGTTGGGAGCCGAACGTTTTGCCGGCGGCGCTTTCACCGGCAAGCTGAGGGAAGAAGGGGCTTACGAGGTGGCCAGCCTGGCCCGGGCCATGAATGCCATGGCCGATCAGCTTGACACCCGGCTTAAAACCATCGCCCGGCAACACAGCCAGTTGCAGGCGGTTTTTACCAGCATGGTCGAGGGGGTCATCACCGTGGACACCGAGGAGCGCATCCTCGATATAAACCAGGCCGGCGCCAGACTGCTGCGCCTCGACCCGGAAAAGCTCCGGGGACAAAATGCCCTGGTGGCGGTGCGCAATCTGGCCTTGCAGCGTTTTATCAGCCAGGCCCTTGCCTCGACCACCCCCGTAGAAGGAGAGATCGACCTTACCGACCGGGAAGGGCAGGAAAAATACTTTTACGCTCACGGCACCCGATTTCAGGATGCCTCGGAGATGACCGGCGGCGCCATCATCGTCATTAACGATGTCACCAACCTACGGCGGCTGGAAAACATGCGCCGCGACTTCGTGGCCAATGTGTCCCACGAACTGAAGACCCCGATTACCTCCATCGAAGGCTTTGCTGAAACCCTGCTGGACGGGGCTCTTGATACTCCTGAGGATGCCCGACGCTTTGTGGAGATCATCGCCACCCAGGCAAAACGGCTGCACGCCATCATCGAGGATCTCCTCACCCTGTCCCGGCTGGAACAGGAGCAGGAACAAACCATGCTGGCGCTGAAGGAAGAAAAGATCATCCACCCGCTGCGCCGGGCCATCGAAACCTGCGACCTCAAGGCGGCCGGGAAGGAAATCCGCCTCGAACTGGCGGCCCCGGAGGATCTCACCGCCCCTCTCAACTCCCCCCTGTTCGAACAGGCGGTCACCAACCTCATTGTCAACGCGATCAAGTACAGCGAGGAGGGCAGCAGGGTCCTGGTCCGGGCGGAACAACGGGCGGGAGGAAAGATCGCCATCGAGGTCCAGGATTTCGGGACCGGGGTCGCACCCCAGCATCTGCCCCGCCTGTTCGAGCGCTTCTACCGGAGCGATGCGGCCCGCAACCGCAAACTCGGCGGCACCGGCCTGGGGCTCGCCATCGTCAAACACATTGTCCAGGCGCACGGCGGCGAGGTGGGGGTCACCAGCGAGGTCGGCAAGGGCACAACCTTCACCATCCTGCTCGACAAGGAGAGGCAACATGCAAACGCCAAATAATCAACATGACGTTTCCGTTTTGAGCACCGCCCTGGAAAAGGCGGCCAAGCATATCTGCACCAGCCGCTGCGGGCTGTGCCCCCATGTGGTCGAGCAGTACCCCTGCCCCGGCGACTGCACCCTGGATACGGTGGCCTGGGAATGCTGGACTCAGTACTTTCTCGATCAGGCCAACCATTCCCAAGCCCAGGAAAACAGCTAGCCATCTCGCCCCCACTTCCCAAGTAACTCCGGGCACATACATATTCGGATAAAATCCTCCCTCCGCTCTGATTCAATAACCCGCCCCTTAGGCAATGAGTTATTCTTGCGCAGCCGTCTTGATAGATTCTTGATGGTTTTCAACCCTCTTTTTACCCCGCCTTGACAGCGTTTACGCTATACTGAGCGCAAGAAAGGACTCCGCACCGGGCGGACCATTTCGGGACATCACCTCAGGAGGCGAAAAAAACCTGCCATGACTCTAACGTACGATCTCCTTCAATTTCTTTTGCAGCTTGGGGCCGTGCTGCTGCTGGCCAGACCGCTGGGTGATTTCATGGCCAGGGTTTACGGCGGCGAACGCACCTTCCTTACCCCGCTTCTCGCCCCCTGCGAAAGCCTGTTCTACAGGATCTGCGGGGTAGAGCGAAACGACGAGATGAGCTGGCAGCGCTACGCTTTTGCCATGCTGCTCTTCAATCTGCTGCTCTTTCTGACCCTGTTTGCCATACTGCTGGCCCAGCCCGTTCTGCCCCTGAACCCCCAGGGGCTGTCGGGTCTCTCCTGGCCCCTGGCGTTCAACACCGCGATGAGCTTTGTCAGCAACACCAACTGGCAGAACTATGCGGGCGAGTCCACCCTCAGCTATTTCAACCAGACGGTCGGCTTGACCGTACACAACTTTGTCTCCGCCGCCAGCGGCATGGCCATCGTCATTGCCCTGATTCGCAGCTTTGTCCGGCGCAGCACCGCAACGATCGGCAACTTCTGGGTGGATCTAACCCGCTCCGTCCTCTACATCCTGCTGCCGCTCTCGCTGCTCGGGGCCATTTTTCTGACCTCCCAGGGGGTGATCCAGAACTTCAGCGATTACCAGACCGTACCGCTCACCCAGCCATTCAGCTACGACAGACCGAAACTGGATCCCCTGGGCAGCCCCGTGCTGGACCCGACCGGCAAGGTGCTCACCGAAAACGTGCTTGTCAAAGAGGTCACTATCCCCATGGGACCGGTGGCCTCCCAGGAGGCGATCAAAGAGCTGGGTACCAACGGCGGCGGCTTTTTCAACGCCAACTCGGCCCATCCCTTTGAAAACCCCAGCCCGCTTTCGAACTTCCTGGAGGTTCTCTTCATCCTCCTGATCCCGGCGGCCCTCACCCGCACCTTCGGGATGATGGTGGGCAACCCCAGGCAAGGGTGGGCTCTGTTGGGAGTTATGCTCTTTCTCTTTGTAGTCGCTTTCGGTGTACTCCACGCCAGTGAGTCGGCTTCCACCCCCATGTTGCACCAGCTCGGAGTTGCGGGAGGAAATTTGGAGGGCAAGGAACTCCGCTTCGGTTTGCTTGGCACCAATATGTTCGAGGTGGCCACCACCGCCACCTCCTGCGGTGCGGTGACTGCCATGCACGACTCCCTCACCCCGCTGGGTGGGCTGGTGGTGCTCTCCCTGATCCTGCTGGGCGAGATCGTCTTCGGCGGGGTGGGCTCCGGCCTCTACACCATGCTGTCCTTTGCGATCATCGCCGTCTTCGTCTCCGGCCTGATGATCGGCCGCACCCCGGAATACCTGGGCAAAAAAATTGAAGTAAGAGAGATGTGGATGTCCATTGTCATTATCCTCATTGCCGGCATCGTGGTCCTGATTTCCTCCGGCCTGGCCATGATCACCCCCTCCGCCGTGGCCTCCATGGCTAATCCCGGCGCGCACGGCCTAAGTGAAGTCCTCTATGCCTTTGCCTCCATGGCCAACAACAACGGCAGCGCCTTTGCGGGCCTTTCCGGCAACACCAATTTCTACAATCTGCTGGGGGCTTTTGCCATCCTGATCGGCCGCTATGTGCCGGCCGTGGCGGTGCTGGCCCTGGCCGGGGGGCTGGCCGGGAAAAAGTACGTTCCTCCCAGCCTGGGCACCCTGCCCACCGACCAGTTCCCCTTTGCCTTCTGGCTGACCCTGGTCATCCTGATCGTCGGAGCGCTGACCTTTTTTCCGGCCCTGGCCCTGGGACCGATTGTCGAACATCTCTCCATGACGGGAGTCAACTAAGCCATGGCCAAACATCTTCCTGAGCAAAAATCGATCTTTGATCCGGCCTTGCTGCGCGCAGCGTTCGTAGAATCAGTAAAGAAACTTGACCCGCGCCTGCTGTGGCGCAACCCGGTGATGCTTTGCGTGGAAATCGCCAGCTGCATCACGGTGATCACCTTTATCATGTCCCTCACCGACGTGGGCCGTGAGCCGGCCTGGTTCACCGGCCAGGTCTCGGTCTGGCTCTGGCTGACCGTGCTCTTCGCCACCTTTGCCGAGGCGCTGGCAGAGGGAAGAGGCAAGGCAAGGGCCGCGAGCTTACGCAAATCGCGCACCGATGTAATGGCCAAGCGGCTGGCCGGCAGCGATCCGGAGGGTACCACGATTACGGTCGGCGCCAGTGAGCTCCGGAAGGGAAACCATATTCTGGTGGAAAGCAGCGAGATCATCGCCGGCGACGGCGAGATCATCCACGGGGCCGCCCTGGTCAACGAATCGGCGGTGACCGGCGAGTCCGCCCCGGTGGTGCGCGAATCCGGCGGCGACCGCAGCGCGGTGACCGGCGGCACCACCGTGGTCTCCGGCAGCGTGGTGGTGCGGATCACCGCCGACCCAGGCGAAACCTTTCTCGACCGAATGATCTCCCTGATCGAGGGGGCCAAACGACGCAAGACCCCCAACGAAATAGCTCTGGAGGTGCTGCTCATCGCCCTCACCCTGGTATTTCTCCTGGTCTGTGCCAACATCAGCCCGCTGTCCCACTACAGCGTCGCGGCCAACGGTCTCGGCCACCCGGTCTCGCTCACCGTGCTGGTGGCCCTGTTCGTCTGCCTGGCGCCCACAACCATCGCCGCACTGCTGCCGGCCATCGGCATCGCCGGCATGGATCGATTGTTCCAGAAGAACGTTATCGCCCTTTCCGGCCGGGCCATTGAAGCGGCGGGCGACGTCAACGTCCTGCTCCTGGATAAGACCGGCACCATCACCCACGGCAACCGGGAGGCGGTGGAGCTCATCCCGGTTGGCAGTCACAGCGAGCGCGAGTTGGCCGAGGCGGCCCTGATGGCCTCCCTTGCCGACGAAACTCCGGAGGGCCGCAGCATCGTAGCCCTGGCCCGGCAACGGTTTAAACTCGAGCAGCCGGTCATGCCCCCCGACGGTGAACCGGTTGAGTTCAACGCGCAAACCCGCCTCTCCGGGCTCAACACGGCAGGAAAGCAGTACCGCAAGGGCGCTGCCGATTCCCTGGTCGCCTTTGTCCGAAATCTGGGCGGCGAGTCCATCCCCCCCCAGCTGGCTCAGGTGGTCGACCGCGTCGCCCGGGCCGGGGCCACCCCGCTGGTGGTCTGCTGTGACGCCGAGATTTACGGGGTGGTCAATCTAAAGGATATCGTCAAGAGCGGCATCCAGGAGCGCTTCCGGCAATTGCGGGCCATGGGCATCAAAACGGTGATGATCACCGGCGACAATCCGCTCACCGCCGCAGCCATCGCCGCCGAAGCCCAGGTGGACGACTTCCTGGCCCAGGCCACGCCGGAGGACAAACTGCGGTTGATCAAGGAAAGCCAGGAGGCGGGCTTCATGGTGGCGATGACCGGCGACGGCACCAATGACGCCCCGGCCCTGGCCCAGGCCGATGTGGCGGTGGCCATGAACACCGGCACCCAGGCGGCCCGGGAAGCGGCCAACATCATCGACCTGGATTCCAACCCCACCAAGCTCCTGGACATCGTGGAGGTGGGCAAGCAGATCCTGATGACCCGCGGCAACCTCACCACCTTCAGCATCTCCAACGACATCGCCAAGTACTTCGCCATCATCCCGGCGGCCCTGCTCTCCATCTACCCCCAGCTGGACGCGTTGAACGTCATGCACTTGGCCAGCCCGGAGAGCGCCATTCTCTCGGCGGTGATCTTCAACGCTCTGGTCATCCCCTTTCTGGTGCCGCTGGCCCTCAAGGGCACCAAGTTCCGGCCCATGCCGGCGGAAAAGCTGCTGATCTCGAATCTGCTCGTTTACGGGGTGGGCGGCATCATCGTGCCGTTTGTCGGCATTAAAGCCATCGACTTGGTGATAGGTTTATTTGTACAATGATTTATCCTGATGATATCCGGAGAACCGTAGCTATGAAAGAACTGAAACCAGCCATCCTGATGTGCCTTTTATTCACCCTGCTCTGCGGCGGGCTTTATCCGGCGGTGGTCACCGGGATCGCCCAGACCCTTTTCCCGGAACAGGCGAACGGCAGCCTGATCATCGATGCCGGCGGCCAGGCGGTGGGCTCGAAACTCATCGGTCAGCCCTTCTCCGGCCCGCATTACTTCTGGCCCCGCCCCTCGGCCACCGCCGAATTTCCTTATAACCCCATGGCCTCGGGCGGCTCCAACAGCGGCCCCAGCAACCCGGCCTTCCTCACCAGCGTGACGGAACGGATCGGAGCCCTGCGCGCCACCGGCGTCGTCGGCCCCATCCCCGCCGACCTGGCGCTGGCCTCGGCAAGCGGCCTTGATCCGCACATCTCCCTCGCCGCCGCCCGGCTGCAGATTCCACGCATCGCCCTGGCCCGCAATCTTTCCGAAGAGGCAGTGACCAGCCTCGTGGCTATCCATACCGAGGGCCGCCAGCTGGGCCTGCTGGGAGAACCACGGGTCAATGTCCTGCTGCTCAACCGGGCGCTGGATAATCCGTGAGCAACGACAACGACGACAGCCGGCCCTCGCCGGAAGCGATGCTCAAGCTGGCCCAGGCCGAGGAAGCCCAGGCCGACCAGGGCAAGCTCAAGATCTTCCTCGGTTACGCGGCCGGGGTGGGCAAGACCTTTTCCATGCTGAGCGCCGCCCGCCAGCGCAAGCGGGAAGGGCGGGATGTGGTGGCGGCCTATGTGGAGTCCCACGGCCGGGCCGAGACCGATGCCCTGCTGGAGGGGCTGGAGACAATCCCCAAACTGCGCCTTGAATACCAGGGGGTGCCGCTTTTCGAGCTGGATCTCGATGCAATCCTGAAAAGACGCCCCCAGATTGCCCTGGTGGACGAGCTGGCCCATACAAACGCCCCAGGCTCCCGGCATGAAAAACGCTGGCAGGATGTGCAGGAGCTGCTGACCGCTGGGATCGACGTCTACACCACGGTCAATGTCCAGCACTTCGAGAGTCTGAACGACGTGGTGGAGAAGATCACCGGGGTGGTGGTGCGCGAGACCGTGCCGGATCTGCTCCTCGACCTGGCCGCGGAGATCCAGCTGGTTGACATCCCGCCGGACGAGCTGCTGGAACGGCTGGGCGAAGGCAAGATCTATATCCCCGAGCAGGCGGCCAGGGCCATGGAAAAATTCTTCCAGCCCGGCAACCTCATTGCCCTGCGGGAACTCTCCTTGCGCCGCACCGCGGCCAGGGTGGACGATGAGATGCGCTCCTACATGGAGACCCGCGCGGTACCCGGGCCCCGCACCGTGGCGGAGCGACTCCTGGTCTGCATCAGCGGCAGCCCCTTCGGCGAGAAGCTGATGCGCGCCACTCGGAGGCTGGCCGACGAAATGAAGGCCCCCTGGCACGCGCTCTACATCGAAACCCCGGACACCGGTCGCTTCAGTCGCGAAAACCGGGCCCGGATCTGGCGCGACCTGAGGATGGCTGAAAGCATGGGCGCCACGGTGGCTTCGGTCACTTCGAGTACGGTGGCCCAGGCGGTGGCCGATTACGCCACCCGGCACGACATCACCAAAATCGTGGTGGGCAAGCCTACCCGCCCCCGTTGGCGGGAACTCCTCCGCCCGCCCATCGTGGATCAAATTATAAGGGCAAGCGGCGAGATCGACGTCTACGTTGTGAGTATGAACCCGGACGAACGGCGCACGGCAACACGGCAGCGCCGACCGGTTCGTGCCATCCCCTGGGTAGGACACGCGACGGCCCTGGCCCTGGTGGCCGGAACCACGCTGCTTTGCCACCTGGTCCAACCTTTTTTCTCCCCCACCAACATGGTAATGTTCTATCTGCTGGCGGTGGTAGTGGCTGCCGTTCGCCTCGGCCTCCAGCCGGCGGTACTCACCGCCATGCTCGGGGTCTTTGCCTTTGATTTCTTCTTTGTCCCCCCATTTTTCACCCTGGTCGTGGCCGACACCGAATACCTGCTGACCTTTGGGGTTTTTCTTATCGTGGGGCTGGTGATCAGCTCGCAAGTGGCCAGGAGCTGCGAACGGGCCGAGGCGTTGCGCTTGCGCGAAGTGCAGACCGCCAGTCTCTACTATCTTAGCCGCGATCTTGCCGGCGCCGCAGACCTGGTCGCCGTCACCGGCGCGGTACTTCGCAACATCAGGGAAAGCCTGACAGCCGAGATAGTGGTTTTTCTGGCCGACGGCGAGCAACTCAAGATCATCTCCGCCAACGAAAAACTGAATCTCGACCTCAAGGAACGAGCCGTGGCGGACTGGGCCTTCCGCAATAGCCGGGAGGCAGGGCGCGGCACCGCCACCCTGGGCTCGGCCGCCCTTCTCTATCTGCCGCTGATGACCGCGACCACCATCTACGGAGTGCTCGGAGTCAGACTGGCAGAGGCGACCGACTACAACTCCCAACCGCACCGGCTCCTGCTCGACGCCTTTGCCAGTCAGACCGCCATGGCCCTGGAACGGGTACACTTCTCCCTGCAGGCTGGGCAGGCGCAGATCCTGGCGGCCCGCGAGACTCTGGAGCGGGCCCTACTGAACTCCATCTCCCACGACCTGCGCACCCCGCTGGCCTCCATCACCGGGGCGCTGAGCAGCCTGCGGGACCAGGAGGGGTTGGACGAGGCGGCCAGAACCGAACTGCTGGCCACCGCCTGCGAAGAAGCGGCCCGGCTGAACCGATTTGTCGGCAACCTGCTGGACATGACCAGATTGGAGGCTGGCGCGGTGCGGCTGAAATACACGCCCTGCGATGTGGAGGAGCTGATCGGCTGCGCCCTGTCGGTGCTCAATCCACGCCTGGGAAAACGGGAGATCGCCATAAGTCTCCCCCCGGACCTGCCGCTGGTAATGCTGGACATGGGCTGCATGATCCAGGTGCTGGTCAACCTGCTCGATAACAGCCTCAAGTATTCACCGCAGGATCAGCCCCTTGGGATCAATGCCCGGACTGACCGGGAATGGCTGGTTATAGAGGTGGTCGACCATGGCCCAGGGGTTGCCGAGGCAGACCTGGAACTGATCTTCGACAAGTTCCACCGGATCCCGGCGCCGGAGGGAGTGCGCGGCACCGGCCTCGGCCTTTCCATATGCAAGGGGTTTGTTCAGGCCCACGGCGGCAAGATCAGCGCCGCCATCACCCAGGGCGGCGGGTTGACCGTCACGATCAGACTGCCCCTCATCCCACCCCCCCCGACAGAGGAGTCCGCCCATGGCTGAAACAAAGCCCAGCGACCATCCTACCCGCATCCTGGTGGTGGATGACGAAGCCGCCATCCGGCGGCTGCTGGCCACCGTGCTGGGGAGCAGCGGCTTTACCGTGCATCTGGCGGAAAACGGCCGCCTCGGCCTCGCCGCCGCTGCGGCAGTGCGGCCGGATCTGATCCTCCTCGACTTGGGGCTTCCCGACCTGGACGGGGTGGAGGTGATCCGGCGGCTGCGCGAGTGGTCGCCCGTGCCGATCATCGTGCTCTCAGTGCGGGAACGGGAGGACGACAAGGTGGGCGCGCTGGATGCCGGGGCGGACGATTACCTGAGCAAACCTTTTGGCGTCCCGGAGCTGCTGGCCCGCATCCGGGGGGCGCTCCGGCGGGTCGTCGGCCAGGCTCCAGAGCCGGTCTTTCGCAGCGGCGGGCTTGAGGTGGATCTTACCCGGCGCCTGGTACTGGTAGCAGGTCAGGAGGTGCAGCTAACCCCCACCGAGTACGAGATTCTCCGGCTGCTGGTGACCCACGCCGGCAAGGTGCTGACTCACCGTCAGCTGCTCAGCCGGATCTGGGGCGTCTCCCACCTGGAGCAGCCGCATGTGTTGCGGGTAAACATCAGTAACCTGCGGCGCAAGATCGAGCGCGACCCCTCCCGGCCCAGCCTGCTGTGCACCGAATCCGGGGTGGGCTACCGTCTGCGAGCGGAGATATGAAGCAATAAGTGTCCCTGAAATACGGGAGATGTCCCTAGTTTTCCTTGAACTTCCCTGTCATGTCCTGCTTTTAGTTCATGTGGTACACTTACGATTTTGGGGCTGAATGTCAGTCAACTCAGACAACAGGGAGCTTTATAGTTAAGGTGGTGCCATGCCCGACTTCACTGCACACCTGCATGGTGCCATTGTGGTTTTTGACAATATCGTAGGCGATACTCAATCCTAGGCCGGTTCCATGCCCCACCTCCTTGGTGGTGAAAAATGGCTCAAATATCCGGTCGAGGTCTTCCGTCCGGATGCCGCAGCCGTCATCCGCGATCGAGATAAAGACACTGTTGTGGTCGCTCCAGGTTTCGACGATAATTTCTCCCTGGGGGGCTATTGATTGGGCAGCGTTCGTCAAGATGTTCATGAAGGCTTGATTGAGCTGGCCGATATTGCAGCGAATCAGGGGGAGGTCGCCATACTTCTTGGTAATAACCGCCTGATTCAGCACGTTAGTCAGCATTCTCAGGGTGCTATCAAGGCCGGCATTGATGTCTTGGTCGCCCCATTCCGCTGTATCTATACAAGAGAAATCCTTCAGGTCTTGGACGATTTTCTTAACCCGCTCCGCCCCTTCTATTGACTCCAGGATCAGGGCGGCGGTATCCTTAGTAATGTAATCCATTTTGGCCTGGCGTTTTTTCTCATTCACCCGCTTGGACACCTCGATAAATTCATCCGATCCCTTGGTGACAAGGCCCTCCAAGGCCTCATCTTGGGTCTGCATGACTTCCAAGATTCTGCCTATATACTTTACCAGGGTGTTGAGGTTACTGATGATGAAGCCCATGGGATTATTGATTTCGTGGGCAACACCTGCGGCCAGTTGGCCAATGGAGGCCATTTTCTCCTGCTGGAGAATCCGTGATTGGGCAGCCTTAAGATCGGCGTAGGTTTTTCCCAGCTCGGCATGACTTTTAATGAGCTGGTCCTTCTCGTCGAGCAAGGCGGCTGTAGATACTTCAAGCTGAGCGGTTTTCTCCTTGATCTGCTTTTCCAGGTCTTCCGCTTTGATCAGGATTGCCTTGGTAAGCGGCCGGAGCAAAACGATCATCCCGTAGTACCCGATCAAGAGCAGCAGCAGAATGATTGCGACCATCATCAAGATCTCATGGTACATCGGGGCGTACAGCTCATCTTTATCCATCCGAACAGCCAGCGCCCAGCCGGTACGGGAAAGGGGGCCATAGGCGATAATGGATGTGGCGTCCGGGATAAGGGTGCCACTCTTGTTTGCCAAGCCATTCCGCAAAGCCTCCGCCACCGGAGCCGTGGGGGAAAGAACAATGGGGGCGGCAAGGGGGCGGCTCTTCATCTCTGCCCGTAAGGGGACGAGGAGGTTGATGCCTCCGTTACCGGGGAGGCCGAGAATCGTCTCTCCCCTTTTTTCGAGGCCAGTATAGTCCTTGAGGAACTCTTGCAGCTTTTCGGTGTTGAAAAGGACGATATCCGTCCCGGCCCGCCGGTTCTCCTGGCCGATAATAGCCGCCCCCAGAACTAAATACGATTTGCCTTCCAGGATCAACGGCCCCCGGAACCGTACTTTTTCTCCCAGGGTTTCCGGATTCGGCCATGCTGCTGGGGGGATCGGGATGCCAATGCTGACAGCAAGCTCTCCCTTGGCATCAAGCCTGCTGATGCCGGCAATTTCCGACGATTGGCGCATGGCGTCGACGAGCAGCGGGGCGCTGAAGGCTGTCAGTTGCTCACGGCGAATCTCGCCTCGATTAAACTCTTCCAACTTTTCTCTGATCTTGGTCCGGCTGGTGATCTGCAAAGTGATATCCTGGGCTCGGTTTGAGAACTCGTCAACGGTCATACTTTTTATCCGGAGGGAGTAGGCCAGCTTGTCGATCAAATCGGATCTGAGATTGAAGTAGAAGAAGGCGATGCTGACAATGGAGACGGTCAGACCGATGATCAGGATCCCCATGGTGGAGTGGACAAGGATTGACCTGCGCAGCTGGCTGGAAAAGTTTTGGCTTTCCATTCGGATACTCCTTGATTTGCTGATTGGATGGCAGGCTTTAGTGCGATGTTGAAACCCTTGCCCTAAGGACAAGGTACAGGTTCAGAGGCTATGCCCTCTGAACAACTCAGTGGTACTCCTATATGAGGCTGTCCCGGAAGTTTACGGGTTTGCTGCAACCATGGTGACCGGCACTGCAAAAGTCTGAGTTTTAGGCTTTTTGCAACTGCTGTGGGTTTAATTCGCAAAAGCCTGGAACAGCCCCCGATAGGGCCGGGGACAGTCCGGTTTTGCTGGCATCCGTCCTTAAACTAGCGCCATTCTGGACAGACCACGTTTGATGGTGGCACTTTGCCATGCTCTGCGCATATTGGACGGGGACATTGTCACGCAGCATACAAAAATTCCCCCTGCCGCAACCAAGCGGCCGCACAAAAAAAGCCGCTCACGGGCGGATCATCTCCCGAAGCGGCTTGCGTTTACCTAATTGTTGAAGGCAGGTGGTGGTACTCGGTCCCGGCATGCCCTTTCCCCACGGTGGCATTTATCTGAACAGCGAGGAGGTCAGATTAAACAATAGGCCAGGGATTAACAAGCAGAAAGAGCTAATAGGTGACGTTGTTGAGTTGTTGACTAACCTTCTCTGCCTGACTCATGCCTCCTTACAGGCCATAGGCTTGGTCGTGGGGACCAAGCATGATAAACTTCAGAGTTGTATCGGTTCGTTCATGGCAGTCATCGCACAGAACCACTTTGTCATCGGATTTCTTGCGGCAGGCTTCGCATACAGGTAAATGATGATGAAATTTCGTTTGACCGGGCACGAATAGAACCCTTGCCAGTTGCCTTTGAGGGGTTCCCCTGTAAACATCCCTAAATCAGTGCCATCCAGAAATAGAGGTTTCCGAGTGATGAAGCACCCTGTACTCAACAGGAGTCAGATCGTTGAGCGCGTCGTGCGGTAATTCTTCATTGTAATCCCTCA